>JABAHR010005480.1_pt2 | contig 10478 bp, 10 predicted proteins | sample 7062101 | NCBI WGS metagenome assembly JABAHR01 (sample SAMN14534553, study PRJNA622989) | marine sediment metagenome | biome: marine biome [ENVO:00000428]; feature: marine pelagic biome [ENVO:01000023]; material: deep marine sediment [ENVO:00002113] | place: India: Gulf of Kutch | collected...
CTGTAAGATTATGGCCAGTGAAAACAAAATATATAAAAACCCAAGGATTACTATTGGATGAAATAAACCTCCTTCGATCTTTCCTGTATAAGCAAGAAATAATGTATATATCTCGCCACAACACACAAGCAACAGCCGCATAAATGACTGCTCAAACTCCAAGTTGCGATCTATCGACCTTAAAAATCTAACCAGTTTCTTAATCATATTTTGTTCAATTTTGTATGCCTGAAAAAATCAAGATCCAACTCTGCTAATAGCCACCCAGCTTGGTATACACCATCTCCCCTGAAACCACAATCAGGAAAAATCCTACAAAATACTGTATATAATTACAGTATATGAATTGTCCTACAAAAAATTCCGGAAATCACCCTGTTGCCTGGCCCCGTGCCATTGTGCTGGTGGATATGAACGCCTTTTTCGCCTCGATCGAGCAGCGTGACCGGCCCGAGTGGCGCGGGCGCCCGCTGGCGATCACCAATGGCCTGCAGGGCAGCTGCATCATCACCTGCTCCTACGAGGCGCGCAGCCACGGTATCCATACCGGCATGCGGCTGAAGCAGGCACGCCGCCTGTGCCCGGACCTGATCCAGTGCCCGGCCGACCCGGAACGCTACGTCGCCACATCCACCGCCATCATGACGGCCTTGCAGGACATCACCCCGGATATCGAGGTGTTTTCCGTTGACGAGGCATTCCTGGATGTCACCCGCTGCCAGCGCCTGCTGGGAACGCCTGCACGGATCGGACAACTGGCCAGGCGCAAGGTATTCGAGGCCTCCGGCATACTCTGCTCGATCGGCATCAGCGGCGACAAGACCACCGCCAAGTTTGCCGCCAAGCTGGACAAGCCGAATGGCCTGACCGTCATTCCGCCCTGGGATGCGGCACGGCGCCTGCACGACATGCCGGTAACCGCACTGTGCGGCATCGCCCGGGGCATCGGCGACTTCCTTGCCGGCTATGGCGTGTACACCTGTGGCCAGGTTGCACACCTGCCAGTCAGCGTACTGGCACAGCGCTTCGGCAACCCGGGACGCCGCATCTGGTACATGTGCCAGGGCCAGGATCCCGCGGCACTGCAGACAGACGTCCCGGCCCCCAAATCCATCGGCCATGGCAAGGTGATGCCGCCCGACACGCGCGACCGTGACCTGCTGCTGACCTGGCTGCTGCACATGAGCGAAAAGGTCGCTGCACGCCTGCGCCGCCACCGGCTGCAGGCGCTGACCTTCTACATCGGGCTGCGCACTGCTGACGGCTGGACAGGGGGCAAGCTGCGTAATGCGCTGCCGACTGACAACAGCCGGCAAATCATGGCACTGTGCCGCCGCAGCATCGACGAGTCATGGCACGGCGAGGGCGTGTACCAGGTACAGGTAACCGCGCTGGACCCGGTTGCTGCCGGCAGTCAGCTGGAACTGTTCGATATCCCGGACGAGGCACAGCGTGAAATCGACGCGGTAACGGATGCCGTCAACCGCCGTTACGGTGAACTGGCACTGGCACCGGCGCGCCTGCTCAACCGTTCCAGCATGCCGAACGTGATTGCGCCGGCATGGAAACCGTTCGGGCACCGGCAAACGATCTGAACGGGCCATGTGTGGCGGCGTGTACTACTCGATAAACGGCCAGGACGTACGCACCTGGTTCCCGAACCCGAAGGCGCGGCTGCCGGTCGCGACACGCGGCGGCGGCACCACCCTGCTGGCATGGGGACGTCGCCACGAGCAGGCCGGTCACCTGCCGCTGGGCGGCTGGGCGCGCCTGGACAGCATCTACGCGGGGCGCTGGGACCGCTGGTTCCCGGTGCCGGTCAAGCTGCCGCTAAAGAGCTTCATGGAGAAAGACCTCGAGGGACACAGCCGCTGGTATGACCTGACCCGGGGACAGTGGATCCAGGGGCTGGTGGCGCGCTACCGGCACGAACAGCGCGTCTACGTCGTCACCATAGAGCCGGAGCTAGCCGATGCCGTGCATGATCGCTGGCCGCGCATCATGAGCGGCTGGCATACATAATTGGTGCCCGGGGCCGGAATCGAACCGGCACGGTGTTGCCACCGAGGGATTTTAAGTCCCTTGCGTCTACCAATTTCGCCACCCGGGCCAGACTGATCAGGTCCCCGTGCGATTCTACAGAGAGCGGTATGGGATGTAGAGGGCCAAGCGGAGATGGAGGCTGAGGCCGGAATCGAACCGGCGTACACGGCTTTGCAGGCCGCTGCATNNCAATGAAAGTGACGGTAGCTAAAACAACGTGTTTGAAAATGCTATGACCCTGCCGCGTATGAATGGTCATGACCCTCTCCCTTTCCCTGTTTTCACTATAAGAAATTGCGGGGCGTTTGCAAGATTTAATTACGGAAAACGAAATTAACAATGGGTCAGCAAAGAAATAGTAAGGGAGTAAGTCGTAAGAAACTGGAGCGGGAAACGAGACTCGAACTCGCGACCCCAACCTTGGCAAGGTTGTGCTCTACCAACTGAGCTATTCCCGCGTGCAGCAAACCGTCATTTTATAGACTGCCAACATGGTGTCAAGCGTCGGAATCCGCCTGACCCCCTTGATTTCCAACCAGAATGGGCCAGGCTGCCCGCAGGTAAATCACCATGGACCACAGGGTCAGGAAGGCCGCGACATAAAGCAGCACGACACCCACCTCGCGGGTGGGGAAATAGCCAACCGGCAGGTTGTAGAGCAACAGCAGTATGGCAATCATCTGCGCCGTGGTCTTGATCTTGCCGATAATCGACACGGCCACGGTGGTACGCTCCCCGAGTTCGGACATCCATTCACGCAACGCCGAAATGGCGATCTCGCGACCGATAATAATGGCAACCGGAATACTGAACAGCAGGCCGTGGTTGGTCTCGACCAGCAGCACCAGCGCAACCGTCACCATCAGCTTGTCAGCCACCGGGTCCAGGAAGGCCCCGAATACCGACTGCTGCCGGAGACGACGGGCCAGAAAACCGTCCAGCCAGTCGGTAACAGCAGCCAGCCCGAACACGGCTGCACTGCCCAGCGGCGACCATGTGACCGGCAGGTAGTACACCACGACCAGCACCGGTATCAGCAGTATCCGCAGCGAGGTCAGGATATTGGGGAGAGTCCATCTCATGCGCTTGATCTACTCACCATGGAAAGCATCATATATCTGTTGTGCCAGTGTACGGCTGATACCCTTCACCCTGGCCAGGTCCTCAACCCCCGCACGCGCCACCTCGCGCAGGCCGCCCAGTTGCTGCAACAGCAGCTGGCGGCGTTTTGCCCCCACGCCGGGAATGCTCTCCAGCGGCGAGCTGGTACGGCTTTTCGCGCGCCGCTGCCGGTGCCCGGTAATGGCAAACCGGTGCGCCTCATCACGGATCTGCTGGATGAGGTGCAGTGCGGGAGAATCCGCCGGCAGCTCCAGTGCCCGTTTTCTGTGCGGCAGGTACAGCGTTTCCAGCCCCGGCTTGCGCCCCGGCCCCTTGGCGACTCCTACCACCCGTACATCGGTAATCTGCANNCAGTTCCTCCAGCACCCTGCAGGCAGCCGCAACCTGGCCCTTGCCACCGTCGATCAGCAGCAGGTCCGGCATCCGGCCCTCGCCTTTCTGCAGGCGCGTATAACGCCGGGTCAGCGCCTGTTCCATGGCGGCGTAGTCATCCCCCGGCCCGATATCGCGTATATTGAAGCGCCGGTAATCGGATTTTAACGGGCCCTCGATGCCGAATACAACGCACGAGGCCACGGTCGACTCGCCGCCCGTGTGGCTGATATCAAAGCACTCGATACGCTCCGGCATTTCATCGAGGGCCAGCGAATCGGCAAGCGCATGCATGCGGGCAGCAAATCCCTTGCGGTTGTTCAGCTGTGCATGCAGGGCATGGCCGGCATTCTCCAGCGCCATCCCGACCCAGCGCGCTCGGTCCCCGCGCAGGCGTGTACGCAATGCCACAGCGTGTCCGGCATGCTGCCCCAGCGCCTCCTCGATCACCGCCCGGTCTGCAGGCTCATGGCTTAGCAGCAGCTCGCCCGGCACATCCTTGCCCAGATAGTATTGCGGGATGAAGGCGGACAGCACCTCGGCGGGATCTGACTCCATCGGCAGCGTTGGGAAGAAAACCGTGTTACCCAGGTTGCGCCCGTGGCGCACGAAGAACACCTGCACGCATGCGCTACCCTTGCCGGTAGCGCAGGCAAGGATATCGAGATCCCCCTGCTCGCGGCTGATGTACTGCTTTTCCTGGACACGGCGCATGCTGGCAATCTGGTCACGAAATACCGCCGCCTGCTCGTAATCCTGCCGCTCCGCGGCCTGCTGCATGGCGCTGACGAGATCATCGATCACCGCGCTGCTCTTGCCTTCCAGGAACAGCACGGTGCGTTGCACATCGCGTGCATATTCTGCGGCGTTGACGAGACCTACACAGGGTGCCGTACAGCGCCTGATCTGGTATTGCAGGCAGGGACGGCTGCGGTTTCTGAAAAAGCTGTCCTCGCACTGGCGCACCCTGAACAGCTTCTGCAGCAGCTGCAGGCTTTCGCGCACCGAGCCGGCATTCGGATAGGGACCGAAATAGCGGCCCGGCGCACGCCGCGCTCCGCGATGCAGGGCGAGCCTTGGCCATTCCTGCCTGTCCGCAAGGTAGATCCAGGGATAACTCTTGTCGTCCCTCAACAGGACGTTGTAGCGTGGCCGATGCTGCTTGATGAGGTTGCTTTCCAGCAGCAGCGCCTCGCCCTCGGTATGCGTGACGGTAGTCTCGATGGCAGCGATCTGGCCGACCAGCGCACGCGTCTTTGTGCTCAGCCCGCTGCTCCTGAAATAACTGGCGACCCGTTTTTTCAGGTTCCCTGCCTTGCCGACATACAGGATCTTGCCGTCCGCATCCAGCATGCGGTACACCCCCGGCCGGCCGGGCAGCGTTTTCAGGCAACCCCGTGCGTCGAATTCTGCTGCTGGATCCGGCATGCGGCTGTTCAGTTGCGTGCCGATTCCTGCGAGTCAAGCATGCCTGCGGCAATACGGAATACGTCGGCAAACATGTCCGGCGTCAAGCGACGCGTCTGGGTGTTGTAGCGGCTGCAGTGGTAGGAATCAATCAAGCGCAGTCCGCCGGGAAGCGCATGCGTCGCGGCATGTCCGAACGGAAAGCCGGACAGGCGCGCGCCCAGCGCACGCAGCACGGCATCGTGCGCAAGCCTGCCGAGCGCGATCACAACCGCCGCGTCCGGCAACGCGGCCAGCTCTGCCTGCAGGTAACGGTTACAGTTGCGGACCTCCTCCGTGAGCGGCTTGTTCTGCGGCGGCAGGCACTTCACGGCATTGGTGATCCTGCAGTCGTGCAATTCCAGCGCATCATCGAGCGAGACCGACTCTGGCTGGTTGCTCAGGCCGAATTCATACAGGGTCCGGTACAGCAGGATACCGGCATAGTCACCGGTAAACGGGCGCCCGCTGGCATTTGCACCGTGCATCCCCGGTGCCAGCCCGACAATCAGCAGCCGGGCCTCGCTGTCCCCGAAGGCGGCAACCGGCCGGGCATGGTAGTCAGGGTATCTGCCGGCAACCTCGTCGAGGAAGCCGGCCAGTCGGGGGCATTGTCTGCAGTCGGGGTCAAATTTAGCTGTAGGAGTCGATGACATCAAGGGCGTCGGCGTGGCCATTATCCGGATTTACGCGCAGGATCTCGTGCGCGTTGGTATTGGCAATGTATAGCGTATCGTTAGCAAACGCCAGCCCGCAGGGTTCATCAAGATGCCGGTCCAGCATCATGCCGGTAACCATGCCCGAACGAATTCCTATTCTCCTCACCCGGTTATTATAGGTATCCGCGACCCACAGCATCTGCTGCGCTTCATCGCACTTGATATCCAGTGGATACTGCAGGCGCGCCTCACGCGCCTTGCCGTCACGATAGCCGCTGGCATACGGATCGCTGCCGACCAGGGTTGTGACATAGCCATTGTCCGGATCGATGCAGCGCACAGCGGATGCGCCGGCATCGACGCAGTACAGCCTGCCGCCACACAGCGTCAGCCCGCCCGGCTGGTCGAACCGGGCCGTGGCCGGATTGCCGTCCGCCAGCCCGGCCTGCCCGGAACCGGAAAACCGTTCCAGGGTGTTGCGGGTCAGGGAAAGCACCCAGATCTGGTGCAGACCGGTCATGGAGATGAACAGCCGGCCTGCGCGGCAGACGATATCCGTCGGCGTATGCAGTGACATCTGCACGGGTTCCGCACCGAACAGCACACTCCCGTCGGCAGGTTTGCCATTGCCGGCCAGCGTCTCGACCTCGTCGGTGCGCAGGTTGATTCGCCGCAAGGCGTGGTTGCCGGTATCGGCAACGAACAGAAAGCCGTCGCTGATGGCCATTCCCTGCGGTTGATTGAAGGCAGCCGAATCGCCGATGCCGTCGATAAACCCCTGCCCCTCTCCTCCATACTGGCGCAGTACGTGACCATCAAGCGAAGTCACCAGGATCCGGTGCCTGCCGGAATCCGACAGGTAGATCCGGTCCTGCGCAATCAGCAGCCGCCCCGGATAGTGCAGCATCGCCGGCGTTTCAAACGCTCTCTTCAGCGCGGGCCTGTGTACACTGGCTGCCGGTCGTACACCACGCAGGCTCAACCGGTGTGCAATGATCTTTTCCAGGCCATCCACGTCAGTCGTCGCCGGCATCGAACCGATCAGGGTGCCATCGCTATCAATCAGCACATAGGCCGGCAGCTGCCCGATATTCAACAACCGGCACAGCGCGTGCCCGGGATCGTGGACGACCGGAAATTTCACATCATGCCGGCTGATCGCGGCGCTAACGTGCCCGGCCTGGCGTTCTGCCTGGAAAACCGGAACATGCACACATACGATCTCCAGGTCATCCCGGAAGCGATAGCCAAGGCGTTGCACGGCGGACAGGGACTGGATAAATACGGGGGAACTGAAAGCGCCCGCGGCAAGCAGCACGACCCTGCCACGCAGGGCGGACAGCATCACCGGCTCGGCAACATTGAACCATTCAAGCTCGCCGGGCAGATCCGGCGCAGGGCGTTTCATTCCGGGCATGGAGCATCTCCTGTACTTTCTCTGAACTGCCCCTATGGCTTCAGGAAAGCACAGACCGGCTTATTCTGCCAGTTATAAACCCCGATACCCTGACGGATGTCTCATTTTTTCCGACCGGCGGCGGCTCACCAGCGCTGGTCAGTGAGCCAGGTTTTCCTTGATCAGGCCGTGCCTGATTGCATAACGGGTCAGTTCGACATCATTGTCCACCCCCAGCTTGTCGAACAGGCGGTAACGGTAGGTGCTGGTGGTCTTGGGGCTGAGGCACAGCTTGCTCGATATTTCCTTGTTGTTGCTGCCCCTGACAATCATCAGCATCACCTGTGTCTCGCGCTGCGTGAGCCGGTCGATCGGTGATTTCTCGCCCTTGTTCACGAAAGTCAGCGCCAGCTTGTGGGCGACCTGCGGGGTAATATACTGTTTCCCGGCATGTACCGTGCGTATGGCCCGGATGATTTCGCGCACGTCACAGCCCTTGGTCAGGTAACCCGCCGCCCCCGCCTCGAGCAGGCGCGCGGGGAACGGATCGTCATCGTGGATTGTCACGGCAATGATTTTCACGCCGGGAAGGGATCTCGAGATCTTGCGCGTGGCCTCCAGGCCGCCGATGCCGGGCATACTGATATCCATCAGGATCACATCCGGCCGATGCTCCCTGACCTGATTGATGGCCTGTTCACCGGTTTCAGCCTCTGCAACGACCCTGATCCCATCCACATCGTTGAGCAGGCGCTTGATACCGTTTCGCACCAGACCATGATCATCTACAACCATCACGTTGATCATAACTCCTCCATGCTTGCTGCCTGTACGATCCGCGTGGCTTCAGCCACCCCCTTTTTTACGGAGGCTAGCACCGCAATATCGGCAAAACAATCGGATAATTCCTACTCCCGGGCGGAATCAGCCTGCTGTCTGCGGGAGTCCGAACCAGCGCAGCTTGCCGTGCAGCCGGACCACCTCGCCGACGATGATGATGGTCGGCGGCTTCACCGTATGGCGCTCGTTGAGGCTCGGCAGCGAGCCCAGTGTTTCAATGTAGACACGCTGATCGGGCGTGGTGCCCTGCTGCACCAGGGCAACCGGCGTTTTATCCGACAACCCGTGTTCAATCAGCTGCTTGCTGATGATCGGCAGGCTGTGCATGCCCATGTAGAAGACGATGGTCTGTGCCGGCCTGGCCAGCCTGTTCCAGTCAAGGTCAACGCTGCCATCCTTGAGATGTCCGGTCACGAAGGTGCAGGACTGGGCGTAATCACGATGTGTCAGGGGAATGCCGGCATACGAGGCACAGCCCGAGGCCGCGGTAATCCCCGGCACCACCTGGAAGGTGATGCCCTCCTGTGCCAGCGTCTCGATCTCCTCGCCGCCACGCCCGAAAATAAACGGATCACCGCCCTTGAGCCGCAATACACGTTTGCCTTCCTTTGCCAGCCGCACCAGCAGCTGGTTGATGCTTTCCTGGCTCAGCGTATGCTGGTCGCGCGCCTTGCCGGCATAGATCATTTCGGCATCGCGCCGTACCATGTCGAGAATCGGCTGCGAGACCAGCCGGTCGTACACCACCACGTCGGCCTGCTGCATCAGGCGCAGGGCACGGAAGGTAATCAGGTCCGGGTCGCCCGGACCGGCGCCGACCAGGTAAACCTCGCCAGCGGTCTCGTAGTGTTCGTCGGTATCGTCAATAGCCGACTGCAGGGCCTTGCGGGCGAGTTCCTCCTGACCGGCAAACAACAGCTCGGCCACCCGTCCCTGCAATACGCTTTCCCAGAAATAGCGCCGCTTTTCCGGGTTGCCGAAACGTTCCTTCACCCGCTGGCGATAGTCGTCGACCAGCCTTGCCAGCCGGCCATAGGCAGCAGGAATGAAACTCTCCAGCCGTGCGCGCAGCAGCCGTGCCAGCACCGGTGACGTTCCGCCGGTCGATACCGCCACCTGCACCGGCGAACGGTCGACAATCGAGGGTACGATAAAACTGCACAACGCCGGATTATCCACCACGTTGACCGGGATGCCCTTCGCGCTGGCCAGTTCGTAAACCGACTGATTGACGACCGGATCGTCTGTGGCGGTAATCACCAGCACCTTGCCATCGATATCCTCCGGCGTGAAATCCCGCTGCATATGGATCAGCGCGCCACTTGCCGACAGCTTCTGCAGCTCTCCACAGAGGTCGGGCGATACCACCGTCACGGATCCGTTCGCACGCAGCAACAGCGCCACCTTGCGTGCAGCCACCTTGCCGCCGCCCACTACCAGGCACGGCCGCGCTTCAACCTTGAGGAAAATCGGAAAATAATCCATACGGCGAGTATCCGTTTGCGTGACGTTGTCAGCTGCTGCCCAGCAGCGGCTCCAGATCGCCGTGTGAATCCAGTGCCGCGAGATCATCGTAGCCACCGACATGACGGTCCCCGATGAAGATCTGCGGAACCGTCCTGCGCCCGGTCAGCTCGACCAGCTCCTGGAACCCGCCCGGCAAGCGATCGATAAAGATCTTTTCTATCGACTCGACTCCCTTGGACTGCAGCAGCAGTTCCGCACGCACGCAGTAGGGACAAAAAGCCGTGCAATACATCTTTATATCTGCCATGTTTCCTGCCTGTTACTGTTGCCTGACCCTGAGCAGGTCGATCTGTTGCTGGATCGGTTCCGTTACCGGCCTGAGCTTCTTGCGCATCACGCTACCGATGGCGTCGGTGCGCGAGAGCACCGGGTCCAGCACCGGCTCATCGAGCAGCCCGAGAAACAGCATGGCACGGATATGGTGCTCTGCCCCGGGAAGCGCCTGCAACAGTTCGGCCAGCTCCGGTGCAACGCCTTCAGCGGCCGCGCCGAACAGGGAATCCACCTGATCCCGGATGGCGTCTGTCGTTTCCAGTCTGGGCCTCCCGACGGGAAGTGCTGCCGCGTGACCGGCCAGCGCATGCATCAATTCCACCATGACATCCTGGTTGGCCGGCTTCTTGAGCACGGTTTCGACAGTGGCCAGGAAGTTCTGTCCGGCAGCACTCAGCAACCGGCATAACTGCAGTGCAAAGGGATTGCCCGCGGCGCACAGATCCGCAAGCTGCTCCCTGCTGGGCTGCCACGACGGGTTAGCCCCGCTTGCGCCGGGCAGCTCATCCGGCATGGCCTGCAGGAATCCGACATAGAAGGCATTGCGGTGCCGGCCCCGTTCCCACAGCCTCATGCGTTCCCCATTGTCGATCAGCTGGCCCTGCAGCACCAGCCGCACCGATCCGATCTGGTCGCGCGCCTCTTCCTCGAAGGGCAGGAACTCGACCAGGAAGGCGGCCAGAACCGGGCCCATGCGCCCTTCCACGACCGCCGGCTGGCGCAGCATGCAGCGTGCATTCTCCGATGTCTGCAGTGCCCACCATGCACGTCGCGCCAGCTCGTCCGTAATTCCGCTCGCA
>JABAHR010010232.1_pt5 | contig 10473 bp, 8 predicted proteins | sample 7062101 | NCBI WGS metagenome assembly JABAHR01 (sample SAMN14534553, study PRJNA622989) | marine sediment metagenome | biome: marine biome [ENVO:00000428]; feature: marine pelagic biome [ENVO:01000023]; material: deep marine sediment [ENVO:00002113] | place: India: Gulf of Kutch | collected...
GCGAGTTGCTCCTGTCCCGCGGCCCGGGCCAGTGTGACGCCCCGGCGGGCGGTGGTGATCGCCTCCTCGAACCGACCGGACCCCGCCTGCGCCGCCGCCAGGGTGTCGAGGAATTCCGGCTTGTCGCCGCCCTCTCCCCCGACGAGGCGGGTCGCGAGGCGGAGGGCCTCTTCGGGGTCGCGCAGCTCGTCGTCCGGGTGGGTGGCCAGGATCCAGGCGAGGTTGTTGGTGGCCGAGGCGTGCCGGGGCGCAAGTTTCAGCACGGCCCGAAAACTACCCGCCGCTTCCGCAGCCTGTCCGGCCAGCAGTTGCAATTCCCCGAGGGCGTCGAGGGCCGGGACGTGATTGCCCTGCAGGCGGACGGCCGCCTGCAGTTCGGACCGTGCCGCCGGCAGATTGCCCAGATGTCGATGCGTCAGCCCCAGGGCATGGTGACCGGCGGGATCGTCGGGGTGAATCTCCGCGTAGCTGACAAAATGCGGGAGCGCTTCACGCCAATCTCCGCGTTGTGAGTGCAGCCGCCCGAGGTTGCGATGGGCACCTCCAAAATGCGGCCGGATCCGCAACGACTCGCGGTAGTGCCCGATCGCCCGCTCCACGTCGCCCATCGACTCCCGGTGGAGGGCGTGCTGGAAATGGACCGCTGCCTCGAAGTCATCGGCCGCCCGCGTGATGATCTCGTGGTCGATGGTCCGCCCGGCAAGTGGGGCGGAGCACCGCCAGCGTTCGGCGCGCGTCCTCTTTGAGTGCCCTGCGTCTTCAAGCAAGTCGTCGACCGCAACGGGCCCCTTGTAGATCACCTCCACCCGCCCGGCCCCGTCGACCAGGAAACTCGCCGGCAGCGGGAGCGGACGATCCAGGCCGATCGAGGCATCGTGATGCCACTGGAGCAAACCGACCAGGTCGTCGTCGGCCGCCACTGCCACGAAGGGAAAGTTCAGTTTCTCGAGAGCGGCGCTGGCGGCGGCCCGGTTCCCCCGCTCGTCGCCGAGCCCGTCGACCGAGAGGGCCACCACCTCGATCCCGGCTTCCCGGATCTCCCCTTCGCGGTCCCGCAGTCCGCCAAGCTCCACCAGGCACGGGGCGCACCAGCTCGCCCACAGGTTCAGCAACACCGGCTTGCCGGCTCCCAGGCGCACCGATCGCCCATCCGGCGCCGCAAAGGTCAGACCCGGCATCGGCAAGAGGGTGACCAGCGGGATCCGGGCCGCCTCGCTGACGGGAGGAAGAACCGGCGGGGACGGACGAAGGGCCAGCCCGTTTCGGCCCGAACTCCGGCGACGGGCCTCTCCCGTGCCCTGCACCAGCTCGTATCGCCCGTCGACCGATAGCCCGGTGAACTCCTCGAGGGTCCCCTCGCGATCCGGCCAGCGCACCAGGAGCTTCTCGATCGTGGTCGAGTCCCCCAGGCCGACTGACAATTCCTTGCCGGACTGGGCCAGGAACCCTTCCCCGGCCCGGAGGGTGCGAACCGACCGCCCCCCGGCGGTGACCACCTCGAGGCGGGCCCCGATCGCATCGCGGTTGGTGGTGGTGCCATTGCCCCGCAGGCGGAGTGCCAGGAAGTGATTTCCGGCCGGGAAATCGTTGCGCAGGAACCGCAGACGCGGGGCGTTGCGGTTCGAGATCCACATGTCCACGTCCCCGTCGCCATCCCAGTCACTCAATGCCACCGCGCGCCCGTCATCGGGCAGGTCCAGCCCGCTGCCGGCCGAGAGGTCGGCAAACCACGGGGGTTCCCCGGGCTCGGCGCCCAGGTTCAGAAAGACGCGGTGCCGCTCGTGACCGCTCAGCGAGCCGCCCCGGTTCATCAGTCTCCCGAACTCCGCGGTAATCGCGGCATTGGTCGGGGATTCCTCGCTGGTGGTTGGTGACTGCGACACGACCTGCCGCCAGAAGAANNTTCCCATTGGCCACCACCAGGTCCTCCCAGCCGTCGTTGTTGAGGTCCGCAAAGTTCGATCCCCACGCCCAACGCCCCATCGTAACACCCGCGGACACACTGACGTCTTTGAAGCCCTTCCCGTGCAGGTTCCTCAGGAGGGTGTTGCCCCGCGCAAAATGCTGGAAGCGGTTGCGCAGCGACTCGGATAACCCGGGCTTGAAGTTCGATTGCGTGGTGATGCGGCTTCCTGCCGCCGAGAACATGTTGGAGACGTGGACGTCCATGAACCCGTCGCGGTCGCAGTCGCCCCAGCTCACCGACATTCCCGAGGCGCTGTCCTCCGCCCCCGCCTCCCCGGCAATATCCACGAAGCGCAGGGCGCTCCCATCGCTGTCGTTGCGGTAAAGGTTGTTCCGTCCGAAGTCGTTGGCCACGTAGAGGTCCTGGTCACCGTCGTTGTCGAAGTCCTCCCACGCGGCCGCAAAACTCCACCGGCGGTTGTTGGTATCGAGCCCCGCGTCCTTCGTCACGTCGGCGAACTCCCAATCGCCCGGTGACTCCGTCCGGTTCAGATAAAACGTGTTGGCGGCGCCGTCGTTCGAATCGTGATACACGAAGCGGTTGGGGAGGGCGCCCACCTGGGCCGGGTCCTCCGCCGAGTTGTCCGGAGCGTAGGCACACACGTAGAGGTCGAGCCGTCCATCGCGATCGGCGTCAGCCGCCGCCAGCGAGGTGGTGGACCCGCTGGTGGGCAACACCCCACGCAGCCGAAAGCGGCCCTCTTCCTCGTTGGAAGCCAGAACCACCCCGCCGTAGACCGCCACCACGAGATCCTGGTCGCCGTCGTTGTCGAGATCGGCGAGCAGCACCCCGCGCGAGTCCTCCAGCCAGTCTGCCCCCCACGCTTCGGAAACATCCCGCAGCGTCCCGTCCGGATTCCGCAGGAAGAGGCGGTTCGGCAACCCCGGCTCCTGGCAGAGGTACAGGTCGTCCAGACCATCGCCATTCACGTCGCCCAGCGCAAGCCCGGGTGAACCGGAAAAGTTCATCGGCACCCGGTAGGGCATCCGCGCCAACCAATGGTTGAGGCCTCGGAGGAGTTGTTCGCGGTAGGATCCGTTGCCGCCCAGCACCGACCCGGTGCAGTCGGCGAAGAGGGTGCGCCCTTCCACCAGCTTGGTGCGGGTCTGCTCGAAGTCACCCACCGCGACCCGCTCGATGAGCGGGGGCAACTCACCGCCCCTTTGCTGCCAGTGCACCACCCACCTCGCATGTTGTGCCACCACCTCCTCACCCGTCCGCCACGAGATCGCAACATGCTGGTGCGTGACGAAGCGCTCCCCGCTCTCGCCCTGCAGCACCCGGACGACCTTGAACTTGAATCGCGCTCCCGTCTCTTCCCCGGGCCCGGGCCCCACCCCCGCGATCGCTCCCGCCAATCCGCCGGCCGCTTTCGTCCACGCCGGCTCCGACGCAAACCGCTCGACCGTGACGGTTCCGTCCTCGTACACGCGCTCCAGGGGCCCTGGAACCAGCACGCCAAGGGCCTCGTCGTTGCTCAGCAGGGCCCTGATCAACCTCGGGGCCGCCTCCGGGCCGGCCCCCGCCAAGTGGGTTCCCAGGAGGTCGAGTTGCCCTTGGGCGGCCGCCGCCAGCACTTCGCTCTTCCATCCATCGGCCCCCGGATCGTCAGCCTGGCGGCGCCAGTCCTCCAGGACTCTCACCCGGGAGGCAATTGCTCCCAACTCCAAGGAATCACCGGTTTCCGCGGCTCCGGCCGATTTCGGGACACGGGATTCCGCCCCCTCCGGATCCGAACACGAGGAGCCAAAGCCCACCAGGATCACCCCGGCCAGCGGTCCGATCTTCCCTAGCGTGTTATTTCCCAGCAACATATGCTTGCCAGCCCGTCCCCCGGTTGAATAGAAGACTGCGTGGTTTGCCAACTGCAAACAAAGCTCATATGAAACCGAACCGAGTATCCTTCCTGTGGTCCGCCGTTCTCTTTGCAGTTTTGTGGAGCATCGGTAATGCCGGAGCAGCGGTCACGGTGGGAGGCGGGTCCCAGTTCACCTTCGATGGAGTGGACGGCCCGCTCGTGCCGGATGGAACCGTTCCCGCCAACCTGGCGAACGCTCCCGGGGCACTCTCCTTCGCGATGGATTCGGGTCACCAGCCCACTCACGACATTCCCAAGCTGAACGACGGAGTCTACGGGAATTCCTTCAGCTGGATCGGGGTGACCACCCGGGCCATCGACGTCGGGGGATCGGTCGTCGACACCACCTTCGCCGGTATCGACTTCCCCGGCAACAACCTGCATCGCATTTCGTCCTTCGCCTTCGGCCGCAGCAACCGGGGTGACGAGTTCGCGGACCGTACCATGGGCACCTACTACGTCCAGCTTACCGTCACGCCGAATCCAGGGGTCGACACTCCCGACGGCGAGTGGACCACCATCGGATCGATCGATATCGATTCCAATGCCTTCCCGAATACCTACCGGCATGAGTACACTCTCAACGACGCGATGGATGCCACCGGTCTCCGGATCGTGACGCCCGGGAGCGGAACTGCAATCGATGAGATCGAGGTCTACCCGATCCCCGAACCGTCCGGGTTCATCCTGGCTCTGTCCAGCTTGCTCTCCCTGGTCTTCTTGCGGCGGNNCCTGAGGAAAACCAGGGCTGACCTTCTGCCGACCACGAAGCCATGGGTGCCTGGCCCGATCCGCAGGCACGGCACCTTCCCTTGAACTGCTGGCTTGCGCCCTGGGTGTTCGGATTGATCCTCCTCGTGGGTTGCAGGGACTCCGCGAAGGACTCGAACCATCCCTCCCCGGTGCAGAACGGGACAGCGGTCCCGGCGTCCCCGGCAGTTGCCCCGGTCCCGTCCGAAGCGACATTCGACGAGAATCAGTGGGATGCCGAAGCCTACCAGGACCGGACCGCCCGGCAACTGGCACTCATCGCTGACGCCCTGCAACGCTCCGACGACCAATCGTCCCACCCAGAACACCCCGGCTCCCTCCTCACCCCGGAATTCGCCCTCACCATCCTGCGCCCTCCGGATGAGGAGGCCCGGATCGAGTATGATCAACTCGACACCCGCGTGCTGCGATGGGATGGAGCCAGGTCCGCCCAGCTTACCCCCGCAGGTGCGCCGGAGTTCGGGCAGGCCCTCGAGGCGCTCCGTGCCACCTGGCCCCGCGACACCACCAAGCCTCGCCTCAAGCTCAAGCAATTCCGCATCGACCCACAGGATGGCGAGATCGTTTCGCAGGTTTCCTACCGGGCCTTCGCGAAGGGAGCGGAGACGGGGGTGCAGCAGACCGGCACCTGGTCGTGCGGCTGGGAGTTCGTCCCGGAGGGAGGTCCCCTCCCCCGCCTGCGCTGGTTGCGCCTCGACCAACTCGAGGAAGTGCAGGTGACCGTGCCCGGTGGCGAACCCCTCCTAGTCGACGCCACCGAATCGCTCCTCGGCGAGTTGCCCTCCTACCGCGAGCAACTCCGCCACGGCGCCAACCACTGGATCACCCGTTACCCGATGTTGAAGCACCGCTTCCACCATGGCCTCGCCATTGGCGACGTCGATGGGGACGGGAGCGGGGATCTCTACGTGTGCCAGCCCGAGGGACTGCCGAACCTGCTTCTCCTGCGCACCCCTGACGGACGGCTCCGCGACGCCGGTGCCGAGGCGGGCGTCGACATCCTCGACACCTCGCGCAGCGCCCTCCTCGTGGACCTCGATAACGATGGCGACCAGGACCTCGCCGTCCTGAACCTCTCCGCCCTGGTGGTCTTCGAAAACACCGGTGGGGAAGCACGCCTCCGCTTCGAGCAGCGCGTCCTCTTCCCTCACACGGGGCGCTGCACCTCCCTCTGCGCCGCCGACTACGATGACGACGGGCGCCTCGATCTCTACCTCTGCGGCTACTCCGGCCCGGTCGAACGCGGCAGGCTCTCCGACCCGGTCCCCATGCACGACGCCAAAAACGGCGGCGAGAACGCGCTCTACCACAACCAGGGTGGCTTCCGCTTTGAAAACGTCACCGCCATGGTCGGTCTCGACGTCAACNNGACTACGACAACGACGGCGACCAGGACCTCTATGTCGCCAACGACTACGGCCGCAACAGCCTCTACCGCCAGGACCGCGGTGAAGACGGAACGATCGCCTTTGTCGATGTCGCCGACGAGGCCGGCGTGGAGGACATGTCCTTCGGGATGGGCGTGAGCTGGGGCGACCCCGACCGCAACGGCTGGTTCGACGTCCACGTCAGCAACATGTGGTCCGCCGCGGGACTGCGCACCACCTACCAGCGCAACTTCAAAAAGGACATCGCCCACGTCGACCGGAAGCACGTCGAGGCGGTGCGCTACCTCGCGGTCGGCAACTCTCTCTTCCAGAACCGCGGCGACGGATCCTTCGACTACGTGAGCCACGAGGCCGGCGTGCTGCGCGGCCTCTGGTCGTGGTCGTGCAACTTCGCGGACCTCAACAACGACGGCTGGGAGGATCTCCTCGTCGCCAACGGGTTTCTCTCGGGCCCCGCCCTCACCAAGGACTTGTGAAGTTTCTTCTGGCGGCAGGTCGTGTCGCAAGCCCCGGTCCGCGCCGAAGACCACGCCAAGCATGGTGCCGCCTACTCGCAGGGATACAAGATCCTCCACGACCAGGTCGACAGCGGGGTCTCGTGGAGCGGCAACGAGCGCAACGTCGCCTTCCTCAATATCGGGAACTCCCCCGGGGAGGACCCCTCTCCCCGCTTCGCCGACGCCTCGGCCGCCTTCGGATTCGACTTCGCCGACGATGCCCGCGGCATCTCGACCGTCGACTGGGACTTCGACGGTGACCTCGACCTCCTCGTCACCAACCGCACCGGCCCGCGCCTGCGCTTCCTCAAGAACAGATCGGACGGGAGGGGGCGCTTCCTCGGCCTGAAACTGACCGGCACCGGCTGCAATCGCGACGCCGTTGGTGCCCGCGCCGAGGTCGTCCTCCGCAGGGAGGACCACAGGGTGACCCTTCTCCGCACCGTCTGCGCCGGCAACGGCTTCGTCAGCCAGTCTACCAAGTGGCTGCACTTCGGACTCGATCCGGACGCCACGCTCGAGGAGGTCGCGATCCGCTGGCCGGGTGGGCGGCGCGAAACCATTTCCGGCCTCCAGCCCGATGGCCACTACCTNNCGCCGAGAAACTCACCCCTCCGCCCCCTTCCACCGAACTGGTGGCATCAGTGGTGCCACCGACCCCGATTTCCGAGGCGGCCGCCATTCCCCTCGCCCGCCCGTTCCCGATGCCGCCGCTCGCCTATACCGCGATCGGCGGCGAGGGCCAGCCCACCAGGCTCGCCCCGCCGCTCGACGGCCCGGTCCTCCTCAACCTCTGGTCCATGACCTGTCCGCCGTGCCTCGTCGAGCTCGAGGAATTCACAGCCCATGCGGAGCGCCTGCGCTCGACAGGCCTCCGCATCGTCGCGCTCAGCCCCGACGCCATCTCCGGGCTGGATGGGGATCCCGTTGCGGAGGCCTCCGGCTACCTGCGCAGGATCGGCTTTCCCTTCGAGTCCGGGATGCTGAGCGAGCGCGTCATGGAGATCCTCCACCTCACCCACAACAACATCTTCCTGCGCCCCGACGACCTGCCCGCCCCCACCAGCTTTCTCCTGGACCGGAACGGCCGCGTGGCGGTGCTCTACCGCGGACCCGTCTCCGTCGAGGACCTCCTCCGCGACCTCTCCGATCTGGGCAGTGACGATCCCGCAGTCTGGCAGCGCCGCTGCTGGCCATTCGCCGGCAGATGGATCAGCCCGCCCGACCGCGTCTTCTTCATGGAGATCGCGATCGCCCTGATCGAGAAGGAATACCTCGAGGAGGCCGGCGACTACCTCCTTCAGCATCGCGACGTCCTCGCTTCCGAGCACGATTACCCGGAGACCGTCATGGTCTGCGGGACCCGCCTGCTCAAGGCTGACAAGATCACACCGGCGCTGACGCTCCTGCAGGCGGCGCTCGAAATGAAGCCGGACCTCGCCGAGGCGCACAACAATCTCGCCCTCGCCTACCGGCGCAGCGCGCGCAACAACCTGGCCCGCCGGCACCTCGAAAAGGCGGTCCGGTTGAAGCCCGCCTACCACGATGCCCGCCTCAATCTTGCCACCGTCCATGCCGCCGAGGGGCAGTTTGCCACCGCTCTCGACCAGGTTGAAGCCGTCCTCGCCAGTGAGCCCGATCACCGCACCGCCCTCTTCCTGGCCGGCAACCTCAATCTCAAGCTCCAGCTCTGGGAACCTGCCGGGGCCGCCTTCCAACGGCTCCTCAAGGTGCAGCCCGGCCACCTCGAATCCCTCATCAACCTCGGCGGCATCCACGTGCAACTCCGCCAATACGAAGCCGCCATCGACTACTACGAGCGCGCCCTCAAGATCAACCCGTCGCTCGACTCGGTGCGACGCTCCCTGGCGGACCTGCGCCGCCTGAAACCATAGAACCAGCCCGGGCCTGCCAGCACCATGTCATCTCATCCAACCACCCGCCGCACCTTTCTCAAGACCACCGCTGCCGGCGCCCTCGGCTTCCCCGCCATCGTCAGTGCCCGCTCGCCGAATTCCAGACTCGACATCGCCTGCATCGGGGTGGGCGGCCGCGGGGTCTACAACACCGCGCAGATGGCCGTGAAGGACAACATCGCGGTGATCTGCGACGTCAATGACCGCAACCTCGCCGCCGCCCGACAGCGGTATCCCAAGGCGCGCCCCTACACCGACTTCCGCAGGATCTACGACGATGGCATCGCAGACATCGACGCGGTGGTGGTGACCACTCCCGAACACACCCACGCTTTCGCCACCCTGCCCGCCCTGCTGGAAAAGAAACACGTCTTCTGCGAGAAACCCCTCACCCGCGACGTCCACGAGGCCCGCCTCATCACCGAGGCCGCCCGCAGGGCCGGCGTGAAAACGCAGATGGGCATCAACATGCACGCCAAGGACAACTACCGCCGCGTGGTGGAACTGGTGCGGGCCGACGCGATCGGGCCGATTCGTGAAGTGCACGTCTGGGTCGACCGCGCCTGGGGCTGGCAGTCACCCGGGGACGCCAGGAAGTACGACGATATCGTCTCAACCCAGGACCGCCCCGCGGGATCATCGCCCATCCCCGCACATCTCGACTGGGACCTCTGGATCGGCCCCGCCCCCATGCGTCCGTTCCACGAGGTCTACTTCCCGGGACCGAAGTGGTACCGCTGGTGGGACTTCGGCAACGGCACCATGTCCGACCTGGGCAGCCACTGGAACGACCTCCCCTTCTGGGCCCTCGATCTCGATGCGCCTCTCACCGTGGAAGCCGACGGACCGCCACCACACCCCGAGATCGCACCCGCCTCCATGACGGCCACCTACACCTACGGGGCCCGCGGCAAACTCCCGCCGGTCACCCTCACCTGGTACCAGGGCGCCCGCAAACCAAAGATCTGGCACGAGAAGGGCATCCCGCAGTGGAAGTACGGCACCCTCTTCGTCGGCACCCGGGGCCGCATGCTCCTGACCGAGCACAGCGAACACCTCCTCCTGCCCGAGAACGAGTTCGTCGACTACGAGCGCCCACCCCAGAGCATCCCCAATTCGATCGGCCACCACGCCGAGTGGGTGCAGGCCTGCAAGGACGGCTCGGCGACCACCTGCCCGTTCTCCTACTCCGGTCCCCTCACCGAGGCCTGTCATCTCGGCAACGTCGCCTACCGCGCCGGCAGGAAGATCGAGTGGGACGCCACGAACATGAAAATCCCCAACGCACCCGAAGCGGAACGGTTCCTCCGGCGGGAGTATCGCGAGGGGTGGAAACTGGGCTGAGTTCGCCCCCCTGGGACCGCGGACGGGCCGTCCGCCGCCCCGGTCACGATCTACCGCGAAATCTGCTTTCCACTGTCCGGCAACATCTTGTGCGCAAGCCGCTCCGCGCCAGACAGCACGTAGTCGCTCCGGGATTCCCGCGCCAGGGCGGCCATCGCGCACCCACGCTTCAGGCATTCGTCGGCTTCGCCATCCAGAAGGGACGCCAACACCCCGGCCGCAAAGGCATCACCCGCCCCGATCGGACTGACCACCTCGCCGGCAAAGGCATGCTCGTGCATGACGCTGTCGCCAAAGTAGGCCGCCGCACCTTCCCGCCCCCGCGTCAGGATCACCTTCTCGATCCGGAATTCCTGCTGGAGGGCCCGCAACTCCTCGATGGCCTCCCCGTTCCGGCCCCAGAGGGTCCGGAGGTCGCCCTCCCCAAGGAAGAGCAGATCCAGGTCCGCGATCATTTCGGAAAGGACCGCCTGTGCTTGATCCGGGGTCCAGAGTTTCGAGCGATAGTTCACATCGCACGACACCTTCACTCCCGTCCGGCGGGCCCGCTTGATNNTCCCGGCAACTCCCGGAGAGCGCCGGAGTGATCCCCGAAAAGTGAAAATACTCGCTCGCCTCGACCGTGGCGAGATCGACGTCCTCGATCCTGATCGACTCGATCGCGGCGCCGGCCCGGTCATAGACCACGTTGGTGCGGTTTTCCCCCATCCCCGCTTCCACCCACATCAGTTCA
>JABAHR010023170.1_pt1 | contig 10469 bp, 11 predicted proteins | sample 7062101 | NCBI WGS metagenome assembly JABAHR01 (sample SAMN14534553, study PRJNA622989) | marine sediment metagenome | biome: marine biome [ENVO:00000428]; feature: marine pelagic biome [ENVO:01000023]; material: deep marine sediment [ENVO:00002113] | place: India: Gulf of Kutch | collected...
CTTTCCTGGAGCACGACGACCATGTCCTGGCTCTCGACTTCGTTGACCGGAATCGTGAAGGACGTCCCGTCGATTCCGAGTCGGAAGATCTCACGCACGGGGCCACTGAACCGGACATCGACGGCCGACGGGTCCGGTCCACCCACCAGCATCCATCCGGCATCGTTGAGTTGGACCCGGACAGGAACCGTCACGGCCGTAGGCGAGGGGCCCTCCACGCGCACGAGGGCCCACAGGAAGATCGCCAGCCCGAGCGCCGCGAGCTTGAGGCGCCAGTTCTCGGCCAAGAGCCTGGCGAGGGCAGCCGGGCTCACGGAAGGGCGTCGTCCAAGACGCGCCGAATGAGGTCGCGGTGCTGAGCCGCATCCCAGGTCGTCCCTCCGGCAATCCGCTTGTAGATCACGCCGTCACGACCCACCAGAAAAGACTCCGGAAGACCCGTGGTCTGGTAGGTGAGCGCGATCCTACCGGTGGGGTCGTGCAAAATCGGGAAGGACAAGCCGAAGTCCTCCGCGAACCGGCGGACATCACCGCCGAGGCGCCCGTCGTATCCTCGCTCTCCGACCTTGGCATCCACGCTCACCGCGAGGATCTCGAAGTCCTCCTCCGAGAGATCCTCGTACAGACGCTGCATCGAAGGCATCTCCTCGACACAGGGGGGGCACCAGGTCGCCCAGATATTCACGAGGACCACTTTGCCCCGGTAGTCGTGGAGCGAAACCGTGCTCCCGTCCAGGCTCGCGACCTCGAAGCCCGGGGCCCGTACACCGGGCACGAGCGGGCTGAAGTAGTCGCGCAGGACCCATGCCGCCAGGACGACCATCGAGCACGCGATGACCGCGAGGACGTAGGGCAGCCGGGAGGGTCGGCCTGGGGGCTGGGCGTTTTCAGTCATGTCCGGTCACGTGCGAGGAACGCTTCTGGTACGACCCGCTCGGCTGATTTGTTTCCTCCCGCGGAGGGTCAACGGCCGCGGCCGCGGGCTCGGCGTCCGACAACGATTCGGACAGGGCTGCCCGGGTCGAGGAGGCTATCCGCGGGTGGCTCCTGCTCGACCACCCTGGTCCCGGCCGAAGCGGAACCGGGTCTCGACACCGATGATGACGAGGCCGACCGAATCGATCAACGCCTCCGCCTCGGCCTGCTCCATGCCGAGGATCAGCGGCATCTTGATCTGTGCCGGACCGGTGCTGACGAGGAGCTGCACCTCCATCGGAAGTGCCACGTCCGTCCCCGGCTCGGGGATGATTTCCGCGACGCGACCGCGCGGGAGCTCCGATTCGAGCGTATCCGATATGACGGTGAAACCGCTCGCCTCCAGGACGTTGCGGGCCCAGTCCTCCCTCAAGCGCAGCACGTCGGGCACGGGTCGCCGCTCGGGACCGAGGCTCAGCGAGGTCCAGAGCGTGTCTCCCGGCCGAGCCAGCTGTCCCGGAAGAGGGCTCTGCCCCAGGATCTGCCCCTCGGCGACATCGGGGTGACGGTAGGACTGCGATCCGCCGAAGCGGAGTCCGGCCTCTTCGACCACCGAGCGAGCCTCGGCGAGGGTGCGACCTCGAAGATCCGGCACCTCCAGCAGGTCACGTGGGGGCGGCGGTGCCGGGAAGAGCACCCGCGTGGCACCCACGTACCCGACGGCGAAGGAGACGAGCAGCAGCCCCACGCCGATGCCCAGCCGGCGCAGCCACGATCCGTCGGCTCCCGAAGCGGTCGCGGGCCGGCGCTTCTCGGGGGGCGCCTTCTTCTTGCGCTTCTTCTCGCCGCGCCGACGCCGCATCGATCCGCCCAACCTCATCGTTCGTCAGGCCTTCCTCATGCGGGCGGCGAACGCGCCGTCGAAACCCCAAGCCTGGGGCGTGACTTCCAGCATTCCGTCTTCCGTCTCGAAATCCAAATCTCGCTCCGGCTCCAGCACGAAGTCCGGCCTCGACTCCAGGAAACGGCGAACCTGCTCGCCGTTCTCCTCGGGCTCGAGGCTACAGGTCGCGTACACCAGGACCCCACCGGGGGATACCGCGTCGGCCGCTCCCGCGAGAATCTCCGCCTGGAGCGCCACGAGCGCTTCCAGTCGACCGGCATCGACCCGCCAGCGGCCGTCCGGGTGCCGCCGCAGCGTGCCGGTTCCCGTACAGGGGACGTCGACCAGCACGACGTCGGCGCGCTCGAGCGGAGGCCGGCGCGCGTCCGCGGCGACCAGACCCATCCCGATCCGCTCCCCCGTCTGTGCCTCGATCCGATCTCGGTTTTCGCGAAGCAGAGCCAGCCGTCGCCGTGACGAGTCGGCGGCGAGAACATAGGCGGCCTGCTCCGAGAGGACGAGCGCCTTGCCGCCGGGAGCGGCACAGAGGTCCGCCACCACGGCACCCGCAGTCGGCGCCACGTACCGCGCGACCAGTGCCGCTGCAGGGTCCTGAACCGAGGCGGGCAGCGCGCCCAGAACCTCCTCGGGCACGCCGGTACCGACCGCCAAGCAGCCCGACCCGTGACCGACCGGCTCGACCTCGAACGCGGACAGCGCCGCCAGGGCCTCCTCTGCCGAGACCCGGTAGGGCCGAACCGTCAGCTCGGGGATGCGATTGTCGGCCTCGACCAGCCTTTCGACCTCGTCGACGCTCCACCGCCCGAGCCACCGCCGGACCAGCCAGGACGGGTGGGAGCCCCAGGTGGACAGATATGCCGGAGGATCGGCGTCTCGGCTCGGGAAGCGCTCGACAGCCCCTCCCTCGCGTATGAGCGATCGCAGCACGCCGTTGACCATCTTGCTCACTCCCTCGCCCCTGCCCGCGCCACGGGCCTGGTCCACCGCCTGGGATACGGCGGCGTATTCCGGAACGCCACCCATGTACAGCAATTGGTATGCCCCGAGGCGAAGGATCTCGAGCACGTCCGGGGAAACCGACCCGATTCCCCGCTTGAGATGAAGGTCGAGCAGATAGTCGATCCGGCCCCGGAGACGCACGACACCGTAGACCAGCTCGCGGAGCCAGCCGCGCTCCTGCGAGTCGAGACCGGCGGCGGTTTTCGCAAAGGAAAGGTCGAGCCTGCGGCCCCTGTGCACCTGCCGGAGGATGCGGAGCGCCGCTCGACGACCCTCCGTGACGCCCTCTCCGCTAATCGAGCATGCCTTGGGAGGGGGACGACGGCACGGCGATCTCACGTGACGGCATGCGGCCGGCCAGGAAGGCGTGCCTGCCCGCCAGGATCGCGTGTCGCATCGCGGTCGCCATCGCGACCGGGTCCTCCGCGGCGGCCAGTGCCGTGTTCATCAGGACCCCGTCCACGCCCTGCTCCATCGTGATGCACGCGTCGGAAGCCGTGCCGACCCCGGCATCCACGATGATCGGCACCTCGCAGCGACGCTTGATCTCCCGGATGAAGTAGGGGTTCACGACGCCGAGGCCGCTGCCGATCGGGCTCGCCAGGGGCATCACCGCCACGCACCCCGCGTCTTCCAACCGCAACGCCATGATCAGGTCGTCGTTCGTGTAGGCCATCACCTTGAAGCCCTCACTCACCAGCACCTGGGCGGCCTCGAGCGTCTGCTGGGTGTCGGGCAACAGCGTCGTCTCGTCGCCGATGACCTCCAGCTTGATCCACTCGTTGAAGCCGGCGGCCCTGGCCAGGCGTGCATAGCGGATCGCGTCTTCCGCGTTGTAGCAGCCGGCCGTGTTGGCCAGCAGGAAGAACTCCTCCGGATCGAGGTGGTGGAGAATCCCCTCTTCCTTGGTGCGATCGAGATCGACCCGGCGCACGGCCACCGTGACCATGTCGGCTCCGCTCGCCCGGATCGCGTCGACCATGATCTCGTTGTTCGCGTACTTGCCGGTCCCCACGATCAGACGGGAACGAAAGGGCTCACCGCCGATCACGAACGGATCGGTGTCCTGCGTTTCGAGTGTTTGCGTCTCGGTCATTGGTCTGTCCTCAGCCCCCTCCGACGAAGTGCACCAGCTCGATCTGATCCCCCTCCCCGACGGGGGTGCTCGCATAGCGATCGCGGTCGAGGATCTCGCGGTTGAGCTCGACCACGACGAGCCGCGGATGCAGGTCCAGCGATTCGAGAAGCTGTCGTACGTTGAGGCCGCTCCGGATCTCTCGATCCTTGCCGTTCAGCCGTACCTGAATCGCGTCCTTCGTGCCGGGCGTGTCCGAGCTCATTCGTCCGAGGCCTGCGGGTCTTCCGTGATTTGAAGGACCTCAAGATAGCGCTGAACGGCCTCCACTGGATCCCCCGCCGACCAGACGCCGGAGAGGACGGCCACCCCGTGGGCGCCCGCGTCCACCACCTCCCCCACACGGTCGGGACGAATCCCTCCGATCGCGATGAGCGGTGGGGCGCCCGACAGCGCCGAGACCGACCTGACCAGCCCCGAGCCACCCGCCGGACGCCCGGGGTGGCTCGTAGTCTCGAACACGTTTCCGAGCATCCAGTAGTCGACCTCTCCCATCGAGCGCTCGGCTTCGGCGACTCCATGAACCGAGAGCCCCACACGGGCCCCGACGCCCAGCAGCGCTCGCGCCACGGACGGAGGCAGCGAGCGCCTTCCCAGGTGTACTCGGTCGATCCCCAGCACGAGGGCCAGGTCGACACGGTCGTTGACGACGATCGGCGCGGGATCGCTTCGGGCCACGAGCCGCTCGATCAGCCTGAAGAGCGTGCGCGCCGGTGTGTGGGGGCCTCGTACATGGAGGGCNNTCGCATCATCCGTGACGATGTGGAGCCGGGGAATCACTGGAGCCGCTCGCCGACCTCCAGCCGGTGTCCCTGCAGCCACGATCCCGCGTCCATTCGCCTCTTGCCCGCAGCCTGGACCTCCGCGAACCAGACGGATCCCCGCCCGGTCGCGACCCGAACCCCCTTCTTGGCGTCCGTCTCGACGACCGTTCCGGGCTCGGCTTCCTCGGAGGCGGGGACGGGCGAGGGGCGGAAGAGCTTCAGGGGCTCGTCCCGTAGCAACGTCCACGCCCCGGGGAACGAATCCATGCCGCGGACGTGATCCGATACGGACTGCGCCTCCAGAACCCAATCGATGCGCGCGGCTTCACGGTCCACCTTGGGAGCGAAAGTCGCGGCATCATGGTCCTGCTCGATCTCCTCGATCTGTCCGCCCTCGAGGAGCGCGAGCGCCTCGACCAGTGCGGCGGCCCCGAGCTCGGCCAGTCGTGTCGTGAGCTCGGAGGCGGTCTCGTTCGGACCGATCGGCTCTTCTATGCAGAAGAGCACCGGGCCCGCATCCATCTTCTCGACCATGCGCATGATGCAGACCCCGCTCGACTCGTGGCCTCGCGCGATCGCCCAGTTGATCGGAGCGGCCCCCCGCAGCGCGGGAAGGAGCGAGGCGTGCACGTTGATGGAGCCCCGCCAGGGCACGTCCAGAACCGCGCGAGAGAGGATCTGCCCGTACGCGACCACGACGGAGAGCTCGGGTTCGAGCCGGTGGATGTCGTTGAGGAAGTCGTCGCCTTCGGGTCGCTCCGGAGTCAGTACCGGGATCCCCTCCTCGAGCGCGGCCTCCTTGACGGGTGAGGGCCGCATCCGCTGACCCCTTCCCGCCGGACGGTCGGGCTGGGTGACCACGGCCACGATCTCGTGGCCCTCGTCGCTCAACGCGAGAAGCGACGGGACCGCGAACTCGGGCGTACCCCAGAAGAGGATGCGCAACTAGCCCTCCTCTTCCTGGATCTTCTTCCACTTCTTGAGAAGCATGCGGCGCTTGAGCGGGCTCACCCGGTCGATGAAGAGGACGCCGTCGAGATGATCGACCTCGTGTTGCAGAGCCCGAGAGAAAAGGCCGCCGACCTCGAGCTCGACCGCCGCACCGGTCGGGTCCTGTGCCCTCACCTTCACCCGTTCCGGTCGCGTGACGACCTCGTCGAGCCCGGGAATGCTCAGGCACCCCTCCGAGGCTTTGTCGGTCGCCTTGCTGAATTCCACGATCTCGGGATTGATGAGCGCGACCCTCCCGTCGAAGGGCTCCTCCTCGTCGCGTACGTCGATCACGCAGATCCGCCTGGAGATCCCGATTTGGGGTGCGGCGAGACCCACGCCGTCGGCGTGATACATCGTCTCGAACATGTCCTCGATCAGCCGACCGAGGTGCTCGTCGAACTCCTCGACTCGTTCCCCGGGTTTTCTCAGGACCTCGTCGCCGAGCACGACGATCTCATGGAGCGCCACCGTCCTGCTCCTACTCTTCGCCCTTCGGCTCGACCTTGCGGGCGACTCTGGCTCGCTCGACCGTGACCTTCGTCTCTCCGCCCGTCTTGATGACCAGCTCCTTCTCCTGGGCGCGAATCACCGTGCCGATGATCCCGCCGGCCGTGATCACTTCATCGCCCTTCTTCAGCGACGAGATCATCTGATCGTGTCGCTCCTGCTCCTTCCGCTGCGGGCGGATGAGAAGGAAATAGAAGATGAAGATGACCAGCGTCACATTCAGGAAGAACACGAAGGTCCCGCTCGCCCCCTGCCTGGGGGCCATCAGCAGCGCAATTCCGGCTTCGGTCACCGGTGAACTCCCGTCGTCTCGGTTGTCGTCATCGCTTCTACTACTCGGAAAGGGCCGCCCCGGTGTCCCGATAGCGCTCGAGCCAGTCGTCGGACCATGAATGGAACGTACCGTCCCCGATGTGCTTTCGGCACTCCTCGGTGAGTCTGAGGAGGAACCGAAGATTGTGGATCGAGATCAGGCGATCGCCGAGGCGCTCGCCCGCGACCTTGAGGTGACGCAGGTAGGCCCGATCGAACCTCGTGCAGCCGTAGCAGTCGCAGCCGGGCTCGAGCGGCTCGGTATCTCGACGAAAGCGAGACGCCTTGATGTTGACCTGACCCTCGGACGTCCAGGCGGTGCCGTGTCGGGCATTCCGGGTGGGCGCGACGCAGTCGAACATGTCGCAGCCGCGCCGGATCGCTTCGAGTAGATCTTCGGGATACCCCACACCCATGAGGTAGCGCGGCCTGTCCGCGGCGAGCTCCGAATCGAGCACTTCCAACGTGCTCCACATCGCGTCCTTGGACTCCCCGACGCTCAGCCCTCCGATTCCGTATCCCTTCCAGTCGCCCTCCGCATCGACCGCACGCACCTGCTCTGCACGGAGGTCGGCGTAGATATTGCCCTGGAGGACGGGGAAGAGCGCCTGGTCCGGACCGTCCGAGCTCGACACGAGCTCGTCGAAACGATCGCGGCAACGCACGAGCCAGCGGATCGTGCGCTCGCTCGCTTCCCGCACGTGCTCCCGCGAGGCGCCCCCGGGGGGACACTCGTCGAAGGCCATCACGACGTCCGCTCCGAGGGTCCGCTGAATCTCCATCACGGATTCGGGGGTGAAGAAGTGTCGCGATCCGTCGATATGGCTCTGGAAGACGACGCCCTNNCGAGAAGACCTGATATCCCCCCGAGTCGGTCAGAATCGGGCCATCCCAGCGCATGAAGCCGTGCAGCCCGCCCAGCTCGCGCACGAGTTCTTGGCCCGGGCGCAGGTACAGGTGGTAGGTGTTGGCGAGGATCATCCCGGCGTTCATCTCGCGGAGCTCGTCGGGGCTCACGCCTTTGACCGTGCCGAGCGTTCCGACCGGCATGAACGCGGGCGTGGGGACCTCGCCGCGGGGCGTGCGAAAGCTCCCGGACCGGGCGGATCCCTCGGTTGCGTCGATTCCGAATTCGAAAGGCATGGCCGCAGAATCTAAAGAGAATTCGGAGAAGGTGTTGCAGGATGAACGCACCGGGCCTGCGACGGCATTCCAACCTTGCCCCTCGCTCCACCGTCTCAACCAGTAACGGCACGCTATGCCGTACATAGTATGCGTGGCACACCCGATCACACGGATCAGACGATGACACTCGAACGGGAATGGATGCGCGGCGCGGCANNGACTCGGGCGGCCTTCTGAAGATGGGCCAGTCCACCGCTTATCCCCTGCTCTACAACCTCGAAGGTCGGGGACACGTCGAGCCGGTCTGGCGCGAAGCGCCGACCGGCCGCAAACGGAAATACTACCGGATCACGCCTGCGGGTCGGGCCTGGCTCGACGGGCAGCGCCACCAATGGGAGACGCTGGTCGCTGCCATGGGGCGCCTGGGCGTGAACGGTGGAAGCGGGGCCGCATCGTGACGCAGGGCAAGCTGCCTCCGGAAATCGAGTCCGTGATCGCCGAGGTGATGCGATCCGCAAGACTCGACTTCGTCCAGGGGCGTGAAGAGGTCCTCGACGACCTGCGACTGCACTTCGAGGACGGCCTGGCCGCCGGGGAGAGTCCGGAAGACCTGATCAAGCGGTTCGGAGATCCGGTCGCCGCAGGACGGAGAATCGCCAAGACGCGGCCGAAGGCCGTAGCACGACGACGAGGGAAGACGGGGAGGTGGTGGATGTCCAGGAGTGAGTGGTTCGGAGAGGCTCGCCGTGCGGCCAGACGGCTGCGGCGCGCCCCTGGTTTCGCGGCGATCGTCATCCTGACGCTGGGTCTCGGCGTCGGGGCCAACACGGCCATCTTCACGGTCCTGAACGCGGTGCTCCTCCAGGACCTTCCCTATCCGCTCCCGGAGCGTCTCGTGCGCGTGTACGAGTCCTATCCGGAGAATCCCATCGGATCGGAGTACCTGCGGGCCCCCACAGTGTCGGAGCTCCGCACCTGGGACGAGGTCTTCGAGAGCTTCGGCTCGCTGTACACGTACCGGGAGGTCGGGGCCGACCTGACGGACGGGGACGTGCCCCAGCGAATCACGATCGGGCGTGTGTCGTCCGGATACTTCGAGACGTTGGGTGTTCAGCCCGCGCTCGGGCGAGGCTTCCTGGAAGAGGAGAGCTTCGGGCCCGGCGAGAACGTGAGCTCCGTCTTGCCCATCGTGCCGGTGACCGTGCTCAGCCATCGGCTGTGGGTCGAGCGGTACGAGGCGGATCCGGAGATCATCGGAAGGAGCCTCCACCTCGACGGCGTGCCCTTCGAGGTCGTGGGCGTGATGCCCCCGCGTTTCAACAACCCGATGGGCACCGCGTCGGACCTGTGGGTACCCCAGGATCTCAGGCCGGGTGGCTCGAACCACTTTGGAAACTCCTACCTCACCGGGCTCGCGCGCTTGCGTAACGGTGTCGCTGTCGAGGCGGCGCAGGAGCGCGTGCGGGTCCTGGCCGAGGCCTTTACCGAGGAGCATCCGGACGCGAGGAACGCCTACCCCCGACTCGTGCCTCTGCAGGACGACGTCGTCGGGGCCACACGCAGAGCCATGCTCTGGGTCCTGGCTGGGGCGGCAGGGCTCGTGCTCCTCACGGCGTGCGTCAACGTCGCGAACCTGCTCTTCGCCCGCGGCCTCGGACAGGATCGGGAGCTCGCGCTGCGAAGCGCGCTGGGGTCGGGGCGCGCCCGGCTCATCGCGACGATCCTCCTCGAGAACGGGATCCTGGCAGGCCTCGGTGGCTTGCTCGGCCTCGCGCTCGGATGGGCGGGGGTCGAGATCCTCGTCGCGCTTTCCCCGGCCGCGCTGCCCACGGTCATGGACGTGGAGGTCGGAGCGCAGGTCTTCGTCTTCGCACTCGCCGTCACTGGCGTGGCACTGCTCGTCTTCGGTCTGGCTCCCGCGCTGCGGCTGTCGCGGACCGCCCCGGCAGAGGTCCTTCGCTCGGGTGACCGCTCGGCCACCGCCGGCCGTATGCTCCAGCGTCTTCGCGACGTACTCGTGGTGGCCCAGCTGGCCGCCGCCGTGGTGCTGGTCGCGGGTGCGGCGCTCCTGACGCGGAGCTTCGACTCGCTGACCGAGGTTCCGCTGGGCGTCGACCCCGAGAACGTCCTCACGTTCGAGGTGCATCTGCCCAGCGCTCGCTACGCGGACGGCGAGAGCCGCCAACGGTTCCACGAGGAGTTCCAGGAGCGCGTGTCGGCGCTCGGAGGCGTCCAGAGCGTCGGCGCGACCTCGTGGCTCCCGGTGAACGGGCGCTACCACAGCTGGACCCTCTACTACGACCCCGAAAACCCGGAGGGTGGCAACAACGACGCCTGGTACCCCGCCGACGTGCGGATCATCGCGGGGGACTACTTCGGGACGATGGGGATCGACCTGCTGCAGGGCGCAGACCCCACCGAGGTCGATCTGGAGGCGGAGCCGATGGTTTGGGTCAACCAGCTGCTCGTCGACGAGGTTCTCGGTGGAATCGACCCGCTCGGCGTGAAGATCTACACCGCGAATGAATACCGTCGGATCATGGGAGTCGTCGAGACGGTTCCCCACGCGGCCCGGGGGGAGACCTCGCGGAAGACCTACGTGCCCCACGCCCAGTACGCGGACGACCGGAATTGGGCGCTGATTCAGACGGCCAAGGTGCGGGGCGACATGGCTGCAACAAGAGAGCAGATCCGCGACGAGCTTCGCGCCATGGACCCACAGCTCGTGCTCTATCGGCCGAAGTCGTTCGATACGGTGCTCGAAACGGTTCGGGCACAGGATCGCTTCGCGACCGTCCTGATGGGCTCCTTCGCG
>JABAHR010009798.1_pt1 | contig 10465 bp, 10 predicted proteins | sample 7062101 | NCBI WGS metagenome assembly JABAHR01 (sample SAMN14534553, study PRJNA622989) | marine sediment metagenome | biome: marine biome [ENVO:00000428]; feature: marine pelagic biome [ENVO:01000023]; material: deep marine sediment [ENVO:00002113] | place: India: Gulf of Kutch | collected...
GTAGACGTCGGGATCATCGAAAGGGCCGCGGCACGCGCCCGGTACAAGTCCTTATGCATCGTATCCAACGCCGGCTGGTCCCCGGTGTAAGAATGGATGGTCGTCATGAATCCCTTGTCGATGCCGACTAGGTCATTGAGCACCTTGGCGACGGGAGCAAGGCAGTTCGTCGTGCACGACGCGTTCGAGACAACTAGGTGATCCTTCGTGAGTTTGTCGTGGTTAACGCCATAAACGACCGTGAGATCGGCGTTTTCGGCAGGCGCTGAGACCAGCACGCGCTTGGCGCCCGCATCGATGTGGGCCTTGGCCTTGTCTTTAGAGGCAAAAATACCCGTGCACTCGAGCGCAATGTCGACGCCGAGCGCCGCATGTGGCAGCTCGGCCGGATCCCGCACGGCCGTCACTTTGATAGGCCCCGAACCAATGTCGATACTGTCGCCTGCAACCGTCACATCACCGGGGAAGCGGCCATGTACGCTGTCGAAACGAAGGAGATGAGCATTAGTCTCCACGGGTCCCAGGTCATTGATCGCAACGACCTCGACATCCTTGCGCCCGCTTTCTGCGATCGCGCGCAACACGTTACGGCCAATGCGGCCAAATCCGTTGATCGCGACCCTAACTGCCATTTGCCTTTCCTCCTTTATGTCCTAATCTGCGGGGCGGACCCGAAGTCTGCGAGAGCCCTTATGCGCAGCGGGGTTCCAAAAACGCGCGCCATTAAGTTTGCCGTACCCCTCCGTGTCAATGCGGCAACAGCATATCAGCCGCTTGTATACATGAAGGGTTTTGGAAAGGGGGCCGCCCCAAGTCTGGCGGGTTTGTTGCGCACCCTGCGCGAGAAGCCTATGTTAGCAACGATTAAGCGCAGGATTCGGTCGAAAGGGCGCGTGCCGGCTCCGTGTGACAGAGATTGAAGGCCTATGGCCCAGCGGGAAAGAGAAAAAGTCAGGCGAACGGCTGCCCGTTCGGCCCGAGCTGCGGCTCCTGTGCAGGACGCCGCAGTCGACGGCCTCGAATCGCGCCTGCGCGACACGGAGCGCGAACGCGACCGGTTGCGGCTTGAACTGGAAGCGGCGCGGGCCCGTGTCACGGCGCTCGAGGAAAGCCGGCGCCAGGCGGCAAGTCGTATCGATTGGATCATCGATTCGCTGCACAGTCTCATCGACAAAGACACTTAGCCGAACTCGCCCGGATGCCGTTAAGCTTGCGAGTCCCGCGTGGTCTTGACGGCGTCGAGATCTTCCGCAATGCGCGCGGCCTGCGAGGGCCAGCTTGCCGCAACCCAATCGTCGGTTCCGAACAACCAGTACCAAAAGCGGTTGCGCCTGTAGTAGCGCTCAACCGTCACCTTATGCATTCTGTCGAGCGTTCCGGATAGAGCATGCAACATCTCGACAGGCTTGGCGCTTTCGGCTTCAAGCCCCGCCAGTCGTGTATCGATATTTGCGAGTGCTGTTTCAGACGCCTTCAGTTTGTCGTCGACACCGCCGATCTCGACCGCGCTGTCGAGGCGCCACTGCTCGATCGATCCTGATAGCGTTTGCTGGTTGTCATTGAGTTTAGAGATCGCCTCTTTGGTCTCACTCAACGCCTGAGAGTTAGACGTGACGCGCTCTTGAATCTTGGCAATGGTCTCGTTCGTCGACGCTTCGAGTTTGGCAATCCGCTCGTCGATCGCCCCCATGACGCCATCGATGCGTTGAATGAGTGGTGTCAGAACCGAGACGGCAATTTCACTGCGATGCTTCTCAAGGGCCTCGTCAAGAGAGGAGGTGTCGTCTGTCGCCACGGCCTTTTCGATAATATCGAGGCGGCTCGTAACCGGTCTTAAATCGACGTGTTCGCCGCGTCTTGAGAGGACCGACTGCTCAAGCGCGACCAATCTCTCAAGCACCGGACCCAGATCCACGGCCGAGGCGAACCGTGCGCTTTGAACGGATTGTTCCAAGCCCTTGAGCCGATCTCCAAGATCCGATTGCAATTGTCCGCCCTGAGGCCGGTTGATGTCGTCGCGATGTGCCATGATTTCACGCTGCAGCTCTTGCAGCACTCCTGTAAAGACCTTGCGCTCGTTTTGCAGGTCGGTGGTCAAGGCTCGTACCATCTGCTCGAGCGTGTCGAGCCTTGTGTTCTGAATGTTGTCGGTAGCGGTCGGCGCGATGCCGGCACGCTGTGCATTTTGCTGGCGTGGGCTGCCGGATAATCCAGCCCCGCCACCGCCGTGGCTACGCGCAGTGTGCGATAGGCTCCGCGCGATTTCTGCAACGACCGGAAGCTCCGGACGCGTCTCGATCATGGCGTGAAGCACGTCATTGACGTCGGCTGGTGCATCGCGCGGAGCCGCCAAGGCAGCAGCAAGCCGCAACACGTCCTCAAGAGCCTCCGAGCGTCGCGGTGCGCCTCTTCCATTGGGCAAGCCCATTGGAAGTTCACTGGCAATGATGGTGCCCAGCTCGCGGCGCAAGGCCATGACCCGAACGCCCTGCGCCTCCAAGATCTCAGCCGACGTGTCAAGCCGCGTAAGCGCATGCAGGAAGTGCTCAAGCCTCACCTCTGCCGACCGGTGTGCAAGAGCAACATCGAAAGCATGATTGCACGCGGCGAGCACCGTCTCGTCGACCCAGNNAACCGCATCGCGAGCGCCGGCTGCCTGTCCGGCAAGGGCCGTCGGAGAGGGAGCAGGACCAGTGGCCCGCCACGTCTGCGGGGTCCTGAGATCCAGGTCATCGCCCCGATAGCCCATGATTAAGATCTCTCCCTGCCGCACGTGCCGGCAACAGGCCGCATTCAAAAAAAGCGGTGCTGCGATGGCAGTTACTCATTGACCGCGCTGGCCCCGCGCGACCCTGCGGACATAGGCCTTGGCTAGGCAGACTAGCCGCTTCCCGAGCAGCGGGCGAGGGGCTTGCGCCTGTCAGCACCTTCTATAGTAAACTGGGCAAAGATACGTTCAATCAAGTAGTTGCCAGTTTGAGCTATTTTTATTTCAGAGCATAGGCGATCTGTCATCTCGTAAATTGGAGCAAAACAGGCTTTGGGGGCATTTCCGGTTTCCCCCGCGAATGTCGCTGAATCAGGTGGCAACGCTGGCAAATTCAGAAAGCTACAACAGTGTCGTTCGCACCGGCTCTTGCACCTCCGGCCCTTCATTTCTCGGATTGTTGAGTTTGCGGCTCACCTCGATGATCTCGAGCGACCCCTCTGGGGCCGGCTGCAACAGTTCCGTGACGCCCACGGACGTGCCCGCCGTGCAATCGAGCCAAACTGCAAAGGTCTCCGGAGCCAGGANNCCGTCAGGATGGCCATGCTCTCCAGCTCGCTCCCGTCCGCCCCCATCCAGTGTTCGTAAATTCCGGCCAAGGCAAAGGGACCGCCCCCCAGCCGTCGAATAAGGTGCGGGATCTTGGCACCCGCCTTGCCCGTCCATTCGTAGAACCCATCGGTCGGCACCAGACACCGGCGGTGGCGCATTGCGGCCCGAAACGACGGCTTTTCCGCAGCCGTCTCGCTGCGCGCGTTGATCAGCGTTGAGAACGTGCGGGGATCCTTGACCCAAGATGGAATGAGGCCCCATCTGACCAGCGCCAGTTCACGTTGCCGTTTCTCATTTTGGCGCACGNNGGTTGCGAGGGCGCGATGTTATAGCGGGGCGGAAAATCCTCTACGTTCACGGTGCCGAATGTGGCCCGAACGGCTTCTGGCGGGGAGGTCAGGCTATAGCGCGAGCACATCTTTGCGGGGCCTCAACAACCGGCTGCAATCACAAGCTAGTGCCACAATCCTCGGTTTTGAAGGGGCCAAGCGGTGCGGGGTCACCAAATCAGTGCTATGCGGCTTGGGTGGGCTGCCCCGATGAGCACAACAGGAACAGCATACGTGAAGACAGTTGGTGAAAAGGCCAGGTCTGTTGTTATGGCACTGCTGCTAGCGGCGGTTCTCGTCTGCCCCCAAAAGGCAGCCGCCGATGCCAAGCCCTACGACGAAAAGCTTCTGCGCCTCGCAGAACTTCTCGGTGCGATTCACTATCTGCGCGAGCTTTGCAGTGCCGAGGACGGTCAGCTCTGGCGCAATCGAATGCGTGATCTCATCAAAGCGGAAGGCTCTACCGCACTGCGCCGGGCACGGCTAACGCGCAGCTTCAATCAAGGTTATCGCAGCTACTCGCGGACCTATATTTCCTGTACGCCGNNACGCCGTCGGCACAGACGACAATCGCCCGCTTCCTAAAGGAAGGCTCCGAACTCTCCGACGGTCTCATCAAGAGCGTCCCTTGACGGTGTTCAGCTTAAAAATCAGCGACCAGGAAGTTTACTCTTAATCATCGCAACAACTATTCAGCGGCCAGGGCCATGATATTTCTGGTGCTGTAAATACGACATCTGCCATCCGCGGTGTGGCGGTAACAACCCGGATCGGTGGGGGGAAACGCGAGAATGCACTTAGAAAATACGCCAGCCAACGAGCTGAGATACAGCGAAGACAGCATGTTCCGGGCGCTCGGGCTCATACTTGATGCTTGGGACGAAGCAGCCGAAAGCGGTGTAAAGCCGGAGCAGATGGCCTACGCCGCGCTCTTTACCGCCTTAGCCGATCTGGTCACGCTCTATGGCGAGGACTCGGTCGTTCGTCTGGCGCGTAATCTCCAACAGCGCATCGAACTTGGCGAATTCACGCTAGACCGCACCACACACTAATCCAGGTCTTGCCGCAGGCTTTCGTAAGCTCTCACGCGAACAACGCGCGCTTCATCACCATTTCGCCGATGAGCACAACGCCGAACGCAGCGAGAAGCAGTCCGGCCGTGCGATTGATTTGGCCAAGCCGCGCCACATCGATGTGATGGCGGTAGCGCCAAATGAGGTTTGAAAGAAAGACCCACCACGCCAGGCTTCCGCCCATGATGGCGGCCACCATGAACAGAACGTCGATGAAACTGGCAATCTCGACAAACGTTCCGACACCACCGAATATCGCAAACAGTCCGAGTAACGCACCAGGGTTGGTGATCGTCAGAAAGAACGTCTGTGGAATGTCCCAGGCAAAATCGCGCAGTGTCGCTTGCGACTCGTGCGCCTGATCCAGCATCTCGAACCGGGGCTTGGAGAAGTAGAGACGGGCCCCGAAGGCAAGCAGCGCAAGCCCGCCGACGATCTGGATTGCTGTCCGGTGATATTGCACGGCGCCAGATACGGCATTGACGCCCAGGCCCGCGAAAAGCGCGATGAGACCGTCGCCCAAAACCGATCCGAGCCCCGCCGCAATACCGCCCCAGAACCCGCGCTCAATCGCGCGCTGAACGCACAGCACGTTGACCGGCCCAACCGGAGCCGCCACAAGGACACCGACGATCAGCCCGACAGGGATGATCAGAGGATTGGGAATGATTTCCATGCACCATCCCTTCGTACGCGGCACCCCATATTTCCCTCACGCGTAACGAAGCAAGTATCAACAAGAGCCGGGAGACACATATGGGAACAGCAGGGCGCCCGCATCCAGCGCACGATGAGTCCTCCAAGTTCTGCCCGCGGCACGACGCAACATCCCGGTATCTGCACGCCGCAGCCGCTGTGGTGGTTCTGTTGGCATTGGTAATAGCTGGGGACCCGCTTGTCCAATGGAAGGGTCCAGCATGGTCGACCACGGCTGCGGCTCAAGAGCCCTCAAAGAAACCGGCAAACAAAGGGCCGCTTGTCGGCGTGTCAAAACGCCCAAAAACCGTTGCGCTAACGGCCAACGCCGCGGAAATGCGCGATGCGATTCTGGCTGCCGTTAAAACGGGCGACATCAGTGAGTTGAAACATGCGATCGCATGGAACGAGCTGCCCCCCGAATTCGGAGAAACTGCCGGCGAAGATCCCATCGCTTTCCTAAAGGCGCAGTCAGTAGACGGAGAAGGTCGAGAAATTCTCGCCATCATTGCAAATCTCTTGTCGCTCGAGCCTGCAAGTCTTCCGATCGGCGCTGACTACGAAAACAATACCGTTTTCGTCTGGCCCTACTTAGCCGAGCTGCCGTTGCACAAACTGACGCCAGCGCAAGACGTCGATCTCTTACGTCTTATGCCGGCGGCCGAAGCCAAGGCCCTGCGCCAATCAAAAAAATGGACGTGGTGGCGATTGGCAATCGGCGCGGACGGCACATGGTTGTCATTTATGAAGCATAAGTGAATATTGAATTCGGTAAGGAATTCTGCCCTTNNGTTAGGCTGTAAGCGTGTCCGTCACGTGCCAGAATCCGGCTTTACCCGACGCTAATCCCACCGCGTCAAATGGATTGGCGGTTTCGGAAAACCGGCCGGAGAGTGGAATGGGGCAGAAGGCGCAACATGGATGCGTCCGGTTCAGCTACAAAGGCCAAGGCCTCGCGCTGAGCAGAAGTCAATCGAGTTGAGGATCAAGCAATGAAGCGAGTAAAACTTTTGGCGTCCATTGTGCTGGCACTGGCAATTGCCCAACCTGCGGCTGCAAATAGCCTCAATCCTTGGGGGATGTGGGGCGACGGTGCAAAGCTCAAGAAAGGCAAGTTCAAGTTCGGCTTGACGCCACCATCTCAGCTCGGTGCGCAGAACCTGAAGGACGCCGTTGCCCTTGCCAAGGGTGGTGGCCGCCCCAACATCGCGCCGAAGTCACCCAAGACCGTTGCGTTCAACGGCGGCTACGCCGTCGGCACTGTGATTATCGACACCAAACGGCGCAAACTGTTCTACACGCTGCCAGGCGGCCGGGCCTACGCCTATCCGATTGCGGTCGGCAAACGCGGCTTCACTTGGACCGGCACGGAAATGGTTTCGAAAATTGTCGACTGGCCCGATTGGGTGCCGCCTAAGGAAATGCGCCAACGTCAACCGAGCCTGCCGCTGCGCATGACCGGCGGCCTTCGGAATCCGCTCGGCGCCAAAGCCATCTATCTCGGCAAGACGCTCTACCGCATTCACGGAACCAACGACGCAAAGTCGATCGGCACGGCGTCGTCATCCGGATGCATTCGCATGCACAACAGCCACGTCGTGCATCTTGCCAGTATGATCACGTCCGGTTCGACCGTGGTCCACGTGGTGAAAAGCGTTCCGGCGAAGGCCCTGAACGTCAATGCCAAGGCGAAGGCCGCACCCAAGACCGGCAAAGGACAGGCCATCTAAGACGGCACCGCGCCCGAGCGGCGCGGCAAGCCTACCCTGATACGAAAGACGGCCGCCTGGATCATCCGGGTGGCCGTTCGCCTTTTTGCGATGGGCCAACGGCGGGCGTTCCCGTAATTGCGGCCCCGGACGCAAATTTCCCTGGAAAATGACCCCATTGCGGCGCCGCAGCATCTTGCACCCGGCACAAATTGCCGATACATCGATGCTTTAGCCCGACAATATGTTCGCGCGGCCGGTCAAACGGCGGCGCGCCCTGTGGAAAACTGCCCCCGCGGCGGTTTGGTCACCTCGGGCCCGCGCGAGTCAGCTACCAGTTGGTTTCTGACCCCCGTGGCCACTTGGAGAGAGGTCAGACCCATGAACACTGCGATTTCGCTCGAGCTTCTGGCATTTAACCTGAAGCTGCTGGGCAAGCACAGCCGCAAGGCCCTGCTCATCAGCGCCGGACGAGCGGAAGACAAAAAGCGGATGCTGCCCGCCATCCGCCGCGTCCTCCACCTCGGCGTCGATCTCTACGCGACGCCGGGCACCCACCGCTTTTTCAAGAAGAACGGCGTCAAAAGCACCGAAATCCACAAGATCACCGAGGGACACGCCCCCAACATTCTGACCTTCCTGCGCGCCGACCGCTTCGATCTCGTCATCAACGTTCTGACCGGCGACGAAGACTACGACGAAAACTCCGACGCCAAGCTCATCCGCAAGCTCTCCATTGAAAACGGCATCCCCCTAATCACCGACTGCGACGTCGGCATCGCCACCCTCGAACAGATCATCGTCGATAGCGAGCGCGGCACCTACCGCTACAAGCTCGCCGACAAAAGCGAACCTTGGAACCTGAGACTGCAATTCCTGGAGGCGGCGGAACGCTTGGGCGGGCTCTCCAACCACCACGCTCACTTCGACAAGGCCTATCTCATCACCAACGAGAACCTGCGCCTGTCGCAGGTCGACATGCAGAAGAAGTGGGACCTCTATAAGTATCTCAAGGAAAACTACACCTACGACGATCTCGTCGAGCGCATCAGCCGCGGCCTGGAGACGATGATCGCCCAAGGCGCCACCTACTGCCGCACCATGGTCGATGCCGACAGCACCGTCGGCCTTCTGCCCATCAAAGCCGCGACGGAAGTCAAGAAACGCTACAAGGATCGCATCCGCTTCGAAGTGGGCGTGCAGCCCTTACAAGGCGTGCTCGATCCCAAGTCCTACGAACAATACGCCGAAGCCTGCGAGATGGCCGATTATTGCGGCGGCCTGCCTTCACGCGACCGGCCCCAACCCGAAAAACATATCGACGTCATTCTCGAACTCGCCAAAAAGCTCAACAAGCCGGTCGACGTGCACATCGACCAGGAGAACAACCCGCTCGAAAACGAAACCGAGCTGCTTGCACAAAAGACCATCGAGCACGGCATGCAGGGCCGCGTCTTCGGCGTCCACGCCATATCGTTGGCCGCCAAAGAAGAACGCGAACAGGACCGCATCATCGAACTCGTGCGCGAAGCCGACATGGGCATCATCATCTGCCCCTCGGCGGCGCTCAGCATGAAGCAGCTGGAGATGACGGCGCCCTTGCACAATTCGATCGCGCCCTACGACAAGCTGCGCGCGGCCGGCGTGCGCACCTATCTTGGCGTCGACAACATCCACGATCTCTTCATGCCCATGGTCGACGGCGACCTGTGGACCGAAGCCCGCATGCTGATGGAAGCCTGCCGCTTCTACGACATCGACGCCGTCGCCGAATGGGCCTGCGCCAAACCCATTCCCGCGAGCAAGATCGGCAAGAAGTCCGCTTCGTCAGGCGGCAAATCCGGAAAGTCACCGGGAGGCCGCAAACCAACGCGCCCCAAACAACCCGCCCTGGTCGATGCGGACGACGCCCCGGCTCCGAAGAAGCGCGCTGCTGGTGGCAGGAGGTAATCCTCCGTGTCATCCCGGCATTCAATGCCGGGATCCGGGGTGCCTGCACCTCGAGAGCCAGATTTCGGGAGCGACGCGCTCCGCCCACTGCTTCTGTCCTAACCGTCTTCAGGCCGCTTTGGCTTCATTTGGTTTTCTCAACTTCCACCCACGTGCTGCCCACCCATCTATAGCGCTTTTTCTAAACGCCTCATCAGCCTTCGCATTGGCGATATTCAATAATTGCTGCCCTGCTGCGGTCAACATGACATGCCCAACCGGAAATCCAGCCGGATTAGCAGAAAACAGCTTATATACGGTTCCACAGTATTGTGGTCCTATCTCCGAAAACGAGGGCTGACTCTTTACTGTGAAGCCTGTGATTTTGTTGATCTCTATCAGGCCAAGTGTACTCAGATGCAAAAGCGATACGAACCTCAAACCTTCTGCTGCAAAAGGATCGTTATCCATGTCGTGAACGACAGGTACAAAACCAGCACCGGGCACGTGCCAAACAGCCTTGCAGAGCTTCGAGAACAACTCGGCATCTTCTTTTTGCAGGTCCTTCACCACTCTAAGCGTGTGCGGCGAAAAGCTTTTTGGTCTGGCAACCTCCCCCGCCAAGATGCGTCCCCACAACTCTTGCAATTGTTCTTCGCCGATATCCTGGCACTCTTCAAAAAATCTTGTTGTCCAGTCTTCGCTCACAGGCTCCCGCGACATTTGGTCGGGAGGTGGCAGCACCTGTGCGGCTTTCAAGGTTATTGCTTCGATATTTTCTTGCCTGCGAAGCTCTCGTCTGAGAATCCGCTCTGCGGTCCTCGCGCGAATTTCGGAGACTTCGGCATCCGCTTTCGCTGTAATGATCGCTGTTTCTGCTTGCGCGTGTGCCTTCGCAATCAGGCGTTCCTTTCCCGCGCACAAGTCCACTACATGCCGAACAGTGTCAGCGAGCTTTGAAGCGGCTTCACCTAGGCAATTCGTTTTGTCGGGAAATTTTTCATCGCTCATCTTTGAAACCTCTTGACACCAAGCAAAAAGGATAAACTGATTCGCGGGGCCTTTCTTGGTTAATACACAAGGAATGTATGGGGCGGCAGCATGGAGTCTATCCATTCTTGCCTCNNCGGCATTCAATGCCGGGATCCATGGTGCCTACACCTCGACAGTCAGAATTCGGGAGCGACGTTTGCACCCCTCACGCCGCTTCGCGCACCTGCTCCCGCGCAAAGTCCACCCACGTGGAAACAGCCTGTGGGCTGGGTGGTTTGCCACCGCATAGGATGCGTTCACCGCCGTGACTGTTTGGCGTCATTGGATCCGGAAAAATGTAGTTTGCGTTCGCGCGCGGGACTATTCGAGTTTCTCCAAAACCATTAGTCTCGACAAAAGAGTAAAAGCCACTTTTGG
>JABAHR010013548.1_pt1 | contig 10464 bp, 9 predicted proteins | sample 7062101 | NCBI WGS metagenome assembly JABAHR01 (sample SAMN14534553, study PRJNA622989) | marine sediment metagenome | biome: marine biome [ENVO:00000428]; feature: marine pelagic biome [ENVO:01000023]; material: deep marine sediment [ENVO:00002113] | place: India: Gulf of Kutch | collected...
ACGTCGCGCAGGCCCCCCCGGGCCAGCTTCAGATCGGGCTCGAGCAGGAACGCCACCTCGCCCACCGTCTCGTGCCGCTCCTTCGCGCTCTCGGCCAGCTGGACGAGGAACGTGTCGGCCCGGTCCCGCCACTGCTCGCGGGACCTGGTGCCGAGTTCGGCCACCAGGCGTTCGTCACCGCTGATGCGACGGATGTCGAGGAGGGAGGTGGCGGTGTCGAGATCGTCGGCCGCCAGCGCCAGCGCCTCGTCGACGGTCCGGACGGCGTGGCCGAGCTTCATGCCGCTGTCCCAGATCGGGTACCACACCCGCTCGGCCACCTCGGCCACATGGCCGCTTCGGTTGTGGATCAGGAGCAGGTCGAGGTCGCTGCCGAGGCTCAGGTCCCCCCGGCCGTACCCCCCGACCGCGGCGAGGGCCACGTCGCGCGCGTTGCCGACCTCGGCCATGACCGACCGCAACCACCGGTCGATCGCCTCCGTGTAGGCGCGGGAGAGTCCGGTGCCGACCAGTGCGGGGTCGGTCAAGAGCTCGGTCGTCGCCGGAATCGTGTTCACCGGGCTCCATTCTCCCGGATCTCCTCTCCCCGGCCGAACCGGGGAGAGGAGCCGGACGAATCAGTCGACGTAGGCCGACTCGGCGTGCTCGCTCTGGTCGAGGCCGATCTGCTCGGACTCCTCGTCGACCCGGAGGCCGATGGTGGCGTCGAGCACCTTGGCGATCACGTAGGTCAGCACGAAGCTGAAGATGATGACCGAACCCATGGCCAGGATCTGGCTCCAGAGCAGGCCGGCATCGCCGAAGAACACGCCGTCGGCTCCGCCGATCCGCTCGTCGGCGAAGAAGCCCAGCAACAGGCCGCCGACGATGCCGCCCACGAGGTGGACGCCGACCACGTCGAGGCTGTCGTCGTAGCCGAAGCGGGTCTTGAGCTGGATGGCGAGGTAGCAGACCACACCGGCCACCGCGCCGAACACGATCGACGACAGACCGCCGACGTACCCGGCCGCCGGGGTGATGGCGACGAGGGCGGCGACGATGCCGGAGGCCGCGCCGAGCGTCGTGGCGTGCCCGTCCCGGATCCGCTCCACGGCCAGCCAGGCGATCATGCCGGCGGCGCCGGCCACGAACGTGTTGAGGAAGGCCTGCACCGCCTGCCCGTTGGCCGCGCCGGCCGAACCGGCGTTGAACCCGAACCAGCCGAACCAGAGGATGCCGGCGCCGAGCATCGTCATCGTGAGGTTGTGAGGGGGCATCGCCACCGCCGGCCAGCCCGCCCGGTTGCCGAGCACGAACACCAGCGCCAGGGCGGCGATGCCGGCGTTGATGTGGATGGCCGTGCCGCCGGCGAAATCGATGGCCTCCGGGCTCAACTCCTTGTGCCAGCCCGTGTACACCCAGTAGGTGACGGGTGTGTAGACCAGGAGCGACCACACCGGCACGAAGACGGCCCACGCCGCGAACCTCATGCGGTCGGCGACCGCACCCGAGATGAGGGCGGGCGTGATCGCGGCGAAGGTCATCAAGAAGATGACGAAGATCAGGGTGTCGGTGTCACCCGTCAGACCATCGAGGCCGGCGAGATCGAAGTTGCCGATCAGCTCACCCCCGAAGAACCCGCTCTTGTCGTCGTTGGAGTTGTTCCCCAGCGAGTAGGTCACGAGCACCCACAGCAGCGGCACGATGCCCAGGCAGTAGATGTTCATGTTGAGCATGTTGAGGACGTTCTTCGAACGCACCATGCCGCCGTAGAACAGCGCCAACCCCGGCACCATGAACAACACCAGGGCGCTCGACACGAGCATCCACGCGATGTTTCCCTCCATCAGATCGTCCTCCGTGATCTCCGTGATCTCCGTGACCTCGGCCGCGACCGCGCCACGGCTCGTGGGGAACGTACGAAGCCTCTGTTTCGGCTCTGTTTCCTGCTGCTGATGCGTGTGTTTCGGCGCGCTAGTAGGGCCATTCCCGGCCGTGATGGCCGAGCAGTCGGGTCAGCGGGTACAGCCGCAGCGAGAGCAGCACCTTCACCGCCACGTTGCGCACGAACCAGGGCAGCTGAAGGGCCTGTCGCAGGCCGTTGGTGATCCGCTCGCCCCGGCTCAGGTTCTCCCGGCGGAACTCGGCCATCGAGCGGGACCGACCGACGTAGCGCCATCGATCCGAGTGGAAGGTCGAGGTCAGCAGGGCGAGCGTCACGCCGATCGAGCTGAACGCATCGTGGACGAGCATCGTCCCCCCACCGCTCACCCGGTCGCCCCAGCGCACGATGTCGGCCCTCGCCGGGCCGACACGGTGGGCGCCGTCGACGTAGAGCAGGTCGACGTCGCCGTCGACGTCCCCGAGTGCGTCGCCCGACATCTTGCGGACGTGGCGGATGCGATCGCCAACACCGGCCGCGTCGAGGTTGGCGACGTAGACGGCGTGGTCCTCCTCGCCCCGGGCCGGGTCGGGAGCGATCTCCCGGGGACCGCGGTCGCCGCCGCCGTGGGGGTCGATCGACACGATCTCGACGTCCTCGCCGGCGGCCAGTGCCAGCACGATCAGCGACCGGCCGCGGAAGCTCCCGATCTCCACGATCCGGGTGTGGGGGCCGAGCGCCGCCGCGCGGTCGTACAGGCAACGGGCCTGGTCGTCGGTCATCCACCCCTCCACCTCGCGCACCGAGGCGAGCACGTCCTCGAAGGCGGGGCGGGAGGGGCGGTCCGACACGGACGGGGAGCCTACCGGTGGCGCTCAGCCGAGGAGTTCGGCCACCCGGCGGAAGATCCGCGACCGGGGGAGCGCCTCCGTGCACCCCGCGGCCACCGCGGCGTCGAGTGCGGCCCCGTCGACATGGGCGCCGTAGGCGACGACCGGGGGACCGATCGCGGTGACGTCGGCCGGGTCGATCCCGCTGGCCAGGTCGAGTACCACCACGCGGGCCCCGGCCACCTCGGGAGCATCGGTCGAGCGGACCACGACGGCCCCGGGAACGCCGGCACGGAACCTCGATCCGTCCATGAGGTCGCGGGTGATGACGACGACGCGGTCTCCGTCCACGGGGGCGGATACTACGGTGACCGCTGCAGCCCTGCGATCCGCATCACCGCCGGGGGCCAGTTCCACCCCATCTGAACGCGAGGCGGGCGGCGGCGAGATCCTCCAGCGCCAGGCCGACCGACTTGAAGACGGTGATCTCGGCGTCGGCCCGCCGGCCGGGATGACGACCGGCGACGAGTTCCGCCAGGTCGGCGGCGATGTCGCCGGGGTCGAACCAACCGGCTTCGATCGGCCGGGCCAGGTCCCCGGCCAGCACCGCGTCGTCGCGGGTGTCGACGAACACGGTCGCCCGCCGGATCACGTCGTCGTCGGACTCGCGCATCCCTGCGTCGAACGCGCCGACGAGATCGACGTGGGTCCCCGGCCTCAACAGCCCGCCCCGCACGAGCGGCTCGGTTGCGCCGGTGACGGCCGAGATGACGTCGGCGTCGGCCACCGCGGCGTCGAGCCGGTCGACCCCCACCGCGGGGAGCCCGTCGGCGGCCAACCGGTCGACGACGGCCGCGGCCTTGGCCGGATCGCGTCCCCAGACCGACACCGTGTCGTAGTTGCGGACGTGGGCGTGGGCCCGAGCCGCCATGGGGGCGAGCGCACCGGTGCCGATCACGAGCAGCGACCGCACGTCCTCCCGGGCCAGCCGTTTCGCCGCCACCGCCGACGCCGCCGCGGTGCGTCGGGTGGTGAGCTCGTTGGCCTCGCAGGCACCGATCAGCGAGCCGGAGGTGGCGTCGAAGAGGAGCATCCCGGCCTGCACCGTGGGCCGTCCGAACCGACCGTTGTCGGGAAACACGGTCACCGCCTTGACCCCCACGACGTCGCCCGTCACCCATCCCGGCTTCATGAGGAACGTCCCGGCGGCGGCTCCGGGCACGGGCACGGTGTGCACGGTCCGCTGCGGCGCCCCGGCCCCGGTCTCGACGACCACCCGCTCGACGGCCTCGACGAGCCGGTCCCACGGAAGGGCCTCGGCGATGTCGTCGTCGGTGAAGAACCGCATGGTGAGAGCCTGTCACAGCGGGAATTCCCCTTGACCCAATTTGTCATAACAGGTTAGTTATGAAGTTATGGCAGTTGCCTCCGACCCGACCCACGCCGTCGACCTCGAGGGTGCACTGAAGTCGATCGCCAGCGAGCGCCGTCTCCGGATCCTCGAATGGCTGAAGGATCCCGTCGCCCACTTCCCCCCGCAGGTCCACGGTGATCCACTGGTCCACGGGGCCTGCAACCAGTTCATCGCCGACAAGCTCGGCGTCAGCCAGCCCGCTGCATCCCGGCACCTGAAGGTGCTGGCCGAGGCGGGCCTGATCATCGCCACCCCTCGAAAGGGGTGGACCTACTACCGGCGCGACGAGGGGGCGATCGCGGACCTCACGCGCCGCATCGCCGAACTGTGAGGAGACCCTCCGTGAGGAACCAGCAGTGACCGTCCACGAATCCCTCGACGGCAAGGTCGTCGTCGTCACCGGCGCGGGCAAGGGGATCGGCCGGGCCCTGGCGGCGCGCTTCGGGGGCCAGCAGTGCCGCGTGGTCGCGATCGACATCGACGGCCACGGCGCGGCCGCCACCGCCGACGCGATCGCCGAGCAGGGGGGAACGGCGATCGCGGCCACCGCCGACGTGAGCGTGCGGGCGCAGGTCGATGCGGCCTTCGATGCCGCCGTCGAGGCCTTCGCCACGGTCGACGTGTTGGTCAACAACGCCGGCCTGACCGGTCCGATGCGGCACTTCTTCGAGGCCGACGAGGCGTGGTGGCGCCGCATCGTCGACGTCAACCTCACCGGCCACTTCCTCTGCAGCCACCGGGCCGCCCGGATCATGGCGAAGGCCGGGGGCGGCTCGATCATCAACATGTCGTCGGGGGGTGCCACCCGGGCCCACCGCTCGTTCACCGCCTACGACGCCACCAAGGGCGGGATCGAGGCCCTCACCCGCGCGATGGCGCTCGATCTCGGTCCGTACGACATCAGGGTCAACGCCTTGATGCCCGGCTCGATCGACACCAACGGACTGTCGGTGGAGGACCGGGTCCTGCGGGGGGAGAACATCCCGCTGGGCCGAGTCGGGGAGCCCTACGACATGACCGGAGCCGCCCTCTTCCTCGCCTCCGACGACGCCGCCTACGTCACCGGTGACGTGATCAAGGTCGACGGCGGGATGCTCGCGCAGCAGCGCTCGGCCACCGTCGACATCGTCCCGCCCTCCACGTTCCCCCCGCTGGAGGACCTGTAGCCATGGGCGTGCGGATCGGCGCCGACGTGGGCGGCACGTTCACCGACATCGTGCTCGAACGGACCGACGGCACGTATGCCTCCGTCAAGCTGCTCACGACCCACGACGGACCCGACCGGGCCATCCTCGACGGCATCGAACTGATCGCTCGAGGCGAAGGCGTCGATCTCGCCGACGTCGACCAGATCATCCACGGGACCACGCTCGCCACCAACGCCCTGATCGAGCGGCGGGGGGCCCGCACCGCACTCGTCACCACGGACGGGTTCCGCGACGTGATCGAGATGCGCACCGAGAGCCGTTTCGAGCAGTACGACCTCGACATCGTGCTGCCCACCCCGCTCATCGAACGCAAGGACCGTCACGTCCTGCGGGAACGGGTCAACGCGCGGGGTGAGGTGCTCATCCCCTTCGACGACGACGAGGCCCGTCGCCTCGTCACCCGGCTGGCCGGAGCGGGCTACGAGTCGATCGCCGTCGGTTTCATCCACAGCTACCGCAACGGTGATCACGAGCGCCGCTTCCGTGACCTGCTGGCGTCCGAGCTTCCCGACGTGGCGGTGTCGATCTCGAGCGAGGTCTCCCCGCAGATGCGCGAGTACGAGCGATTCAACACCGTCTGCGCCAACGCCTACGTCCAGCCGCTGATGTCGAGCTACCTGGTGCGACTGCGCGACGAGTTGCGGGCCCGGGGCGCCACCGGGCCGCTCTACCTCATCCACTCCGGTGGCGGGCTGATGAGCGTGGAGAGCGCGGCCCAGTTCCCGGTCCGCCTGGTCGAGTCGGGCCCCGCCGGCGGCGCCATCTTCGCCGCCGACCTCGCGGCCCGTTACGGGCGGACCCGGGTGCTGTCCTACGACATGGGCGGCACCACGGCGAAGATCAGCCTGATCGAGGACTTCACGCCGGCCACCGCCAAGACCTTCGAGGTCGACCGCACGTCACGCTTCAAGAAGGGCAGCGGCATGCCCATCTCGATCCCGGTCATCGAGATGATCGAGATCGGCGCGGGTGGCGGCTCCATCGCGAGCGTCGACTCGCTCGGCCAGATCCGTATCGGTCCCCGGAGTGCCGGTTCGGAGCCGGGGCCGGCGGCCTACGACCGGGGCGGCACCGCCGCCACCGTGACCGATGCCAACCTCGAGCTCGGCCGGCTCCACCCCGACACCTTCGGCGCCACCGACATCGACCTGTCCCCCGCGCTCGCCACCGCGGCCATCACGGCTGCGATCGGGGAGCCGCTCGACATGGATCCCACGAGCGCGGCGGTGGGGATCGCCGAGGTCGTCGACGAGAACATGACCAACGCGGCCCGGGTCCATGCGGTGGAGCAGGGCAAGGACCTCACGGGCTTCACGATGATCGCATTCGGGGGTGGGGCCCCGCTCCATGCCTCGCGCCTGCTCGACAAGCTCGGCCTCGACGAGCTCGTCGTCCCGCCCGACGCCGGGGTCGGCTCGGCCATCGGCTTCCTGCGGGCACCGTTCTCGTACGAGGCGGTCCGAAGCTTCTACACGACCACCGACGACTTCGACTTCGAGGGAGCGAACCGGGTACTGGCCGAACTGACCGACGAGGCCACGTCGTTCGTTCGGGAGGGGACCGAGGCCGACGTCACCGTCGAGCGCCAGGTGGCCATGCGCTACAAGGGCCAGGGCTGGGAGATCCCCGTGACCCTCGGCGAGGCCGAATTCGACGGGCTGGCCGCCCAGCTCCTCGCAGCCGAGTTCACGAAGGCCTACGAGGAGTTCTTCGGCCGGGCCATCGACGGGCTCACCATCGAGGCGGTCGGCTGGGCGGTGCGGGTGGCGTCGGTGGTCGATCCCCCGCCCGTCGTCGATCTCGAGGCCGAACCCGCTCGCAGCGTGGAAGCCGACCGCGAACGGCCGGTCCACGACGCCGCCACGGCGACCACCCACGATGCCGCCATCGTCGAACGGGCCGCGCTGCAACCGGGTGACGGGGTTGCCGGCCCGGCGGTCATCGTCGAGCCCCAGACCACCACGGTGCTGGCCCCCCACCACCGGGCCACGGTCCAACGGGACGGATCACTGCTCGTCACCCGGAAGGCGGCCCGGGGAGGGAGCGCCTGATGGACCGGAGCGAGCTGCACAACCAGGTCATGTGGAACCGGCTCGTCTCCGTGGTCGAGGAGCAGGCCCTGACCCTCGTTCGCACCGCCTTCTCGACCTCGGTCCGGGAGGCCGGCGATCTGTCGGCCGGTGTGTTCGACCGGGACGGCCGGATGATCGCCCAGGCGGTCACCGGCACCCCCGGCCACGTCAACACGATGGCCGCCGCCATCACCCACTTCATCCACGACATCGGTCCGGAGCGGATCTACCCCGGCGACGTGTACGTCACCAACGACCCGTGGAAGGGGACCGGTCACCTCCACGACATCACCGTCACCACCCCCGTCTTCGTGGGCGACGACCTGATCGGCTTCTTCGCGTCGACGGCCCACGTGGTCGACATCGGTGGCCGCGGCTACGGCCCCGACGGGCGGGAGGTGTACGAGGAGGGCCTCCGTATCCCGATCCTGAAGTGGGTCGAGCGGGGCACGCTCAACGACGACCTCGTCACGATCGTGCGGCAGAACGTGCGGGAGGCCGACCAGGTCGTGGGCGACATCCACGGGCTGGCGGCGTGCAACGAGACCGGCCGGCGGCGGCTGCTCGCCATGCTCGACGAGTTCGACCTCGACGATCTCGACGATCTCGCCGGGTTCGTCTTCGCCCGCACCCGCGCGGCCACCCTCGGCGCGCTGGCGCGGGTGCCGAAGGGCACCTACGGCAACGAGATGCAGGTCGACGGGTACGACGAGACCGTCACGCTGGCGGTCACCCTCACGGTCGACGACGACGGCATGCACGCCGACTTCACCGGCACCTCCCCCACGAGCCGCTACGGCGTGAACGTCCCCCTCACCTATGCCCAGGCCTACTTCACCTACGGGATGCTCGTGGCGCTCGCGCCGGAGCTCCCCAACAACTTCGCCTCGCTCGCTCCTTTCACCGTGAGCGCCCCGCCCGGTGTGATCCTCAACGCGCGGCACCCCGACCCGGTCGCGGTGCGCCACGTGATCGGCCACTTCGTGACCGACCTCTGCCTCGGGGCCATCGCCCGGGCCCTCCCCGACGTGATCCCGGCCGAGGGATCCGGCGCACTGTGGAACTTCCAGGCCAGCGCCCGCTCGGCGTCGCCCGCCGCCCCGTTGCCGCCGGTCGAACTCCTCATGTTCAACAGCGGCGGCACCGGTGCCCGCCCCCGCGTCGACGGCCTCACCGCCACCGCCTTCCCGTCCGGTGTGCGGACGATGTCGGCCGAGGCGACCGAACAGGTCGGACCCATCATCATCTGGCGCAAGGAGATCCGGCCCGACAGCGGCGGCGCGGGCCGCCAGCGGGGCGGCCTCGGCCAGATCATCGAGGTGGGCCCGGCCGACGGCTACCTCTTCGAGTTCTCCGCCATGTTCGACCGCGTGGCGAACCCGGCCCGCGGCCGGCAGGGCGGTGAGGACGGTGCGCCGGGCCGGGTCCACCTCGACGACGGCACGCCGTTCCCCACCAAGGGCAAGGCAACCGTGCCGGCCGACCGCCGCCTCGTGATGGAGCTTCCCGGAGGTGGGGGGTTCGGGGATCCGGCCGAACGGGATCCCGACGCGCTCGAGAACGACCGCATCCAGGGCTACGTCACATGACCGACGTCACGGCGTCCCACGACGTCGTGATCGTGGGCGGCGCCGCGATCGGGAGCGCGACCGCCCATTTCCTGACCGAGAATCCCGACTTCGGCGGCTCCGTGCTCGTCGTCGAACGGGATCCGACCTACGCGAGGGCGTCGACGACGCTCTCGGAGGCCAGCATCCGTCACCAGTTCTCCAATCCCGTCAACATCCGTCTCTCACAGTTCGGAACGGAGTTCTTCCGCACCTTCGGGGACCGGGTGGCCGTCGACGGGGACTCCCCCGATCTGGGTTTTCGCGAGACGGGCTACATGTTCCTCGCGACCGATGCAGGGCTCGATCGCCTCGAGGCCAACATCGAGCTCCAGCAGGCCCAGGGCGCCGACGTCCGTTTCCTGTCGCCCGCGGCCATCGCCACCCGCTTTCCGTGGATGAGGGTCGACGACCTCGCGGGAGCGAGCCTGGGGGAGTCGGGCGAGGGCACCATCGACGGGCACAGCCTCCTGATGGGCCTCCGGCGCCGGGCCCGGGCCAACGGCGCGATCTACCGAACCGGCGAGGTGGTGGGGTTCCGGACGGCGCGGGAGCGCGTGACCCACGTCGAACTCGCGGACGGCACCGCGGTCGGCTGCGGCCATGTCGTGAACGCGGCGGGCCCCCGGGCGGCCCTGGTGGCGCGCAAGGCGGGGCTCTCCCTCCCCGTCGAGCCACGTCGGCGCAGCATCTTCCTGTTCGACTGCCGAACCGCGATCGAGGGCCGGTTCCCCCTCATCGTCGATGTCACCGGCGTGCACGTCCGGGCCGAAGGCCCGCACCACGCCGCCGGCGGCGTGCCGGTCCACGACTGCGCGGTGGACCATGACGACTTCGCGGTCGGCCACGACGAGTTCGAGCAGCTGGTCTGGCCCGCGCTGGCCCACCGCATCCCGGCCTTCGAACGCGTCGGGGTGCTCCGAGGCTGGGCGGGCCACTACGCCTACAACACCCTCGATCAGAATGCGATCGTGGGCCCTGCCCCCCACCCGTCGAACTTCATCTTCGCCAACGGCTTCTCCGGCCACGGCCTCCAGCAGTCGCCCGCCGTCGGCCGGGCGGTGAGCGAGCTGATCACCTACGGCGGGTACCGCAGCCTGGACGTGACCGGGCTCGGCTACGAACGCATCCTCGCCAACGAGCCATTCCCGGAAACGGCGATCATCTGAACCGGGCCGATCCCATCCCTACGACCTCTCGCAGTGGTCGAACGACCCGTTTGCGTGCAATCTCGGCGGAATCGACCCCGCGCTCGCATCTGCGAGTCCCCCGGCATACACTTTCCGCCGGTTTCCAATTGACCGGAGACCAACTGACATGGAGGGGAACTCCTTTGCCCGTGGTCTCGTCACGGGTTTGTCGGTGCTCATCCAACACCCAAGGAAAGAGAAACTTGCAGATGCAGAAGAGACGACTACTCGGACTGCTCGCGCTGCTCCTGTCGTTCAGCCTCGTGGCCGCCGCGTGCGGCG
>JABAHR010024027.1_pt1 | contig 10458 bp, 7 predicted proteins | sample 7062101 | NCBI WGS metagenome assembly JABAHR01 (sample SAMN14534553, study PRJNA622989) | marine sediment metagenome | biome: marine biome [ENVO:00000428]; feature: marine pelagic biome [ENVO:01000023]; material: deep marine sediment [ENVO:00002113] | place: India: Gulf of Kutch | collected...
TGGCCCTGGTCCGGTGTCGACATCGGGCGCGACATCACGGTCTCGGAATGGGCTGATCTCCGCGAGGTGAGCGAGGGCGAGCCCTGCCCCGAGTGCGGAACCCCCCTCGAGATCGTGCGCTGCATCGAGGCCGGTCACATCTTCAAGCTCGGCACCAAGTACTCCGACGCCCTCGGCGTCCACGTCCTCGACCCCGACGGCAGCCAGCGGCCGCTCGTGATGGGCAGCTACGGCATCGGGATCGGTCGCAACATGGCCACGATCGCGGAGACCCACCACGACGACCGGGGGCTGGTCTGGCCGGTCACGGTCGCGCCCTACGAGGCGGTGATCACGGTCGTGAGCGTGAAGGACGAGGCGTCGATGACCGCAGCCACCGCGCTCTACGACGAGCTGCGGGCGCGCGGCATCGACGTGATGCTCGACGACCGCGACGCACGGGCCGGGGTGAAGTTCGCCGACGCCGAGCTGATCGGCATCCCCTACCGCGTCACCATCGGCCCGAAGGCCCTGGCCGACGGTGAGGTCGAGCTCACCCCCCGGGTCAGCGGTGAGACCACCCGGGTCGGGATCGACGCCGTGGCCGACCAGCTCGTCGCCACCGTCACCGCCGAGCGGCGCTGAGGGTCGCCGCCACAGGGCCGAGCCCCCGACTGTTCCGCATTGTGGAACAGTCCCGCATCGTGGTATCGTCGGTCCATGTCGGTGCAGTCGATCGAACGGGCCTTCGCCATCCTGCGGGCCCTGGCGATCGGCCCCGTCGGCGTCACCGACCTCGCCGAGCGGGTCAAGCTGCCCAAGTCGACGGTGGCCCGACTGTTGTCGGCCCTCGAGGAGGAGGGCGCCGTCACCCAGACCGAGTCCGGCGGCGAGTACCGCCTCGGCGAGGGTCTGGTCGACATCGCCGGTGCCACCCAGCCCGGGCGCAACCTGGTGGCCACCGCCCGCCCCCACCTCAGGGAGCTGAGCGCCGAGGCCGGGGAGACCACCGGGATCTCGGTGCTCGACGGCCGGGAGGTCTATTACCTCGACCACGTCGAGAGCAAGAGCGACGTCCAGGTCCGCAACTGGACCGGCGAGTCCGCACCGCTCCACGCGGTCCCGTCGGGACTGGCCATCCTGGCCCACCGACCCGAGGCCGAGGTCGACGAATACCTGACCGGCCCGCTGGAGGCGTCCACTCGGTGGACGATGTGCGATGCGGGGGCCATCCGGGAGCGCCTGGAGCAGATCCGCAGCCTCGGGTACGTCTGGGTCTACGAAGAGTTCGCCGAAGGCATCAACAGCGTCGCCGCGCCCTTCTTCGAGCCCGACGGCACCGTCGAGGCCGCCCTCCACATCCACGGCCCCGCCTACCGGTTCCCGGACCCCGACCGCACCCACGACCTGGGGATGATGGTGATCCACGCCGCGGAGCGGATGGCCGAGAGCCTCGCCTACGACTGACCTAACATCCGGGCATGAGGCGCCTCGTCCTGCTCGTTTCGGTCCTGATCCTGCTCGCCGCGGCGTGCGGCGGTGACGACGGAGGGGACGGCGCCGACACCGAGGCAGCCGACGCCGACGCCGACGCCGACCAGCCCGACGATGACGGAGACGGGCCCGAGCCCGAACCCGACGAACCCGAGCCCGAGCCCGAGCGCACGGCGTCGTGGCGGGGCGTCACCGAGGACACGATCAGGATCGGCGTCTCGCTGCTCGACTTCGACACACTCGTCGCACTCAACCTGAGCCCGGCCGGCTGGGGCGACCAGATCGCGGTGTGGGAGGCGTTGGTGGCCCACATCAACGCCGACGGCGGCATCAACGGGCGGACCCTCGAGGCCGTCTACGAGTTCTACAGCCCGATCGACCCGATCGACGCGGAACGGGCCTGCACCGTGCTCACGCTCGACAACGAGGTGTTCGCCGTGCTCGGCGGGTTCCTCGGCCCGCTGGCCGGCACCGCCGATCCCTGCATCGTCGGCATCAACGAGACGATCCTGGTGGGCGGCGAGCACACCCCGGGCGAACTCGCCCAGGCCCGGGCGCCGTGGTACACGACCGGTTCGAGCCCCGAACAGCACAACAACGATCTGCTCGACCTGCTCGTCGAGACCGGGAGGGCCGACGGCGCCAGGGTGTTCATCGTGAGCACCGCATCCGCGGCCGACCGGGTCGACATCGTGCTCGACGCGCTCGCACAGCGCGACATCGAGGTGGTCGGCAGCGACGCCATCACCGCCAACGACGGCGACACCGTCGGCCAGGACGCCGAGTTGCGGGTGATCATGGAGCTCGTCGAGGAGCGGGGGGCCAACGTCATCTTCCTCAACGGCAACCCGTCGGCGCCCATCCGCGGGTTCGGCAACGCCGGACTCGTGGGTGAGGTGGCGCTGTGGTCGAACAACCCGGCGGCCCTCGGCAACCTCGGCGCGACGATCCCGGACAAGTCGATCGCCAACGGGGCGCTCGCACCCATCTCGCGCGACCAGGCGGAGATGTGGGCGCTGGCGTCGTTCCAGGACGAGTGTGTGGCGGTGGTCGCGGCGGCGGTGCCCGATGCCGACCTGCGCGACCCGACCACGCTCACCGAAGAGGAGGAGAACTGGTACAACCCGACGGTCCAGGCGTGCGGCAACCTGGGGTTGTTCCGGGCCATCGCCACGGCCGCGGGGGTGGAGCTCACCCACGACTCGTTCGTGGCCGGCGCCGACACCCTGACCGACTTCTCGATCCCGACGGCACCCAACATGTCGTTGGGTCCCGACAAGATCACCGCCCAGGACGAAGTCCGGCTCGGTGAGTTCGACCACACCGCGGGGGCCGACGGCGGCCTGGTGCCGCTGACCGAGCTGATCGACGTCAACCCCTAGAAGAACCCGGACCTAGAAATACCCGGAGAGGGTCCGGCCGCGCCTACCAGCTGGCTGCGATGTACTGCGTCTCGCAGAACTCGTAGATGCCCTCACTCGACCCCTCGCGGCCGAGGCCCGACTGCTTCATCCCGCCGAAGGGTGCGGCAGGGTCCGACATCGTGCCCCGGTTGATCCCGACCATGCCCGACTCGAGCCGCTCGGCGGTGTGCAGCGCCCGGCCGAGGTCGGCGGAGTAGACGTAGGCGGCCAGGCCCATCTCGGTGTCGTTGGCGTGGGCGATCATCGCGTCGTGGTCCTCGAAGGGGATGACCGGGGCGACGGGGCCGAAGATCTCCTCCCGGGTGATCGGCGCGTTCGGGTCGACGCCGCCGAGCACGGTGGGCTCGTAGAAGAAGCCGGGACCGTCGATGGCCGAGCCGCCGGTCGCGACCGCCGCGCCACCCTCGACGGCGGCACCCACGAGCGACCCGATCGACTCGATGGCGGCCGGGTTGATCATGGGGCCGCAGGTCACGCCCGCGTCGAAGCCGTTGCCCACCTTCATCGACCCCATCGCGACGGCGAGGCGGTCGGTGAACTCGGCCGCCACCCCGGCCTCCACGAAGAAGCGGTTGGCCGCGGTGCAGGTCTCCGCCGAGTGGCGCATCTTGGCGACCATGGCGCCCTCGACCGCGGCGTCGAGGTCGGCGTCGTCGAAGACGATGAAGGGCGCGTTGCCGCCGAGCTCCATGGCCACCTTCAGGACCCGGTCGGCGGCCCGCCGCAGCAGCACCCGGCCCACCTCGGTCGAACCGGTGAACGACACCATGCGGGTGGCCCGGTGCGCGGTCGCGGCATCGAACCACGCCCCCGACTCGAGCGTGGGGACGACGTTGACGACCCCCGGCGGCACACCGGCCTCCTGGAGCAGGTCGGCGACCCGCAGCGCGGTGAGCGGGGCCTCCTTCGGGGGTTTGATCACGACCGCGTTGCCCGCGGCCAGGGCGGGAGCGACCTTGCGGGTGATCATGGCCGCCGGGAAGTTCCACGGCGTCACCATCACCACCACGCCCACCGGAGGGTGGCGCACGATGATCTTGCCGGCACCGGCCGGCGCGGTGCCGATCGAACCCCGGATCCGCACGGCCTCCTCGCTGTTCCAGCGGAAGAACTCCGCGGCGTAGGCGATCTCACCGCGGGCATCGGCCAGCGGCTTGCCGTGCTCACGGGTGATCAGCTCGGCCAACTCGTCGGCGTGGTCGCAGAGGATCTGCCAGCACGACCGGAGCACCTCGGCCCGCTCCCGGGGCGCCACCGTGGCCCACGCCTTCTGGGCCCGGTCGGCCGCGTCGACCGCCGCCGCCGCATCCGCCGGCGTGCCGGCCGCGACGGTGGTGATCTCCTCGCCGGTGGCCGGGTCGAGCACGGCGATCCGATCGCCGTCGGCGCCGTCCCGCCACTCCCCATCGATCAGCATCTGGTCCCGCATGTTCCTCCTCAGGCGCGACGGCGCTTGATCTCCTCCACGATGGCGGGGACGACCTCGTGGAGGTCCCCGATCACCGCCCAGTCGGCCTTGACCACCATGTTGGCCTCCCGGTCGATGTTGATGGCCAGGATGTGCTTGCTCGCCATCGCCCCCACCCAGTGCTGGATGGCGCCCGAGATGCCCGAGGCGATGTAGATCTCGGGGGCGATGCGGGTCCCGGTCTGGCCGACCTGGTCAGAGTGGGGCCGCCACCCGAGGTTGGTCACGGCGCGGCTGCAGCCGACCCGACCACCGAGCAGCCCGGCGAGCTCCTCGAGCGGTGCGAAGCCCTCCTCGGATCCGACCCCGCGCCCTCCACCGCACACCACCGGTGCCGTGGGCAGCGTCACCCCGGCCTCCTGCACCACCCGGTCCGCCACGATGGTGACCGCGTGCCCGGCATCGAGGTCGGCGTCGAACGCTCGACTCTCCGGTGCGGCGCCCTCTCCGAGGGGCTCGGCGGCCACCGCGTGGAGGCCACACGTGATCAGGGGCGTGTCGGCCTCGAGGGTGGTGTCCTCCAGCAGCGAGCCGCCCCACTGGACCCTGGTCATGGTCCAGGTGCCGTCCGGGCCGGCTCCGGCCGGATCGACCGAGGTGCAGTTGGCCACGAACGGCGCGTCGAGACGCGCCGCGGCCTGGGCCATCACCTCGTTGCCCCGGTCGGAGCCGCAGGCCAGCACCGCAACCGGTTCCCGCTCCTCGACCATCTGAGCGATCACCGCGCCGTGGGCGTCGGGCCCGTAGTCGGTGAGCACCTCGTGGGTGACGGTGTGCACCGTCGCCGCGCCGAAGCGGCCGGCCGCGGCGACCAGTTCGTCGTCGTCGGACCCGATGAGCACCCCCTCGAGGTCGGCACCCATGTCGGCTGCGAGCCCCCGCCCGAAGGTCAACGCCTCCCGGGCCGCCTCGGCCAGCTCCCCCCGATCGTGTTCGAGCACCACGAGGAGCGCGCCGGTCCCGGCCATCACAGCACCCCCAACTCGTCGAGCACGTCGACCACCGCGGCGGCGGCGTCGGGACCCTCGCCGAGGATGACCGTCTCCGACACCTGCTCCTCGGGTCGGTGCAGCCGGACCCGGGCCTGGCCCCCCGGCTCGGTGTCGAGTTCGAGTGACCGCACCTCCAGCTTCTTCGAGGCCAGCCGTCCCTTCATCGTCGGATAGCGGGGCAGGTTCAGGCCCTCCTTGACCCCGAGCACACAGGGCCGGGGCAGCTCGTAGACCTCGAAGCCGCCGTCGATCTCGCGCCGGGCCGTCACGGAGCCCTCCCCGCTCCCGTCGCCGGACACCTCGATCCCCTTGATGCCCTGCACGATCGGGCGGCCCAGTGCGTGGGCGACCCGGATGCCGACCTGGAAGCCTCCCGAGTCGGCCGACTCGTTGCCGAACAGGACGAGGTCGAACGGGCCGTCGGATTCGAGCTGTCGGATCGCCGCGGTGATCGCCGCCGCGGTCCGCTGCGGATCCCACGCCGACCCGTCGGTGGGGATCAGCACGCCGTGGTCGGCGCCGACCGAGACCGCGTAGCGCAGCTGCTCTTCCGCCTCGCCCGGACCGAGCGTGAGCACGGTGACCTCGCCGCCGTACTCCTCCTTCAGCTGGATCGCGCCCTCGACCCCGCACTCCTCGTGGGGGCTGGTGGTGAAGCCGAGATGGGCGGCGTCGACCTCCATCGCGTCGTCGGTCACGTTGATCTTGGCGCCGGGGGCCGGCACCCGCTTGACGCAGACGAGGATCTTCACGACTTGAGGCGGGTGTCGTCGGGGTCGAACGCCGAACCGGCCCCGACCACCCTCACCGGGAACAACTCGTTCATGTACATGACCTGGAGGTCCGTTCCCGGCGAGGCCAGCTCGTTCGGCACGTACCCCATGAGGAGATGCTTGCCGACCGACGGGCCGTACCCGGCCGACGTCACCCGCGACACCCGGCCGTGGGAGTCGACGATGCGCCCGCCGTCGCGGTCGAGGATCGGTTCGTTGCCGCCCTGCATCCAGCGGGCCCGCCCCCGGCTGTCGGTCGGATCCTCGACGGTCAGGGTCACACACTGCACCTCGGCCCCGGCCTCCCGGGCCGCGAGGTAGGGCTCCTTGCCGATGAAGTCGGCCGCCTTGACCCGGGGCCGGGCCAGCCCGGCCTCGACCGGGTTGTACTCGCTCTCGAGCTCGGCCCCCATGAGGCGGTAGCCCTTCTCGAGCCGGCCCGAGGTGCCGTAGACCCCGCCGCCGGTGGCCCGGATGCCGTGATCCTGCCCCGCCGCGAACAGGGCGTCCCACACGGTCGCGGCGCGGTCCCACGGGATGTAGATCTCCCAGCCGGTGTCGCCCACGTAGGAGATGCGGAAGAGCTTGCAGTCCACGCCGGCGACCGTGGCGTCCAGGTAGGAGCCGTAGGGCGAACCCTCCTGGCTCAGGTCGTGGTCGGTGAGCTCGCCCAGCACGACCGGGGCGTTGGGGCCCCACAGGCCGAGGGTGGAGATCTCCATCGTGCGGTTGGCGAACGTGACGGATCCGTCGTCGGGCATGTGCTTGCGCACCCAGAACTCGTCGCGGCCGCCGTCGAACACGCCGGTGACGACCTGCACGGTGTCGTCGCCGGTCCGCATCATCGTGAGGTCGGAGTGGAAACCGCCGTCGGCGTTGAGCCACGGCGTGTAGATCGAACGACCGACCGGGACGTCGACCTTGTTCACCGCCAGCCGGTCGGCGAACGGCACCGCACCGGGGCCGGTCAGCTCGTAGATCTGGAAGGCCGACAGGTCGACCACGCCGCAGTTCTCCCGCAGGTTGAGGTGCTCACCGATCGTGATCGGGCTCCACCAGCGGTTGTCCCACTCGACCTCGCGCTCGGCCAGGCCGTAGCGCTCCACCAGGTCGGCGTTCGAGTCGTACCACTGGGGCCGCTCCCACACCCGGGCCTGGAAGAACTCGGCGCCGAGCTCCTCCTCCCGGGAGCGGTAGGGCGCCTCGACCAGGTGACGGCGGCTCTCCCACTGCTCGGCGGGGTGGACGATGCCGTAGGTCTTGTTGAAGTGCTCCGAGGCCCGGGCCCAGATGTGCTCGTCGCTCTTCTCCTCGTCGTAGAAGCGGGCGATGTCGGCGCCGTGGGCGTCGATCACCCGGGGGTAGCCGTAGGTCATCCACTCGGCCACCACCTGGGCCATCCCCGGCCCCTCCTTCACCCACACCGCGGCGGCCGACCAGAGGCCCTCGACGTCGGGGATCTCGCCGAGGCACGGCATGGCGTCGGGTGTCAGGGACAGGAGCCCGTTGATGGCGTACTTGATCTCGGCGTCGCCGAGCATCTCCATCAGCTCGATCGCCTGCTCCATCTGCGGATCGAAGTCGTCGGGCGTGAACGGCATCTCGGTCGGCGAGAGCGCCGCCTCGTCGTTGGAGGGGATCTCGTCGGGGTGGTGGAGGATCGGCCGGTGGGCGTAGGACCCGACCTCCATCGAGCCGGCCGACTGGCGCTCGTAGCAGAACGTGTCCATGTCGCGGACGATCGGGTAGCCGATCTCGTTGCCGGTCGCGGCGAGGATGTCGATCGGGCCGACGTCGGCCATCTGGTGGACGGCCGGGACGAGCGGGATGTAGGTGCCGGCCATGTTGGCGATGCGGTTCGACCAGACGCCGCAGGCGATCACGACGTGGTCGGCCTCGATGGTGCCCCGGTCGGTGACGACCCCGGTGACCTTGCGCCGCCCGTTCGGGCCGGTGTCGTCGTCGGTGAGGACGTCGAGCACCTCGGTGTTGGCGAACACCTCGAGCCCCGCCTTCTCGATCGCCTCCTTGCGCATGACCGTGCCGGTCTCGAGGGAGTCGACCACCGACACCGTCGGGCAGTAGAAGCCGCCGAGGATGACCTCGTCGTTGACGTAGGGGACGAGCTCCTTCACCTCGGCCGGGGTGAGCAGGTGGGCCTCGATCCCCCAGGCGGTGGCCGAGGTCATCCGCCGCTCGAGCTCGTCCATCCGCTCCTGGGTCCGGGCCACCTCGATGCCGCCGCTGTCGACCGACAGTTCGAGATCGCGGTACTGGTTGGCCGATTGCTCCCCGAGCAGGGCCATCTCCTTGTTGTGGTCGACCGGGAAGATGAAGTTCGACGCGTGGCCGGTCGAGCCGCCGGGGTTGGGCAGCGGGCCCTTGTCGAGCAGGACGATGTCGGTCCAGCCCAGGCGGGCCAGGTGCCCGACGAGGCAGTTGCCGACGATGCCGGCGCCGATGACGACGACGTCGGCCCGGGTCGGAAATGACGAGGTGGATTCGCTCACGATGGGCTCCCGTCCGGCAGAGGGGTGGCGATCAACCCGTGACAAGTGATATATCAGCGGTGTATCATCTGATACTACGACGTCCCTCCGGGGAAGGCAACCGTGGCACCCACCCTCGCCGAGCAGGCCTATCAGCAACTCCGCGACAAGATCGTGCGGCTCGAACTCGCGCCCGGTCACGTGCTGCGCGAGGACACCCTCCGGGCCGAACTCGGCATCGGCCGCACCCCCATCCGGGAGGCGCTCCAGCGCCTGGCCCGGGAGCACTTCGTGACGGTCATCCCCCGACGGGGCATGTACGTGTCGGGCATCGACGTCTCGGAGTTGTCGATGCTGTTCGAGACCCGGACCGTGCTCGAGCCGTACGCGGCCCGCCTGGCTGCGGCCCGGGGCACCGGCGATGCCTGGTCGGCGATGAGCGACACCCTCGAGGCGACCCGGGGCGCGGGCCGAGACCCCGGCGCGCTGATGGAGATCGACCGGCGCTGCCACGAACTGATGTGGGAGGCGGCCGGCAACCGCTTCCTGGTCGACACGCTCGACATGCTGTACGCACAGAGCGACCGGCTCTGGCACCTGTACCTGGCCGACGTCGCCGACATGCGCGAGGCCGTGGCCGAGCACGGCGAGATCCTGGCTGCCCTCCGCGCCGGTGACGGCGCCCGGGCCGCCGACCTCGTCGAGGCCCACGTCCGGGCCTTCGACGAGCAGATCCGCGCCGCGGTGACCGAGCGCCTGAGCTCACCCCTGGCCGGCTGAACGATCCGAACCGGGATCCTTCAGCCGCTGGCCAACTCCGTCGATGTTCTGTATAATGGAACCGTTCCACCATGTGGAACAGTTCAGTGGGACAGGGTCGGTCAGGCCGGCCGGGCCGACGCCGTGGGGAGCACGATGCCCTTTCCGAGCGACCTCGACATCGCCAAGCAGGCGAGTCTCAAGCCACTCAACGACATCGCCTCGGCGGCGGGCATCCCCGAGGAGTGCCTCGAGCCCTACGGCGGCGGGGCCGCCAAGATCACGCTCGACGCGATCGAGAAGATGAGCCACCGGCCGACGGCGGCCTACGTCGTCGTGTCGGCCATCACCCCCACCCCTCTGGGAGAAGGCAAGACCACCACGACGGTCGGCCTCGGCCAGGGCTTCCAGCACATCGGCCGGAGCGCCACCATCGCCATCCGGCAGCCTTCGATGGGCCCGACCTTCGGGATCAAGGGCGGTGCCGCCGGCGGCGGCTACAGCCAGGTCGTGCCGATGGAGGAGTTCAACCTCCACCTGACCGGCGACATGCACGCCGTCACCGCGGCCCACAACCTCTGCTCGGCGATGCTCGACGCCCACCTCCACCACGGCAACGAGGCCGGATTCGACATCCACAACATCACGTGGCGCCGGGTGCTCGACGTCAACGACCGGGCCCTGCGCAACATCGTGATCGGGCTCGGCGGCCGCCTCGACGGTGTCCCCCGCGAGACCGGCTTCGACATCACCGCCGCGTCGGAGGTCATGGCGGCGCTGGCGCTGTGCACCTCCCTCCAGGACCTGCGGGCCCGGCTCGGCCGGATCGTGCTCGGCTACTCGAAGGCCGGCACCCCGATCACCGCGGAGGAGATCGGCGCCGCGGGTTCGATGGCGGTCATCCTCAAGGAGGCCGTCAAGCCGAACCTGATGCAGACGCTGGAGAACACCCCGGCGCTCGTCCACACCGGGCCCTTCGGCAACATCGCCACGGGCAACTCCTCGATCGTGGCCGACATGATCGGCATCCACACGAGCGACTTCCTGCTGACCGAGGCCGGCTTCGGCGCCGACATGGGC
>JABAHR010002327.1_pt3 | contig 10452 bp, 11 predicted proteins | sample 7062101 | NCBI WGS metagenome assembly JABAHR01 (sample SAMN14534553, study PRJNA622989) | marine sediment metagenome | biome: marine biome [ENVO:00000428]; feature: marine pelagic biome [ENVO:01000023]; material: deep marine sediment [ENVO:00002113] | place: India: Gulf of Kutch | collected...
CGCCGGGCGTGCTGCGCCGTCGGCCGCGCGCGCACCGTGCCGGCCACGGGCCGCTCGGGCTGGAACGCCCGATCGAACAGGCCCAGGCAGTAGAGCAGGCCGCCGTAGGAGTTCGGGTCGCTGCCGTCGAGGGCGTAACGGTGGTTGAGATCGATCATGAGCTCGAGTGCGCGCTCGGGCGTCGCCGTCCATTCGAGAAACGCCTTGCCCCAGGTCATGCGCAGGTTGTTGTGCAGCTCGCCGTGGACGAGAAGCGCGCGCTGCGCCGCATCCCAGAGCGCATCGCCGGTGGTCGCGCGTGCCAGGCGCTCCCACGAGTAGTGCGCGCGGCGTTCGTCGGCGCGGTGTGCGTCGAGGGTCTCGCGCGCCCATGCGGGTAAAGCCCCGAGTGACTCCACGTCATCTGTGTAGAAGCAGAAGCTGTGCGCGAGCTCGCGCCAGATGAGCAGCTCGTCGAGAAACTTGTGCGCTCCCGGCGACGGCCGCGCCGCCGCCTCGCGGGCGATGCGAAGCGGCGACACGTGACCGTGGTGGAGGTAGGGCGAGAGACGGCTCGCGCCGCGCGGCCAGGGGGCGGTGGGATCGTTGCGCAGCTTGTCGTAGCCCGCGAGGCCCGCGTCTTTGAATGCCTCCCAGCGCGCGTATCCGGCGCGTGATCCACCGCGCGTCGCGGGCACCGGCGCGACGCCGTGATCGATGTCGCAGCGCGCGCAGAGGGCCGCGATGTCGGCGGCGGCCAGATCGACGGCGTCGAAGCCGAGGGATCCCTCGAAGCGCGCCGGCGTCGCGTGGATTTCCGGCCAGGCGCGGGCGACGCGCGCATCGCGAGCGACCTGGGTGTGCTCGCGAAACGCATAGGCGCGCTCGAACCTGCGCCCGACCAGCCCCATGGGCAGGACGCACGCCGTGTCCACCGCCCACAGCGGCGCCTCGATGCGCCGGGCGAGGGCCTCGTGCCAGCGCGGAAACGGCGGCGCCGGGAAGTCCTCGGTGACGACCAGGGCGGCCCGCCGGGCGATCGCCGTCAACGGACCCGGCTCGCTCGCCGTGCGCGCCAGGTGAAAGACGTGACGCACGCCCTGTGCATCGAGCGCCGCCTGCACGTCGCGCGCGCCCTCCATGATAAAGGTGTGATGGCGATCGGAGTTGAAGCGGTGGTGGGCGCCGAGACCCTGATAGACGAGCAGCGGCAGCCCGGCATCGAGGGCCACCGTTGTGGCCACATCGAGCGCCGGGTTCTCGTCGGCGCGCACCGCGTGGTGCATCCAGTAGAGCACGAGCTCGCCGGCGGCGGGCGCCTTCGCATCGCCGATGGCCCGGGTGCGCTCGCTCAGATGCTCCGGGAGTGCGCTGATGGCCACGGCGGATCGCGCTCCTCAGCGCAGCGTGACGTCGATCACCCGCGGCGCCGTCGCCGACCCGCCCGCGGATTCGATTTCCACCGACACCGTATCGCCGGGGCGCTTGTGCAGCAGCACGAGCTTCACATCGGCGAAGCCTTTGACGCGCTGGCCGTCGACGGCGAGGATGCGATCGCGCGCCTGAATACCCGCCGCCCCGGCGGCGCTGTTCTCGCTGAAGCCGGCCACCTTGACGCCGTCGTCGTCGCTCTCGAGCATGACCCCGAGCAGCCCCGCCCGCGGCAGCTCGAGCGGCTTCGAGTCGAGCAGGAAATCGCCGTCTTCGAGATAGGCGGCGCTGTGCACACCCTGCAGCACCACGGCCGATGCAGCCGGATTGCGCTGCGCGAGGCGCTCGGGGATCCCGGAGCGCAGCGCGTGTCCGTCGCCGGCGAGCACCACGACGCGCCGCCCGGGGTGTGCCTCGAGGTAGCGGGCGGCGGCCTGCGCCATGCCCGTGTCCCAGAGCAGCTGAACCTGGAGGAACGTCTCGAAATTGCCGTGGCTGCGCTCCGGATGCTCGTCGAACACCGCTTTCAGACGCGCGCGGTAGCCGTCGTCCACCCGGTCGAGCCCTTCCGGCAGCTCGGCGCGCTCCGCCTCGCTGAGGCCCGCGATACCTTGGCGCCCGACTTTTCGCGTGATCTCCGAGGGAACGTTGAGCGCGACGAGCGCAATGCCGTTCTCGCGGGCGAAACTAAGTATGGGCTGGTAGAGTCGAAAGTCGTAGCGCCAGCGCTCGTAGTACCCGCTGGCGCGGAGCATCGACGCCTCGTCGATGCGGCCTTCGACGAAGGCATCCAGATGAGGCTGTGACGGTTGTTGGAAGAACTCCATGGCGATGGCGATGTTCGCATCCCGCGCGTGCAGCCGGCAGATGATCTCCAGCTGATTGAGATGATGATCGAGACGATCGTGGAACTCGCCGACGAACACCACGCGCCGCTCGGCGAGCGTGTCCACCAGGGCGTCGAAATCGAGCGCGCCGCCGTCGGCCGTGCGCACCGCGGGTGCGTGCCACCCGGCGCGGGCGGCTTCGGGCGAGCACGCCGTCGATGCGCCGGCAATGTGCGCGGTGACGAGGGCGAGCACTGCGGCGAGTGCGACGATGGCCGCGCGCGCGGCCGCCGCGCGCGGCGCACGGCTTTGCTCGCAGGGATGGCGACGTCGGTCGCGTCTCGCGGGATCTGATTGCATGAAACGCTGCCTGTCCTGCGTTTGTCTGATTCTCGCCGCGCTTGCCGGCGCCGCGGCACGCGCTCAATCCGACGCTGCGCCGATCGTTCACCACGATCTGGTGGTGACCCTCGATCCGCAGGCGCGCACGCTCGCGGTGCTCGATCGGATCCGGTTTGCCGCGCCGCCTGCCGGCGGCGGGGCAGGGCTCGCGTTCACTCTCGACGCCGGCCTCGAGCCGAGCCTCGAAGATCCGCAGGCGCGCCTCGTGCTCGAGAGACAGGGCAGCGCGCCGGCTCCGTTCAAACGCTATGCAATCATGCCCGGAACGTCACGCGAGACCCTGACATTACGGTACCGGGGCCGCCTCGCGCAACGCTCGGGCGCGGGCCCGGCGCTGCTCGGGCACATCGGTCCCGAGGGCGTGCTCATGACCGGCGCCGGGCGTTGGTACCCGCGCTTCGCCGACGAGCGCGTCACATTCACCCTCGAGGTGCGCATGCCCGCCGGCTGGGCCGCCGTCAGCCAGGGCGAGGGCCTGCAGCACGCGTCCGACGCCGCGGGCAGCGTATGGCGCTGGCGTGAGGGCGAGCCCCAGGAAGACATCGTGCTGGCCGCCAACCGTTTCACCGTCTATTCGAAGTCCACCGCCGTCGCCGAAGCCATGGTGTTTCTGCTCGAGCCCGACGAGGCCATCGCCGGGCGTTACCTCGAGGCCACGGCGCGCTATCTCGATCTCTACCAGCGGCTGATCGGACCCTACGCGTACAAGAAGTTCGCGCTGGTCGAGAACTTTCAGGAGACGGGCTACGGAATGCCGTCGTTCACGCTGCTCGGCTCCCGGGTGCTGCGCTTCCCNNAACTGGAGCGAGGGTCTCACCGCTTACCTCGCCGATCACCTGATGCAGGAGCAACGCGGGCGCGGCGCCGAGTACAGGCGGCGCGCCCTCGAGAAATACCGCAACTACGTCGACAGCGGAAAGGATTTCCCGCTCGATCGATTCCGCAGCAAGCATGGCGAGATCACCGAGGCGGTCGGTTACAACAAGACGCTCATGTTCTTCCACATGCTGCGGCGCCGGCTCGGAGACGCCGTCTTCATCGACGGCCTGCGCCGGTTTTACAATGACCAGCGCTGGCGCTTCGCGAGCTTCTCCGATCTGCAGGCAGCCTTCGAGAGTGCGAGCGGCCTCGAGCTCGGCTCCATGTTCGATCAATGGGTGCACCGCGTCGGCGCGCCCGAGCTTCGCATGGACCCGCCGCGTGTCGAGAAGACACGCGACGGATACCGTTTACGCGGGCGCATCGAGCAGCAGCAGGAGGGCCCCGCGTACCGGCTCGATGTCCCCATTGCGGTGGAGCTCGAGGAGGGTGCGCAGGGTGTCAGGTACGTGCTCGTCATGACGGAGAAAGCGCTCGAGTTCGATCTGGCGTTCTCCACCATACCGACGCGCTTCGCCGTCGATCCCGGCTTCGATCTGTTCAGGCGCCTCGCCGTCGCCGAGAGCCCGGCGGCACTCGGCGAGCTCTTCGGTGACGACGATGCCGTCTTCGTTCTGCCGTCGGATGAAAATGAGAGCACACGCGAGGGCTATCGCGATCTCGCCGAGCGCCTCGGCGCGAAGCCGGTGTCTGCCGACAATGCGCTCTCGGCCCTGCCGGCGGAGCGCGCCGTGTGGCTGCTCGGCTGGGAGAACCGCCATCGCGCGGCCTTCGAGAACACCGTCACCGATCAGGGGGTGCGCTTCGAGCGCGGCAGCGTGCGCATCGAAGACGCCGCTCGCGCGCGCGATGTGGAGTGCATCGTGATGGTCGGCCGCGAGCCCGCGCCGTCCATGCGCGCCATCGGGTGGATCGGCTGCGAGAACCCGCGCGCCATCGCCGGGCTCGCCAGAAAGCTGCCCCACTACTCGAGCTACGGCTACCTGAGCTTTCAGGGCGACGCGCCCACGAACGTGCTCAAGGGCCGCTGGCGGCTGACCGACTCACCGCTCGTCGCCCGTCTCGATGCCAGGGCCCGCCAGGGCCCGCTGAACCTGCCGGCGCAGCCGCCGCTGTTCGCCAACGGCGCCGCCCGCTAGCGACACTCGCCCATACGCAGGGCTGCTGCCACCGCCCGCGGCACCAAGCGATGCGTGCGATTTCCGTACTCGTCTGAGGGGTACAGATCGAGGCAAAATCACGTCAAATGGCTTAGGGTGCGAAAATAATGTATCGAAGTGGCAAGATGATCTGATAGCCTAGTCAGAACAGCTTTAAGGCAGTCTCGCAGTGTAATGAGAATGCAAAAGCTCAACTTCGGCGGTTTGACAGGCCTTGCTTTGGCATCGATGGTCGCGCCCGCGATTGCCGTGGAACCGCACGAGGTGGCGAGAGATCTAGAGCCGAGTATCGTGCGGATTCTCGTAATGGGACCAGACGCTGCTGCCTCAGGATCGGGCTTTCAGCTGAATGGCGCCGGCCACGTTGCTACCAACTACCACATTATCCAGCCGCATGTTGAAGCCGATTGGGAGATATTTGTTGTGCGCAGTGGCGCTGCTGCTGATGGTGACCGGCTTGCTGCGACTCTAGTCAAAGGTTTCCCCAACGAGGATTTGGCGATTCTCCAGGTTCAAGGACTGGAAGGGTCACCTGCGACGTTGAGCGAGGTCGACAAAGAAGAATTGGCTAAGGGCATGCCTATTTACTCCATTGGTTACCCAGTAGCGGGCCGCAGGCTGGGACTTGGCGGGGAGCCCAGCTTTACTTCAGGTGCGATGAGCCGCTCCATCGTCGGCTCTTGGATGGAAGGCAGCACGCAAATACGCATCATTCAACATTCTGCTCCGACGAACCCGGGCAATAGTGGTGGACCCGTCGCTAATGCGTGTGGCCAAGTGGTAGGGATCAACTCCCAAAGAGAATTAGCCGTTGTGATCGGGCCTGGAGGGCTGGCAATCCCGACCGATTTCATCCAGGGCGTATTCTTTGCATCGCACGTTTCTGTGCTTATTCAAAAACTCAACGAGCTAGGCATACCATACACAGGATCGCGGAAGGCATGCCTGATCTTCATGGGCGTGGCATCGACGAACTGGTACATTTATGGCAGTGCTCTCGCTTTCCTTGGCATCACGCTGTTTGTGCTGCTGCTGTTCAGACCACGAACTTTGTTCCGGGCCATTGATAGATGCCGCTGCGCGGCGCAGGACGGCGCCAAGGCCATCGCGCGCGTAATACAAGACCGACAATGACGTCTCATTGATATTTCGACGACGGCTTGTCTCGGCATCAATGTGACGGAGGCGTCCAAAGAGATAGAAAAAGCGGCGGCGCCATAGAAAGGTTAACGATTTCGTCTGTTTGTGCACAAAGCGGACCTGTCGGGCACCTGTTCAAAAAGGAGTCTTTGCATTGGGTTACAATGCCCCGGGAGTCCTTTTGCCCTTCTTCGGTATTCTGGTCTCACCGATGCTCGCTCCTGAAGTGATGGCTGCCATCGGCTTCGGTGGTGAGCAACGCACTGAGACTGCAGACTGTGAACCTCGAATCATTGGAGGGAGACACCAATGAGGTCTGGAGCATTTACTGTTACTGCCGCGACCCTATTTCTTTTTTCAGCCGGCAATATCGCCTGGGCGGACGCACCGACATTTCCGCATGACATGCCATGGGGCGGGGGCTGGTTCATGATGCCAATCATGATGCTCATTTTCCTCGCTATTCTGGCCCTGTTTGTGGTTCTGATCGTTCGAAGGTTGTGGCCCTCGGGGCTCCCAGGCGGGTCCGGGGAGAGTACCAAAAGAGCGATCAGCATCCTCGAGGAGCGATTCGCCCGCGGTGAGATCGAAAAAGAGGAGTTCGAGGAGAAGAAGCGTATCCTTGAAAAATGAAACAGGTGAATTTCGATCACCCGCCTTTGGTCCATGGCTGACTGTCTGATGCGGTTTGGACGGATTTTTGCACATGGATAACGCTGTCGCCCTCGTCCAAGCGTATCTTCGCATCAACGGCTACTTCACGGTGGCCGAATACCCGATATTGGAGACGCACGGCAGAAATGCTGTCCAAATGGCGACCGATATCGACATTCTTGCGTTCCGCTTTCCGGGCGCAATTCGGCAGGTTGTCGGCAAGCGCAATGAAAAATGGCAGCGGGGGCTCTCAATACCTGATCCCGACCTGAAAGTCCCAAGCGGGGCGCCCGATATGATCATCGGAGAGGTCAAGGAAGGTCGTGCTCGCCTTAATAAGAGCATGCGAAATCCCTCGATTGTGTCGGCTGCTCTTGCGCGCTTTGGATGCTGTGCCGCCAAACACGCAGAGGGGACGGCACAGAAGCTGCTTGCCTCCGGCCGCGCGAAAACGCCGGAGGGCCACATGGTGCGTATCGTCGTGTTCGCATCCGGTGGAGCCGAAGAGCGGCGGTTCCAGGTTCTAACCCTTGCACATATCACCGACTTTTTGCGGAGCTATCTGCGCGAGCATTGGCAGGTTCTCCATCATGCCCAGTTCAGGGACCCGGTCCTCAGCCTTTTAATGACGCTCGAAAAGGCAGGGGATGCCGCGCCTGTGGAGGAGGATTCTTGACATGCCGATTGATCCGGTTTGCAGCCGCGAGGTTGACCTTCGAACCGCTCATTCAATGAAGATCGTCGATGGCAGGGGCATCTATTTTTGCTGCGATGACTGCGCTCGCACCTTCACGGCGCAACCCCGGAAATACGATGACTTGAATGCCCACAGGCGCCTGACGATTGGTGTTATGGGGTCGGCAGCCGACGATGAGCCGACAAAAGCGCGGAACACTGCTTTTGATCTTGGCGCAGCGATCGCATCAAAAGGTTTTGTTCTGATTACCGGGGCCTGTCCGGGCCTGCCAAATGAGGCCGCGCGCGGGGCAAAACATTCGGGAGGCCAATCGGTGGGGATTTCTCCGGCGTTGAGCCTTCACGAACACCTTTATCGCTATCACTCACCCGCAGATGCATTCGACGTACTGGTTTATACCGGGAGCGGCCTGATGGGCCGCGAGGTCACGAATATTCACTCGAGCGATATGGTCATTATTCTCGGGGGACGGTCAGGAACGCTCGGTGAATTTGCGATTGCCTATGACGAGGGCAAGCTCATCGGCGTACTTCAGGGGACGGGCGGCATCAGCGACGAGATCGAACGAATTATAGACACCTTTAATAAGGATACCGGCGCAAAGCTCATTTACAGCCGAGATCCAGCAGAGCTCGTGACCGACCTTGCCGGTGAATACGAGAACAGACACTTTCGGCGTCCGTCGTGTTTCTGCGATGCAGGCGCGATGCCGCCAGGCTAATTAAATTCCATGGAATCGACCGGTATGCGAATTGCCCCCAAAACGCCCAACGAATGCCCGCTCTACCTTCGCCCATTCTTCTGGAACCAGCGTCGAAAATACGGGGCTGTCTTGGAATCTGCACTGGCTTGGGCACGATCACCCAAGCTTTTTCTTGGTGTGGCGTTGCTGTACGGAATGATCGACAGAAAGTCCTCGCCTCTTGATCCGGCGTTGCGATCCCTTGTTACGGTGCGTGTATCCCAGATCAATTTGTGCCGATTCTGTGTTGACCTGAACACGGCCACCTTGCTGAAGCGGGGGATCCCGTTGGAAAAGATTGAACAGCTCGAGAACTGGCGCAAGAGCGATCTTTTCGATCCACGGGAGCGTGCTGCGCTGGATTATGCGGAAACGGTGACGCGTTCGGATCAAACGATGGGGTCGAATGTATTCGACTGCCTGAAAGGTTTTTTCGAGGAGGACGCCATTGTGGAGCTCACCGGCCTGATCGCCTTCCAGAACATGTCGAGCAAGTTCAACAGCGCGCTTGGTATTCCAGCGCAGGGTTTCTGCCGGTTGCCCAACCAGTGACTGTCTCGACAGAAAGGTGAAGTCTCAGGGTGTCTGCCGAGAGGTGTGAAACCAAATCGACGGGGCAAAAAATGCTCCAGCGAGTGGAGAACAGCCTGTGACTAATCCGAAAGCGATCATGGGTCTCGGTGTTTTAGCGACGTTCGGCGCATTCATGGGTATTTTGGCCGATGTTTTCTCCGCTTGGGCACCGAGCACGAGTGAGATGGAGACGGCATTTTCGGTCAGCCTGGAGAGCATAAGGGGCCTTTATGAGAATAAGCCCAGGTGGACCTATGTGCTCGGAAATTATCTCGGCGTGTTTTTTATCCCTCTTCATATCGCAGGATTTTTCCTGGTCTATCAGGCTTTGAAACCTGCCAGTGCAAAGTGGGCCATGATATTTCTGGTTCTCGGCCTGTACGTCACGCCAATCGGTGTCGGCTTGCACGGCACGCTCGCTTTCGTCGGCGATATCATTCAATCTCGAGACGCCGGTCTCATTGAAGGTATTCGGGATTACTGGGAGCCTTGGGCATACTCTCTGGTGTTCTTATATGCGATCGTCTCGGTTTTAATCTTGATGTTGATTCTCACGGGTAGAACCCTCTACCCGCGCTGGACTGCGCTCGTCAGCCCGATTGTAGTCGTGGTGGTTACAGGAATTGTCATCGCCATTCTTCCTGACAGCGCCACCGGTCTGAAGACATTCCTTTCTGTTACCGGCCTGAACGCGCCTTTGATGATTTTCTTTGCCATTACCACAGGGGTCCTGCTGAGATATCATAGAGCCTCGCTGTCGCTTTAATGTCTGCAACTTGCTTTGCAGGTGCTCCAATGGAACCAAAGCCGGAAACTTTCGAGCAAGCGTTCCCCAGGTTGAATGCCGTGGTTACCGAGGCCTTCAACCGTGGCGACGTCAAGACCTGCGCCGGGTTCTATTCCGAAGACGCCATCCTGTTCCTCTCGGACCGGCCTCCCGTCAGGGGGCGGGCTGCGATCGAGGCCGCGCTCGGGGAATATGCCAGCGCGGGCGCGAAACTCTCACCCGTGGAACCGATGGCGATCAAATCGAGCGGCGACATGGGTGTTTGCGCCGGAACCTATGTGTTCGAGGTGCCGAGCGAGAACGGCGCGCTCATCGAGTATCGAGGCAAGTTCGTCACCGTCTTCATGCGCCAACCGGACGGATCCTGGAAGGCCGTGATCGACTCGCTGCTCAGCGATACGACATGAAGGTGTGGTGCGGGCATGGGGGCGCGAGCATAGTGCACGTGACGGGGTCAGCCGGCCCGGACTGAAGGTATGGATCGGGACGGCCGGTCTCCTTTTAAGGGAGCGCCATGACAAAGCAGAGCTTCTCGACGCGGGACGCGGTCAGGGATGTCTACGATCGGAACGCCCGTTTTTACGATCTTGCCGTCTGGGGCTATTACCTCGCAGGCATGCCGATCCGCAAATGGCGCCGCATGGCGGTTGCGGCCCTGCAGCTCCGCCCCGGCGACACGGTCGTCGAGGTCGGCTGCGGGACCGGTCTCAACTTCGAGCTTCTGCACAAGGCGGTTGGCCCGAATGGCAGGATTGTCGGGATCGATATCTCCGAGGGGATGCTCGAGCGCGCGCGCGCCCTGGTGCGCGACCGGGGATGGCAGAACGTCGAGCTGGTTTGCGGCTCGGTGTCGGATTTCGAGTTTCCGCAGGGCATCGGCGGCATCGTCGCGATGGGTGTGCTGACCTATGAGCCGGATTTCGACAAGGTCGTCGAGCGCGGCGCGAAAGCGCTGTTACCCGGCCGCAGATGGGTCGTTCTCGACTACAAGATGCCAGGCGGCTGGCAACGTATATTTGCGCCGCTGTTCATTGCTCTCGGGAGCAGCTTCGGCGTCTCCAAGGACCTCATGAATCGCCATATCTGGGAAGCAGTCGAGCGCCACCTTACTAACACGCAGATGCGAGAGCTCTATGGCGGGTTTGTCTACATCGTCTCGGGTGAGGCGCATTAAGCACCGG
>JABAHR010001697.1_pt3 | contig 10443 bp, 9 predicted proteins | sample 7062101 | NCBI WGS metagenome assembly JABAHR01 (sample SAMN14534553, study PRJNA622989) | marine sediment metagenome | biome: marine biome [ENVO:00000428]; feature: marine pelagic biome [ENVO:01000023]; material: deep marine sediment [ENVO:00002113] | place: India: Gulf of Kutch | collected...
GCCAGGAAACGTTCCGCGTGCTTGACGTCGTTGGTGAAGATCGACGAACTCAGCCCCTGCGGAACGCCGTTGTGCAGGTCGATGGCCTCTTCGATGGTCCGGTACGGTATCAGGTACAGGATGGGTGCGAAGGTCTCCTCCTGCACGATCTCCCAGTGGTTCTCGGCCGTGAAGATGGTCGGCTCGACGAAGTAGCCCGGCCGGTCGATGCGATTGCCGCCGCTGAGCAGTTCGCCGCCCGCTTCCCTGACCTTTTCGATCGCCGCCAGGAAGTCCCGCACGGACGCCTCGTTGATCAGCGGGCCCATCAGCGTATCGGGATCCAGCGGGTCGCCGATGCGCACCTGGGCGTAGGCGCTGACCAGTTTCTCCTTGACCTCCTCGAAGCGGGATTCGTGCACCAGCACGCGGCGCGTGGAGGTGCAGCGCTGGCCGGCCGTGCCGACCGCGCCGAACACGATGCTCGGGATGGCCATCTTCAGATCGGCCGTCTCGTCCACGATGATCGCGTTGTTGCCGCCCAGTTCGAGGATGGTGCGGCCCATGCGCCGGGCCACCTTGACCCCGACCTCGCGGCCGACCCAGGTCGAGCCGGTGAAGGACATCAGGTTGACGCGCGTGTCGTTGACGAATTTTTCGGCCAGGTCGTGGTCGTGGGCCATGAAGCTCAGGAAGATCGGCGGGAAGCCGCCGGCCTCCAGCGCCTCGTTGCAGATTTTCTGCACCGCCACGCCGCATAGCGCGACGTTCTTGGAGGGCTTCCAGACGGTCACGTTGCCGCAGATGGCGGCGATGAAGGCGTTCCAGGCCCACACCGCCACCGGGAAGTTGAAGGCCGAGATGACGCCGACCACGCCGAGCGGGTGCCACTGCTCGTACATCCGGTGCTCGGGACGCTCGGAATGCATGGTGAAGCCGTAGAGCATGCGGGACTGGCCGACCGCGAAGTCGCCGATGTCGATCATCTCCTGCACCTCGCCGTCGCCCTCGGCCTTGATCTTGCCGTTCTCCAGGGCGACCAGGCTGCCCAGCGCATCCTTGTTGGCGCGCAGAGCCTCCGTGCAAAGGCGCACGGCCTCGCCACGGCGGGGGGCCGGCACGCGGCGCCATTCCCGGAAGATTTCCACGGCGTTTTCCATCATCTTCTCGTAGTCCGCGTCGGAAGCGGAATACACCTGGGCGATGCGCTCCTCGGTGGTGGGGTTGATGCAGTCGATCACGCCTGCGTCCGTGGTTGAAGACCATTCACCGGCGCCGACGTAGGCGCCGGGATTCTGCGGTTCGATACCCAGCTTGTTGAGAAATTCCATGAGTTTTATTGTTCCTGAATTTGAACGGCTGCCAAACACGGCATTATCGCATCCGGGGGGGTATCTTGCACCGTGGCGCTGAGCACGAAAGCCGGGAACTCGTCCAGGGCGACAGGGTCATACCGGAGAGGCGTTCATGGCCAGCAAATGCCGACAGGGAGAACCCGCCAGCATGTTATCCTCAGTAACGGAGATTCGCCGTTCATGATGGCGGCGAGCACAATTCGTAACGGGAAGGTCATGAAGACAGGCGTGACGGACACGGCTGCCGCGGCGAAAGGCGGCCGCACAAAGACGGGAGAGGCCCGCGTGGGCGAAGCCAAGGTCGACCAGATGCTGGTGGAACGCGTCCAGAAGGGCGACAAGGCCGCCTTTGACCTGCTGATCCACAAGTACCAGCACCGGATCGTCAGCCTGGTGTCGCGCTACATCACTGATCAGTCCGAGGCGCTGGACGTGGCGCAGGAAGCCTTTATCAAGGCCTACCGCGCGATCGGCAATTTCCGTGGCGACAGTGCCTTCTACACCTGGCTCTACCGTATCGCGATCAACACCGCCAAGAACTGGCTGGTGGCACGCAATCGCAGGCCGCCGGCCAGCGACATCGACGCGGCGGACGCCGAGCAGTATGACGTGGAAAGCCGACTCAAGGAACGCAGCACGCCGGAAAACGAGCTGTTGCGCGAGGAAATCGAGAAAACCGTGTACGACACCATTGCCCAGCTCCCGGAAGACCTGCGCACCGCCATCATGCTGCGCGAGATCGAAGGCATGAGCTACGAGGAGATTGCAACCACCATGGAGTGTCCCATCGGCACGGTGCGCTCCCGGATTTTTCGTGCCCGAGAGGCAATTGACGAGAAACTAAAACCCCTGGTCGGTGGTCAATAGGACCGGGGATAAGAAGTAACGACTGACGACAACTGATCAGAGGCACTGATTGGAGATGAGTAAAGAATCACTCGAACACCTGTCCAGCCTGATGGACGGTGAGCTTTCGCGCGAGACGGGCCTGTTCATGACCCGCCGTCTCAGCTCCGACGGTGAGCTGTGCGGGACCTGGCAGCGCTACCACCTGATCCGCGACTGCATCCGCCAACCCGGCGGACGAAGCACTTTCCTGGACTTCACCGCCTGCGTGCGCTCCGCGCTCGAGCAGGAGGAGACTGGCCGGGGAAGTGCGTGGGCGGGACGAAGCTGGCTCAGGCCGGCAGCCGGGTTCGCCGTTGCAGCCTCGGTGGCGCTAATGGCCATCGTGGCGATCGGTCCGGACGCCGGCAGCGGCAATCCTGTCACCGATCCGGCGAACCGGACCGCCAGCCAGTCTTTCGACAGCCCCAACCCCCTCACCGCAGTCCCGATTTCCCCCCAGCCAGTCAGTTTCAATGCCTCTGACAGCCGGCGGTTGAATTCCTACCTGCTGCGCCACAACCAGCTGGCCCGCTCGGCAGGCAGGCAGGGATTCGTGTCCTTCGTGCCGATGATAGCCACGGAGACGGACGAGCAGGGTCAGGCGGCAACCGGGACTCCGGGCGAGGCCGGCGATTTCACGCCGACCGATCCACAGCAGCCATGAAACAGCCCTTGCGCCTGGCCCTGCGCACCGTGGCCTTGCTCACGGTCAGCGCGACGGCCTTCGCCGGAGGGGCGCAGGAAGCCCGTGACTGGCTGGAACGGATGGCCTCTGCGATGAATCACATGAGCTACCAGGGCACCTTTGTGTACGTGCGTGGCGACACCGTGGACACCATGCGCATCACCCACGTCGTGGACGAGCAGGGCCTGCGGGAACGGCTGTATTCCATTACCGGGCCGCAGCGCGAGGTGATCCGGGACGCCGACGGCGTGCGCTGCGTGCTGACCGACGACAATGCCGTGATGCAGGACCCCGGCGTCACCGGCGCCATCTTCCCCGACCTGCCCATCGCCGAACTCAGCGAGGACGGCGACAGTTACCGGTTCGAAGTCGGCGGGGCGGCGCGGATCGGCGGGCACAAGGGCCTGCGCGTGACCATCATGCCCGGCGACGAATTCCGTTATGGCTACGACCTGTGGCTGGAGGAACAGACCGGCCTGTTGCTCAAGTGGGTCCTGTTCGACGCCCGCAAGAAGGCCCTGGCCAAGCTGGTTTTCACCGATCTCAGGCTGGGCGCGGACATCGACTTGAAGGAACTCCACTCCAGCACGCCGCAGGAAAACTTTGTCCGGCTCGAAAGCGGCATGCCGGAGCGCCAGGTAGTGACCCGCGCCGATCCCAGGTGGCAGCCGGATTCGCTTCCGCCCGGATTCAGGCTGGCGGCGCACAGCCACCAGGAGGAAGCGGGTGAAAACGTGTTCGAGCACCTGGTCTACAGCGACGGGCTGGCCTCGGTCTCGGTGTACATCGAGAAACGCGCCGGCAAGGACAAGGGTGTGCAGGGCCTGAGCCGGATCGGTACGGCGAATGCCTTCTCCCGTGACCTGGGATCCCGCCAGGTGACGGTGATCGGGGAGGTACCGGCCGCCACGGTCCGCGCCATTGGCGAGGCGATCCGTATACCGGCCAACGCCCGCTGAACCGCGGCGCGGCACAAAATTCTTGATCGAACAACAGGCAAGGGTAGTGCAGGTCGGGCACGGCTCGGCGCGCGTCAGCGTGGGCGGCCAGGGCGGTTGTACGGCGTGCGATGCCGGCCGGGGCTGCGGTGCAGGGCTGTTCGGCCGCCTGCTGCGGCGCAAGCCGTTTGAACTGGAGTTGCCCAATAAGGTCGGCGCGACCGCCGGGCAGGCGGTAACCCTGGGCATGCCCGAATCGCTGTTCATGAGGCTGGTGCTGCGCCTCTACGGCTGGCCCTTGCTCGCGGCGCTGACCGGCGGCTGGCTCGGCTACCTGGGCGGACAGTACCTGCAATACGGGAGGCTGGCCACGGACGCCCTGACCCTGCTGGGCATGGCCGGGGCAGCGGCTCTTGTGATTCTGCCCCTGCGCCACCATAACATCCGGTTGTCGGCCGGTGACGTGCGCATCCTGTCCGGCGCAGCGAACAGCGAATGCAACCCGGCCGGATGATCGCGGTCTATTCAGATCAGGATCGACAGTCAATATTCAATCCAGAGGTGTGAGAGTGAAAAAAGCGTTTCTTTCGATTTTGTTGGTCATCGTGGTTGCGGGCGCCGGCGCGCCGGTGCAGGCCGCGGTGACGGGGCTTCCGGATTTCACGGAACTGGTCGAGTCGGCCGGGCCGGCGGTGGTCAATATCCAGGTCACCCAGTTCGGCAACCGGGCGCGCCCGGGTGACGTGCAGGAAGACGAGCGTTACCACGATCGCGAGGAGATGCCGGATTTCTTCAGGCGCTTTTTCGACGTACCGCGCGATCCGCGTTTCGGACGGCCGGACAGGCGCGGCTCGGGTTCGGGTTTCATCTTCGAATCCGACGGCTACATCATCACCAACCACCACGTGGTGGCCGACGCCGATGAGATCGTCGTGCGCCTGGCCGACCGCCGCGAGTTCGAGGCCGAACTCATCGGCTCTGACGAACTGAGCGACATCGCGCTGCTCAAGATCGACGAGGAAAACCTGCCGACCCTGACGTTCGGGCACTCCGACGAACTGCGCCAGGGCGAGTGGGTAGCCGCCATCGGCTCGCCGTTCAATTTCGAGCAGAGCATCACCGCGGGCATCGTCAGCGCCAAGGGGCGCAGCAACGGCGCCCAGCAGTACGTGCCGTTCATCCAGACCGACGTGGCCATCAACCAGGGCAATTCCGGCGGCCCGCTGCTGAACATGGAAGGCGAGGTGGTCGGAATCAATTCCTGGATCCTCAGCTCCAGCGGCGGTTACATCGGCCTGTCCTTCTCCATCCCTGTCGAAGTGGCCGAGAGCACGGTTCGCCAGTTGCGTGACAGCGGCGTCGTGCGGCGCGGCCTGCTCGGGGTCATCGTCGGCGCGGTGGACCGCGAACTGGCCGAAGCCATGAACCTGGACCGCCCGGTGGGCGCCCTGGTCAACGACATCACCGCGGGCGGCGCCGCCGACGAGGCCGGCATCCGCATCGGCGACATCATCCTCGAGTTCAACGATGAGGCGGTCGAGACCTGGAACGACCTGCCGCCGCTGGTGGGCGCCAATCCGCCCGGAACCGAGGCCAGAGTCCTGGTCAGCCGCAACGGCGAGGAGCGGACTTTCGACGTGGTGCTGGACGCGCTGTCGACCGACGACGAGGGCGAGCCCTCCGACGAGGAATCCAGTGAAAGCGGCAGCAACGTGCTCGGACTGGCGGTCGAGGATATCGCCGGCGACCAGCGGCGCGAACTCGGCGACCCGGCGGGCGGCGTGCTCATCACCGACGTGGAGAGCGATGAGGCCTGGCGCAAGGGCGTGCGGCCGGGTGACGTCATCCTGATGATCAATAACCGGGCGGTGGACAACATGGACGATTTTGCGGAAATCGTGGCCGACGTGGAGCCGGGCAGGGCGGTCGCCCTGCGAATCTGGCGCAATGGCGCGACCAATTTCATCGCCTACACGCCGCGCGCGGAGGGCGACTGACGCGGCGACCGGGGCCAAGGCACAATCCCGGTTACAATAGCGTGCCTGAACCCGCTGACTTGCCAGGCCACCGGCTCCGAGAAGGGGCCGGTGGCCTTTGACTGTCTGACATGGACCAAAGCCACATCCGGAATTTCTCCATCATCGCGCACGTGGACCACGGCAAGTCCACGCTGGCGGATCGGTTCATCCAGATCTGCGGCGCGCTGACGGACCGGGAAATGTCGGACCAGGTCCTGGACTCCATGGACCTGGAGCGCGAACGGGGCATCACCATCAAGGCGCAGAGCGTGACGCTCAATTACACAGCCGACGACGGTGAGACCTACCAGCTCAACTTCATCGACACGCCGGGCCACGTGGATTTCTCCTACGAGGTGTCCCGCTCCCTGGCCGCCTGCGAAGGGGCCCTGCTGGTGGTGGACGCGGCCCAGGGCGTCGAGGCCCAGAGCGTGGCGAACTGCTACACCGCGGTGGAACTCGGCCTGGAAGTGCTGCCCGTGCTCAACAAGATCGACCTGCCGTCCGCCGAGCCGGACCGGGTCAAGCAGGAGATCGAGGACATCATCGGCATCGAGGCGGCCGACGCGCTGGCGGTCAGCGCCAAGACGGGCGAAGGGGTGCACGCGGTGCTCGAGGCCCTGGTGCGGCACATCCCGGGTCCCGCGGGCGACAGGGACGCGGCGCTCAAGGCCCTGATCATCGACTCCTGGTTCGACAATTACCTGGGCGTGGTCTCGCTGGTCCGGGTCGTGGAGGGTTGCGTCTCGCGCCGCGACAAGGTCCGCATCATGTCCAGCGGCACAGAACACCAGGTCGAGCAACTCGGTGTGTTCAATCCGAAACGCGAGGTCAGGGACACCCTGAGGGCAGGCGAGGTGGGCTTCCTGGTGGCCGGCATCAAGCAGGTTCACGGCGCCCCCGTGGGCGACACCATTACCAGCGCGCGCCAACCGGCCGAGGCGCCGTTGCCGGGCTTCGAACACATGCAGCCCCGGGTGTTTGCCGGCCTGTTCCCCAGCGACGCCGAGGACTATCCGGACCTGCGCGACGCCCTGGAAAAGCTTCAGCTCAACGACGCGGCGCTGCATTTCGAACCGGAGACCTCGGAGGCGCTCGGCTTCGGCTTCCGCTGCGGTTTCCTCGGCTTGCTGCACATGGACATCGTGCAGGAGCGCCTCGAGCGCGAGTACGACGTGGATCTCGTGACCACCTCGCCCACGGTGATCTACGAGGTCCTGCTGACCGACGGCACCGTGATCGACCTGGAGAACCCCGCCCGGCTGCCGGCGGACAATAGCGTCTCGGAGGTGCGGGAACCGATCATCGAGGCGAGCATACTGGTGCCACAGGACTACGTCGGGGCCGTGATCGGCCTGTGCGAGGAAAAGCGCGGGACGCAGGTCGGCATGCAGTTCCTGGGGGGGCAGGTGGCGATCCGCTACGAATTGCCGCTGTCGGAGGTGGTGCTTGATTTTTTCGACCGCCTGAAATCGGTCAGCCGCGGCTACGCCTCTTTCGAGTATCATTTCAAGCGCTTTGAACCCGGCCCGTTCGTCAGGGTCGATGTGTTGATCAACGGCGAACGGGTTGATGCCCTGTCCCTGATCGTGCATCGTGACCAGGCCCAGCGTCGCGGCCGTGAACTGGCTTCGCGCATGAAAGACCTGATTCCGCGCCAGATGTTCGACGTGGCGATCCAGGCAGCGATCGGTTCGCAGGTCATCGCGCGCACCAACGTCAAGGCCCTGCGCAAGAACGTGACGGCCAAGTGCTACGGCGGCGACGTGACGCGCAAGCGCAAGCTGCTGGAGAAGCAGAAGGCCGGCAAGAAGCGCATGAAGCAGGTCGGCCGGGTGGAGATTCCGCAGGAAGCATTCCTGGCGGTTTTGCAACAGGATTCGAAAAAATAGTCGAAAAGGTTTATCAGCCATGACATTTGATTTCGCCTTCGTGCTGGTGTTGCTGACCGGACTGTCGGGCCTGATCTGGGCCGCGGACAGCCTGCTGTTCCGGCAGCGCCGCATGGACCGGGCCGTGCAGGACGGCCCCAAGGCGCCCCGTGAGCCGCTGGTGGTCGAGTATTCGCGGTCGCTGTTCCCGGTGCTGCTGATCGTTCTGCTGTTCCGCTCGTTCCTGTTCGAGCCGTTCAAGATCCCCTCGGGCTCCATGATCCCGACGCTGCTGATCGGCGACTTCATCGTCGTCAACAAGTACGCCTACGGCCTGCGCCTGCCGGTGCTGAACAAAAAGATTTGGGAGATCGGCGAGCCGGGGCGCGGCGATGTGGCGGTATTCAGGTACCCGGTAGATACCAGCGTCAACTTCATCAAGCGCGTCATCGGCCTGCCGGGCGATACGGTCACCTACCGGAACAAGGAGCTGTTCGTCAATGGCGAGCGCGTGGAGATGGAAGTCGAAGGCGCATTCACGGGCGCCGACGTCAAGTGCTCCACGCCCGACCGCAGCGTCTTCAAGGTGCAGGAATCCCTGGACGGCGTCGAGCACGACATCCTTATCCACGATTCCGCGCGAGGGCGTAACGGCCAGTGGGAGGTGCCGCAGGGGCATTACTTCGTGATGGGTGACAACCGTGACCGCAGCAACGACAGCCGTGAATGGGGCTTCGTGCCGGAGAAGAACCTGGTCGGCCGGGCTGTGGGAATCTGGCTCAATTTCGATTTCGAGAAGGGTTGCGCAGACTGGTCGCGCGTCGGTGACGGCATCCACTGACGGCCGCAGGCTGGCGCGCTATGATAGAAACGCTCAGGACATGACGGGTACGGGATTATGAAAGTTCGCAAACAAAAGGGATTGAGTCTCATCGGCTTCCTCCTGGTGCTCAGCCTGGTGGTCTTCACGAGTTACATCGGCATGCGCATCGTGCCGATCTACCTGGAGTATTACTCGGTCGTGAGCGCCATGAACGGGGTCGCGCAGGAACGCGGCGCCGCTCAATGGTCGCTGTTCGACACGCGGGTCGCCATCCTGAACCGGCTTTACGTGAGCCAGGGCGGCGAAAGCGTCACGGAAAAGGACATCACGATCGTCCGCCGCAACGGCGTGCAACTCAGGGTCGCCTACGAGGTTCGCAAACCCGTGATCGGCAACCTCGACGTCGTGGTCACGTTCGACCGCATGGTGAGGCTGTCCAACTAGGGCAGCCCTGCACACGCTGCCTCCGCCATGGACATCCCGGGCATCCCCTACCGGTTCCGGGACCACGCCCTGCTGCAGGAAGCACTGACGCACCGCAGCCGCGGTGACCTGAACTACGAGCGCCTCGAGTTTCTCGGTGACAGCATCCTCAACTTCGTCGTGGCCGGGCGGCTGTTCGAGCTGCGCCCGGACGACAGCGAAGGCGAACTCAGCCGCCTGCGCTCACGCGTGGTCCGCGGCGACACGCTGGCCCGCCTGGCCGCGGGGCTCAACCTGGGCGATCAACTCATACTCGGCGAGGGCGAGCTGAAATCGGGCGGCTTCCGGAGGGAGTCCATCCTGGCCGATGCGCTGGAGGCCATCTTCGGGGCCATCTACCTGGACGGGGGCTTCGAGGCCTGCGAGGCCGTGATCCGGCACGTGTGCGACCCGGTGATCCGGGACCTGCCGGACGCCGAGGCCCTGAAGGACCCCAAGACACGGCTCCAGGAATGGCTGCAGGCCCGCAGCCGGCCGCTGCCGCACTACAGCCTGTTGCGCGAGGAGGGCGCCGAGCACGCCAAGCGCTTTTTCGTGCGCTGCAGGCTGACTGACTCGGGGCGCGAGGTGCAGGCCGAGGGCGGCAGCCGGCGCAAGGCCGAGCAGAAGGCCGCCGCGGGCATGCTGGACGCGCTCACGGGCGCAGTTCCATGAGCGAATCGGAACAGGGCCAACAGGAGTACCGCTTCGGCTACGTGGCCCTGGTCGGGCGGCCCAACGTCGGCAAGTCCACGTTGCTCAACCGCATCCTGGGCCAGAAGATCAGCATCGTCACCGCCAAGCCGCAGACCACCCGCCAGCGCATCACCGGTATCAAGACCACGGAGCGCGGCCAGGTCGTGTACCTGGATACACCCGGTATCCACCGCTCATCGGGCCGCGCCCTGAATCGCTACATGAACCGCGTCGCCAAGGCGACCTTTCGCGACGTCGACATGGTGCTGTTCCTGGTCGAGGCAGACCGCTGGACGCGCCAGGACCGCCAGATCGCGAAGTCGCTGAAGAATGTCGATGTGCCCGTGTTCCTGCTGATCAACAAGATCGACACGCTGCCGGACCGCAAGGCGCTGCTGGCTTTCGTCGCGGACAAGATCCTTCCGGAGGAGTTCGGCGAGGTGCTCATGATCTCCGCGAAGAATGGCGACGGCGTGGACGATCTCGAGGAGCGTGTCATGGCCACGCTGCCGTTCTCGCGTCCCTTCTACGACGAAGACCAGATCACCGACCGCAGCTCCCGCTTCCTGGCCGCCGAACTGGTGCGCGAGGCCCTCACCGAGCGCCTGCACCAGGAACTGCCCTATGCACTGACCGTGGAGATCGAGAAATTCAGGCAGGAGGAGGGCGTGCTGAACATCCACGCCGTCGTCTGGGTGGAACGCGAGAGCCAGAAGCAGATCGCCATC
>JABAHR010017729.1_pt1 | contig 10443 bp, 10 predicted proteins | sample 7062101 | NCBI WGS metagenome assembly JABAHR01 (sample SAMN14534553, study PRJNA622989) | marine sediment metagenome | biome: marine biome [ENVO:00000428]; feature: marine pelagic biome [ENVO:01000023]; material: deep marine sediment [ENVO:00002113] | place: India: Gulf of Kutch | collected...
CAGGGTCTTGATCGCCATCAGTCCCTCCTTGTCGCGCAGCTTGCTGGTGGCGTGGCGTTCCAGGCTCAGCAGGGCATCCTCGCGGTTCATTCCCCACCCGTCATCCACCACCTTCACCAGAGCCACTCCGCCCCGCTGGATCTCGACCCGCACCTCGCGGGCCCCAGCGTCGAGGCTGTTCTCCATCAACTCCTTCACCACGCTGGCCGGCCGTTCCACCACCTCCCCGGCTGCCACCTGGCTGGCCAGGGCATCGGACATGACGAAAACGCGCGGCATCAGGAATCAGAAGGGGTGTAAGTCTCCTGCAGAAAATCTCACTCNNAATGACACCAGCCACCTCCCGAGAGTCTCAGCACCCCAAAAACCGCCCCTGCACGCCCGGCTCGATTTGGGTGCCGGCTCGCGGGATTCTCCCGGGAAACCGCAATAATCGCTGGCGATCGGTCCCTATCTGCGGCATTTTCCCACCGACCTTGATGCCATGATCANNGGAGGAACTCAAGGCCCTTCTCGAACGGAAAGGTGCCGGCGAGGGCGCCGGCCTGCGACTCGGCGTCCAGCGGGGAGGTTGTGCGGGCCTGCAATACACCATGCAGGTTGCGGAACCGGGGGAGCACGACGAAGTGGTCGAGCAAGGCGGGGTGCGCGTCTTTCTGGCCCGCGACAGCCTCGACCACCTCCAGGGATGTCATATCGACTACTCCCACGATCTCTCCGACTCGGGGTTCAAGATTGTGAATCCCAATGCAGCCCGGTCCTGCGGGTGCGGCACCTCATTCGAAGCGAAGGAAGAGGGCCGGGAACCCGCCTACGATCCCGCCCTCGACGGAACCAACTGCTCATAGGCTCGCATCGGCTCCACCCCTTCCAGATGAGTTTCCCATGCCACGAGATCGAAGCCATCCTCCGGATGAAGCCGATGGGAAGGCCTGACCACGGGAGAGTGGCCGGGCGCCGATCCTCCGGGCCGGTCTCCCTCACCGCAACGGTTTGCGGCCGCGTCCCTCCGTTCCGGCGACCTCCCTTCCAGCCCGTCACCTAGCCGCCCCGGGTCTCTCCTCTCCAACGCATCCTGTTCTCCGTGGCTAAGGGCGATCTCAAGAAGTTCATCAAGCGCCGCCCGCCCTGGTTCTGGTGGGTCCTCGCCAATCTCCTCGCAGCTGCCCTGGCGGTGGCCAGCTGGAGCGTCTGCCTCCACCTTTTCAATTTCCCGGAGCGTCCCGCCAATTACAACCTGCTTCGCAAGCTCAAACGCCTCACCCCGGTGGCCTCCTACGATCCTCTCGAGGCGCCCGACGGATCCAGCGCAAACGAGGAGGAGCTCCTCACCAGGTTCTACTCCCTCGACCGGGAGCAACTCGCCGCGCACAACTGGCACTTCAAGCGCAACTACATCACCAATTTCCAGGACCCCCATGCCGTGACCTATGTGGAAGGCACCTACCGCCTCACCCACGCCCGCTCCCTCACCCCGGCTGACTTCTTCCATCCCGGCCTCGCCCTCCGCGTCCAGGCCATCGTGCAGACCGACGAACTGGCCCGCCCCAGCCCTTATCCCGTCATCCTCGAAATCCTCCTCCCGACCGACGGGGAACCGGACCGCACCTTCTATCCGGAAAGCCACACCTTGGAACTCAAGAAAATCGACCACCGCGCCATGGTTCTTCATGCCGCCAAAATCGGCTCAGCCAACGAACCCACCGTTTGCCTGACGGTCGTCCCGCTCGCATTCGCCAATTACCTCGATCCGGAGGGCAGGCCCCTTCCCCTCTCCGCCCCCGACCCCCTCAACGTGACCGCCACCTTTCCGGTCATGGAGGAAAACCGAGACGACTGAGCTTCGTCGAGCTGACCCGCCGGCGAGGCCCGGCAAGGCGAAAGCCGGGCTCGCGCCCCCCCAAACCGGCGATCAGATCATGACCCGCCGCCGACCGGCCCCCCCGGGCCCTCCCCGGTCCGCCGCGGCGCCCCCACCCAGTGCGCCATCGAAACCAGAAAGAGCCAGGTTGCCCACACCCAGCGTCCTCCCCGGAACAGCGGATCGAGCCCCACACTGAAATCGAGAAGAATACTCACCAGCGGCCCCCCGATCCAGAGCGCCGGCCAGAGCAGTCGGCCCGTCCAGCAAAACCAGACGTTACGGCACCCGAAAAACAGCAGGAAGACGCCCGGAAGAACCAGCACATAACTGAGCAAGAAGGAGAGGAACGGGATCGGCCCCCGCACCATGTCACTCCAGGAATCAACCGCCGTCACCGCACCCGGCCGTTCATAAATCTCCTTGCCGACCTCCACCAGCGTGTCCCACGTCGAGCGCGGCTCATAAAGGCCTAAAAAAACCATCGGCAGCGACACTGCCATCAGGGCGAGCCCGAATCCGTACAACAGGAAGGCCACCCGTTCGCGCCTCGTCAAACCGGTCAGCCCCTTTTCCCCACCCGACAAATCCACCGTCCCCTGCCTGCCAGCCCTACCTCCCGCCTCGCAGCCGCTTCACAATGTCCGGGGTGACATTGAAGAACTCCGTTCCGTAGGGCTTCACCTTCCCCTTCTCCTCCACTTGATACTGGAATATCTTGATCGGTTTCACCCCCTGCACCTCGGAGAGGAGGTAGATGCGAATCGTCATGGGTTCGGAATCCTGCCCCCCCGGCAGGGTCTTGATGCCGAACTGGAGCTCGTTGCGCCCATCCTTCGCACCCCCGATCACGATCTCGGCTTCCTTGGCGTTCTGAAAGAGGTGCCGGCTGACCTTGTTGACGCTCACCTGCACTTCGCGTCCCGGGCAGTAGACGTAGACCTTCGTGATATACTTCGCGGGGCCCCGCAGCGCCACCATGGGCCGCTCCACCTCTCCCTTCGGAGCGAACTCCGGACGGTCCAGGGCCGTGAGACGGCCGGCCGCCAGTTCCTTGCGGGCATTCGGGATGGCAGCGAGATTCACGTAATCGGCGGTGTCGTATTTCCAGCCACCCCGTTCCTGCGCAAATGAGAGAACCAGCAGGTTGTCGGGCGGCTGGGCGCCCTCGACCCCGAAATCGACCGGCCCGAAAAAGTAGGCGTTGGCGGTGACCCCCTTCACCTTGATGTCCAGCAATTTCAGTTTCCGCGTGTCGGGCGGAGCCACCGGCAGATTGAAGAGAGTCGCCACGAAATTCCTCCGTTCGGAGAGAATCCGGTTCCGGATCGCGATCTGGCGATGCGAGGCCGTCACCGCCCGCCAACCCGCCAGGTTCTTCTGAATCATGGCGGTCCGCCACTGCAGGTAGACGGTTTGCAGCGCCCGGCTAAGCGCGGGGTCCGGTCCCTGGGCCCGGACCNNGGTTCCCAATAGGACGAAAAGCAGTCGGATCATGACGGAAACTATGGACATCTCGGGCGGGGAATGAAGAATCAAAAACGCCCCCGGTCATTTCTGCCTTCTCCGTGATCGATCAACTAGTCAAAGCGCCTCCCATCGGCGAAGCCCGGGACCGGGCCCTCCTGAAGGACGCCCACTCCTACGTCTATTTCAAATCGCCATCGGGGGACCTCGCCGCCCATTTCTTTTTTCCGCACGGCCATGAGCCCCCGGATGCCCGGGCCCCGGTCATTCTTTTCCTGCACGGGGGCATGTGGGACACCTCCATGCCGACCCAGTTCGTGCCGCACTGCCTTCACTTCGCGGCCCGGGGGGCGGTCACGCTCAGCATCGAGTACCGCGTCAAGAACAACTACCAGGCCGGACCGTTGGAGGGCCTCGAGGACGCCGCCATGGCGATGCCCTTTCTACGGAAGAACGCCCCGGTGCTCGGCATCGACCCCGAACGGATCGTCTTTGCCGGTGCCGGGTCCGGTGCGCACCTTGCCCTCTGCTGTGCCACCCTTCCCCAGATCGGCAACCAACCGGGCGAAACCTATCGCCCCGGCGCCATGATTCTCTTCAGCCCGGTGGTCGACACTACCCGCAAAGGGGTCGGGGCCGAACACTTTGCCTCCCCCGAAGACGCGGCCCGATGNNCGATGCAGCCCATCCAGGCACGTTCCTCAAAAGAACCTCCCCCCCTGCCTGATCTTCCACGGCCGGCAGGACCGCCTCGTGCCCATTGAACAAGTCATCAAATTCGTCAAGCGATACCGGCGAAAGAAGAACCATTGCGAGTTGATGGAATTCGAGAACGCCGGCCACACCTTCTTCAACTACAATTCTCACGAGCAGAATTACGAGGTGACCCTGCGGGCCGCCGACCACTTTCTGGTGGACCTGGGAATCCTCGAACCGGATCCGCTGGCGGGGGAGTTTTGAGTTGCAAGGGCACGCTGCTCCGGGCCCGAACCCTGCGCCATCCCCATTGAACCCACCTCCCATCCGNNTCCATGCCCTGGTCTGCGAACTCGCCGCCTTCGAGAAACTCCACCACACCGTCGTCTCCACCCCGGCCGACTTCCACACCGCGCTCTTCGGCGACCGCCCGCTTCTCGAAGCCCTGGTGGCCGACGCCCCGCCCCCCGAACCGGAGGACCCCCTCGCCGCGCGGAGGCGGGCTCCCATCGGGAACGGGTTGGCCGGAATCGCCCTGTTCTACCCCACCTTTTCGACCTTCACCGGCAAGCCGGGTCTGTGGCTCGAAGACGTCTTCGTCCGTCCGCAGCACCGCGGTCTCGGCCTCGGCAGGGCCTTCCTCGAACACTTCCTCGCCCTCGCCCGCAAACGGGGCTGCACCCGCGCCGAGTGGGCCGTCCTCCACTGGAACGACCAAGCGGTCCGTTTCTACCAGCGACTCGGCGCCGAGGTCCTGCCCGATTGGCGCATCGCGAGGATCAATCTTCCCTGAACTCCCTTTCTTTCCCGGTTTCCCATGCTCGATCCGGCTTGCACGCCGGACCGCACCCTGTAGGTTCGCATCCGCAACCATCAGAATCTTCCNNAAAGGACTCTTCTCGCTGCCACCGCCCTCCTGTGTTCCGTCGCCCTTGCCCCGGCCCAGGACGACAAGCCCGAACCTCCCGATCCGCTCAACACCCCCTCCCCGAAAGGGGCCAGGGCCTACATCATCGGCCTCAGGGACGGAAGAACGGTGAAGAGCCCCGTCACGATCCGCTTCGGGCTGAAGAAGATGGGCGTGTGCCCGGCCGGACTCTTCCTCCCCGACACCGGCCACCACCATCTTCTCATCAACATGGATGCCAGCGAACTGGATCCCAAGGCACCCATCCCAACCATCGAGAACAAGTGCCTGCACTACGGCAAAGGTCAGACCGAGGTCACGCTTGATCTGCCCAAGGGCACCCACACCCTGCAGCTCGCCTTCGCGAACTTCGCCCACATGCTCCATAAACCGGCCGTGATCTCGAAGAAGATCACCATCACGGTCGAGTAGGGCAGCCTCCTCCCACCCAGGACTTCGAGGGGCCGTCCCGCCAACGCCCCTCAGCTCTCGAGTGGATTCCCCTCCCCCCGGGCGAATCCGGGGAGACTCAATCCAAAAGCCATCCCCGGCGGATACATGCCGGGTTCCCGGCGCGTAGACCACGGAGGAATATGATCAAGGTCATCCTCGGCTCCGCCGCCGCGCTTTTCGCAGGCGGCTCCCTCGTGGCGACCGTCGTCGAGGTCGGCACCATCGAGCAACCGATCAACCTGGGCGCCATGGCGGACCCCAGCCGGATCCCTCTCGGCCCGGTGGTGGTGGAGAGCAACCACGGCTACGATATCCACGCGGTCATTTCCGAGCCACGGCCGTGCCGGTTCGGGGCCCTCGAACTCAAAACCGGCCTCGAACTCAACATGAACCTTGCCAGCGCTTTCGGCATCGAAGTGATTCCGGAAGACGGAACCCTGGTTCCCCAGCGCCCGGTCACCATCAAGGTCAGGGATTGGCCCGAACCTGGTTACAGCCCCTACCGCAAGGACCAGGTTCTCGCCGCCACCCTGCACTGTCTGCTCCGCTCGGTTCACGCCACCTCCAAGTCCCCCCTCAAGATTCGCGTCGAGGCCGAGAATCCGGAGGATGCCAAGAATCTCGGGGGCTTCGCCGGCGACTACCTCAGCGCCGAGGCCGAGGATCAGGGCGGACCCACTCCGGTTCCCGGCACCACCCTCGTCACCGACTGGCGGGGCGTGACCCATGTCGTTCTCGGGGAGGCCGGACCGCCCGGCCGCCAGGCCCTCCATCGCCCCCCACCCGTCTTGATTNNCATCGAGGATGAAACTGATGACCAGGTCTACGAGTTGATCCCGGTCTGGGCCGGAGACACATGGAAGCCGCCCAGGCAGAGCATCATGGCCCAGGCGGTCACTCTCTTCTACGACCGCTTCGACCGGAGCCACAGCACCGGCCCTGATATCAACGCCTTGACAAGGAACAAGCTCCTTCAAGGCTTCGAGTGGTCGGAGACGCTCGACGGTCCGCAACTCACGGTCAATTGCTGGGGCGACCCCGACTCCACCCCGGGCGATCCGGCCGACACCCTGGCCACCCTGTGCTACGCCGCCATTCTCACCTCCCTGCCGTCCCCACAGAGCCCGCTGACCATCCGGGTAAAGCTCCACGCCGAGATCCTCGATGAGAAACTGGCTCCCTTCGCCGCGGATGAGGGTTGGAAGGTTCTCGAGTCCGGACAGGCCAATGAGCGGCTCCTCTCCTGCAGGTTCGCCTGGGACCCCCACGGGCGCACCCTCACCCTGGGTTCCGTCCCGCGCGGCCGGCTCGAGTTCAACTCCAACCGCCCCTGGACGGTCTCCTTCGATCCGCTCGACAAGGTCGCCGATGGCGACCCCGCCGCACCTCAGCTCCCCTGAACATCCACTCCCTGCCCGCCGGGCTACCCGGGTTCGGTCCGGATCTTCCCGGGCGACCTCCGGACCAGCTCCGACCAGGGCGGCACCGCGATCCTGGTCCGGGGGGTGGCCCGCCTCGACGGCCTCGCAGCGATTCCACAACTCGAGGGCTCAATCCGGATCGCACTTGATTTTCACTCCCACCACCAGTTCTCGCGGCAAGAGGGTTGCAAAAAGCCTTTTACCGGCGATCTTCGCTACCGCAGAGATGCGGCGCGGCGCGGTTTCCCGGGCGGCCCGGGCGAGGCGCGGGAGAGGCCCCGCCACATCACTGCCCGGAGGGTGCCGACGCGGTCCTGAAAACAGCCACCCCCTTCGCGCCCGGTCCGGCTCCCCAGTCAGCCAACCAGTTTCCATCAAACGCCCAGGACAGCCAAATCACTTCAGACGTGCCAGATTGTCGCAGTGGAATCCGCCTTGTTTCTCCACTTGGCAGAATCTGGCGGCCCCCTCTATCTTTCGGGTCCCGGCGGGACGGATTGCGCTTCCTGCCCCCGGGGGCGCTCGAATCAGCAAACGCGGTCCGGGAGATGCTCTTGTGGTCCAGTCGCGGGGACGCGACTCGCCGGCGCCCCGGATCGCCACCCCTTGGTCGCAACGCAGCCAGCCACCAATTCAAGATGAATCCCTACCACCAAGACTTCACCCCCGACACCACCGGCTCCCTCCACCGCTGGGATAACGAGAGCGACAACTGCGGCATGGGTGCCATCGCGCGGCTCAACGGGGAACGAAACTACGAGGTCCTCGACCTCGCCATCACCTCGGTCTGCAACATGACCCACCGCGGCGCTGTCGACGCGGACATGAAGACCGGGGACGGCGCCGGCGTCCTCACCCAGATCCCCTACCCGCTCTTCCGGAAAGTCCTCGACAAGATGGGTCATCAGCTCGCGAACGACCACGATCTGGCGGTCGGCGTGTTCTTCCTCCCCCGAACCGACGAAGCCGCGCAAAAGCAAATCCGCTCGGCCGCCGAATCCGCGGTGACGAAACGCGGCATCACCCTGATCGGGTGGCGGGACGTTCCGGTCTCTCCCGGTGAACTCGGCGACGTCGCGCTCAACACCCGCCCCGAGATTCTCCACTTCCTCCTCGCAAAGCCCGCCGGCTGGGAAGCCGACCACTTCGAGCGCCAGCTCTTCCTGGTGCGCCGTGAACTCGAGAAGCAGTTCGACGGCGTGAAGGGATTCTACATTCCGACCCTCTCCAGCCGCCTCCTGAGCTACAAGGGCCTCGCCCAGCCCGCCACCCTGCGCGCCTTCTACTCCGACCTGCAGGATAGCGATTACCAGGTCGGGCTCTCGCTCTACCACCAGCGGTTCTCCACCAACACCTTCCCGGCCTGGCCGCTCGCGCAGCCGTTCCGCATGCTCTGCCACAACGGCGAGATCAACACCATCCGGGGCAACCGCAATTGGATGGCCTCGCGCGAGGAGTTCTTCGCTTCCGAGCTCTGGGGCGAGGAGGTCGATCTGCTCAAGGATCTCCTCAGCTTCGAGGAGAGCGACTCGGCCTCCCTCGACCACGCCCTCGAACTGCTGGTTCTGTCGGGCCGCTCCCTCGAACACTCGATGTGCATGCTGATCCCCCCGGCCTTCCGGCACGATCCCGACATCTCCGACAAGCTCCGCGCCTTTTACCAGTACCTCCGCTCCTTCGCGGAACCCTGGGACGGCCCGGCCGGACTGGTCTACACCGACGGCATCAAGGTCTGCGCCTCCCTCGACCGCAATGGGCTGCGCCCGTCCCGCTTCAGCCTCACCGAGGATGGCCTCCTCTATATCGGCTCCGAATCCGGAGCCGTCCAGATCCCCAACCAGAGAATCGTCCGCCGCGGCCGCCTCGGTCCCGGCCAGATGATCTCCGCCAATACCGCCACCGGCGAGTTCAAGACCGATATCCAAATCAAGGAGGAGCTCGCCGCCCAGAAACCCTACGCCCAGTGGATCGATGAGAACCGGGTCGAACTGAAGAACTTCGTCACCCACGAACCGCAGGTCCCGGCCGAAGAGATCGATCCCCTCGAGCTTTCCCGCCTGCAGGTCACCCACGGCGTCAGCCTCGAGGACCTCGACATGGTCTTCCCCCCCATGATCAAGGCCGCCCAGGAAGCCGTCTATTCGATGGGCGACGACATTCCCCTCGCTCCGCTCTCGAAGTATCCACGTCTCCTCTTCAGCTACTTCAAACAACTCTTCGCCCAGGTCACCAACCCGCCCATCGATCCCATCCGCGAATGGGCCGTCATGACCCTCGCAGCCGGCCTCGGCCCCGAACGCAACCTGCTCGATGAGACCCCTGAGCACGCACGCATTCTTCAAATCGAGTCCGCCATCCTTTTCGAACAGGAACTGGAAGCCATCCGCCACCGCGAAGAACACAGCTTCCCCAGTGTCGCCATCGATATCACCTGGGATCTGTCGGAAGGCCCGGGCGGCCTCAAGACCGCCCTCGACCGCATCTGCAAACTGGCCGAGAAGGCGGTCGATGACGGCGTCGAAATCATCATCCTCACCGATCGCTCCGTCTCGCCCCAACATGTTCCCATCCCGTCGCTTTTGGCGACCGGCGCGGTCCACCACCACCTCAACCGGGTCCGCAAGCGCCTGCGGGCCTCCCTCGTGGTGGAGACCGGCGAGGCGCGCGACACCCACCAGATCGCCTGCCTCTTCGGATTCGGCGCCACCGCGGTGTGCCCCTACCTCGGCTACGCCACCGTCCGCCAGGTGGTCGCCACCGACAACCGCAAGAAACTCGGGGAGGACATGACCCCGCAAAAGGCGATGGGAAACTACCGCAAGGCCCTCGAAAAGGGATTGCTCAAGATCATGTCCAAGATGGGCATCAGCGTTCTGAATTCCTACCAGGGTGCCCAGATCTTCGAGGCGGTGGGGATCGGCCAGGCCGTGATCGAGTCCTGCTTCACGGGCACCCACTCCCGCATCGGCGGGGTGGGTTTCTCCGAGATCGCGGAAGACACCATCATCCGACATCGCGCCGCGTGGGAATCCGAGGTTCCCGAGGGCGAAAGTCTCGACCTGGGTGATCCGGGTTACAACCGCTACCGCCGCTCCGGCGAACGGCATGCCCTCACCACCGAGGTCATCAAGAACTTCCATACCTTCGTCAAGACCGGCAACCCGGACAAGTACGACGACTACGTCAAGGCCAGCCTCGAAACCGCTCCCGCAGCCATCAAGGACCTTCTCGAGTTCGTTCCGGCTCCCACCGGGCCGGTGCCGATCGATGAGGTCGAACCCATCGAGAACATCCGCCGCCGATTCACCACCGCCGCCATGTCGATGGGGGCCCTCTCCCCGGAAGCACACGAAACCCTCGCCATCGCCATGAACAGGATCGGCGGGAAATCGGACTCCGGGGAAGGCGGGGAAGATCCCCGCCGCTTCGCACCTTACCCGAATGGCGACTGGGCCCGCTCGCGAATCAAGCAGGTCGCTTCGGGCCGTTTCGGCGTCACGGCCCAGTACCTCGTCAACTGCGACGAGATCCAGATCAAGATGGCCCAGGGTGCCAAGCCCGGCGAGGGCGGACAGCTGCCCGGCCACAAGGTGAATGCCCTTATTGCACGGCTCCGTCACACCCAGCCGGGGGTCCAG
>JABAHR010006467.1_pt1 | contig 10442 bp, 5 predicted proteins | sample 7062101 | NCBI WGS metagenome assembly JABAHR01 (sample SAMN14534553, study PRJNA622989) | marine sediment metagenome | biome: marine biome [ENVO:00000428]; feature: marine pelagic biome [ENVO:01000023]; material: deep marine sediment [ENVO:00002113] | place: India: Gulf of Kutch | collected...
CTGGCTCGTCAGCGACCTGACTCGCGTCGTATCGGATCCGCGGCTCAGTGCAATGCTTGCCACGGCCGCAAGTGAGCTTATGGGTGTCGAGATCGAGTTCGGCGACCACTGGCGCGTGATGACCGACCATCTCATCGCCTGGAACGTGCCAGCACCGCCCGGTTATCTCGATGCGAAGCGGCGCATTTATACGGTTGTCGTGCCGAGTTGGGAACGGCTGTTTGCGCCGGGGAGCATCGATTGGCGGCACGTCAGCTGGGGTGGCGTATCCATAGACGATCGACCCTTCGGCAAAACCGATCAGCCCTGCAACTGCATTCCCGCCGCGGACAACCCCCCGGTGTCCGACGCAAAGCACGCATCGTGGCTCGGGGATGACGACATCATCTTTGGAATTGGGGTGAACGAGGAATTCCGGGCCTATCCACGCCGGATCATGGAAGTGCGCGAGATGATTAACGATACGCTGGGCGGGCGCCACCTCGGCATCCCGTACTGCACCTTGTGCGGATCGGCGCAAGCTTACCTCACGGACGAGATGCCAAAGGGCATCGACAGGCCGGTGTTGCGCACCTCGGGTCTTCTCATCCGCTCCAATAAGGTCATGTACGACGTAAACACCTATTCTGTATTCGATACCTTTACCGGCCGTGCGGTGACGGGTCCGCTTGCCGAACGCGGTATTGCACTGAAACAGGTCGGAGTCGTGATCACCACCTGGGGTGAGTGGAAGTCCGCGCATCCCGACACGACGGTGCTTGTCGAGGCGTTGGCGCTGGGACGTGACTTCGACTTCCGAAACAACCGCGATGCCGATGGCCCGATCTTTCCTATTGGGGACGTAGACCCGCGGCTTGCGATGCAAGAGGATGTGCTTGGCGTGTTCACGGCGAGCCGAACACCCGTAGCGTTCCATGTTCGCTCGGCCCGAGCAGCGCTTGCACGCGGTGAGTCGGTAGTCTTTGAGAACGTCCGCCTGATTCTCGACGGTGGTGGCGTTCGAGCGGTCGACATGGACGGCCAAGATCTTGGCGGCCATCAGGCATTTTGGTTCGCCTGGTCGCAGTTTCACCCGGACACGAAGCTGTGGCCCGATGACCACNNAACACTCTGATTGAAGTCGACCGGATGCCGGAGACTCCTCCGTCAGGCGATTGCCCACAACCCGTGACCCCTCACGTGCGGGTCGTGCTCGCGAAGAGGGGTACGGATGGGTCATGAGCATCGGCACCATAAGAGGCCTCCTTCTGTGACGAGTCGAGTGTGCTCATCGCGGCAGGGCTCGGTCAAGCGGGCTGGCGAGCTGCTCTGCAACCTCGTGTTGGTCCTGCGAAAGAAAGAGCCAGGTGGTAGGCGGTGCGGTTGAGCTAATAGAACTTCCGCAATGACGCGGTGCAGCAAATTGCCGCGGTGCAATGTCACGCTTTCTTCATTGACTCACGGCCAGGCAGTTATCACGCTTCTGGGAATAGCGCGCCATTCTTTGGACGGCAACTCCCGGCCATGAGCGGCCACTCGAGGTAAGGGTAACGACGGACTCTTCGATACTCGCCGATTTTGCCGTGCACCCTTACAAGGATTTGCTCGCAGATGCTGACCGATGGACAATCGTCCGATATCCGAGCCCATTGAGAAGCGAGCTGAGGCGCTGTCCGTCTAGTTCATGACCGAGACCGATTATGTCGTCGACATTCTGATTCTGCTGATGTCGGGCACCGTCGTGGTGCTGTTGTTTCAGCGTCTCGGACTCGGCACGGTTCTGGGTTTCTTGGTCGCCGGCGCCCTTGTGGGGCCCTGGGGGCTGGGCTTTATCTTCGCCGTGGACGAAATACGGCACCTGGCTGAGTTCGGTGTCGTCTTCCTTCTGTTCATCATCGGTATCGAGCTCAAGCCGTCGCGCTTGTGGATTATGCGGCGCAGCGTCTTCGGTCTCGGCACCGCACAGTTGCTGGTTACAGGTACGGTCATCACTTTTATTGCTATGGCGTTGGGATTGCCGACGCGTACCTCTTTGGTCGTGGGCTTTGGGCTGGCGCTTTCTTCGACGGCTTTCGGCCTACAGATGCTCCACGACAAGGGTGAATTCGGCACGGCCTACGGCCGTTCCGCTTTTGCCGTCCTGCTTCTGCAGGACTTGGCCATCGTACCTCTGATCGCATTGCTACCGCTGCTAGCGCGGCCGGATCTGACCCTCATCCAGGACGTGGAGCTGGCCGGGCTGAAGACTGTGCTTATCCTCGTCGGTGTCTTCGTCCTTGGCCGTTTACTCTTGCGCCCTGCACTTCAGCTCGCGGCTGAAAGCCGGCGGAACCCAGAGATATTCACCGCCACGGCGATTCTACTGGTGCTCGGAACCGCATGGCTCACCAATTGGGCCGGCCTGTCCATGGCCCTGGGCGCCTTCCTCGGTGGTCTGCTTCTGGCTGATTCCCGTTACCGCCATCAGATCATTGCCGACATCCAGCCCTTCCGTGGTCTGTTGCTCGGGCTGTTCTTCATGAGCGTCGGCATGTCTATCAATTTCGGTCTCCTGGAGCGCCAGGGGGCCCAGGTGGCCGGACTGGTCGGCGGTTTGCTGCTGCTTAAAGCGGCGCTCCTAAGCTTGATTTGCCGATTTACTGGGCGCTCGCATACCGAATCCATTCGGGTGGCACTGCTACTCGCCCAGGCGGGCGAGTTCGGATTCGTCCTCTTCGGGCTCGCCCACATGCTGGACCTTATGGATGGGGAGCTCTACCAGCTGTTGCTGCTAGTCATCGCCCTGAGCATGGTAACCACGCCCCTGCTTGTGAGGTTGGGTCATTGGCTCGGGCGGGCTCCGGCGAGCTCTCCCCCGGCCGCCGTCCGCCCCAGTGAGCCGATCCATGCCTTGAAAAATCATGTCATAGTCGCCGGCTTCGGCCGGTTCGGTAAAACTCTGGCCCACATCCTGAGCAAAGCGAATCTTCCCTATTTGTCACTGGAGATCGATCCGGCGCGGGTTGCTAGGGCGCGGGCACTGGGTTACCCGGTGTTCTATGGGGACGCCAGTCGTGCCGAAGTGCTGCGCTCGGCGGGGGCGGCTGACGCATCAATGGTGGTTCTTGCCTTTGACCAGATGAAGAGCATCGGTGATACGGTGCTCACGGTGCGCGATACCTTTCCCGAGCTGCCCATCTATGCCCGCGCCTGGGATATCGACGCAGCCAAGAGGCTGCGCACCATGGGCGTCACCTGCGCCATCCCCGAGACCATGGCGAGCGGTTTGCAGCTTGCCGGCGACCTGTTGAGCGCATCCGGAATACCCCTGGAGGAGGCGATGCGCCTCGTCGGGGAGGCCCGCGATGAGCGACAGCACAAGATCGCAAAACCTTCGAAGTCTGAAAGACAAGTGGGATTCAAGGACATCCTGCTAGTCCTGACGCCAGGCGTCGACGAAGCGGCTGTCCTGAACCATGCGGCCGCCCTGGCCGCGGGCAACCGGGCGACCCTGACGGTGGTAGAGGTGCTTGCCGAAACCACGGCCAGTGCCGAGCACGAGGAACACGGCGTATCTTCCCCAGACGAGCTCGACGAGGAGATGGCGGCGAGCCGCCGCAAGCGGCTTGAAGAACTGGTTTCGCACCTGCGTGGGTGTCTTGATGTCCAGACCAAACTGCTTGTCGGGCGGCCCCATGAAGCGATTACCAGAGAGGTCGTATCCAACGAGCGGGATCTGGTGATCAAAGCCGCAGAAGGTGGGCGTGGACTGCGCGGGCGAATTTTCGGAGATAAGGATATCAGGGTGTTGAAGATCTGCCCTTGTCCTGTGCTCCTAGTCCGGTCTATACCGCCAAGGCCTTACCGCTATCGTCGCATTCTCGCCGGCGTGTACCTGGGCGAACACATGGCCAGCACACATCGCGACAAAAGAGAAACATTAAATCACAAGATTGCAGAGAATGCGGCTTGGTTGGCCTACGCTGAATTCGCCGAGCTGCATGTCGTTCACGTTTGGGAGGCTTACGGCGAGCAGGATTTGCGAAGCCCGCGCTCACCCTATCGCACGGACGTAGATGCCTACGTGGAGAGCGAGCAGATTCGGAATCAGGAAGCGCTGAACACCTGTCTTGCCAAGGTACGGGACTCCCTGACAAGCGAGATGATTCCAGCTTTCAATCCAGTGTGCCACCTGGTCAAGGGGAACCACCGAGAAGAGATCCAAAGGCTTGCCGTCAAATTGGAAGCGGACCTGGTGGTCGTGGGCGCCACCGCGCGCTGGGGAATTACAGCCTTGATTGTCGAGAGCACCGCTGAGATTCTTGCCAAAGACCTGAAATGCTCGGTGCTCGTCGTCAAGCCACCGGAATTCGTCACGCCGATCGTTGTCGATGAACCGTAGCTCAAGCGTTCTCCTACGCCAACTAATCGTGACGAAGAACCGTGACTGCGTGGCGTCGATCCGGTCCCGGTAGGTCGTCCATCGCCAGCGAATGGCCGTTCAGGGTCGTTAGCAGCCCTTGCCGAATGTTGCGTAATTAGATACAGCGAAATGACGCGTTGCAGCATTTTGCCGCACTCCAGGGTTTCGCTTTTCCAGATCGGCTATGGCCGGCGAAAGTGCTCGCTTTTGGGAAATCCGAAACTTCACGAGGGTCGCTTTCGGCCGAAGACCAGACCTCCGCGCCAGGTCCTCGGAACCACCGCTCGATACTCAATGCAGACCCTCGCACCGGAAAACTATGGTAGTCGAGAATCCGGCATAAACGGCAGCATCCTGCCACGGTTCTCTAGCTTCTAAAGAAGGTTCCAATTCGCGGAGTCTGAGCTGTAGTAACATACTTTCCACCTGCGATCCCTTTGAGGCGCCGAATGGCGGATAAACCACGGTCCGGTAAACTCGTTGTGATCTTGCACGCGGATATTGCAGGGTCAACTGCGCTGGTACAGCGAGATGAACGCTTGGCTCACGAGCGTATTCAGAATGCCTTTCAACTCTTCAGTGAAATCATTGACCAATATCATGGTCGCGTACTTGAACTGCGTGGAGATGCGCTGCTGGCCGAATTCAAACGAGCCTCAGATGCCGTGTCTGCAGCATTGGCTCTTCAAGTAGACCAATCCAACAAGCACGCCCAAATCAACGACGATATTCAACCTGCAGTGCGCGTGGGCATTGCAATGGGTGAAGTCATCATCGCTGATAATACGGTAACTGGCGCGGGTGTTGTATTGGCTCAAAGAGTCGAGCAATTGGCGAAACCCGGTGGCGTGGTAATTCAGGGTGCGGCCTACGAGACCATACCAGCGCGATTTCCATTCGAATATGAAGATTTGGGCGAACTTGAGATCAAAGGCTTCGATAGGCCGGTTCGGGTCTTTTCTACGAGCTTGGAAAATGACTCGGCTTTACCGGAGCCGGAGCAGTTTGAGCATCGATTTCGCAATACTCTAGTTGCGTTGATTTCTGTGGTTATCGTCGTGGCGGGTGTTTTCCTTCTATGGCTAAAACCTTGGCAGAGAACGGGGGAGCCGGCGTCTGTTGAGCGCATGGCATTTCCCTTGCCTGACAAGCCCTCTATCGCTGTGTTGCCGTTTGTGAACATGAGTGATGACGAGGGGCAGGAATACTTCGTCGATGGGATGACAGAGGACCTAATCACTGATTTATCAAACCTGTCCGGGCTATTTGTTATCGCGCGAAATTCGGTTTTTACTTACAAGGGTAGGGCAGTAAAAGTCAAGCAGGTAGCAGAAGAGCTTGGAGTACGCTACGTGCTGGAAGGTAGTGTTAGACGTGCGGGTGATCAAATACGTATAAATGCACAACTCATTGATGCGACCAGTGGCGGCCATATCTGGGCGAAAAGATATGATGGCTCAATTCAGGATGTGTTCGCTTTACAAGACCGGGTGAGCGCACAAATCGTCTCTGCATTAGCAGCCAACATCACGATCGATGAGTCAGCCCGCTTGGAGCGCGTGCAGACTAATAATACGCAGGCCTATGATTTGTATCTTCGCGGAATGCAACATTACATCAAATCGACTCCAGACCATTACGCCGAAGCATTGAAACTGTTTCATCAGGCATTGGAGCTTGATCCTAATTTTAGTCTCGCACGTTCTGCATTGGCTTCGGTTTACTTCAATAGTTTTCGGCAAACGTTTTATATTGAGTTAGGGCTCGAAGCGTTTGAAGCATGGAACAAAGCAGAAGAACACTTGCAGCTGGCGATGAATGATCCAACGTCTTTTGCGTACCAGGTCGCTTCTGGCCTAAGTCTAACTGGTCGTAGGCATGAAGAGGCAATAGGGTATGCTGAAAAAAGCATTGCTTCGGAACCGAATAACGCAAATGCTCATTCGACACTTGCATTTGCTTTGATAATGGCGGCTCGCCCTGAACAAGCTTTGGATTCTGTAAATCTGGCTCGGCGGCTAGATCCACACAACGAGTATTATTACCGGTTTCTACAAGGACTTACGGAATTTAGTCGAGAGAAATATAACGAAGCTATATCCTCATTTGAGTTGGCTTTTGAATTGAATCCTGAGCTATGGTTAGCCGATGGGGGTGGTTACGGTTGTGCCCCTACACCTGTTCAACCACTACTTTCGGCATACCATTACTTGGGTAAGAAAGAAGCAATTACAAATTTGTTAAAGGATACAAAAGTTCGCTGTCCCATTAACTCTGCAATGCTATGGTGGCCATTTAAGGAATCTCGGGATCATGATCGCCTGAGTGACGGTTTGAAGGGCGCAGGAATTCCAGCTCTCCACCCACTGTAGCGTCCTGCTCCAAGCTAAGTTAGATGATTCGAACCAATACCTTTGACGACCGCAATGGGCAACAAGTGGGCGTAACTCATGGTTCGTCGCGACGGCTGCTGTGGGTCCGAAAGCGGGCGAGAGCCGGAGGTTTTGAAAATAGAACTTGCGTGATAATGCGGCGCAGCAATTTGCTGCAGTGCAATGTTTCGCTACACACGCGGCCCGCTCAGAGGAGCCTGGCATCGGATCCAGGCCCGATGCCACCACAGGTCGCGTTTGAGGTTACGCGCGAGTGGTCAAATACTCCCGTGCGCGATCTAGCCGCGGTCGGCCGCTGATGTCGTTTGCCGAGATGTCGATCAGCCGCTGGTAGAAGAACGCGGCCCTTTCGCTGAGGCCAGCGGCTTCGGCTGCCCGACCGGCACCGTAGAGGCTGTTGAAACGGTTAGGCGATCGATCCAGCGCTTTCTCGTAGGCTGCGATGGCTGCTTCGTACCTACCGGCTGATCGCAGCATATCACCAAACAACTCCTGCGCAGGCAGCACCTCTCCTGGGGTCACCGGATTCTTCTCTGTCGTCGCTTCCATCTCCGCCGCCCTGCGGGCGAGTTCGAGACCCCTCTCGACGTCCCCGGACTCGTAGGCGAGCCACGATTCGGCCGCCACCCGCTGGATGGCAACCTGAATACTCCAGTCGTAAGCGACGTTGAGCGCAGCGGCCGCCTGCTCGAGCTTGGCGAGCTCCGCGATTGCCATTTCCGCTTGGACTGACTGCCCGGTCCGAATTGCGCCCATCGCGCGGGCAAAATGGGTGATTGCGTCGAGATACGGATACTCGTCCCAGGCGACCTCTGCCGGCCAACGACTCTGAATCGCCGCTGCGGCAGCCCAGTCGTGGCGCTCCAATGCGAGGCGCACGGGGATGGCGGCGAATGCGTACGCAGTAACCGAATGCTTCTGGAACGGCGGTTCCAGACCCGCAATGGTGGCCAGTACCGCCTCGGCCGCCTCGTCGTTGCCCATCTGCAAATGGGCATAGGCCAAATAGTCGAGCGCGTGCAGATAATGGAGCGAGATCTGACCCGTGGGCATGCGCTCGCTGGCGGCCGCGGCCCCGCGGTCATTGAACTCGATCGACTCAAGCCACAGACCCAGCCGCGTGAAGATGTGGCTCGTCATGTGCAGCGCATGCGTATTTTCTGGCGCCAGATCATCGTAGCGCCGAGCGACGTCCAGTGCGCGCGCGGCCAAGGGAGGAAAGTCGTAGGCGTGAATCGTGTAGTGGTGCGCCCCCGGATGGCGATCCACCCGCTCGAGCACACCTTTAAGGATCGCACCGGCTTGGATCTGTTTCGCGTACGACTTGTCCTCGGCCGCCGCGTTGGCGAGGAGCGCCAGGGCATGGAACACCGCCGTTTCTGTGTCATCGGGGTTGTCGGTGTGGACTTGGCTCCAGCCGTCGAGAAAGTGGCTCAGCCGCTCCCGCTCGTGACGATCGGCACCCTCGTAGTAGCCGGCCAGAGCGGACACGTAAGCCGCCTCCCGGTCGCTGGTGTGGGTCGCCGCGGCAGCCTTCTCNNGCCACGCCCCAGTATGCCAGCGCGCACTCGGGGTCGGTTTTCGTCGCGGTGCGAAACACGGACTCCGATTTTGCGTAATTCATGTGATGCAGTAGTGCCAGACCCTGCTCGAGATGGCCTTGTGCTTCGTCGGTGCATGAGGTCGGAAAGTGCAGCGTACCGAGCGAGGTGCCATGCTCGTCAAAGACCTCGGTTCCACCCGAGACCATGTCAGCGTGAGATGTCGCGCCGGAGCTTACATAGCCGAGAGCCGAGAAGGCAGCGAATATGATCAAGATTCTCATGGCAGATCCTCCATTCGCGATTAAGCAAGGATCGCCGCGCCGGGTGTATCGTAGCGTGCACCGTCGCGGACTCGGGTGAGTGAGACAGTGAAGTGCGCCTACTACGGCCGACTTGCGCTGCGCTTGGCGCAGACCACCAGGCTCTCTCGCCTCTACCGTGTGCACATCATTTCCGAAGCGCTCGGCGCAATCAAGTACAAAATCTGTACTGAGTCAACCGCCCCGCTGGCAACAAGTCACCGGGGGAGACTCGGTCAGATGTGGAGTGAGATTATTGGGCTAGCGATGTGCCAATACCGGGGGCGAATTTTTCCGGTAGTAGAAATAACGAAATGACGCGTCGCAGCATTTTGCCGCACTCCAGGGTTTCGCTTTTCCAGATCGGCTATGGCCGGCGCAAGCGCTCGCTATTGGGAATTGCGCGCATTCCTCGTCGTGCCATCGACGGCGACTTGCCACAGCCAAATTGGATATGACACTGTGAGTCGGGGTGATACCTAGAGATATTTAGCCAAGAATTCTTTCAGTCGTCCCGCTGCCAGTTCTGCGGCCGTTTCGTTGTACTGCACCGATCCAGGTGCCCAGTAGAGGTGCCCGGCTTCTGGAATCAACACGAACTCGAACCCGCTAACGACAGATCGCCTCGGCGTCGTTGCGGTCATTCTTATTGCTCTTCACAAACGGCTTCACGAATTGCGGGCTGATCAACCGCACGTCGTGGCCCAGGGCACGAAATCGCCGAGCCCAGTAGTGCGAGCTGCCACACGCTTCCATGCCAATTCGACACGCCGGCAGATCGGCGACAAAACCACCGAGCTTGCTCCTCGTCAGCCGCCGACTGAACACCCGACGCTCTTCGGCGTCCGCTCCGTGCACGTGAAACACATTCTTTGCCAGGTCAACACCGACTGTCGTAACCTTCATCTTCGGACCCTCTCTCGTTTCTCGCATGATGGGAAAAACTTCATGCTGGCTCATTGCGAAGCCGATCGTAAATGAGAGAGGGTCCATCCCCTTAAATAGAAATTGCGTGATGATGCGGCGCAGCAATTTGCTGCGCTGCGGGGTTTCGCTTTCTCAGCTCGGTGAAGGCGGGCGGAAGTGCTCGCTTCTAAGATTTCCGAAACCTGCAACAACTGGTGGTCAGCCTGCTCGGTGCACAATCTGGATAGACGTCAGCTGACAGGAATTGCTCTCTGCGGCGCGCCGTAAGTCCGGCTTGCAGCACCGTCAACCGCAACGCCGAACAGAGATTGAACGAGTCGATCAATTGCCATAAGGAAAGTTATGCGTACGTGCGTCCAAGTATGCACGATGGGATATGTCGGTCCAGTTGCGACAGACCCTGAGAAATTTCATATAGCTGTCGTACACCCGCTGCGTGAATGGGTCGCTCGCGCCTAACTCAGCAATAACTTCGCCACTGGTCTCACCGAAAGCGCTCAAAATCTCGTCGTCGAACTTACGCAGCTCAACTCCATGCTCATTAACCAGCTTGGCCAAGTATACGGATTGTAGATAGAGCTGATCCGAACGCAGCGCTGTGAAATGAGCCGCGGCAGCGGTCTTGATCAGCGACTGTTCGTCGCCACTCAAGCTCTCCCAGAGTTTCTTGTTGACGCCGAGGGCCGTGATCAAGCCGGGCTCGTGAAAGCCAGGGTAATAGTAGTACTTGGCGGCGGTGTGGAGACCGACCCTGAAATCGTCTTCGGGCCCGACCCACTCTGCTCCATCGAGGGCGCCCGATTTCAGTGCGGGTACGATGTCTCCCGGCGGGAGGTTCACGACCACCGCACCCATCCGCTTCAGAACCTCACCGCCGAGACCAGGCATGCGGTAGCGC
>JABAHR010014811.1_pt1 | contig 10430 bp, 8 predicted proteins | sample 7062101 | NCBI WGS metagenome assembly JABAHR01 (sample SAMN14534553, study PRJNA622989) | marine sediment metagenome | biome: marine biome [ENVO:00000428]; feature: marine pelagic biome [ENVO:01000023]; material: deep marine sediment [ENVO:00002113] | place: India: Gulf of Kutch | collected...
GACACCGTGAAACACATCTTGTCGTAGATGTCCATGAACGACAGGGGGCCGGAGGTATAGGCACCGGCACCAGTGACGTACGCGCCTTTCGGCCGCAGCGTCGAGAACTCGTAACCGATGCCGCAACCGGCCTTCAGGGTCAGGCCGGCTTCGTGCACCTTGTTCAGGATGTTGTCCATCGAGTCGCCGACGGTGCCCGACACCGTGCAGTTGATCGTGGACGTGGCCGGCTTGTGCTCCAGGGCGCCCGCGTTCGACATGATGCGTCCCGCCGGTATCGCGCCGCTGCGGAGCGCCCAGAGGAATTCGTTGAAATAGTGTTCCCGTTTCGAGTCGGTTTCTACGTTTGCGAGCGCTCTCGCGACTCTCTTATAGGTGTCGTCGATCGTCTCGTCGAGCTTCGTCCCGTCTTTCGCGATGAGCCGGTACTTGGCGTCCCAGATATCGAGCGATGCTGGCTGAAATTCGATATCGGCGACCGTGTGCGCATCCAGATGAACGGCAGACTTCATTGGCAGAAATACTCCCCTTAACTCCCTTCGGAGACCCCGAATGTATGGCGTGCCCCAAGTCTTGCGAGGAAACAGGTGCCCTCTCGCCGCTTGTGTATTTTCTCGCGGCGAGTCTCAGAGGTGGCCCCTAGACCCTCGTTGATTGGACACAAGATGTTGTGTCCGAACAGGCTCAAGATTATGCCCGTAGCAGGCCACTGTCAAGGGTTTGGCTGATTTTTTTATGAGTGCTTTATACGATTAAAAACATATAGTTAAAGGCTTTAACGAAGAATTCGCCTTAAAAAAACGAAAAAAAAAGTGACACTTTTGTGAAAACAACGAAGCACTACATATAGTGCCATTAAGTGAAATCGGCGACACCCGTAAAACCGAGGGATTACAGGCCCAAATTCGCACGTTTCGGCGCCTTGAATTGCCCGAGCGAGCCCACAGATAAGCGCGCAACGGTAATCGTGTGGGGCCGGCGTGGCCTGAACACACCCTTTCGCAAGGAGTATAGAACCATGAATCTGAGACGATTTGAGCCTTGGAGCATCGTTGACATGCTGCATCGGGACCTCGACCGGCTTGCCGCGCGCCATATTCCGGCCAGCGACAGCGAAGCGGTCGTGACGGACTGGGTACCGGCGGTCGACATCATCGAGGAAAAAGAGCGTTTCGTGCTGCGCGCGGACGTACCGGGCGTCGATCCGGCTGATATCGAAGTCAGCATGGACGCCGGCGTTCTCACTCTCGCGGGCCAGCGTGTGCAGGAAGCGCACAGCGAAGATGCAGGGATGCAGCGCATGGAGCGCGTCAGCGGCCGATTCTTCCGCCGGTTCTCGCTGCCGGATACGGCCGATGCGGAGAATATCTCGGCGCATTGCCGCAACGGTATCCTGGAGGTCTCGATCCCGAAGCAGCCGCAGGTCCAGGCGCGCCGCATCGAAGTTCAGGCCGCCTGACGATTCCTGGCACGGGCGCGACCATTGGTCGCGCCCGTGCATCTGTTCCTCGACAGGCCCGCGGGAACTCACATGCTTTACCAGTGTCGATGGCATTGGGCCTATAATCGCGAATTAACCGGCGATTCAGGCGCCGAGCCGTATCCTGAAAATCGGCTTCCGAAAGCTTGAGGCAAGCAATACATGATGACTAAATTCCGAACCCTGATTGCCGGCCTGCTGCTGGTCCTGTCCGCGGCAACGTGGGCGGCTCTTCCGGCGATGGTTAATGATGAAGAACTGCCGAGCCTGGCGCCGCTCGTGGAGCGGGTATCACCGGCCGTAGTGAACATCCGAGTGAGCCAGACTGTCAGCACTGGCGGGCACTTCGGCGACGAAGCGTTCCGCCGCTTTTTCGGCTTGCCGGACGTCCCGGGCGGCGGGCAACGCGAGGTCGCGAGCGCCGGTTCTGGCGTCATCGTCGACGCCGAGAACGGCTATATCCTGACCAACCACCACGTCGTTGACCAGGCCGACCAGATCCAGATCTCGACGATGGACGGCGAAGTCTTCGATGCGGAGATCGTCGGCTCCGATGCTGCGACCGACATCGCGGTCATCAAGGTCGATGCGAAAGGGCTGACCGACATGCCGATCGGTGATTCCGAGCACGTCCGCGTGGGTGATTTCGTGCTCGCCATCGGCAACCCGTTCGGCCTGGGCCACACGGTGACGTCGGGGATCGTCAGTGCGCTGGGTCGTAGCGGCATCAGTCGCGACGGCTATGAAGACTTCATCCAGACCGACGCGTCCATCAATCCCGGCAACTCGGGCGGTGCGCTCGTGAATCTGCGCGGCGAGCTCGTCGGCATCAACTCGGCCATCATCAGCCGTACAGGCGGCAACGTCGGAATCGGTTTCGCCGTGCCGACGGAGATCGCGAGCTCGATCATGCGCCAGATCCTCGACTTCGGCGAAGTCCGGCGCGGCTTGCTCGGCGTCTCGATTGCCGACATCAATCCCGAAGTTGCTGAAGCGCTGAATTCGCCTGTCAGCAGCGGCGCCCTGATTACGCGAGTCGAACCGGGCTCGGCAGCGGAAGATGCCGGCCTGGAAGTGGACGACATCATCGTCGGCGTCAACGACAAGAAGATCGCCGGTGCGGCTGAGCTCAGGAACACGATCGGGCTGATGCGCTCGGGCGATGACGTGGAAATCGAATACTTCCGCGACAACGACAAGCGCAAGACGTCAACATCGCTTGGCCAGCAGCTCACGGCAGCGAGCGTCGGGGCGGAAATCCACCCCGGGCTCGTGGGTGCTCAGTTCGCCGAATCATCCGCCTCGCGCGACGACGGCGTCGAGGTGACTGCCGTCGAACCGGGAAGCCCGGCTGCCCAGCGAGGCCTGCGTGCCGGCGACGTCATTACCGCGATCAATCGGCGCCCTGTGCGATCCCTCAACGAGCTCAACGAGATCGCATCGAGCAGCCGCATCCTGTTCCTGCTCGTGCAGCGTGGCGACCGTGCACTGATGCTGCAGATACGCTGACAGGCAGCGGCCAATACAAGTGAAAGGACCGGGTTGCTCGAGGGCGGCCCGGTTCTTTTCTGGCGCGGCTTGTTGCACGAGTTCCGGGGGCTGAGTAAGGTTTCATTACAGACATTCCTGCAACGCACAAGGGACTGCGCAATAACGATGTCGCTCCATCTGGCCCTCCTGAAGCCCGCCGCCGGCATCATTGCCACAATGGGTCTGCTGCTCCAGGGAACCGCCGTAACCGCCACGGAAATCGAAGAGCAGCGCGCGTTGTTCCGCGAGGTGTATGCCGATGTTGAACGCGGGCAGTGGAATGCCGTCGATGCACTGAGCGCGGGGGAACTGGAGCGGCTGCAGGCTTACATTCTCTGGCCTGACCTGCGCGCGGCATGGTTCCGGGCCACGCTTCGCAAAGCGAGCCGGGAAGAGGTCGAGGCCTTCCTGCAACAGCACGGCACGCTCAAGCCCGCGAGGGAGGTGCGCTATCGTTATGCCCTGCGTCTGGCGCGAGCCGGGCTGATCGACGACTTCCTCGGCGTCTACCGGACGTACTACCAGGGGCTCGGCATCGACAAACTCGACTGCATTGCGCTGCATGCCGAGATCCGGGCCGGAAACGGCGATCGTGTCGAACACAAGGGCCGTCAGCTATGGCTGACGGGTCAAAGCCAGGCGGAGGAATGCGACCCGGTCTTCGACTGGATGCGCGACACGAAACGGCTAACGGAAGGCGATTATCGCGCACGTTTCCTGCTGGCCATCGAAGCTCGCGAATTCACCAGGGCGCGCTGGCTTGCGAGGTCCCTGGATGACGCCGCGCTCGAACAGGCAAACGACTGGCTCGAGGCCCACACGAAGCCGGAGCAGTTCATCGCAAGGCACGCGCAAAGAGCCGAAATCGACCGATCGAGCGAGCAGCTCGCCTACGCGATCGAGCGAGTCACTTACCGGGACCCCGGGCTGGCGCTGCAGCTGTGGAACAGCCTGGAGGACGAGTACGCGTTCCCGGAAAGTCTTCGCCACGCTACCCGGCGCCACATCGCACTCTGGACCGCACGCGATAACCTCCCTGGCGGTTACGACCAGCTGGCGAGCCTGCCGCTCTCGGCACAGGACGAAGAAGTCATGCGGTGGCGCGCGCGCGTGAGCCTCCGAGACGAACGCTGGGAGGACCTGCTCAATGACATCGCCATGATGACCACAACCGAGCGTGATTCGGAACAGTGGCAGTACTGGCGCGGCATCGCGCTGGCCCGAACGGGCCGCGGCCCGGCGGCGCAAGCGGTGCTGGGGCCACTTGCTGCCGAACGCAGCTACTATGGCTTCCTCGCCGCCGACGAGCTCGGGGCCGCCTATGTATTCGCCCACGATACGCTCGAGGCTGACGACACCGTGATTGAAACCCTGTCCCGGCGGCAGGACCTGGTGCGGGCGCGCGAACTGTTCCTTGTCGGCCTGGACGGCCGCGGCCGGTCGGAGTGGGACGCGGCGATTGCCGGCCTGTCCGCCAGGGAAAAGACGCAGGCTGCGGTGCTCGCACACCGCTGGGGCTGGCATTCGCGGGCCATCGCGACGGCCGCATCTGTGGGCCATTATGACGATCTGGCGTTGCGCTATCCGCTGCCGTTCAGGCAGTCGTTCGAACAGTCGGCCTCGGCGGCCAGTATTGCGACCACCTGGGCGCTCGGGATTGCACGCAGCGAAAGCCTGTTCATGCGGGACGTTCGCTCGGGTGCCGGGGCTATCGGCCTGATGCAGCTCATGCCGGCGACCGGCCGGCAGGTTGCGCGCGAGATCAAGCTGCCCTACTCCGGGCTCGACACGCTGACGGACCCGAACCACAACATCCGCCTCGGCACGTCGTACCTCGGCAGCATGGCCGCCCGTTACGACGGTAACCACGTGCTGGCTACGGCTGCCTACAATGCCGGACCGCATCGCGTCGATCGCTGGTTGCCGCGGTCTTCGGCGATCGATGCGCGCATCTGGATCGAGAATATCCCGTTCAACGAGACCCGCGAGTATGTGCGCCGGGTCCTCGCCGCCGAGACGATCTTCCACTGGCGGATGACCGGTGAGGTGCGGCGGCTGTCGGATACGCTGCCGCAGGTCGCGCCGCTGCGCGCCGACCGACAGCTCGCCAGCCGCTAGCCGTTATTCCGATCGTCGTGGCCGGCTGTAAGCGCGGCTAGACGCGCATCGCGCTCCTGCCGGCCGAGCTCCGCGATCCGCGCGGCCTCTTCATACAGGCACGCGAGATCGTATCCGCAGTCTGCGTACAGCGCGAGGAATGCCGGCACCTGCCCGTCGTAGAGCGTCATCGGCAACAAGCGTGCGTTGTTGAGTTCGCCCGCTAGCCAGTGATTCTCGCTGACCCCGGCCGCCCTGAGTTCGGCGCGCACATCGGCGGCCAGCTGCGCGAGGCGCCCGGATTTGAGCACGCGCTTGGTGTCCGCGTCGATGTCCCAGCCGTAATACCCGGCCAGGTCCATGCGCGCAGCCTCGACGTACTCGACCAGGCGCTGGCGCAATGCTTTTTGCGCACGGTAATCGGCCATCTCCTCGGGTCTGGCGTTTGCCGCCAGCCACCGTTCGATGCCGATCTCCTCGACGGCCGTCGCGAAGGACTCGTTGAAGCCGGTGTCGTCCTTGATGTAGAGCACCTGGTGCGCGAGCTCGTGGAATAGTGTGGCGACCAGCCTGACGTCGTCCCAGCGCATCATCGTGTTCAGTACGGGGTCGTTGAAGTTGCCGAGCGTCGAATAGGCGGGCACGCCGCCGACCGCGACATCGAAGCCCTCGTCCCTCAGCTTGTCGGCCTCCCTGTGCGCCGCTTCCTCGGAGAAGTAGCCCCGGTAGCTCACGCAGCCCACGATGGGATAACACCATTCTCGCGCGCCCAGTGCGAACTCGGGCGCCGCAAACACGTTCCAGACCACGTAGTCTCGCTCGAGATCCGAATAGGTCCGGTAACTCTTGTTGTCCGGCAGACCCAGTTGCTCGACGGAAAACCGCCGCGCTTCCTGCACCAGCCTGAGCTTGCGGCCAAGCTCCGCGTCCGTGTCCGGACTCGCGATAATCTCGTCGATCGGCTGCCGCTTGCTCAGCACCGCCATCTGGCCGCGCGTCGCCTGCACGTAGTAACAGCCGGATAGCAGGCAGCAAAGCCCGGCGACGGCTATCGTTCTCAATGCACGGTACGAAATCACTGGAAGTACAACAATATCGGTTTGCTAGAATCGCGCGATGCAAGTGTACCTCGTCGGTGGCGCTGTTCGTGATGAACAGCTCGGGCTTCCCGTGAAAGAGCGGGACTGGTGTGTTGTCGGCGCGACGCCCGAGGAGATGAAACAGGCTGGCTACAAGCCGGTCGGCAAGGACTTCCCGGTATTTCTGCACCCCGAGACCGGCGAGGAGTACGCGCTCGCCCGCACCGAGCGCAAGACGGCTGCCGGTTATCACGGCTTCGAGTTTCATGCGGATCCCGGCGTCACGATCGAGGACGATCTTGGGCGCCGCGACCTCACTGTCAACGCGATCGCGCAGGACGCGGACGGCAATCTCGTGGATCCCTATGGCGGGATCACCGACATCAGGAATCGCATCCTTCGGCATGTTTCCGACGCGTTCGTCGAGGATCCGGTACGGGTGCTGCGGGTAGCGCGTTTTGCTGCCCGATTCACCTCGCTGGGTTTCGCGATTGCACCGGAGACGATGGCGCTGATGCGCTCGATTACGGTCAGCGGCGAGATCGATGCGCTGGTGCCGGACCGCGTATGGAAGGAAACGGAGTTGGCGCTCGCCGGGGCAAACGTCCGCGTATTCTTCGAGACGCTGCGCGAATGTGGTGCCTTGGAAATCCTGTTCCCCGAGGTCGACGCGCTATTTGGCGTACCACAGCCCGCACAATGGCACCCCGAAGTCGATACGGGCCTGCACGTGATGATGGTGCTGGACCAGGCCGAGAAGCTGTCCCCGGATCTCGAGGTGCGGTTCGCCGCGCTGGTGCACGATCTCGGCAAGGGCAAGACTCCTAGACACAACCTGCCGAGTCATCCCGGACACGAGCGGCGTGGCGTAAAGCTCATCCGTCGCCTGGCCGAGCGATTGCCGGTACCGAACGCCTGCCGCGACCTCGGCATACTCGTGTCCGACTACCATACGCACTGCCATCGAGCCTTCGAGCTGCGCGCGGCGACGATCCTCAAGTTACTGGAAGCCACGGACGCCTTCCGGCGGCCGCGCCGCTTCGAACAGTTCCTGGTTGCCTGCGAGGCGGACGCGCGCGGTCGTGCGGGGCTCGAAGACCGGAATTACACGCAGACCGACCTGCTGCGCGGGGCGCTCGCCGCAGCCGCTGCAGTCGATTCGGCGACCATCGCCCAGAGGCACGAGGGCAAGGCGATCGGCGAGGCGATCCGTCGGGAGCGGCTGTCGGCAATCGAAAACTTCGGGGCGGGCTTCCGGGCATCGGGATAGAAATGCAGCGGCACGCCGGCCTCGGCCGAGTCCGCCCGCACGCGGCCGGCAATCACAGATTCGCCGGCAGCGAAAGCGGTGCGCACCTAGAGAAGGACATACAGAATCACTGCAGCGAGTGCGACCCGATACAGCGCGAACGGCAGAAGGCCGATGCGGCTCACGAATCGCATGAAGAAGTCGATGCTGACGTAGGCAACGATTGCGGCGACGATCGCAGCAACCCACAGCTGCGTCCAGTCGACCGGCTCGTCACCCACGATTAGGCCACCCATCTCGTATACCGTCGCCAACAGGATGACGGGCACCGACAACAGGAAGGAGAACCGCGCCGCGTCACGACGGTCGAATCCCAGCAGGCGCCCTGCCGATATCGTCACCCCGGAGCGCGAAGTCCCCGGCACCAGCGCGAGTGCCTGTGCGCAGCCTATGACCAGCGCGTCGCGTAGTGTCACATCCGCGACGTTCCTGTCGCGGCGGCCAAGGCGATCCGCCAGCACCATAATCACGGCGTAACCCGACAGCGTGCCCACGATCACGGCCGGGCTCCTGAGATTCGCCTCGATCCAGCCGGCCAGCGCAAGCCCGGCGATGGCGGCCGGCACGGTGCCGATGCCGAGCGCCAGGGCGATTCGCGCCTCCGGCGTCGCGTGATTCAACTTGAGCAGCTGCCCCGTGCCGCGCAGCAGGGCATAGATGTCGTTACGGAAGAACAGGCACACCGCAAGCAGCGAACCGAAGTGCACCGCGACATCGAAAGCAAGGCCCTGGTCAGCCCAGCCGGCCGCCGAGGGTACGAGCACGAGATGCCCGGAACTCGAAATCGGCAGAAACTCGGTGAGTCCCTGGACGATTGCGAGCACGACCACCTGCAGCCAGGTCATCGACGTGCCACCTGCGTGACTGATGTCTTCATAAGGTATGTGTCCTGTCGGCCGATACGAACGCGGTCGGCCCGGAGATATTTCCCCGGGCAAGGCAGATGCACTTGACGTTTTCGCCCATCTCGCCGGGCAGAGTCAACATCTTGACCTGTGCGGCGGTCTGTAGCTGTGATTCGATCGGCATCTCCGCGAAATCCTGCAACTCGGCCTCGATGCCGCCCGCCAGGAGGAACTGCGACTGGCTCAGGTAACCGAGAACCTGCAGCCCGTTGTCGGCCGCGGCTTCCGCGACGGCGGTGAAGTCCACCCAGGCGGTCAGGTCCTGGATGCCCGGCAGGATGAGCGGATCGCTGTGTGCCCGGTGGCGGAAGTGGCAGCGCAGCCAGCCCTCGCTGCGATCGGCCGCGTAGTACTCGCGCCGGCTCACGCCATAGTCGAACAACAACATCAGACCTCGCTCGAGCATGCCAGCCACGTCACCGAGCCATGCCGGGACAGCCAGCGATACCTCCGACACGTAGTTTTCCGGCAATGCCCCGCCGATGTCGCGCTCGATGGACTCTACGGCTCGAACGAGTAATTCCGGCCCGGGCTCGTCAACGAAAACGAATTCGCCGCCCTCGTTCGCGACACGCAGCTGATTGACACCATTCTTCCGGCGCAGGAAGCGCTCCACCGGCAGCGCGTCCAGCACTTCGTTGGCGATCACGACACCGCGGTGCGAGTCGGGTATACGGTCTAGCCAGACGAGGCGTTCGGCATACCGCGGCAGCGCGTCGCGCAACAGTCTTTGCTGCCGCTCGCGCAGGTCTGCAGAGACTTCCAATATCCGGTACTCGGCCGGCAATGCATCCAGTTCCTGCAGCGTGCGCAGCATCTCCAGTGCCAAACCGCCGCTCCCGGCGCCGAACTCGAGCACCGACGCCGCCTCGACCTCCTGCAGAACCGGGGCGCATTGCTTCGCGACGACGCGCCCGAACAGCGGCGAGATCTCCGGCGCGGTGACGAAATCGCCGTCGGCGCCGAATTTGCGCGCGCCCGCGCTGTAGTAGCCGAGGCCCGGCGCGTACAGCGCGTAGTGCATGAACTCGGCAAAGCTGATGCTGCCGCCGGCATCCTGAATCCGCGCACGAATGTAGTCGGCGCAGCGGTCGCTGTGAGCGGCGCTGATCGCATCCGGCTGCGGCAGTGAGAATGCATAATCGTGTTGCATGTCGCATCGCTGGTCTTTCAGAATGTCGCCTTTATAACGTGCCCCGCGAAAAAATGCCGGCGGGCGAGGATTGGCATCGACCAATGAACAGCACACCGGGCCTCGAAGGCCGCGTCGCACTGGTAACCGGGGCCGCGCGCCGTGTAGGGGCTGAGATTGCCACACAACTGCACGCCGCGGGTGCCGACGTCGCTGTCCATTACCGCCGTTCCGCGGACGATGCCGTGGACCTCGTCGCGGAGCTGAATGCGCTGCGGCCCGACTCGGCGGCCGCGTTTCGGGGCGATCTTCTCGAAACGGCATCGATACCCGCACTGGTGGCCGCGGTCACCGGCTGGCGCGGCGGTATCGACATCCTCGTCAATAACGCGTCGACGTTCTACCCGACGCCGCTCGGCGAGATCACCGAGGCGCACTGGGACGATCTCGTCGGCAGCAATTTCAAGGCGCCGCTGTTCCTCTCCCAGGCCGCCGCGGCCAGCCTGCGCGAGCGCCGCGGCAGCATCGTCAATATCGTCGATATCCATGCGCAGCGGCCGCTGCGCAACCACGTGGTCTACAGCCCCGCGAAGGCCGGCCTGGCCATGCTCACGCGCGTGCTGGCAAAGGAACTCGCCCCGGAGGTGCGCGTGAACGGCGTATCCCCCGGCGCCATCCTGTGGCCGGAAGGCGAGATGAGCGATGCGACCAAGGCGTCGATTCTCGACGAGGTGCCGCTGGCGCGCGCCGGCTCGCCGGAAGACATCGCCGGTTGCGTGATCTACCTGGTCCGCGACGCCACCTACGTCACCGGCCAGATCGTGGCCGTCGACGGCGGCCGCTCGATCGGCTGGTAGCCGCTACAAAGCGTTCGCGAACTCCCGCGCCGGCGTGCCCC
>JABAHR010000768.1_pt4 | contig 10425 bp, 9 predicted proteins | sample 7062101 | NCBI WGS metagenome assembly JABAHR01 (sample SAMN14534553, study PRJNA622989) | marine sediment metagenome | biome: marine biome [ENVO:00000428]; feature: marine pelagic biome [ENVO:01000023]; material: deep marine sediment [ENVO:00002113] | place: India: Gulf of Kutch | collected...
CTACATGTCGATGATGTGCAACGAGCACGCGTATGTGCGGGCCATCGAGCAGTTGCTGGGGATCGAACCGCCGGTCCGGGCGCAGTACATCCGCACCATGTTCGACGAAATCACGCGTATCAGCAATCACCTGCTGTGGATCGGCTCCAACGGGCTGGACCTGGGCGCCATGACGCTGTTCCTGTACGCCTTCCGGGAACGCGAAATGATCATGGACATGTACGAGGCCGCTTCGGGAGCGCGCATGCATGCGACTTACTACCGGCCCGGCGGCGTCTACCGGGACCTTCCCGACCGCATGCCCCGGTACCGGGAGTCGCCATGGACCAAGGGCAAGGATCTCCAGCGCAGGAACGAATGGCGTGAAGGCAGCCTGCTGGATTTCATCGAGGCATTCGCGACGGATTTCCCGTCCCGGGTGGACGAGTACGAAACGCTGCTGACGGACAACCGCATCTGGAAGCAGCGCACGGTCAACATCGGCGTCGTGCCGCCCGAACGCGCTCTGCAACTGGGCTTTACCGGGCCCATGCTGCGTGGCTCGGGAGTCGAGTGGGATTTGCGCAAGATGCAGCCCTACGCCATGTACGAGCACGTCGATTTCGACGTGCCGGTCGGCGCGCACGGCGATTGCTACGACCGGTACCTGGTGCGGGTCGAGGAATTGCGCCAGTCGGCCCGCATCATCCTGCAGTGCGTGGACTGGCTGCGGGCCAACCCCGGCCACGTCATGCTGAAGAACTTCAAGGTCATCCCGCCGACCCGCGAGGAGATGAAGGATGACATGGAAGCCCTGATCCACCACTTCAAGCTGTTTACCGAGGGGTACTGCGTGCCCCGCGGGGAAACCTACGCGGCAGTGGAGGCGCCAAAGGGCGAATTCGGGTGCTACCTCGTTTCCGATGGTGCCAACAAGCCGTTCCGCGCCCATTTCCGGGCGCCGGGATTCGCGCATCTCTCGGCCATGGATGAAATGGTGCAAGGGCACATGCTGGCCGACGTGGTCGCCGTCATCGGTTCGATGGATATCGTGTTCGGGGAGATCGACCGCTGATGGCCCGGAAACAAACAGTGCAGGCCGACGTGCCGGGCCGGCTCACGGCGGAAACCAGCGCGCGTATCGACGGGTGGGCGGCCAGATTTCCGGACGACAAGCGGCGGTCTGCGCTGATCCAGGCACTGATGGCCGCGCAGGATCAAAACGGCGGCTGGCTCACGCGGGAACTGATCGAAGCGGTTGCCGAATACCTGCAATTGCCGCCCGTGTGGGCATTCGAAGTCGTCAGCTTCTACAGCATGTTCGACCGCGAACCCGTGGGCCGACACAAGGTGAGCATCTGCACCAACATTTCCTGCTGGCTCAATGGCGCCGAGCAACTGGTGAGCCATGTCGAGCGCAGGCTGGGGGTGGAGACGGGGGGCACCACCGCCGACGGGCGCATCACGCTGGTGCGGGAGGAAGAGTGCCTGGCCGGGTGTTGTGGCGCGCCGATGATGCTCGTGGACGGCCATTATCACGAAAACCTCGACGCCGAGAAAATCGACGCCATTCTGGATGCACTGGACTGAGTCATGGCTGAGTTCAACGTCGTCTTCGCAACCCTGGACCTCGACCCACCCTGGTCCCTGGCCAGCTACGAGTCGGTCGGCGGCTACCAGGCGTGGCGCAAGATCCTGGCCGAGAAGACCCCGCCCGAGGACATCATCGAGGCGGTCAAGACCTCTGCACTGCGTGGACGGGGCGGGGCCGGTTTTCCCACCGGCCTGAAATGGAGTTTCATGCCGCGTTCGGCTCCGGTGCAGAAATACATCTTGTGCAACTCGGACGAATCGGAGCCGGGCACCTGCCATGACCGGGATATCCTGCGCTACAACCCGCATGCGGTGATCGAAGGCATGGCCATCGCGGGCTACGCGACCGGCGCAACGGTGGGCTACAACTATCTGCGTGGCGAATTCCATCACGAACCCTTCGAGCGTTTCGAACGGGCCGTGCAGGAAGCGCGGAAGGCCGGCCTGCTGGGGGCGAATGTCCTCGGCTCGGGCGTCGACATGGAAATCCATGCCGTGCTGGGTGCCGGCGCCTATATCTGCGGCGAAGAGACCGCGCTGATGGAATCCCTGGAGGGCAAGAAGGGCCAGCCGCGCTACAAGCCGCCGTTTCCGGCCAATTTCGGTCTGTACGGCAGGCCCAGCACCATCAACAACACCGAAACACTGGCCTCGGTACCGCACATCATGCGCCACGGCGCCGACTGGTTCCTGAACATTGGCAAGCCCAACAACGGCGGCCCGAAAGTATTCTCGGTCTCCGGGCATGTGCAGCGGCCTGGCAACTACGAGGTACCGCTGGGCACGCCGTTCAGCGAACTGCTGGAAATGGCCGGCGGCATGCGCGCGGGGCGGTCACTCAAGGGCGTGATTCCGGGCGGTTCGTCCATGCCGGTCCTGCCGGCTGAGGTCATGATGGACGTGACGATGGATTACGATGCGCTGGCCAAGGCCGGGTCCGGCCTCGGGTCCGGGGCGGTGATCGTGATGGATGACACCACCTGCATGGTTGGGGCCTGCACCCGCATCGCGCGTTTTTATCACATGGAGTCGTGTGGCCAGTGCACGCCCTGCCGGGAAGGCACCGGCTGGATGCACCGTGTGCTGCTGAGGATCGTGGCCGGGGAAGGCCGGATGGAGGACCTGGAATTGCTTCGTTCGGCCGCCGGGCAGATCGAGGGCCACACCATCTGCGCCTTCGGCGAGGCTGCCGCCTGGCCGGTCCAGGGCATGCTCAGGCATTTCTGGAATGAGTTCGAATATTTCGTGCAGCATGGCCGGTCGCTGGTCGACGACCGACAGGAACAGGCCGCATGAGCGCCCGGCCCGAGGCGGTCGTGGAGACCGTGCGGATCGAGGTTGATGGCATCGCCCTGGAGGTGCCGAAGAACTCGATGATCATCGAGGCCACCGACAGGGCCGGCATCGACATTCCGCGCTTCTGTTATCACCCCAAACTCAGCATTGCGGCCAATTGCCGCATGTGCCTGGTGGAAGTGGAGAAAGCGCCCAAGCCGCTGCCGGCCTGCGCCACGCCGGTCATGGAGGGCATGAAGGTCTACACCCGCTCGCGGCGAGCCATCGACGCCCAGCACGGGGTGATGGAATTCCTGCTCATCAACCATCCGCTGGACTGCCCGATCTGCGACCAGGGCGGCGAGTGCGAACTGCAGGACCTGGCCATGGGGTATGGCCGCTCGGTGTCGCGCTTCACGGAGCGCAAGCGCGTGGTCAAGGACAAGAATGTCGGTCCGCTGATCCAGACCGACATGACCCGCTGCATTCACTGCACGCGGTGCATCCGTTTCCTGGAGGAGATCGCCGGCACCAGCGAGATGGGCGGGGTGGGCCGTGGCGACCGCCTCGAAATCGGCACCTGCATCGAGCGCAGCATCGACTCCGAGCTGTCCGGCAACATCATCGACCTGTGCCCGGTCGGCGCCCTGACCAACAAGCCCTTCCGGTACTCGGCGCGGGCCTGGGAATTGACCGCCAGGCCCTCGGCCGCCATGCATGATGGCCTGGGCTCGAGTCTCTACTACCACGTTCGTGGCGGCCAGGTCATGCGCGCCGTGCCGCGCGAGGACGAAGCGACCAACGAGGCCTGGCTCGCCGACCGCGACCGTTACAGTCACTTCGGGCTGTACGCGGGAGACCGGGTACGGGTGCCACACGTGCGGGACGACGGTGAATGGCGCGAGGCGACCTGGGACGAGGCCATGGCGCGGGCGGCCGGGGCCCTCCGCGCGGTGGTCAGCGAACACGGCGGCGAGGCGCTGGGGGTCTTGATGTCGCCCTCGGCCGCCAACGAAGAATACTTCCTCGCGCAGAAGCTAGCGCGTGCACTGGGATGCGGCAACATCGACCACCGCCTGCGCGAGCTCGACTTTACCGATGACCCGGCACGCCCCTGCGTCCCGCAGTTCGCGATGCCAATCGCCCAGATGGAGGCGGCTGATGCGGTGTTGCTGGTCGGCAGCAATGTGCGGCACGAGGCACCCATCCTGGGACACCGCGTGCGCAAGGCCTGGCGCGCAGGCGCCACGGTCAGTGCCGTCAACCCGCTCGACTGGGATTTCCATTTCGACCTGGCGCACAAGCTGATCGTTGCGCCGCAACGGCTGGTCGACGAGCTTGCCGCCATTGCCTCAGCGCTGGCCAGTGACGGCGGCGCCGCGGTTCCGGACGCGCTCGCGGAGCGGGTCGGAGCGGCGCAGCCGGATGCCGTGCACCGCGCCATTGCCGAACAATTGCGACAGTCGGACAAGGGGTTGGTGCTGCTGGGACACATGGCCCAGGGCCATTTCCTCGCCAGCTGGATCCGGCAACTCTCCGGGTGGATCGCCGCCGCGAGCGGAGCGGCTTTGAACGTGCTGGCCCACGGCGGCAACTCCGTGGGTGCCTGGCTGGCGGGCGCGGTGCCCCATCGCGGCCCCGCCGGCGCCGCCGTCGCCCCGGGCCTGAACGCCCGTGCCATGCTTGCAGAACCCCGGCGGGGCTACCTGCTGTGGGGGTTCGAACCGGATTTCGACACGGCCAACCCGGCGCTGGCGCACAGTGCCCTGGCCGGCGCCGAGCACGTGGTGGCGGTGGCCAGTTTTGCCACCAGCAGCATCGCGGATGTCGCAGAGGTCATCCTGCCGCTGGCACCGTGGCCGGAGACCGAGGGCTCGATGGTCAATGTGGATGGCGCCTGGAGCGAACTCCATCCGGCCGGCCGGTTAACGGGCGAGGCCCGGCCGGGCTGGAAAATCCTGCGTCGCCTGGGCGCCGAGCTGGGGCTGGAGGGGTTCGGGCAGATTGACATCGGTGATGTCAGGCGCGAGATGCCGACGGAACCGCAGCCGGAATTCAAGCCGATTTCCGTCGCGGCACTGCCGCCGCCACCGGCGGCCGCCGGATTGTACCGGGCCGGGGAAGTGCCGGCCTTTTCCCTGGACCCCCTGTGCCGCCGGGCGGATGCACTGCAAGAGACGGCGCATGCGCAGAGCGCGTTCGTCGCCCTGCATCCCGATGATGCCGGGCGACTGGGTTGCGAGCAGGGTGATGCCGTCAATGTCAGCCAGGATGGCGCCATGGTGTCACTGCCGCTGCGCGTGAGCACCCGGGTGCCGGCAGGCACGGCCTGGGTGCGCAGCGCCACCTGTGCCACGCGCGTGCTGGGAGACGGCTCGGGACCCATTGCGGTGGAGGCCGGCTGATGCTCGAGGCCCTGCTGCAGCTGATCTGGGTGGTCACCAAGATTCTGATGATCGTGGTGCCGCTGATTCTGGCAGTGGCTTACTTCACCTACGCGGAGCGCCGGGTGATCGGATTCATGCAGGTGCGCATGGGCCCCAACCGCGTGGGCCCGTGGGGGCTGTTCCAGCCGTTCGCGGATGTGTTCAAGTTGCTGCTCAAGGAAATCGTCCTGCCGGAAAACGCCAACCGGTTCCTGTTCGTGCTGGCGCCGGTGCTGGCGATCGCCCCGGCCTTCGCGGCCTGGGCCGTGATTCCCTTTTCCGACTGGCTGATCCTTGCCGACATCAATGCCGGGTTGCTGTACATCCTGGCCATGACCTCGATGGGCGTGTACGGCGTGATCATCGCCGGCTGGGCATCCAACTCCAAGTACGCATTCCTGGGCGCACTGCGCTCCGCGGCACAGATCGTCTCCTACGAGATCGCCATGGGCTTTGCGCTCATCGGCGTGTTGGTCATGGCTGGCACGCTGAATCTCGGCGACATCGTGCGAGCCCAGCAGGGCGGCATCCTGGACTGGTTCTGGTTGCCGCTGCTGCCGCTGTTCGTGATTTACTTCATATCGGGCGTGGCGGAGACCAATCGCGCACCATTCGACGTGGCGGAGGGCGAATCGGAGATCGTTGCCGGCTTCCACGTCGAGTACTCGGGTGCGGCCTTCGCGGTGTTCTTCCTGGCCGAGTACGCCAACATGATCCTGATTTCCAGCCTCACCGCGCTGCTGTTCACCGGCGGCTGGCTGTCGCCGTTCGAGTCGGTGCCCGGGCTGAAAGATACCTTCCTGGGGCAGGGGAGCATCGTCTGGTTCCTGGCCAAGACGGTATTCTTCATGTTCATGTTCCTGTGGCTGCGGGCGACCTTTCCCCGGTACCGCTACGACCAGATCATGCGCCTGGGCTGGAAGGTCTTCGTGCCGATCACCATCGTCTGGATACTGGTCGCCGCCCTGTTCGTGCTGCTCGGCATCGTGTCGAGGGGGAGCTGAGGATGCAAGCGGTGACACGCTACCTGCGCAGCCTGATGCTGCTGGAACTGTTACGCGGGCTCAGCGTCACCCTGCGTTATTTCTTCCGGCCGAAGTTCACCGTGCGTTACCCGGAGGAGAAAACGCCGAAATCCAACCGTTTCCGGGGCCTGCACGCCCTGCGCCGCTATCCCAACGGCGAGGAGCGTTGCATCGCCTGCAAGCTGTGCGAGGCCGTCTGTCCGGCCCTGGCGATCACGATCGAGTCCACGCAACGGGAGGACGGCACCCGCCGCACGACCCGCTACGACATCGACCTGTTCAAATGCATCTACTGCGGTTTCTGCGAGGAATCCTGCCCGGTGGATTCGATCGTCGAGACGGACATTCACGAATTCCACATGGAACAGCGTAGCGAGAGCATCGTCACCAAGCCGCAGCTGCTTGCAATCGGTGACCGTTTCGAGGCCCAGATTGCGGCCAATCGCGAGCGCGACGCCGCTTATCGCTGATGGACATGCCGCTGCAGGAAATCATCTTCTACGCCTTCTCGGCCGTCATGGTGCTGGCGGCCATCATGGTGATCACGGTGCGCAACCCGGTCTATGCCGCCCTGTTCCTGGTGCTCACCTTCTTCACCGCCGCCGCCATATGGATGCTGCTGGAGGCGGAGTTTCTCGCCATCGTGCTGGTGGTGGTCTACGTGGGCGCGGTGATGGTGCTGTTCCTGTTCGTGGTCATGATGCTGGATATCAACCTGGTGCCGCTCAAGGAGGGCTTCATCCGCTTCCTGCCGCTTGGCGTGCTGGTCGCCCTGGTGATGGCGGCCGAACTCCTGACCGTGCTGTGGGGCCGTGACCGGTTCGGTACCGGGCAGTTCCCGGTGCCCGAAGCGCACCCGCAGGGTTACAGCAACACCGCCGCGCTGGGCGAGAAGCTCTACACCGACTATCTGCTGCCGTTCGAGGTAGCCGGCGTGCTGCTGCTGGTCGCCATCGTCGCCGCTACCGCCCTGACGCTGCGACGCCGCGCCGGAATCAAGACCCAGAACCCCGCCCGCCAGGTGCGCGTGCGCCGCGATGAGCGGGTCAGGCTGGTCAAGATGAAACCCCGGTCGAACGCCGATGGACGGGAGGCCTGAGCCATGCTGACGCTGACGCACTTCCTGACGCTGGGCGGCATCCTGTTCAGCCTCAGCATGGCGGGCATCTTCCTGAACCGCAAGAACGTGATCATCCTGCTGATGTGCATCGAGCTGATGCTGCTGGCGGTCAACATGAACTTCGTCGCGTTCTCGCGATTCCTGGACAACCTGGACGGCCAGGTGTTCGTGTTTTTCATTCTCACCGTGGCGGCGGCGGAAGCCGCGATCGGGCTGGCCATCCTGGTGGTGCTGTTCCGCAACCGGGCGACCATCAACGTCGCCGAGCTGGATGATCTGAGGGGTTGAGGATGACGCTCAAGGCCCAACTGATTCTGATTCCCCTGCTGCCGTTGATCGGGGCGATCGTGGCCGGCCTGCTGCGCCGACAGGTCGGGCGTTCCGGGGCCCACTGGGTCACCATCGTGGGCGTCGCGGCGTCCTGTCTGTTGTCCGTGCACGTTCTGTATCTGCACATCGTCGGCTCGCTGGGTGTCGAGAACATCAGCGTTTACACCTGGATGGTGGCCGACGGCTTACGGTTCGAAATCGGTTTCCTGGTTGATCACCTGACGTCACTGATGATGAGCGTGGTCACCTTCGTTTCGCTGATGGTGCACATCTACACCATCGGCTACATGCGCGACGATCCCGGCTACCAGCGGTTTTTCAGCTACATCGCGCTGTTCACCTTCGCGATGCTGATGCTGGTGATGTCCAACAACTTCCTGCAGTTGTTCTTCGGCTGGGAGGCGGTCGGGCTGGTGTCCTACCTGCTGATCGGCTTCTGGTTTACCCGGGAATCCGCCATCTACGCCAACCTCAAGGCCTTCCTGGTCAACCGGGTGGGGGATTTCGGCTTCCTGCTCGGGATTGCCGCGATCGTGGCCACGTTCGGCAGCCTCGATTACGCGGAGGTCTTCCAGCGCGCACCGGATGCGGCGGGCCGCACCGTATCGATCGTGGGCCAGGCCGAGTGGGGGTTGATGACCTTCATTTGCGTGTGCCTGTTCATCGGCGCGATGGGCAAGTCGGCGCAGGCGCCGCTGCACGTCTGGCTGCCGGATTCGATGGAAGGCCCGACGCCGATCTCGGCGCTGATCCACGCCGCGACCATGGTGACCGCAGGCATTTTCATGGTTGCCCGCATGTCGCCCCTGTTCGAACTCAGCGATGCCGCCCTGAGTTTCGTGATGCTGATCGGTGCGGTCACGGCGCTCAGCATGGGCCTGATCGGCATCGTGCAGAACGACATCAAGCGGGTGATCGCCTACTCGACCCTCTCGCAACTCGGCTACATGACCGTTGCGCTGGGGGTGTCGGCCTACTCGGCCGCGATCTTCCACCTGATGACGCATGCGTTTTTCAAGGCCCTGCTGTTCCTCGGTGCAGGGTCGGTCATCATCGCCCTGCACCACCAGCAGGACATGCGGTACATGGGCGGGCTGAGTCGCTACATGCCGGTGACCTGGATGACCAGCTGGATCGGCACGCTGGCGCTGATCGGGTTCCCGTTCTTCTCCGGGTTCTATTCCAAGGACGCCATTATCGAGGCCGTGGCGGCCAGTTCGCGCTGGGGCAGCGGGGTGGCATACCTGGCGGTGCTGCTCGGTGTGCTGGTGACCTCGCTGTACAGTTTCAGGCTGCTTTACCTGACCTTCCACGGCCGGCAGCACTGGACGGTCGAGGAACCGGGCGAGTTCGGCGGGCACGAAGCTCACGGGGAGGGCAAACTGGCCCACGCCCCGCAGGAATCCCCACTGGTGGTGACCGTGCCGTTGGTGCTGCTTGCGATTCCCTCCGTGCTGATCGGCTGGTACACGATCGGCCCGGTATTGTTCGGCGGGTGGCTGGACGATTCCATCAGGGTGCTGGCGGCAAATGACGTGCTGGCGGAGTTGGCGGAACACTTCCACGGCCCCACCGCCATGGCCTTGCATGCCCTGCAGACGCCGCCGTTCTGGCTGATGCTGGCCGGGTTCGTGCTCGCCACGCTGGTGTACCTGTACCGCCCCGTATTGGCCGGCGTAGTGCGGAACCGGGTGCCGATGCTGTACCGCCTGCTGGAGCACAAGTATTACTTCGACGAGTTCTACCAGCAGACCTTTGCCCGCGGCGGGCTCAAGCTGGGTCAGGGCCTTTGGCGACGGGCCGATGCCGGTCTGATTGACGGCTGGCTGGTGAACGGTTCCGCGCGTGCGGTCAACTGGTTTGCCGCGCGCGTCCGGCAGTGGCAGACGGGTTACCTGTACGACTACGCCTTCGCCATGATCATTGGACTGATCGCCATCCTGGCGGTCTGGGTCATCGTGTTCTGAGGTGACGGACGCGATGCAATCGACGCTGCCCCTGCTCAGCCTGTTGATCTGGGTGCCCATCGTGGGCGGGATCGCGGTGCTCGTTGCCGGCGACCAGCGGCCTCAGCAGGCGCGCTGGCTGGCCCTGTCGGTGGCTGCGCTCGCGCTGTGGCTCAGCATCCCGCTGTATCAGGGGTTCGACACCGCTAGCGCGGCCATGCAGATGCAGGAATTCCGGCCGTGGGTCGAGACCTTCCATGTCAACTACCACCTGGGCGTCGATGGCTTCGCGGTGCCGTTGATACTCCTCACCAACTTCTTCGGGGTGCTGGTCGTGATCGCGGGGTGGGAGGTCATCCAGTCGAAGGTTCATCAATACATGGCCTCGTTCCTGATCATGCAGGGGCTGATGGTCGGCGTGTTTTGCGCGCTCGACGCCCTGCTGTTCTATGTCTTCTTCGAGGCCATGCTGATCCCGATGTTCCTGATCATCGGCATGTGGGGCGGGCCGCGCCGGGTCTACGCCACCATCAAGTTCTTCCTGTACACGTTCCTGGGCTCGGTTTTCATGCTGATCGGCCTGATCTACCTGTATATCCAGTCCGGTACCTGGGAAATTCTGGCCTGGCACGATTATCCGCTCGGCCTGGGCGTTCAGAAATGGCTGTTTCTCGGCTTCCTGGCAGCATTTGCCGTCAAGGTTCCCATGTGGCCGGTGCACACCTGGTTGC
>JABAHR010001956.1_pt1 | contig 10418 bp, 8 predicted proteins | sample 7062101 | NCBI WGS metagenome assembly JABAHR01 (sample SAMN14534553, study PRJNA622989) | marine sediment metagenome | biome: marine biome [ENVO:00000428]; feature: marine pelagic biome [ENVO:01000023]; material: deep marine sediment [ENVO:00002113] | place: India: Gulf of Kutch | collected...
GCGGATCATTTCATCGTTGTTGCACGCAGCAGTGGCGTGGCCAATGAGGACGATGAGCTTGGTCTGTTCCTTGTTGATCGGGACGCCGGTGGTGTAAGTGTTGAGACCTCCCTGAACGTCGACGCGCGCCAAGTCGGCACAGTCCGCTTCGACTCGGTCCGCGTAGCGCCAGACGCACGACTCAGTGTGGCAGGAGCATCGCGCGACGCCCTCGAAAAGGCACTCGACATAGGCGCCGTGCTTTCGGCGGCCGAATTGCTCGGGCTCGCGCAAGAGGCATTCGAGCGGACGCTCGACTATCTCAAAGAGCGTAAGCAGTTCGGCGTCGCAATCGGGACCTTTCAGGTGCTGCAGCACAGAGCGGCGCAACTTTTCTGCGAACTCGAACTCTCCAAGTCGATCGTGCTCAAGGCGCTGCAGGCGATCGACGAGGACTCAGAAGAGCGTGCGCTGCTCGCGAGCATAGCCAAGGCCAAGGCCGCCAAAACGGCGAAGCTCGCCGTTAGCGAATCCGTGCAGATGCACGGCGGCATCGGCATGACCGACGAATACGACATCGGCTTCTTTATGAAGCGTTCGGCGGCAGCCTGCCAGGAATACGGCGATTACTATTACCATGCCGATCGGTTGGCAAAGCTCCGCGGTTACTGATGGCTGCGCCTGAGGGGATTCGTTGAAGCAGCCCGTCGTGCTGGCCAAGATGGACTCCAAGGAGCAGGCCTGATTTTGCATTACAAGCGGCTATCGAGCACGAAATCCTGCGGAGACGGATTCGACAAATAACCGCGCAACGAACGCACAGGCCCGGGGACGCAAGCTCTGCGACCGCTACAGAGCGAGATTCACCTGTTTGAGTTCGACCCGAAAGGCAGTTGCTGCGTTTCAGCTCGTTTCGACCGCTGCTGTTCGCTGCGCCGCGGGCTGCTTTGTTGATATAGTGTGCAGTTGCTGTTTCAGGTGTGTATTCGATGTCACGAGTCGTCAATCTGCGGGGACCAGAATTTGCGCTCGAATGCCTGGGGGAAATGCGCGGCCATGGCGGCGCTGCGATCACCGCGGGTCTCACTGACGAGATCCTCGTCCATTTCCTCAGGGACCGCGCTGATCTTGCCGCGGCGATCGAGCGTGGTTACGAGGCGTTCCTCGCGCTGAAAAAAACCCACGCTGAATTCCTCGAACTCGATGAGCGCGAGCAGATTGTCGAGGCGCAACATGGCCTGACCAATTTCTATCCGACCGACGGCGTGAACCCCTATGTTGCCGTCGCTGCACAGGGGCCCTGGATCGTAACCCTGAAAGGGGCGGTCGTTTACGACTGCGGCGGTTACGGAATGCTGGGTCTCGGGCACGCGCCGGCGTCGGTGCTCGATGCAATGAACAAGCCGCATGTGATGGCGAACGTCATGACGCCCAGTGTCAGTCAGTTCGACTTCATCAAGCGGCTCAAGCAGGAGATCGGCCGGACGAGGCCCGAGGGATTTCCCTTTGCGACATTCATTTGCCTGAACAGCGGCTCTGAGGCGATGACCGTCGCTTCGCGGATTGCCGACATCAACACGCGCAAACTGACCGACCCGGGCGGCAGGTACGAGGGTTGTGAGATACGCGGTCTGACACTCAGCGGAAGTTTTCACGGCCGCACCGATCGGCCGGCACGCATGTCCGATTCGACTCGTGCAAAATACGAGAAGCACCTCGCAACCTTTCGCGAGTGCGATTACCTGCTCACGGTCGAGCCAAACAACGTCGAAGGTCTCGAAGCCGTGTTTGCCGATGCTGCGACCAACGGCGTCTTCATCGAAGTACTTTTCATGGAGCCGGTCATGGGCGAGGGTAATCCCGGCCTCGCTATCGAGCCGGCATTTTACCGTCGTGCACGCGAACTCACGCGCGAGCACGGCACGATCCTGGTCGTCGACTCCATCCAGGCCGGGCTTCGCGCCCATGGCGAGCTCTCGCTCGTCGATTACCCGGGATTCAAGGATCTCGATGCGCCGGACATGGAGAGTTATTCGAAAGCGCTCAATGCCGGGCAATATCCCCTGTCCGTGCTTGCGCTGTCGGAGAGCTGCGCGCGGGCATATCAGAAGGGCCTGTACGGCAATACGATGACGTCCAATCCGCGTGCGCTCGAAATAGCCATTGCGGTGCTCGATTCGATGAACGAGGAGGTCCGTGAAAACATCCGGGACCGTGGACAGGACCTCGTTGCAAAGCTTGCCAAGCTCGCAGAAGAGACCGACGGTGCGATTACCGGTGTGCAGGGTACGGGACTGCTGCTGAGCTGCGAACTGGATCAGCGCTACAAGATATATGGCACCGATAGCACCGAAGATTACCTGCGCCGCAATGGGCTTGCCGTAATCCATGGGGGTGCCCATTCGCTCAGGTACACGCCGGTGTTCAATATTGGCGAGCGCGAAGTCGACCTGATCGTCGAGCTTACGCGCCGGGCGCTCCTCGAGGGGCCGACGCACTGACTCCAGTGACGAGGCGTCACTGCGCTCGCGAAGTTCAAAGAGATCACGCTGCAGACGCTACCCGGTCGGATCTATCTCGCGAGCACACTGATTACGGCTGTGACCGCGCTGGCTATTTATCAGCGAGGCGAATTTGGCCCGGGGCATGCCTTGGCCGTGATGACTCTGCTGGCTCTCGGCGTCGGTACAGTGGCAGCAAAGGCGGCGCTGTTCGGGAAGTTTTCGCGCGACATCCAGGCCATCAGTTACTCGGCGACCCTGCTGTTTCATCTGATTCCGGCAGTCACCGATGGCCTGCTGCGTTTGCCGGTCGGTGACCCGATCCTGACGTCGATCGAAGACCCGGTTCTAAAGGGGTGCTACCTGGCATTACTGGTCCTTTTTTTGATCGGTATCAGTGCGCAGTTGCGCTGGATTCATCGTCAGCCCGCCTGAAGGCGATGTCCGGTGTGAGCGCGGTCNNGCGCGGACGATGTCACGGGATGGCTCCTCCACGCGCTGAATGCCGTTCGCTTGTGGATCGTTTCCAGCGCGGCAGAAACATGAGAAAGTGATCATCATGGTAACGAAGCCGTTTCAAGCCTCACTGGCTTACCTGCTTGTCATCCTGCTTATGGCCGCGTGCTCGAAAGAGGCGGCGAAGGTGCCGGCCAGTGACGATCGGCTCGTTATCGCGCACCGCGGTGCGAGCGGCTATTTGCCGGAGCATACGATGGCCGCAAAAGCGATGGCTTACGCTCAGGGCGCGGACTATATCGAGCAGGATCTCGTGATGACGAGCGACGATGAACTCGTCGTTCTGCACGACCTCGAGCTCGGCTCCATCACCAACGTCAAAGACGTGTATCCCGATCGCGCCCGCGATGACGGCCGCTTCTACGTCATCGACTTCACGCTTGATGAAATCCGGCAACTCGACGTTGTCGAGCGCTTCAGGGACGACGACGGCAGGGCCACGCCGGTTTATGCTGATCGCTTCCCGCTCGCGAGATCGAGGTTTCGTGTCCACACCTTCGCCGAAGAAATCGAACTCATCCAGGGACTCAATCGCTCCACCGGGCGCTCAGTGGGCCTCTACCCGGAAATCAAGAATCCTGCCTTTCACCGCGCCCAAGACAAAGACATTTCGCGAGCGGTGCTGCAGGTCCTTGCCGACTACGGCTATTCGGGTCCCGGTGCTAAAGCATTCCTGCAATGTTTCGATGCCGGGGAACTAAAGCGGATACACGCGGAGTTGCTGCCCGCCATGGAGATGGAGTTGCCCCTGGTGCAGTTGCTGGGCAACGGGCCGGTTTTTGCCCCGCTGCAGAGCGCAGAGGGGATTCGGCAGGTGTCGGCTTATGCGGCCGGGATCGGGCCTTCGATGCATCTATTGATCGATGCCGATGCGATGACGGGTGATTTTCGGGACACCGGGCTTGTCGCGCTGGCGCATGCCGCAGGCCTCCAAGTGCATCCCTATACTTTCCGCCGGGAGGCCGATCAGATTCCGCCTTATGCACGCGATTTCGATCATTTGCTCGAGATCTTCTTCGACGAGCTCGGCGTTGACGGGGTCTTCACGGATTTTCCTGATCTGGTCGTGCGCTTCCTCGAGGCCAAGGAGTGATCGGTCTTCTAAAGCCACCCGCGCACCGCGCGCCGCTACCTGAAGAGCGGGTAGATGCCGCCTACCGGCGTCTTCGCCTGCAGGTATTCATCGGCATCTTCGTGGGCTATGCCGGCTACTACCTGGTGCGGAAAAACTTCACGCTAGCGATGCCGTACCTGATCGATCTCGGTTATTCGAAGACGGGTCTCGGGCTCGCCCTCTCGGGCGTGTCTATTGCCTACGGGCTTTCCAAATTCCTCATGGGTAACGTGTCGGATCGCAGCAATGCGCGGGTTTTCATGGCGCTGGGGCTGACCTGTTCGGCGGCCGTCATGATCTTCATGGGCGTCGCCCCGATCGCGACGAGTTCGGTGGCCATCATGTTCATCCTGCTACTCATGAACGGCTGGTTCCAGGGCATGGGCTGGCCGCCTTGCGGCCGGGTGATGGTGCACTGGTTCTCGCACAACGAGCGCGGCACGAAGATGGCGATCTGGAACGTCGCTCATAACGTCGGTGGCGGCATGGTCGGCCCCATCGCGATCCTCGCGATGGCGATGTTCGCCGACTGGCATGCGATCCTCTATGTCCACGGCTTTTTTGCCCTCGGCGTGGCCGTGTTCATTCTCCTGTTGGTTCGCGATACGCCGCAATCACAGGGGCTCGGTACGATCGAGGAACACCGGGGCGACTACCCGACGGCATACGAATACAGCGAGCAACACGAAAAAGAACTCTCGGCCAGGGCGATCTTTTTCGAATACGTGCTGAACAACAAGTTTCTCTGGACGATTGCGATTGCCAATGCCTTTGTCTACTTCGTCCGCTATGGCGTGCTCGATTGGGCGCCCACTTACCTGAATGAAGTGAAGAGCTTCTCGCTCGAGCAATCGGGTCTTGCCTATGCTTTTTACGAATTCGCCGGCATCCCGGGGACCCTGATCTGCGGCTGGCTCTCGGACAGGGTTTTTAATGGTCGCCGTGCACCGGCCTCGATCCTGTTCCTGGCCCTGACCCTGGCCTGCGTCATGCTGTACTGGTTCAATCCGCCCGGTAACCCCGGGGTCGACATGGCGATGTTGATCGGCATCGGCTTCTTCATTTATGGACCGGTCATGCTGATCGGTGTGCAGGCGCTCGATCTCGCTCCGAAAAAAGCGGCAGGTACCGCGGCCGGTTTCACGGGCCTGTTCGGCTACGTTGGCGGTGCGGTCAGCGCAAGCATCGTCATTGGCATCGTCGTCGATACCGCAGGCTGGAACGGCGGATTTGGCCTGATCGCGGCCGCGTGCCTGATGGCGATGCTGCTCATTTCGCTGACATGGCGGGCGGAGTTCCGGCAGGTCAATAAAAGGCAGCATTAGGCCGGCGCTTGCCCCACGGCCGGGGTGATCCCGACCTGGCTGGCGGGCCGTCGCCCGGCCGCCCACGGCAAAACAGTGGCAAAAATATGTGCCCGCGCCGATGCAAGTCGACGGTACTCGTCTGCGCACGCTCATGCTCTGGTAACATTCGCTGATGCAAAAAATACTGACAACGCATACCGGCAGCCTGCCCCGGCCGGATGATTTGATCACGATCATGTGGGCCAAGGGCGACGGCGTGCCCGTGGATGAAAATGCGCTGGCCGAGCGGGTTGCCGTAGCCGTTCAGGAAACTGTGGACAAGCAGGTCGCGGCGGGTATCAGCGTCATTAACGACGGCGAGATGTCGAAACCAAGTTACGCCACTTACGTCAAGGACCGTCTCGAGGGGTTTGACGGGCAGTCGCCAGAGAACTATTTCTTCGCCGATCTTGCGGATTACCCGAAGAGCATGGAGATCGTTGCTGCCAACCCCGGCCGGCGCAAGCGCTCGGCGCCAGCCTGCACCGGCCCGATTTCGGTGAAGGACGAGGAAGCGGCCGCGCTGGACATGGTCAATCTGCGGCGAGCTGCCGAGGCAGCCGGGGTCGATACGATTTTCTCGAGCGCCGCTTCGCCCGGCGTCGTCTCCTTGTTCTTCCCGAATGAGTATTACAAGTCCGATGAAGAGTACGTTTTTGCGATCGCCGAGGCGATGCGTCACGAATACGAGGCGATTGCGGCCGCCGGTGCAACCGTGCAGCTCGATTGCCCGGATATCGGGATGGGCCGGCACACGGCATATGCCGATATGGACCGGGAGGCATTCCGCAAACGCGTCGCAATGAATATCGAGGCAATCAACCACGGCGTGCGAAACATTCCTCCTGAACAGCTGCGCATGCATATCTGCTGGGGCAACTATCCCGGCCCGCATCATTGCGACGTGCCGGTGACGGACATTATCGATCTCGTCTGGCGAGCTCGGCCCCGGACCGTGCTGTTCGAGGCGGCAAATCCCCGGCATGCGCACGAGTGGGAGCTCTTCGAGAGCATGGATATCCCTGACGAGAAAATTTTGTGTCCCGGCGTCATCGAACCGCAGTCGAATTACATCGAACATCCGGAACTCGTTGCCCAGCGCATCGAGCGGTTCGCGAGAATCGTCGGGCCCGAGCGGGTGATGGCCGGTGTCGATTGCGGTTTCAGCGTGCACGTCGGTATGCGCGGCATCGACCCCGACGTCTCCTGGGCCAAGCTTCGCAGTCTTGCCGAGGGTGCGGCAATGGCCTCGGAGCGACTCGCGCGCTGATATGGCGCCGGCAGCGGCCGGAGGCGAATGGCCATGACTCCCGCAACAAAAAAGACAGGCGTGGCCAGAAAAGACGGCGAGTACCTGAGCACGCTGGCGCGCGGCCTGTCCGTGCTGCGTTCGTTTACGAAAGAACATCCCGAAATGACCCTCAGCGAAGTCGCGGCGGCAACCGACCTGAGCCCCGCGGTTGCACGGCGCTGCCTGAACACGCTGGTCGATCTCGGCTATGTCGGCAGGAAGGGCAAGCTCTTTCTGCTGACGCCAGAGGTCATGGCTTTTGCGTCGGCATTCATCGAGTCGATGAATCTCGAAGAGGTTGTACGGCCGTATCTGCAAAGGGTCAGGGACAAGACCGGCGACAGCACCTCGCTCGCGGTGCTATCCGAATTCGACATCCTCTACCTCGTGCACGTCTCGACAGCCCGAATGATCAGGCTCGTCGCCGGCGTCGGCACGCGCTTTCCAGCATATCCCACGTCGCTCGGTCGCGTCTTGATCGCACACCAGGATGAGCACCGGATCGAGGAATATCTTGCCGACGTGGAGATGCAGAAGTTAACAACGAAGACGGTCACCTCTAAAGCCGAACTTCGGAAAGTCCTGGCGCAGGTACGCAAGCTGGGTTTTGCTTCGATCCAGGATGAGCTCGATTATGGCATCGTCTCTGTCGCCGTTCCGGTATTCGGGCCGGAGGGCGAGATCCTCGCGGCGATCAATTGCTCGACGGCAACGACGCGGGTGACCAAAGACAACATGGTGAAGACGCGCCTGCCCGAGCTGAAACAGGCGGCCAAACGCATCGAGGTGGAATTGCGGCGCTACCCGATCCTCGTGCACTCGATCAGAAGCGCTTCGTCCTGAGGCGCTGATTTTTCCTGCTGCGCGGTATTTAGCCCAAGCGACATCGACGGGCCCGGGTTCGCGGCGAGATGGCTGCGTTCTGCATCGCGCCTGCGCCTAAGGGCATCGACGCAGGCACCTTCAGCTCGGTGTTGCGACGCCTTTTTGTGCACCAACCCAGAGGTCGTGACCGGCCGGATTGCTCATCTCCTCGAAGAGATGCCCGACGAGCCCGGCGCAGCGCGCGGTCAGTACGATCCCCCGCATCAGGGAAGCGGGCACGCCGGCCTCGCCGAGAACGGCTGCAATTGCGGCGCTGATGTTGGTGACGAGCCTGCGCCCGAGTACTTCGGCGAGCGCCGATTCAAGATGGTGCATCGCAGCGATGTGCTCGCCGACAGCGCCCGCCTGCTCGGCGAACCCGACGAGCCGCGGCACGCGCCGGTCCTGCTCATGATGTATCGGGTGGCCAAAGCCGGGCACCGGCCGGCGGGTTTCGCGGTAGGCGCGGACCTCGGCGAGCGCGGTGGCCGATCTTTCTGCCTCGGGCGCCGCAACGATGCGTTCGAGAATTGCACCGCATTCCCCGGCCGTACCCGCATAGCGGTCGCCGACGCCGAGCAGGCCGGCCGCGACCGCGCCCTGGAAAGACTCGGGGGCGCCGTAGTGAGTCAGTCGCGTGGCAATCGCCGAGGGTACGAGACCGTGTTCCATGATCGTCACCATGACGGCATCCACGATCCGGGACTGCAGTTCCGTTGGCTCGCTACCGAGGGCCTGCAGCAAAAAAAGCTCGGTGAAGGAGTATTGCCCGATCAACTCGTCGACCAGATTCTTCCCCCGAATCAATATGTTATCGGCGTCAAACGTGCAAATTTCGGTTGTGGCTCCGGCTCCGGGTTTGACTGACATTGGTAATCCTCCGCACTGAGATTTTGCTCTTTACCGCCTGGTGGACGCGGCGAAACGATACTACATATGGCTGTTTGCCCGAGCGCATTACCCGCTGTGCGCAATATTTCGAATAGCGAATTTGATTTCGCATATCGAAAATACTACGATAACAAGCAGATATGCAAAAAAACCCGCGGGGGGCCAAATGAAAAAGCTTGTCCTGACAATCGTTATTGCGTGCCTCGGCATGCCGCTCGTCCCGATCGTTCACGCGCAGAGTTCCGTGCTCGAGGAAGTCGTCGTCACGGCTCGTAAGCGTACGGAAACGCTCGAGGAAAGTCCGGTTTCGGTCCGTGCGTTCACGGCGGCCGAGATCGAATCGGCCGGCATCGAATCGCCACGCGATTTCATCAACCTGACGCCGAATGTCACGCTCGTCGAGACGCAAAACGCCGGCAATGCATTCATCAATGTGCGCGGCATATCGCAGGCACGTAACAGCGAAATGTCGGTTGCCGTGCTCGTCGACGGCGTCCTGATGCCGAACCCGGCGCAGTTCACGCAGCAGCTCTTCGACATCCAGCAGATCGAAGTGCTGCGCGGGCCGCAGGGCGCGCTCTACGGTCGAAACGCAATCGGCGGCGCAATCACGATTCTTACCCAACAGCCGGGTGACGAGCTGACCGGACGCCTCGAACTCGGTGCCGATTCCGGTCCTGGCTTTACGGTGCGCGGCACCGTTAGCGGACCCGTGGGCGACTCGGAGGCACTGAAGTTCCGGGCGTCGGCATCTTACGTCGACACCGACGGCTATATTGACAACACCTACCTGAAAGAAGAAGCCGACCCCTACAGGGACGTTTCCGCCCGAATAAAACTACTGTATGAGCCCTCGGACAATTTCTCTGCAGACTTTCGCATCAGCACGTCCATGCTTGACACACAGGCGCTATATTTCGTTATTGATGCGGAGGCCGACGACACTAGTCTTGACGTGCGCGCAAACAACGCAGGCGTCAATGATCGCGACATCCTCAATGCGAGCCTGAAGCTCGAATGGACCGGCGACTACGGCACGTTTACATCGATCACCGCTTACGACGATCTAGAAGAGCTCCTGACCGGCGACCAGTTTAACTTCGTGCCGCGCGAAGAATCACTGATCAATTTCTTCCCGGTTGGTAACGATATCAGGAACATAACCGGCGATGCGTTTGCAGACCTGAGCCAGACGCAGTACCTCGAGTCGGATGCCTGGAGCCAGGAATTCCGGTTGATTTCTCCCGCGGAGGAGGCGTTGCGCTGGATCATCGGCGCGTACGCGATCGGCACCGATCGATTCATCTCGACTGGCAACCAGGTTGATCGCGGCAATGGCGTCTTCGCGGTACGCCGAGAACCACGCGTCTCGATGTATGATTTTGCTAACAATGGGGGATCGGATCCGAGCCCGCAGCTGAGTTTGCTCGTCGATGCGCAGGACAACTTCGCGTGGGCCGTGTTCGGCGAGCTTGCCTACGACTTCAGTGATACGTTCGAGGCTTCGGTGTCACTTCGATATGACGAAGATACGCGGGAGAACACGACACTGACAGAACCATTTTACGATCCCACCGTTGTTGTGGGCGGCATCGGCATCGAGTTCGGTGAAGTGAGGAAGGAGACCTGGAACGATTTGCAGCCAAAATTCACTTTGCGCTACAAACCCAATGACGACCTGACGCTGTATGGTGGTTACAGCCGAGGATTCCGAAGTGGCGGTTTCAACCAGTCAGGCGTTGGCGATGCCGTTCCCGAGCCCGGTGTCGAGGACCTGTTTGAAGAGCAGATCGCTGATACCTATGAGATTGGTCTCAAGTCGGTTTTCGGTGGAGGCCGGTATTCAACGTCAATCAGTCTGTACCGAACCGATTTTGAAAATGCCTACTTCTTTTTCTTCGATCCCGCAACCAGTA
>JABAHR010021330.1_pt1 | contig 10413 bp, 9 predicted proteins | sample 7062101 | NCBI WGS metagenome assembly JABAHR01 (sample SAMN14534553, study PRJNA622989) | marine sediment metagenome | biome: marine biome [ENVO:00000428]; feature: marine pelagic biome [ENVO:01000023]; material: deep marine sediment [ENVO:00002113] | place: India: Gulf of Kutch | collected...
TGAGCCATAATCCGGCTCTCAAACCGGGTCAATATTCAATGCAAAACCCGGGTCAGTTTTCGGTGCAAAACAACACGGTGGCAACCAAGCGATGAAGTTCACCGGCGAGCGCGTCATTCCCGGACAGGTCGATCCTGATCTGCTCAACGAGCACCTGGCGCGCTACCACTTCGCCAAACAGTTTGTGCGGGGCAAGCGCGTGCTGGACGCCGCTTGCGGCTCCGGCTACGGCTCCGCCATGCTGGCCGAAACGGCCGACTCAGTGATTGGCACCGACATCTCGAAGGATGCCGTCGGCTACGCGCGCTCAAACTACGCCGATGCGGCCGCTGCCGGCGCAGAGATTGAGTTTTTCGTTGGCGACTGCCTGGCGCTGCCCTTGGACGACCACAGCGTGGATATCGCCGTGGCCTTTGAGATCGTAGAGCACATCAAGGACGCCACTGGCTTTCTGCGCGAGCTACGCCGCGTGCTGCGGCCCGATGGACTGCTAATTCTCTCCACGCCCAACCGGCTTTACTACACGGAAGATCGCGGCGAGGTGAATCCCTTTCATGAGAAGGAATACACCTTCGCCGAGCTGGACATGCTAATTGATCCATTCTTTAGCCACCGCAAAATCATCTTCGAGAATCACGTGGACGGCTTCGCCGTCAGCGGACCGAGCGCGGAGTTGAATACGCTGACAAATTCGGGAGAAAGCCCGCCGGCCACGCTGCTCACTGACCGGAGCGCCGTGCCTTCGCTCGAGACCCGCGCGAGCGATGCCTACTTCTTCATTGCCGTCTGCTCGGCGAGGCCGCTGCCGCCGTTCAGCCCGCTGCTGTTTATTCCCTCCACCGGCAACGTGCTGCGCGAGCGTGCGGAGCACATCGCCCAACTGGAAAAGCAGGTCGCCGCCGCGCAGGCAGCGCGCGATGAGGCACGCGCAGAGTTCACGCGCATGGAGCGCGAACTTAACAAGTTCCGCGAACATTTCACACGGCGCGAGGCTGAGCTGGAGCAGATGGTGGTTGATCGCGACGCCTGGGCTGCTAGCCTAGCAACGGACGTCGCCGCCGCACGCGACGCTCATGAACAGCTGCACAGTGAATTCGAGGAGCGCACCGTCTGGGCACAGAGGCTGGAGCGTGAGTTGCAGCAGTCCACCGCGGCGTTGAACGAAGTCCGCTCGAACCTGCACAAAATATACCGTTCCCTTTGGTACCGCATCGGGGAAAAATTTGGGATGACCCCATTTAGGCCTGATGCCCGCGCGGGCAGGTCCGGTGGCCAGTAACTGCGGCGCCCAGCGACAAATTATAAGTGTGCTTCGATGAATGCGATCAACGGTCTGCTCAAGAAGACTTCCATATGCTGTTCTTCGACGGGGTGTACGTCGAACGTGCCGACGGCGCGGTGCGATTCCGCTCGGTGGAGGCGCCGACGCGTGTCGAGCTCACCCGCCCGACCGAGGCGATTCCCCGTCGTGTAGGGCGGTCTTCCTAACGGCAGAGGCTGTTGGAGCGGGATGCCAGTAACAGCTATCTCGTCGGTGACGATCCCGAGGCCGGAGCGATGGATCATTTCATCAGTTTGTCGACCACCTACTGCAACCGTGTGTCTACAACGGGGCCGCAAGGCGTTCACCCTGCAGACGCTGCCGGGAGGCGACGAGTCCTTCGCTCAGGGGGTGGCTGAAGTCGGCGGATTCTCGCTGCACCCCGCGGTGGCCCCGAGAACGGATTAATGTCGGAAACTGGAGCGGCTGTTCGCCGCCACATCACTCGCCCGATGGTCTCGTAGAAGAGCCTCTCCCTCACCCCAACGAAAACGTCCGCTATCTACCCAAGACCCCCTATCGCGACGGCACCACGCACGTCATCTTCGAGCCGCTGGATTTCATCGCCCGGCTGGCTGCATTGATGCCCATCCCGCGCGCCAACCTCACCCGCTTCCACAGCGTGTTCGCCCTAAACATTCGCTATCGATCGCGCGTGACCCCGGCGAAGCGGGGCCAGGGTAACCGCCGTCGCGTGCGGGGGATAAGGGGGAACCGACCCCCGCCAAGCGCCGCGAAGCCGCGCAAACGCACCGCTTCCCACATGGCTCTCCCTTTCGCAGGAGCCGCATCAGACTGCCAAAAAACCTCAGCAGCGCGCTTGATCTAGCCCTGCCGCGTTGGACATACTCGACACGTCACAGAATAAAGGCCTGCAATGCTGCCCATACTCCTTTCGACTGGATCGTCACCGACGAGTGGACCCTCAGCGAGGCCTTGATCGCCGACCAGGACGGGCGCCGCCTCGTCGACGCCGCCGACCCCAAGCTGCAAGTCGTGGGCTACATCGTCGCGGTGCAAGCGACCCTCTCGCTGGATGTGCTGCGGTCCCACCTACACTCGCTGCCCGACCACCCCCACTGGATGCCCTACCAGACCTCCTACTACCACCGCACCTGGGGCTTCTGCCTAGCCGACCGCGTGCTCCAAGGGCTGGGGCCGGGCCCCTTACGAGGTGCTCGTCGACGCCGAGCTGCTGCGAGCCCACGACGACGGCTGAGCCCTGGTATGAGTCGGGCATGAGGTTCAACCCGCTCGTCCGCGCCCGCCTGGCCTCGCTAGGTGAGGAGGGCACCGCCTGGGCCGCCGGGCTGCCACGGCTGCTGGCCGGGCTGGCCGAGCAGTGGGGCCTCGAACTCGGCCGGCCGCTCCCCGGCGGCAGCGCCTCCCACGTCACCACGGCGACCACCCGCGACGGTGAGCGGCGCGTGGTCAAGGTCGGCCTGCCTGGCCACGACCTCGCCGCCGAGGCTCGCACGCTCCTGGCCGCCGACAGTCGCGGCTACGTCCGCTGCCATGCCGTCGACTATGAGCATGGTAATGGCACAAAAGCCGCGATAGCGGCGGGGTATAGCGCCAACCTAAACAGTGCCGCCGTGCAAGCCCACGAGAATCTAAGGAAACCTAAGATCGCACAGGCATTGGCGCAGAAACTGACCGAGGCCGGTGAGACTGAGGCCCACATCGTGGCGGGCCTGCGGGCGCGCGAGGAGGAGGCGGCCGCCGCGGGCCAGTTCGGGCCTGCCGTCCGGGCGCTTGAGCTGCGCGGCCGCCACCTGGGTATGTGGGAGGCCAAGGCACCGACCGGGACCGGCAAGGTCATCGTCAACATTTTCGACAGCAGCGCCACCGTCGAAACGGACGGCGAGAGCGTCCGCGTGTCCGGCAACGACGAGCGGGTGATCGAGGGCGAGACGGTCTAGGTGGCACGCACGCCAGCCGATCTGGAGTTTCGCGCCGCCCGACTCGGCCTGGACGTGGAGAGCCGCGGCGGCCGACATCTCTTCACGCTAAAGCGCCGGGCCGGGCACGGCCATGCCGAGCAGCGGCTGGTGTTTTTGGCAGAGAACCTGGCCGCTGCGCACGCTTTTCTCGAAGGCGCCGGCTTTATGGCCTCTCAGAGCGCACCAGACGACGCCTGAGCCGTTTTCTCCGTTACGGGCGGGCGCACAACACCTATGCCGGACCGACTTGCTCTCGGCTGGTGACTTTCTGGTGACTTACCGCCCGACTATCGCCTGGGACCCAGACGCAAGCTATTGATTTCCCAAGTGGGCCGTGCAGGGATNNACCACCTGATTAAAAGTCAGATGCTCTACCGACTGAGCTAACGGCCCGTGATCGAGCAGCGGCGAGTGTTCTATCGGGGACGCGGATTATCCCGGGGGCCACGCTGGGGTGTCAAATCGGGGGCGCGCCGACACCGCGGCGATGATGACGCAGACTACGAATCGCCGCCACGCGCCGCCGGCAAGAGCCTGAAATCCCGGAAGGTTTCCCGCAGGGCGTAGGCGAAGCCTTCCTCCTCGAGCAGATAGTACTGGATCTTCAGGGTGAGGGTGGAGCCGAAGACGATCGAGACCAGCGTCATCAGTGAACCGAGGGCGAGCGTCGACATGCCGGAGACGCCCTGGCCGATGGTGCAACCCAGCGAGAGTACGCCGCCGAAACCCATCAACACACCAGCGGCGAGATGGTTCAGCATGTCGCCCTTGGTGCTGAACGTCTCGACACGAAACTTGCCGGTAACGATTGAGTAGACAAACGAGCCCGCGATCATGCCGAAGACCACGGCGATGCCGAAGTTGATCACCGCGCCCGTGTACGTCATCAGAAAGTTGAGGCTGTTGGCCGTCGGAGAGATAAAGCTCAGCGACTCCAGGGGCACGGGCTCGAAATCGTCGTTGCCGATGACGCCGGTGACGTACCAGGCACCCGCGACGAGGATGCCGACGGTCAGCCCGGCGAGAATGTTATCGCCGCTACCGCGGAACTCCCGGTCCTTGAACGCGTACCACACGGTGCCGAAGCCGAAGACGCAGGCCATCAGCGTCAGCGCGACCTGCGGTGCGAGGCCGGTGAAAGTGCTGATGAAAGTGGCAATGCTTTGATCGGCGACATCGTACTGCGACAGATCGATATTGGTCGTCTCGACGATATCAATGCGGACCAGCGCGACGAGACCGCGCAGCGTCATGTACGCGGTGATGGCCAGCACCAGCAGCACCACCAGCGACTTGAGGTTGCCGGCCCCAACGCGGATCAGCGTGCGCTGGCCGCAGCCCGCCCCCAGCGTCATGCCGACGCCGAAAAGAAATCCGCCGAGGACGTAACCGAGCCAGCCGAAGTTGGTGGTCAGATAGATAGAGTTGGTCAGGTCGATCCAGCCCAGAGCCTGCATCGCCTGGCTGCCGAGCAGTGCCACGCCGAGCGCCAGCATCCAGGCGCGGAAGCGCGTCTTGGAGCCCATGTTGATCCAGTCGCTGATCGAGCCCATGATGCAGAAGTGGGTCTTGTAACCCACCGCCCCGAACACCATGGCGCCGAGGAAGCCCCACAGGGCCACCTTGTGGACGACTTCAAGCTCCATGACCGGCGTGATCCTGCGATTTCATGCGCTCTCCCTGGGCCTGACGGTGCCACCTCTGTCCGGGTTCGGGGATAGGATAATCCACTCGAATGCGCCGATTAATATCCCTTTCGGGCCTGCAGCGATGCTCCGCCCCGCCGACGCACGTCTGCACCGGCTCGGCGCGCGAGGGATCTGCAGGGGCGGCGACGCGAGGGTCGTGGGACCGGTCTCGCCGGCTCAACGGCCCTCGCGATCCATCTTCTTCAATCGCGTGTCGGCCGACATCGCCACCGCGGTGCCGGGGAAGCGCTCGATGAGCTGATTCAGCGTCTCCCGCGCGTTGTCGTAGGCCCCGAGCTCGTATTGCAGGTAGCCGATCTTGAGCAGCGCCTCGGGAACGCGCTGGCTGCCCGCGTAGCCGTCCACCACCGCGCGGTAGCCGATCAGCGCCGGCTCGAACTCGCGGGTCACATAGTGCGCCTCCGCGATCCAATACTGGGCATCGTCCGCGAGCTGGCTCGCCGGGTAGTCGCGAAGCACCCCCTGGAAGCCTGCCACCGCCTCGCCGTAGCGCCCTCTCTTCAGGGCGTCGAAGGCCGCATCGTAAGCGGCCTGCTCCTCCGCCACGTTGCCGCGCTCGCGCTCGGACCAGCTGGAAACCGTCACCGATTCCGCGCCGCCCGACGGCGCGCCGGGCTGCGCCGCTGGCGGCAGGGGGGGCAGCGTCGCATCGAGGGGCGGCGTGGCGCCGCCGCCCTCGCTTGCGCCCGACTGGCCGGTCACGGCCACCGCCTCGGTGTCGCCCCGCTCCCGGGCACGCAGCCGTTGGTCGAGGTCGTCGTAGAAGGCGCGCTGGCGCTTTGTCAGGTTCTCGAGCTCGTACTGCTGCTCCTCCAGCAGGCTGCGCAGCTGGCGCACCTCCTCCTGAATGGCTTCGAAGTCGGTGAGGGCCTTGACGGCGTCCTCATCGAGCGCCGTCGCCCGGGCGCCGCTGCCGCTCGACGACGGCGCCGCCGTCACGGAGGTCGTTTCACAACCGCCCAGCAGGGCCGCCGCCGCCAACGCGAGAACCGTTATCGAGCGAACTTGAACCAGCACCGAGAGAACGTCCGCAGGGAGAGTCGATATTGTAATGCAAGCGCTAATCCGGCCCAAGCCGGGGCGAGCGCGGCTCCCGCGGACCCGCACGGGCGAGCCTGCTTCCAGCGCCAGCTACCGGCGGGCCCGACGGCGGGCGCCGCCCTGCGTTCAGTACAGAATCTCGACGCGCCGGTTGAGGCTCCAGGCGGAGTCGTCGTGGCCGATCGAGGCCGGACGTTCCTCACCGTAGGAGATCGTCTGAATGCGCTCCGGCGTGATGCCGTAGGCCTGCATCAGCCTGGACACCGCCTTGGCCCGCCGCTCACCGAGGGCGAGGTTGTACTCGCGGGTGCCGCGCTCGTCGGCATGACCCTCGAGCACGATGTTGGCGCCGGAGTTGCCCGACAGCTGCGCAGCGTGCGCCTCGACAACGGCGCGCGACTCCTCGTCGACGTTGCTGCTGTCGTACTCGAAATAGATAACGCGCTTGCTCAGGGGGTCGCCTTCCCCGAACAGCGCCGAGCCTGCAGCACCGCCCTCCGCTCCCAGGCCGGCGGCGCTCGCGCCCGCCGCATCCACGGAGGCTGACTGATCGACGGCCTTTTGGCCGCCACAGCCCACGAGCGCCGTACCCATCATCAGGACCAAGACCAGTTTCCATCTATCGCGCATTTGCGTCACTCCTCACAGTTTGCCGTAAAACGGCGACCACGCCGGTTCTCTCACATCCCCTTGTTGTAGCTTGAGTCTTTGTTTTACCCGTCCGTCCGCTGACACCGCGGCCAGCACACCCGTGCCGCCCGCCTCGGTGGCGTAGAGCACCATGCCCCCGTTGGGGGCAAAGCTCGGCGACTCATCGAGTTGTGAATCGGTGAGCACCTGCAACGAGCGGCTCCTGATGAAGAAGATTCCGATGCGATAGCCGTCGCCCTGGTTGGTCACCAGGGTCAGGCGCTCGCCATCGGAGGAATAGGATGCGCGCGCGTTATAGCGCCCCTCGAAGGTCACCCGCTCGGCCCGCCCGCCGGAACTGCTCATACGGTAGATCTGCGGCTTGCCGCCACGATCGGAGGTGAAGACGATGTGACGGCCGTCCGGCGACCACGCGGGCTCGGTGTCGATGGCGGTGTGCTGCGTCAAGCGGCGAAGCTCGCCGGTGGCGATGGTCGTCACGTAAATCTCCGGGTTGCCGTCGCGGGAGAGCGTCAGCGCGAGGCGCCTGCCGTCGGGTGACCATGCGGGTGCGCCGTTGAGGCCCGTGTACTCGGCCAGCTTGCGGCGCTTGCCGTCGAGCAGGCGCTGCACGTAGATCTTGGAACGGCCCTCCTCGAACGAAACGTAGGCCAGGTGCGCCCCGTCCGGCGACCATGCCGGCGAGAGGATCGGCTCGCGCGACTGCAGAATGGTCGTCGGCCCGAAGCCGTCGTAATCGGCCACCTGCAGGAGAAATTGGCGGGTGCCGCCGGGGCCGGGCTGTGCCGTGACGTACGCGATGCGCGTATCGAAGGCACCCCGCTCGCCGGTGAGCTTCTCGTAGACGACGTCGCTCACCTGGTGTGCAAGTCGCCGCAGACGCGCTCCGGCCACTTTCTGGTAGATGTAGCCCGTCAGCTGTTTGCCGTTGAACACGTCGTAGAGGCGGAACTCGACGTTATAGACGTCGCCGGCGACCTGGGTGACGCGGCCGATCAGAAGCGCTTCGGCCTTGATCAGACGCCAGTCCTTGAATTTCACCTGACTCTGGTCGTGCGGCTGACTCAGAAAATCCTGGCGCGGCAGACTGTCGAAGCGCCCGCTCAGGACCAGGTCGCCCTCGACGATGTCGCTCACCACGTGAGGGGGAGCGCCGCTGCCGCGATACTCGAACGGAACCACTGCGATGGGAATGCCGGCCGCGACGCCCTGCGTGATCTCGATGGTCAACACCGCCGTCGCGGTGAACGGCATCGCCAAGAGGGAGAGCGCCAGCAGCAGACGAACGGCTTTTCGCATGATTCTAGGAGAAGGCGCTGGCGTCGGGCTCGAACTCGAACTTGAACTCACGGATGAAGTCGTAGTATTGGCGCTGCGGCGGAATCGGCAGCGGCGACGCCTTGAGCACTGCATTGACCACGGATCGGTCGAAGACCTGGTCGCCGCTGCTGCGAACGACGCGGGCATCGATGACGTCCCCGTTCGGCGACACGCGCACCAGAACGTCCGCCGACAGACCCGAGGCCGATGCCCCGGGTTTGATCCAATTGCGGCTCACTTTCTGCCTGATGGCCGCCCGGTATTGCGCGAACGCCGAAACCGCCTGCCGCTCAAGCTGCTGCTGTGCGACCCGGGCCTGCTCCTGCTGCTGCTGGCGCTTCTGCTCGGCGAGCCGACGCTGCTCCTCCGCCTTGCGCCTGCGCTCCGCCTCCGCCTTCTTCTTGAGCTCCGCCTGCCGCTTGGCCTCCTTTTCCTGCTCGAGCTTGGCGAGGCGCTTTTTCTCCGCGGCCGCTTCGGCTTTCTCCTTTTCCTCCTCGCGTTTGCGCGTCTCGGCGAGCTTCGCCTCCTCCGCTTTGCGCTTGCGCTCGATCTGCGCAGCCTTCTCCTCCTCCGCCTTGCGCTGCCGCTCGGCGGCGGCGAGCCGCTCCTCCTCCTGGCTGCGCTTTTGCTCGAGCTCTTTTGCTGCTCGATCGAGCTCGGCGAGCTTCAGCTCTCGATCCTTCTCCTGTTGCTGCTTGAGCTCGTCCTCGGCCTTGAGCTGGGCTAGCTCCCGCTCCAGTTCCTGCTCGGGGACCACCGTCGCCTTCACCGGCTCCACGTTCGGTGCCGGAGCGACGGCCAGCGTGTGCGGATCGTCGTTCCACTTGAAGCTGACGAAGACGAAGAGCGCGACGACCGCGTGCACGATCACCGCGTAGACGACGCTCTTCGCGGTGAGGCCGTAGCGATGTCTCTTCGGTGTCACTTGGAGGACGGCTGCTCGGGACTCTCGGTGACGAGGCCGATACCCTCGACACCCGCCTGCTGCAGGGCCACCATGGCCTGAATCACCGCGTCGTATTCCGCCGCTCCGTCGCCGCGCACGAGGAAGGCCGTCTGTGGCCGGTGGCGCAGCACGGCCGCAGCCTTTGCCCTGATCTGCGCCGCCGTGGAGGCCTCCTTGACGTCCTCGTTGACGAAGTACTGGCCCGCGGCGTTGACGCTGACGACGAAAGGCTCGTTGTCCTCGGATTCGATGGCCTTGGCCTGGGCCTGGGGCAGCTTCACCTGCACCCCCTGCGTGAGCAGCGGCGCCGTCACCATGAAGATGACCAGCAGAACGAGCATGACATCGATATAGGGCACGACGTTGATCTCGGCGACCAGCTTCTTCTTGCGGGTGCGAACGTAGTGCGCCATCGCTCGCTGACGTCGAAATCAGGCCGGCCGGGATGCAAAAGTCTGTCGATTGACGATGCTCAAGAACTCCTCCATGAACACCTCATATCGATTCACGAGCCGTTCGGCGCCGTTGGAGAAGCGATTGTACGCGATCACTGCCGGAATAGCAGCGAACAAGCCCATCGCGGTAGCGATCAGCGCCTCCGCGATTCCCGGCGCAACGGTGGCAATGGTCGCCTGTTGTAACGCACCCAGAGCGCGAAAGGAATTCATAATCCCCCAAACGGTACCGAACAACCCGATGTACGGGCTTGTCGATCCCACGGTAGCCAGAAACGACAGGTTCGTCTCCAGTGCCTCCACCTCCCGGCTCAGCGACACGCGCATGGCGCGGTGCACGCCGTCGACGAGATCGCCGCGATCGACGCTGGACTTGCCCGTGAGCCGGGTGAATTCCCGGTAGCCGGCCACGAACACGCTCGCCATGCCTTCGGCATCGCCGCGCCGCCCGGCCCACTCCTGGTAGAGGCGGTTGAGATCGCCCCCCGACCAGAATGCGTCCTCGAAATCGTCGGCCAGCGCGGTCAGCCCGCGCAGGCTGAACCATTTCTGGAAGATCATCGTCCACGAGACGAGCGAGGCGAGGAGCAGCAGGAGCATCACCAGCTGCACCAGCAGGCTCGCGTCGCGGATCAGGCTCAGCAGCGAGATCGTATTCGCCGAAGCTGCAATTTCTATGGCGTTTTCCATGCGTTTAGCTTGGACTGCATTGCCTGCGGCAGGCGCCGGGGGACGAAGTCGCGTGCGTCGAGACAGGCAACCAGGACGTCGCCTTGGCAAAGCACCGTGTCGTCACGTGTGAGTCGCTGAGCAATGAGAAAGCTGGCGCCGCGGGCACGCTTGAGCTCCACGCTCACCTCGATGCGGTCGTTGAGACGGGCCGGACTCACGTAGTCGACCTTCACGGACCTAACCGCGAAGACAATCCCCTCGCGTCGTGTCAGCTCGTCGAGCTCGAAACCGAGCGACCTCAGCCACTCCGTGCGCGCACGTTCCATGAACCTCAGATAACCGGCGTAGTATACAA
>JABAHR010011766.1_pt1 | contig 10408 bp, 9 predicted proteins | sample 7062101 | NCBI WGS metagenome assembly JABAHR01 (sample SAMN14534553, study PRJNA622989) | marine sediment metagenome | biome: marine biome [ENVO:00000428]; feature: marine pelagic biome [ENVO:01000023]; material: deep marine sediment [ENVO:00002113] | place: India: Gulf of Kutch | collected...
AATCGAAGGTCGTCTGTGCGGGGATGTTCAGGCGGCTGCCCACTTCGAAGGCGTCCTGGTCGGCCGCCAGGAAGACAAACTTCCACTTGTAGACCTCGTGCTGATGCTTGATCATTTCAGCTACTTGGTTCCGGCTGTAGATGTCACTGGCGTTTTCGATGCCGTCGGTGAGGATGCAGACGATGACCTTGTTTGGCCTGTCTTGCTCCACCGTGGCGTCAAAGCGACGCCCCGCCTCGTCGACGGTGAGGCCGATCGCGTCGAGCAGCGCCGTCGTTCCCCTGGGAATGTAGTTCTGCTCGTTCAGCCGGGGTGCGTCGTCGAGGCCCCTCGCTTGGTAGGCGAGCGTCGACTCGTGGTCGAAGAGCACCAGAGTGAGCACTGCTTCGCCCGGCACGTGCGTCTGCGCCTCGACGAAGGCGTTGAAGCCGCCGATGGCCTCTTCCTTGATGGTCCGCATCGAGCCGCTTCTGTCGATGATAGCGATGATCTCGGTGTAATCTCCCATGATCTCCTCTCTCCCTGGTCTAGCTCGCCGCTGGGGCTGGGCGAAAGCGCTCATACCCCAGCTGTTGGAGACGGAGAATATCACCATGGACCGTCCTTTTCCGTGCGATGTTTCATTAGTGGCGACAGATGCAAGAGCCTTGTATCTCGGTGAGAGAGCTAGAGGAGCCTCTTTTCATAGATCGTACGAATCGTCGTCTCGATATCCGGCTCCTCGATCGAGAGATCGCGTATGGCGTATCGTTCAGAAACGGCCTGGATCAATGCCGGGGCGGTGATCTTGCGGCGATCGAAGCGGAAGATGGCGCGTTGGTCTCGGTACGAGATCAGCTCAGCCCCCTCTACTGCCACATCGGCGTAGCTCTCGGCAAAGTCGACGATCAGCCGGTGATGACCACCGAAGCGCTCTAGCAGCCGAGCGAGCTCGCCATCGAAGATGAGCTTACCTCGGTCGATGATCATGACCCGGCGGCATAAGCGTTGCACATCGGCGATGTCGTGGGTGGTGAGGAGAACGGTGGTTTCTCGCTCTTCGTTGACATGACGGATGAAGTTACGGATGCGCTCTTTCGCCACCACGTCGAGGCCGATCGTGGGTTCATCCAAGAAGAGCAGTTCGGGATCGTGCAACAGGGCCGCACAGATATCGGCCCGCATGCGCTGACCGAGCGAGAGAGATCGCACCGGAACGTCGAGAAAGGGAGCGAGCTCCAAGAGGTCGTTGAACTCAGCGAGGTTGCGCTTGAAGCGCCCGGTGGGGATCTGGTACAGATGCCGGTGAAGCTCAAACGACTCGATGACCGGCAGGTCCCACCAGAGTGTGGTGCGCTGACCGAAGACCGCGCCGATACGTGCTACATAATGTCTCCGATCTTTCCAAGGGACAAAACCGTTCACGATCAGTCTCCCACTCGAGGGCACCAGCAAGCCGGTCAGCATCTTGATGGTGGTCGATTTACCGGCGCCGTTCGGCCCGAGATACCCGACCAGCTCGCCCGCTTCGATCGTGAAGTCGATCCCGTCCACCGCCCGGATGAGGCGGGAACGGCGCGTCACGAGGTTTTGAAGCGATGCCCAGCGACCCTGATGATACCTGCGGACGTGAAACGTCTTTTCGAGTTTGGAAACGTGGATGATGCTCAACACTCAGCTCCCGGTACTCTGATAATGCTTGACGCCAAAGCGCCAAAACGCAAGGGCGGCGACGAAACTCGCCACACCGACGAGCGGCGACAGAAACGGGGCGAAGGCCGGGAAACCGAAGGGGTCTGGCTTGTCTAGAAAGTAGAGTACCGGATAGTAGTTGAGGAAGATCGCGGGAACGAGATAGGTGAATATGCGGCGCAGCCAGTTCTGGTAGATGTGCATGGGATAGGAGATGAGGTAGCTGCCCCCGTAGGTCAGGATGTTGATCGCCTCGATCGATTCAACGGTCCAGAAGGTGATGGTCGAGCCGACGATATAGAGCCCGCCGAAAAAGAGCACCATGCCGGTGACGACCAGGGGGAGGTAGAGGACCTTGACCAGTGTCCAGTCGAACTGGGTCACGGTCACGGCAAAAAGCAGGACGCCGGCCCCGAAAACGATCCGTCCGAGCCTCCGCAAGGCGAACTGCGAGCCTAACACCTGGGTCAAAAGGTGTGCGGGCCGCAGCATGATTTGGTCGAAGCTGCCGTGGCGGACGGACGCGCCGAAGTCTTGTGGGTCGAAGCCGCCGAACACCATGTCCATGATACCGAACGAGATCTCCAGCAACCCAAAGAGGAATGCGACTTCGCCGAGCGTCCAACCACCGATCTGCTCGAAGCGCTCAAAAACCAGCGCCAGCGCGGCGAACTCCGTAGCGGTCACGAGTATGGCGCTGAACAGGTCGAAGGAGAAGGATACACGATACTGGAGCTGGCTTCGGATCTGGACCCCGAGGAGTCGACGGTAGATGTCGAAGGCTTGCCGCACCTATCCCCCCAGAATCACCAGTCGCCGCAGTCCGAAACGGAGCACGGCCTGGACGAGCACGATGAGACCGAGAGCCCAGGCCGCTTGGAGCAGCAAGGCTTCAACAAGCGCAGGACCGCTCACGATGCCCAAGTAGATTTCCACCACGGTATTGAGCAGGTAGGGGAAAGGTGTGAAGCTCGCCAGCTTCTGCACCCACGCCGGGAAGAAGGCGAGCGGCATCAGAAAACCGGAGAAGAAGAGGACCGACAGGAAAGCGAAGCGCCCAAATCCCCGGGCATTGGGTGACCAGAACGCCGCGGTGTTGACGAGAAAGCGCCAGGCGAAGCTTACCAGCCAGCTAAGCAGCAGCGACACCATCAAGGCGAGCCATGCCCAGATGGTGGTGGGATAGGTCAAGTCGAAAAAGATCTCGTAGATCAGCATAAAGGTGACGCCGCGCAGCAGGAGGCTGGCCACAGCGCGGCCCAGGTCCTGGGCCAACCAGAAGGAGAAGAGGTTCATCGGTTTGAGTAGATCGGCCGCTACGTCGCCCCTGTGCACTGCGTACATGAAGTCGTACCAGCCGAACAGGCTCAGGTAAGCGATCACCGCTTGGCTCAAGCCCGTATAAGTGATCACGCCCGCTACGGTATAGCCTTCGACGACTTGCCGGTCGCCGTAGAGCGCCAGTAGAATGGCGACGCGCAGAAGGCCGAAAAAGATGTTGGTGGCAAGGCCCGCAACCGTGGCGGCGCGGTAGGTAAGGGTTCGCTGGAACGATCTCTTGGCTACTTCGAAATAGAGTTTCAACACCTCAATCAAACTTTCAAAAAGCCGAACGTACCCTTGTGCGATGCACCTTTGAGAATACCGTATACGAGCCGGGAACGGTTCGCCTACCTGGGAACCGCTNNCTCGCCCGGCTCGAGTGTCATGGGGTTCAGGTAGAGTCCCCCCGGTCCCGCGGGTGCCACCGAGATGGCCGGCTCTCCGTGTGCGAGTTCGTCGATGATGCGGTCGTGCGTGATACCTGCCGTTTCCGAATCGACCAGCACGAGGCTTCGTGGCAGGGGCTGCCCTGCTTCGTTNNTCGTTGGGGAAGTCGCGCTTGGCGACCACGCCATCGATATCACTGAGGGCCTCGTTCCACATGGTGACGATGCGCTCGCACTCGTTGGCTCGAGCCTGATGATCGAGTTTCACGTAGCGTTCCACCGCGGCCATGAGGCCGAGCATCTCTTCCTTGCCGACCTTCATGGGGCGTCCGATGGCGTGGTTGGGGTTGCCGTGGACCCGGCAGCAGTCGATGAGGGTGCGCCGTCCCAAGATCAGCCCGGTGGCTTGCGGACCGCGCAGGTCCTTGCCACCGCTAAACAGGGCCAGGTCTGCCCCCATCTCGGTAAAGATCCAGAGATTGCTGACCGGCGGAAGCTGGGCTGCTGCGTCGACCACCACGGGGATGCCGTGCGCTTGGGCGACTTCGATGACCTCCTCGAGCGGCAACTCTCCGGGACGGTTCATCGCCCCTTGAAACCAGAAGATGCCGGCCGTCTTTTCGCTGAGGGCCGTCAAGAGGTCGCTGCGGGTCGTAGCAGTGGAGTTGCCGATCTCGACGAGATCGACCCCGACTTGGCGCACGGCGTGATCGTAGCCGTTGCGGTGGAGCTTTTGGACGATGATTTCACGCTTCAACCCGTCCGTGTTGGGGAGTTGGTGTACCGCGTCGGGATCGGCGCCCGCCACGCAGGCCGCTGTAGTCAACACCAACCCGGCGGCTGCCCCCGAGCTGACATAGGCCGCTTCGTTGCGGGTCAGCTCGGCAATGCGCTCACCCACCTTGCGTTGCAATTCGTCCAGATCGACAAAAGAGTGAGCGGCTTCCGCCATCGCTGCTACGACTTCGGGTGGCATCAGAGAACCTCCCAGCCGGGTCAGCGTCGCGTTGGCGTTGATGACGGGACGAACCCCCAAGGCCCGGTAGCTCGTCACCGGCGCAACTCCCAGTAGCTCGGCGGGGCCTCGGTCCATGTCGGCATGCTCAAGCCATCCGAATCGAAGACGATCTCGCCGGCCCGCAGGGTCATCAGGCATCTGAGGCGTTTGTCACCCACCAGCTTGGCCCCCCCACAGTCTGTGAAGCCGAAGCGGCCGCGCTCGAGCTCGAGCACCGCCACATCCGCCTCCGCCCCTTCGCTCAAGGTGCCGAGCTCACTCCGGCCGATTTCACGGGCCGGAGTCACCGTCGAGCGGTAGATGACGTCTTCGAGGCTCAGACCGATGTTCAGACACTTCGACATGGTGGTCTGCATGTCGATGACGGGTCCGTTGACGTTGCCGATGTGAAGGTCGGTGCTGATCGAGTCGGGCCCGAAGCCCCCTTCGATGGCGGGTACGGCCTTGCGGAACCAGAAGCTGCCGGCACCGTGCCCCACGTCGAAGATGATGCCCTTCTCCCTGGCTTCAAAGAGGAAGGCTTGGGGACGGCTCTCTTCGTCCAAGATGGGGAACTGCTGGGCGTACACGTGGGTGTGGATATCCCCTGGCCGCATCTTCTCGAGCAGCAGCTCGCGGTAGGGACGCTCTGGGCGAGGCCAGAAATCGAACATGACGTGCTTATTGCAGAGCTCTGCGGCTTCGATGGCCCGGTCGACCGCTGTCCAAGGCTGGTGGACGTCGTCCCACGGTTCACGGGTCCAGTAGTGGGCGGTCTTGATCCCCACGCAGAGTTCTGGGTAGGCGAGTACCGTCGCCGCGGCGAGTTCGGGGTCCATCTCGTCGGGATCCTGTTCGAAGTCGCCGAGCATACCCGATTTGACGATGTTGACATACGCCAGAATGCGGGTCTTGGCCAGATCGATGACGGTTCGTTTGAAGTGAAGGAAGTGCTTGGCGCCGGCCGTGCCGGTATCGACTACGGTGGTGACGCCCGAGCGGAACGAGTGGTGGTCGGCGACTACGCTCAACCCTTCGGGTTCGCGGGTGTGGTGGACGTGAACGTGGATGTCGATCAGTCCCGGGACGACGTAGAGACCCTCGAGCTCGACGACCCTTATTGCCTGCTTAGGGTCGAGCTCTGGTGCCACCTTCGCGACTCGACCGTCTCTGATGGCTACGTCCATGACCCCGTTGAGGTGGTTGGCGGGGTCGATCACGTGGCCGCCCCGTAGGAGCAGGTCGACGTTAGCTTTCTCTGCCACAAGTCCTCCTTATCGAGCGAGCATTGTTTGGTAATGAGTGCTGCGAACGGTTGTGTCTGGGCCGGTCTACATCTGATTATGCGTCTGGAAGATGAGGTGATGGGTGATGAGTAATGGGTGATGAGTGCTGCGAAGTTCGCGGCTGGGGTCCGTCTACTCTGACGGTTGCGTCTTCGAAGCCAGGTGCTCCAAAACCGTTTTCGTTCGCGGGTGCCTCACGCATTACCCATGACCCTTTTGCCCTTTGCCCCACTCATCACCGTTCACTCATCACTGTCAATCGGCTTTGGGCCTGGCCAGCGGTTCCCAGCCGNNCTCAGCCTTCGACATGTTCATGAGCCTGTTCTCGTAGTCGCCGCTAATGGTAAACGCCTGAAATCCCCCTCGAAATTCGAGGGCAGACAGAACGGCCCGGGCGACGTCTTCTCCCGTCGTGTTGATCGTCGGTACGCCGGGCTCGGTCTCTGCCAGCCACCTTTGGGTCAGTGTCGGATGGCAAAGGCGTAAGGCGTTAACGTCCATATTCCAAGTCCGGCTCGCGTTTAAACAGACCTCTTCGCCTAGACGCTTGGTGAACCCGTAGAGGTCGGTGGCGTCGGGGGGGAGGGCTTCATCCGAGAAATATCTATCTTTGTTCGGATTCTGACCGACCCCGCTGTAGACCGACATGGTGCTGGTGTATACGGCCAGGGTGATGCCGGCCGCCGCTGCTGCCCTGAGGGCGAAGTAGAGACCTTTGACGTTGACGTCGAAGGCCGACTCCAAGCCGGGGATTTCGTCCCAGTCGATACTGCCCATAGCCATGTAGACGAGGGCGTCCATCCCTTCGACCGCTTTGGTGAGCGTCTTGTAGTCCGTGACANNAACTCGAGCGAGGTGTCTTCGGGAGGTCTCAGGTCGAAGAGTCTAAGGGTGTGTGACGCGGCCAGCGCCGGCACGGTGAGCGTGCCGACCAAACCGCTTGCCCCGATCACGAGAACGCGCATGTTTGCCTCCTAATCATCTTCAATGATGTTGGTTGTCCATACTTTAGTAAACATCGTGCGCGTGTTGTGGTGTGCTATCGGTACTCCGTTGTACGCGGCAAACCCATGAGTATTCCTGTGGTCGAGTTATGCTCGATCTAGCTAGTATTGTCGATTGTAAGGACAAACCTGAGGGCTGTCAAATGACTGGACACGTTGGCCCAATTAGAATAGGGTCCTCAAACGGCTCTATGCGACGCTTTTTAGCTTATGATCAAACCTGTGAGCCGATTGCATCCACAGTATGGTCATGGACCAGTAGGGCAATTAGGTTCCCGCGTTAATTCTAGGACGCGAGGTCATTCATTTAGGAGGAGGAACATGAAGACGTTTGGTAGCGGGTTTCTTGTGGTTGTATTGATCTTCTTCTTGGCGAGTTGTACCCAAAATACCGTGTTTACAGCAGCCCTTTCGGGAGCCGGCGAGGTCCCACCGGTGGTGACGACTGCAACGGGTACGGTTACGGCTACGCTTCAAGGCAACACCTTGACGATTACGGGTAGCTACTCCGGTCTGTCTGGCCCAGCGACCGCAGCTCATATCCACGGCCCGGCATCGACGACGCAAACCGCCGGCGTACTCGTCCAACTAACGGTGACCGAGGGATCGACCCCGGGTTCGGGAACGATTTCTGGTGAGAGTACCGAACTCACGGGACAGGGGCTTACGACCCAGTTTGTGAGGAACGATCTCGAAGCAGGACTCTATTATATCAACGTCCATACCACTGCCAATCCAGCTGGCGAGATTCGCGGACAGCTTTTACGGTAGGGATCTGACCTCTTGGGACTGCAAAACCTTTGCAGTCCCAAGAGGTCGGCGCTTTGTGTAACTTCCGGTCCCATTCGTAACCGCTATTGAGGAGGATGCATGAGACAGGTCTTGGTTGTTCTGATTGCCGGTGTNNCTTTGGCCAAGCTCAAAGCCCTATGGTGGAAGCTGAACAGGGCTTAGCCGAGATCAGCACCGCGGAGGTGCTCACGTTCGCCCACGAAACGGCGGTGCGAGGAGCCTGGTCCCAGCTCATCAGAACCGACAATGGCGTCGCCATGAGCCTCCGCACCTTCGATCTCGACCCGGGCGGCGCCTACACCGTCTGGTGGGTGATCTTCAACACGCCGCAGGGCTGCAGCCCTGCGGATGATGGGATGTCCGTTTGCGGTGAGGACGACATCTTCGACGCACGGGGTAGGGTATCACCCAACCCGGATGCGACCATTTCCGTCACCTGGGCCGCAAGCAACGTGATCGGTGACGACGGCTTCGGCAACTTCAGCGGCTGGCTGCAAAAGGGACAAGCGATGGGCGAGGTGCTGTTTGGCCCCGGGCTGGTCGATCCCCGCGGCGCCGAAGTGCATCTGGTGGTCCGCAGTCACGGCCGGGCCAGTACCTATCGCAACGCCCTCTATACGCAGCTGAACTCGTCTGAGTCGCGTTGCCGGGCCTGTGTGGACCAGCAGTTTTCCATCCATATGCCTGCTGAGCATATGGCTGTTCCTATGGAGCCCGAAGGAGCCCGCTCCCCTTCACCGGCAGATGCCAGGGCCTATTTCGTCGATCTCGCCGACGGCGACGCCGTCACGAGCCCTCTGATCGTTCAGTTCGGACTCGAGGGGATGGAGGTTGTTCCCGCCGGTACCGAGGCGCCCGACTCGGGCCATCACCACCTGCTCATCGATACCGATGTTGCGATGCTCGACCTGAGCGCGCCACTGCCGTCGACCGAGACCGTCAGGCATTTCGGTCAAGGGCAGACGGAAGCCACGCTCGAGCTCGAGCCGGGGACCTACACCTTACAGCTGCTGTTGGGCAACCATAGCCACATCCCCCACGATCCTCCGGTGATGTCCGAAACGATCACGGTGATCGTTGGGGAGTGATTTAGCCCGTCCTGTACACGTTTATGCCCCCTTGGCTCTTCAGGCGCGGCCTCGCATCATGCCGTGCCAGTAGAGTTGGGGGAGGACGTAGCGTTTCAACAGGTACATGTCCAGGCGCTCTTTGGTCTGATCGACCGGGAAGGTCGGCTTGTAGGCGTTGCCGTAGGTGAACTCGGCCAACACCAGCCTGCCATAGCCGGTCAACAGCGGGCAGGAAGAGTAGCCGTCGTAGGTGGCTTCGAGCGTCTTTTCTGCCATGACCGCCAGCAGATTTTTGACCAAGACCGGTGCCTGCTTCCTTACGGCTGCCCCGGTTTTGGCGGTCGGTAGGGCGGCTACGTCGCCCAAGGTGAAGACGTTGGGGTAGTCGGGGTGTTGCAGGGTGTGCTTGTCGACCTTGACCCAGCCCTCGTCGGGACCGTCTCGGTAGGCCAGCTTGCTGCGCCTGATGAAATCCGGAGCGCTTTGGGGTGGGGTCACGTGGATCATGTCGAAGGGGATCACGGCCTGACGGAGCACCTCACCNNGAAGGGGATGACGGCTTGCTCGATGACCTCACCCGAGGCAGGATCGCGTACGTCGAAGACGGCCTCTTTGCGCTCGGCACGGATTTCTACGAGGTTGTGGTGAAAGCGCATGTCGATGTCGCGTTCCAGTACGATTCGCTCGAGCGTCTCGTTGATTTCGGGTACGCCCAACAGCTTCGTGCCTGCAAACGCGCCGATCACCTTGGCTCGATCGCGTAGGCCGTGACGTCGAAAGTAATCTTCTGCCAGATACATGATCTTCTGCGGTGCACCACCGCACTTGACCTGGCCGAGCGCGTTGGTAAATAAGGCGTTACCCCCCTTGAATCGACGGAGGGTTTCCCAGGTATATTCGGCGGTCTCGAAGGCGTAGTTGCTGCAGATGCCGTTGGAGCCCAGGTTCTCTTTGAGGCCCTTGACCGCACCCCAGTTGAGTTGGATGCCTGGAGCCACCACCAGAAAGTCGTACGTGAGCTCTTGCCCACTCTTGGTGGTGACCGTGTTTTCGTCGGGATCGATCTCTTCGGCACGGTCTTTGATCCAATGGACCCCCTTAGGGATGTAGTTCGCTTCGTTGCGAACGGTGGCTTCCTTTTTCACCACGCCGGCGCCGACCAGGGTCCATAAGGGTTGGTAGAAGTGCTTGTCAGAAGGCTCGATAAGAGCGATATCCGGTCGATCGAGGGCGCGTGTCAAGCGGGCAGCCACGGTGATGCCGGCTGAGCCTCCGCCGATGATGAGGATGTGGTGATGTGTGTGTTTCATCCATGACCCCTTAGCTACGAGAAGTGGGTATGACGGTTCCCCATTTCGACAGTACACTAAATACCACCCTAGGGTATAGGGACATTTGTCCATAGATTGAAGCTGTTTCGACCTGCTGAGAGCGGAGTTCAGCGGGCAAGTTACCAAAGCATGTTTGGAGGGGAGAGGTGGGTATGACGTAGGAGCGCTGCAAGGGCTAGGTCGAGAACAAAACATCTTCGTGTAGTTGCACAACCCATCACGGCCCCCCCTTTATTCCCCTGAACCCTTGTTCGATCTGTGAGGGACGACTTCTTGCAACCCTCACCTGCGAGTTTCTTTGGCGCTTCCACGGCGATCGATCATCGAACGTCATCCAAAAGTAGGACCCACGAATCCTTCTATCTGAGGAGGCAGACCATCGATTGAGTCGCTAAGGTAGGAATATGACGACACCTTGGTATCTATTCCCATTCGTAGGTCTTTGGTTGCTTATGGCGGCCATCTTGACCTTGACGGGCCGATTGATCGGGATCGTGGTGGGCTTGACGGTTATTGCGATCGGGGTGGTGTTGTCCCTAACGATGATT
>JABAHR010015131.1_pt1 | contig 10405 bp, 5 predicted proteins | sample 7062101 | NCBI WGS metagenome assembly JABAHR01 (sample SAMN14534553, study PRJNA622989) | marine sediment metagenome | biome: marine biome [ENVO:00000428]; feature: marine pelagic biome [ENVO:01000023]; material: deep marine sediment [ENVO:00002113] | place: India: Gulf of Kutch | collected...
CAACCACAATGCCTTCGCCTATCACATGTCTCTCGACAACCAGGCGATCGACATCGGGACGGACGAAAGGCCGCATAACTACTCACACCACGTCGAAAGCAGCTGGAAACAGATCGGAAACAAGATCGTCTGGGAGTTTGCTATCGACATTTATACAGACAAATACATCGACGGCTCGGATGACAACACGCCGGTCACCCTTCATGCGGGCAAGGTCATGGGGCTCATGCTCGCCTATTGCGATAACGATGGCAGCGAACTTCGAGAGAATTTCGTGGGATCGGAGTCGGTGCCTTCGGGACCTAAAGATCGCGGCTGGATCGATGCCGGCCTCTTCGGCACGCTGCAGCTCGTGGATACGGAATAAAAATTATGGAACAAGCCGTAAGTGCAGATCGCAAAGGCGGGAATGCGGTATCCGGTGAATTCGTGACATTCGCCGGAGAGCGTTATTACGCCATACACAACGTTGACAGGATGGCGCCTTTCTTTATCAGCGTCATCTCGAGCGCCGACCATTGGCTCTTCGTGTCGTCCACGGGCGGTTTGACGGCGGGACGGGTTTCCCCCGAAACCGCCCTGTTCCCCTATATACCGGTCGATCGGGTCCACGAGAGCATTTCGCATACAGGGCCGAAAACCTTGCTGCGCGTACAGGCCGACGGGCATCAGCAACTCTGGGAGCCATTCAATCGCGAGTTCGAAGCGCACTTTGCGGTCAGCCGTCACCTTTACAAGAACATGCTCGGCAACAAGCTCTGTTTCGAGGAAATCAACCACGACCTGAAACTCGCCTTCCGTTACACGTGGATGACGAGTGATCGTTTCGGCTTCGTGCGTCACTGCGAACTTGGCAACTTGGCCAGCCGGCCGGTTCGGGTCGACGTGCTTGACGGACTGCAGAACATTCTTCCCGCCGGCACGCCCCTGCTTGCACAAACGAATACCAGTAACCTCGTTGACGCCTACAAATGGACGGAGCTGGACGAACCGACCGGGCTCGGCATATTCACGCTCTACTCAGGAGTATCGGACCGGGCCGAGCCTTGCGAATCTCTGAAAGCGAATACGGTCTTTGCCACCGGGCTCGAGGTGCGCCGCGTATTGCTCTCCTCGGAGCAACTGGATGCCTTTCGCGCGGGAGCTGATGTGGAGCAGGAGGCGTGCAAGCGCGGCATTCGTGGTTCCTATTTCGTGAACGCATCCGTCGAGGTGGCAGCCGGCCAGTCGCAGCGCTGGCAGCTCGTCGCCGACGTGGAGCAATCGCAGGCCCGGGTCGTCGAACTGCGAAAGCGGCTACAGCGAGAAGCCGATATCGAAGACACCATCGCCGGGTCCATCGATATGTGCGATGACGAACTCGCACGAATCATGGCCGCAGCTGATGGCTTCCAGGTATCCGCGCAGGAAAATGTGGCCACCCATCATTATGCGAACGTGCTGTTCAACACCCTGCGTGGCGGTATTTTCGACGACCAGTACAACGTCCCTGCTCGCGATTTCCTGCAGACAGTAAGACACTTCAACCGCAGCGTATATGCGCGCAACGAAGCGCTGCTCGGCAGCTTGCCGGATGTGATCAACTTCAATCAGCTCGTGTCGATGGTCCGGCCGCACGGCGATCGGCAGCTCGAGCGACTCTGCTACGAATACCTGCCGATTACCTTCGGCCGCCGCCACGGCGACCCCAGCCGCCCCTGGAACCGCTTTGCGATCCGGCTGAAGGACGAGTTCGGCAACCGGCTGCTTTCCTACGAGGGCAACTGGCGCGACATCTTCCAGAACTGGGAGGCATTGACGTTCAGCTATCCGGAATTCATCGAAAACGTGATCGCGAAATTCGTCAATGCATCGACGATGGACGGCTACAACCCCTATCGCATCACCAAGGAAGGCATCGACTGGGAAGTCGAGGAGCCCGACGACCCCTGGAGCTACATCGGCTACTGGGGGGACCACCAGATCATTTACCTGCAGAAGCTGCTCGAGCTGTCGCAACATTTCCATCCGACGCGTCTTGCAGAGCTGTTGCACCAACCAATCTTCTGTTACGCCAACGTCCCTTACCGGATCAAGTCTCTGGAAGACCTGCTCGGGAACCCGAAAGACACGGTCGTCTTCGATCATGCACTCGCGGAGCGCATCGAGCAGCGGGTTGCCGAGAACGGCGCCGACGGCAAGCTCGTTCTGGACGATAACGGCGAGGTTTACCAGGTCACTTTGCTCGAGAAATTGCTGGTGCCGCTGCTCGCCAAACTGGGCAACTTCGTGCTCGGCGGAGGAATCTGGCTCAATACACAGCGGCCGGAGTGGAACGACGCCAACAATGCCCTGGTCGGCAACGGTCTCAGCATGGTGACTTTGTATTACATGCGTCGCTACGTCTGCTTCCTGCAGGAATTGTTGTCGTCTGAATCGGAACCGGTCGACCTCTCGCAAGAGGTGAGCGAATGGCTGGGCGATACCGCGTCCGCCCTGGAGAGTGTCCGCCCCGTGTTCGTAGCCGGCCCGACCAGCCCGGAGCAGCGGTTCGAAACGCTCCAGGAATTGGGGCTGGCGGCCTGCGGCTACCGCGAAGCCGTGTACAGGAAGGAAGGCTTCTCCGGCAAGGTGAAACAGCAGCCGGACGCTATCCTCAAGATGCTCGATGACGCGCTCGCCGCGATCGATCACAGCATCAGCGTCAACCGGCGCATCGATCGGCTCTACAACGCCTACAACATCCTCGACCTCGGTACCGGTACGGCGCAGATCGACACGCTGTACCCGATGCTCGAGGGCCAGGTCGCAGTGCTGAGTTCCGGCGCAATGTCGGCCCAGGAGGCCTGCTCCTTGCTGGACGCCCTTTTTGAAAGCGACATTTACCGTCCTGAGCAGCATGCTTTTATGCTCTATCCGGACAGAAAACTACCCGGGTTCTTCGACAAGAATCGTATTCCCGAAGCTGATGTAGCAGCGATCCCGTTACTTACGCGTATGCTCGAGGCCGGCGACGATCGTATCGTCTCCAAAGACGCGGAAGGCACCTATCGCTTCAGTGCAGACTTCAGGAATTCAGGGGATCTCGTGGACCGACTCGACGCACTGCAGCCCGACTACGGTGACGAGATCGATGCCGCAAGTGAGCGCCTTGCTGCAGCTTTACGAGAAGGTGTTCAATCATCGAGCGTTCACCGGGCGTTCGGGAGCAATGTTCGGCTTCGAGGGACTTGGCAGCATCTATTGGCACATGGTCTCGAAGCTGCTACTTGCGATCCAGGAGAACTTTTTTTCGGCGCGCGATAACAATACCGACGCGGAAACCTGCTCGCGGCTTGCATCACTCTACTACGCGGTCCGGGAGGGAATCGGCTTCAACAAGACGCCGGCAGAGTACGGCGCATTCCCCACAGATCCCTACTCGCATACGCCGAAACACGCCGGCGCGAGGCAACCCGGGATGACCGGCCAGGTAAAGGAAGAAGTGCTTACGCGATTCGGCGAGCTGGGTGTGCGCGTACAGGGCGGCACAGTAAGTTTCGACCCCAGCTTGCTTCGTGCGGTTGAATTCTCTGCCGAGCCAGGCTCGTTCCGGTATCTCGATGTGCAGGGTGACTGGCAGGAATTGCAGTTGTCACCGGCAACGCTCGGATTCACCTGGTGCCAGGTGCCCGTTGTCTACCGGCTGGAAGAGGCTGCCAGCCCGGCTCTGATGCTCACCTACCACGATGGCATGACGCAGGCCCTGCCTGGCCTGTCACTGTCGGAATCGATGAGTACGGAGCTATTCCTGCGCAGCGGCCACGTCCGGCAGATTACCGTGACCGTCAGGCCCGAAGACCTGTTCACAGATTGACAGCGCTGTCAGATCAAGGTCTAATTCGGCGCTTGTAGGGGGAGGTGGGCAGTATAGCTCACGAAGTCGACAATCTATGCCGAAAGTCACTATAGACGACGTCGCGGAACTCGCGGGCGTTTCGATCAAAACCGTTTCGCGCGTCGTCAATCGGGAGCCTAATGTCCGCGAGACGACACGAGCAAAAGTCGAGGCGGCGATTGCCCAACTCAGCTACCAGCCAAACAAGGCCGCGCGCAACCTGGCGAGTCATCATTCACACCTCATCGGCCTGATCTACGACGACCCCAGTTACTACGAAATTCCGAGTGCCGGCTACGTCATCCGGATGCAGCAGGGCGCGCTCAGTGCCTGCCACTCCAGCAACTACGAATTGCTGATACACCCGTGCCAGTATCGCAAAAAGGACATCGGCAAGGAGATCAAGACGTTGATCGAGCGCGCACGCCCGGACGGGATCGTGCTGGCCGCACCACTTTCGAACATGCCGAAGATCGTACGCGCAATCGAATCGACGGGCACACCGTTGGTGAAGCTGTCTCCCGGAACGCGTAACGGCAAACAGCTCTCGGTGGTTACCAATGACCGGCAGGCAAGCGCCGACATGACCCGCTATCTTGCTTCGCTGGGCCACAAGCGAATAGCCTTCATAACCGGTCACCCGAGGGCCAAGGCGGTCGGTAACCGCTTTCTCGGCTACCAGGACGGCCTCGAACAAAGCGGCCTGAAATTCTCGGAGCGGCTCGTCGTGGCAGGCGACAACTCGATCGGGTCGGGCGAGGAGTGTGCAATCAAGCTGCTCGACCGGAAGAATCGCCCCACGGCCATTTTTGCCGCCAACGACGACATGGCCGCCGGCGTCATCCGCGTGGCCGACCGGCTGGGCATCAAGGTGCCCGAGGAACTGTCCGTCGCGGGCTTCGACGACATCGCGCTGGCGCGTCAGGTCTACCCGGCGCTCACGACCATCAACCAGCCGCTTGCGGACATGGCAGAGCATGCGGCCGTTGCGCTGATCGCCTCGGTTCGCTACAAAGCGCCGCTGCAGGGCATGGAAACCATCCCCGCTACGCTGCAGATCAGGGAGTCGACCGGACCCGCGCCTGATTGAGCGTTTTCCTGTAAGCGGTCGTTACGGCTCGCCCGTATAGACCCTCACATAGTCGACTTCCATGGTGACCGGAAACTGGGTTGCTGCTGTTGGTGCTCCCGGGAAGTTGCCGCCGACGGCCACGTTGAAAAGGATATAGAAGCGTTCATCGAACGGGGCCGGGAATGGCGCGGCAGTCGTGGACCACGAATTCTGCGTCGAGTAAAGGATGTCGTCGACGTACCAACGCATCTCGGTCGCATCCCATTCCAGGGCGTAGGTGTGAAACTCGGTAGTCGCGTCGGTAGGCACCAGGTACTCGTTGGTCGAAGACTGATTGGCCGGGAACTCACCACCATAATGAATCGTGCCGAACACGTTGTTGCCGCCCGTGCCGCCCAGGTTGACCGCCTCGACGACATCGATCTCCCCGGATGCGGCCCACGTGCCATAGACGTCGTCCTGCGGCAACATCCAGAATGCCGGCCAGATCCCCTGGCCTCCGGGAAACCGTATCCGGGCCTCGATGCGTCCGTATTTGAACGCAAACCGGTCGCGGGTATTCAGCCGCGCCGAGGTGTAGTTCTTGCCGCCCACGGCCTCCTCGCGGGCGGTTATCACGAGCATGCCGTCCCTCAGTTCTGCGCTGTCCTCGAGGTACCACTGCAGCTCGTTGTTGCCCCAGCCCGGAATGCCGTACTGGCTGCCGTCACCGTTCTCGAAGAACCACACCTCCGGATCGAGCTGCGCCGCATCAAACTCATCGCTCCACACCAGTGTCAGGGTATCGCCGGGAGAAACATCGAAGTTGTCGGCAACCGTCAGCGTCGGGTTATCGATGTTCACATTCACCACCGCTGGGGGCGGCGGTGGCGGCGGTGGCGGGGGCGGTGGACCTGCGACCGGCGGCGAGCTACCGCCACCTCCACCACCACCGCAGGCAGACACCGAAATCGCCGTCAAAAGAAGAAGAGCTACCCGCAAAAATCCTTTCTTGTCCTCAAACATCCTGTCGACCTCAAAACCATGGCACTCATGCACAGCGCGGGTAAACGATATGACAGCGCTGTCAAAACTATTTCGAATTATACCCAAAATACGGTCGACCGACGATAAGTAACAGGTTAACTCTCGGGCGGCTCAAACCCTTCTCGAACCAGAAACGGAATATTCGCATGTGCCACCCGACCGTTGCCGTCGTAGGCATACGCAAACAGGCGATACCTGCCTGGCGAAGTGACCTTAATCGTTGCCGTTGCGGCCGTGACACCGGACAGCAGCCCTTCCAGGTTGGGCAATGGTTCTTCGCGATCTCCTCCCGACTTGGTCGACTCACTCTCCGGTTTTACCTGCCAGTGGTAGGTAAGCGTATCGCCGTCGGGGTCGACGACGTCGAACGCCGCTTCGTAGGATTCACCGGCCACCAGGACCACGCTCTCCTTGTAACCCTTGCCGTCGAGCCTGATCGAACTGACACGCGGCGTGCGGTTCGCCGGCCACGAACCTGTCCAGATGTAGTGCATGGCGTCTACCGCCTCGGTTTCCTCGCCGGTCTCGGTGAGCAGGCCGAACCAGGTCGGCGTGCGTTCCTGCTTCTGCCCCCACAGGAACGCGTACGAGCCGATCAACTGGCCATCGAATGTTGCAAGAACCTCGGTGTGTGCCCGAAGGAACACGTCGGCTTTCTCGGAACTCGTCAGTTCCACCGGAATTCCCCACGACGTCTTCTCCATCTCCCAGTAGCCGATCGTGCCCCATTCCGTGACCATGAAGGGCCTGTCGAAACCGGTCTCGGCGATCTTATCCGGCATACCGAACAGGCTGCCGTAGACCTGGAAGCTGATGAAGTCGACTGCAGGCGCCCGCGACTCGATTTCCGCAATGACGTCCGGCTTGAACCCGGATATCGGTGTCGTCACCGGGTGATTCGGGTCCAGTTCGTGGATCATTTCCGCGACGTCGTTGACGGCGTCCCAGACGCTCGGGTTCGTATAGCTGTGATTCAGCTCATTGCCGACGAGCCAGAACAGCACGGCCGGGTGGTCTTTGTACTTCAACACCTCTTCGCGGATTTTCGCCAGCTGCGCGGCGACGGCGACCGGGTCATCGTAATCGAAGCCGTGACGCTCGGCCTCCATGGACAATCCGAGCGCAACCGTGACGCCGTTTGCTTGGGCCATGTCCAGGAGTTCCCTCGTGTCCTGCGAATCAATATTGGTGGTCCACGTCCTTATCGAGTTGCCGCCGTGTTGAACGAAGCTCTTCATGTCGTACCTGTTCATGCCCGCGCCTTTCACGACATAGGGCTCGCCCCCGCGCATGAGCACATAGCCGTCCTCGGTCTGCCTGACCTCGACCTTGATCGCGGGCTCCTTTGTACCCGGCTCGGGGGAACACGCTGTCATCAGGAGAAGTAGCGTAACCGCTGCGAGATATCTCATATCAGTCTTTGATGAGTATCGTCTCGAGTTCTTCAAGTGACCGTCCCTTGGTCTCCGGCAGGATGCGCATCACGAAAACGAGACCCACGACCGCGAACAGCCCATAGATAAGGAACGTTCCTGCGTTACCAATGTTCTCGAGCTGCCACGGGAAAATGAAGGTGACGAGGAATGCGACGGTCGAATTGACGAGGCCGACGAACGATATTGCGACGCCCCGCACCCGGTTCGGGAACAGTTCCGAGAACAGCACCCACATGATGGGTCCGATCGAGACCGCGAAACTCGCAACGAAACCGAGAATCGCAAAAAGGATCAGCAGCGGATTCATCGCGATTGCATTGCTGACGAGATCGGATTCGAACCGCTTGTAGGTGTCCTCACCGATTGCTGCAAACAGGGCCTCGCGAAATTCCGTGTCGCTCTCGTAGGTCGTATCGACGACCACCGCGAGCTGCTGCCGGTCGATTTCCGCGGGCAACGCGTCGATCGCCGCCTGGTCCAGCCTGTAGGTCGCGGACCCGAAGCCCCAGGCAAGCGTCAGCATGCAGACGGCGNNGCGTTCGTCCCTATGCCCGACTGCTCGAAGATCATGGGCGCATAAAAGAACACCGCATTGATGCCCGTGATCTGCTGCAGGATGCCGACCGAAATTCCAATCGTCATCACGAGTCTCAGCGACGGATGCAGCAAGGTCTTCGGCGACACCTGGCCGAGTGCCGCCTCGGCTGCGATAGCCTCTTTGACGGACTGCAAATCGGCGGCCGCCTGTTCGCTGCCACCGACGCGTTCGAGCACGGCGCGAGCTTCGTCGTCCCTGCCGCGCATCGCGAGCCAGCGCGGGCTTTCCGGCACGAAGAGCAGCGCCAGGAGATACAGCACGGCCGGCAGCGTCTCGATACCGAGCATCCAGCGCCAGTTCCATTCGCCGAGCCTGAGCGCTTCGGCCCACGCGGCGCCGGACTCGCCCAGCGTCAGGATCAGGTAGTTGCTGAAGAAGGCGACCGAGATGCCGATGACGATGTTGAGCTGGTTGAACGACACCAGGCGCCCGCGGGATTCGGGGGGCGCCATCTCGGCGATGAACATGGGCGCAATGATGAGTGCCGCACCAACGCCGAGTCCGCCCAACATCCGCGCGACAACCAGCCACAGGAAACTCGGCGCAAGAGCAGAGGCGATTGCGGATATCGCAAACAGAATGGCGGCGATCCTGAGCACCGGCCGGCGACCGATGCGATCGCTCAGTGGACCCGACAGCATCATCGCCAGCGTCGCCGTAAGCGCGAGCGACGACACGGACCAGCCTACCTGGATCTTCGTCAGCGAAAACTCGACTTCGATGAATCCGACGACACCGGAAATCACCGACGCATCGAAGCCCATCAGGAAGCCGCCGAGTGCGACGAACAGGGCAATCGTTGCGGTATAACGTGAGGAGGAACTCATTTCGCCATGCCCAACTCAGTCGCCGGCCACGATGCGAAAAGCGGTTTTCAGATCCGTTTCCGAACTCCCGCCGATCCAGGCGTGGAAATCGCCCGGCTCGACCATGAACTCGTTGTTGCGCCCGAAGAATGCGAGATCATCCGTGTGCAATTCGAAACTCACCGTCACGGTCTCGCCAGCTTCGACGCGCAGCCTGCGAAAACCCTTCAGCTCCCTGACGGGCCGGGTCACGTTTCCGACCAGGTCCCGAATATAGAGCTGCACGACTTCATCGGCGGCGACGTCACCGCGATTCGTCAGCTCGGCACTGATGGTGACCACACCACCGAGCGGCACCTCCGCGGAGTCGACGCGAATATTGTCGTAGCCGAAAACCGCGTATGAGAGGCCGAAGCCGAACGGGAAAAGCGGCGCGTATCCTGCGTCGAGGTGGAAGGCGGCCATGCCCAGTGAGGTCTGCGGCGCGCGCACTTCTATGTCGTCGATGTGCACGTACTTTTCCGGCGTCGGCGGCTTGCCCGTATTTTTCTGGCTGTAATAGATGGGAACCTGGCCGACCATCCTCGGGAACGTCGCCGGCAGCTTGCCGGACGGCGACTCGACGCCGAACAGCAGCTCCGCGATCGCGGGGCCGCCCATCGTCCCCGGGTGCCATGCATAAAGAATCGCGTCGACGTTACCGATGATGTTCGTCAAGGTCAGCGGGCGACCCGCCATGATGACGGCAATGACCGGTTTGCCGGCCTCTCGCACGCGCCTGACGAGTTCAGCCTGCGCGCCCGGCAGATCGATGTCGGCGCGCGAATGGGCCTCGCCGGAGAGTATCGACTCCTCTCCGAGGAACAGCACTACCGCGTCCGATCTCGCGGCGGCAGCAACGGCCTCGTCGAATGGTTCCGTCGACCTGCTGCGGCTCGTCTCCATGGCCCGCACGTAGTCGATTTCTGCCTTGCCGCCCACGAGATCGCGAATACCCTGCAAGGCCGTGACGCTTAGCGCCGGATCGCCATCGAATACCCAGGTGCCCAGTTGTTCATAGGCGTCATCGGCGAGCGGACCGATGACCGCGACCCTGTCGAGGCTCTCCATCGACAACGGTAACAAGCCCTCATCGTTCTTCAGCATGACCACGCTTTGCAGCGCCGCTGCCTTTGCGGTGGCGAGCGCCTCCGGACTCCCGAATGGTGGCAGTGCTTCGGGATTGGCGTACGGATTTTCGAACAGGCCGAGACGGAATTTCGCGCGCAGAATATTCGTGACGGCCGCATCGATGACAGCTATATCCAGGACGCCCTGTTCGACGAGTTCGGCAAGGTTTCTGTCATACACGTGGCCCGCCATGTCCATGTCGACGCCGGCTGTCGCCGCCGCGAGGGCCGACTCCCTGTCGCCGGCGGTCAGCCCGTGGACTGCGAGCTGATGGATCGAATTCCAGTCGCTGACGACAAAACCATCGAAGCTCCATTCTTCGCGCAGAACCTGGCGCATCAGGAACTCGTTGCCGGTCGCTGGCACTCCGTTCAGGTCGCTGAACGATGCCATCAGCGTTGTTACGCCCGCATCGACGGCGGCATGAAACGGTCTCAGGTG
>JABAHR010021006.1_pt4 | contig 10401 bp, 6 predicted proteins | sample 7062101 | NCBI WGS metagenome assembly JABAHR01 (sample SAMN14534553, study PRJNA622989) | marine sediment metagenome | biome: marine biome [ENVO:00000428]; feature: marine pelagic biome [ENVO:01000023]; material: deep marine sediment [ENVO:00002113] | place: India: Gulf of Kutch | collected...
TTGAGCCCGTATCCTGTCGGCGAGTGGCAGACCCGCGCGCAGGTATCAACATTGTTGTTTCCGAAAGCGGCGCGTACCAGTTTCTGCACGAGGAAGGTTTCCTCGTTGGTGCAGCGCGAGGAGGTGATGCCGCCGACGCTGTTGGTGCCGTGCGCGGTCTGAATCTCCCGGATGCGGCGCGCGGCGTACCCGATGGCCTCGTCCCAGCCGACCTCGCGCCAGGGTTCGTCGATGGAATCACGGATCATCGGGCTGGTGATGCGGTCGCGATGGGTGACGTAACCCCAGGCGAACCGGCCCTTGACGCAGGCATGGCCCTCGTTGGCCCTGCCTTCCTTCCAGGGCGTCATGCGCACCACCTCGCCGCCGCGGGTCTCCGCGCGGAACGCACAACCCACGCCGCAGTAGGCGCAGGTGGTCACGGTCACGCTGTCCGGTACGCCCATCTGGAGCACGGAATTGTCCTCCAGCGCCGTGGTGGGGCAACTTTCGACGCAGGCTCCGCAGGACACGCATTCTGATGCCATGAAGGGCTCGCCCTGCCCCGCGCTGACCATGGAAGCAAAGCCGCGGCCGTCCACGGTCAGGGCGAAGGTGCCCTGGATGTCCTCGCAGGCGCGCACGCAGCGGTAGCAGACGATGCAACTGGCCGGATCGAACGTAAAATACGGATTGGACGCGTCCTTTCCGGTCGCCAGGTGATTGCTGCCGTCGCGCCCGTACCGCGTCCCGGTCACGCCCAGCCTGTCGCTGATCCGGCGGATGCCGCACTCGGTGGGCGAATGGTTTTCGAGGCAGTCCTCCGGGTGATCGGAAAGATACAGTTCCAGCACGTTGCGGCGGAGCATGTCGATCCTGTCGGACCCGGTGCGCACCACCATGCCTTCCGCGGCCTCCACGGTGCAGGAAGCCGGGTAGCCCTTGCGTCCCTCGATCTCCACCAGGCACATGCGGCAGGAACCGAATGCATCCAGCGTATCGGTGGCGCACAGCTTGGGCACCTTGATGCCGGCCAGTTCGGCGGCGCGCATGACCGAGGTGCCCGCGGCGACTTCGACCGCCCTGCCGTCCACCTCGAGGCGCACGGGGGCCTCGATGGCGATCGGGGCCGGCGTTCCGAGATCGGCCTGTGGCCCGTAGGGTTGTGCGCCTTGAAACTCTGACATGTCATTCACCTCTCAGGCCCGGAAGTCCTCCGGGAAGTGCTTGATCGCGCTGCGCACCGGGTACGGGGTCAGGCCGCCCATGGCGCACAGCGATCCCTCGACCATGGTCTCGCACAGTTCGTCCAGCAGTTGCAGGTTCGCGTCCCTGGCCTCGCCGTCGCGGATCTTCCCGATCAACTCCATTCCGCGCACCGACCCGACCCGGCACGGGGTGCATTTGCCGCAGGATTCGATCGCGCAGAATTCCATCGTGAATTGGGCCTGCTCGGCGAGGTTCACCGTGTCGTCGAACACCACCACGCCGCCGTGGCCCAGCATGCCGTCGTTCGCTGCGAAGGCCTCGTAATCCAGTTCCAGGTCGAGCATCGAGGCCGGTAAATAGGTACCCAGGGGACCCCCCACCATGATGGCGCGAACCGGCCGGCCAGTCGCGGTCCCGCCGCCGAAATCCTCGACCAGTTCCCTGAGGGTCGCTCCGAACGCCAGTTCCACGAGCCCGCCGCGCCGGATGTTGCCACCCAGTTGGATGGTCAGGGTGCCGCGCGACCGGCCGGTGCCGTAGTCGCGGTACCAGGTCCCGCCGTTGGCCAGGATGGAACTCACCGCGCCCAGTGACAGTACGTTGTTGACCACCGTGGGCTGCTGGAACAGGCCCTCGATGGCGGGCAGCGGCGGTTTGAAGCGCACCAGCCCGCGCTTGCCTTCCAGGCTCTCGAGCATGGAGGTTTCCTCGCCGCAGATGTAGGCGCCTGCGCCGACGCGGATCTCGATTTCGAATTGCCGGCCGCTGCCGCGGATATCTCCGCCCAGGTAGCCGGCCTCGTTCGCCGCCGCGATCGCATTGTTCAGCACATGCAGGGCCCTCGGGTACTCGGAGCGCAGGTAGATGTAGCCCTGCGTCGCTCCCACGGCCAGGCCGGCGATGGTCATGCCCTCGATCAACTGGAAGGGATCCGCCTCCATCAGCAGGCGGTCGGCGAAGGTGCCCGAATCCCCCTCGTCGGCATTGGCGCAGATGTATTTCTGCTCTGCTTGCGTGTCGAGCACCGTCTGCCATTTGATGCCGGTCGGAAAGGCGGCGCCGCCGCGGCCCCGCAGGCCGGACTCTTTCACCTCGTCGATGATCGCCCGGGGTGTCATGGCCAGGGCCCTGTCGAGTCCCTCGTAGCCTCCCGTTGCCAGGTAATCATCCAGCGACAAGGGGTCGATAATCCCGGCGCGGGCGAAGGTCAGGCGCTGCTGCCGGGCCAGCCAGGGAATGTTTTCCAGGACGCCGAGGGAGTTCTCATGCACGCAGGCGCCGGGAAAGCCGACATCGAACATGCCGGCGACGTCTTCCACGGCCACCGGGCCGTAGGCCTGCCTGCCATCCCCGGTTTCCACTTCCACCAGGGGCTCAAGCCAGGATGCGCCGCGCGAGCCGTTGCGCACCACCTCGACATCCAGGCCTCGCACCACCGACTGCGCGGCGATCTCGGCGGCGACCTCGTCCGCACCCAGCGCACAGGCCGTGGTGTCGGCGGGAACGTAAATGCGCACGGTCATGACGCACCTACCAGCTTGTCGAACCGTTCCGGCGTGACGCGCGCGTGTACATCGTCACCGATGCGCACGGACGGGGAGCAGGAACAGTTGCCCAGGCAGTAGACGGGCTCCAGCGTGAATCGCCCGTCCTCCGTCGTTTCGCCGTAATCGATGCCCAGCGTCGACTTGGCGTGGGCCTCCAGGATCCGCGCGCCCATGGCCTGGCAGGCCTCCGCCCGGCACAGGTGGATGGTCTTCTCGCCCCGCGGTTCGCAGCGGAAGTCGTGGTAAAAGCCGATGAACCCGTGCACCTCGGCGCGCGACAGGCCCATGCCCCGGGCGATCAGAGGAACCGCCTCCTTCGGCACGTGCCCGTACGCTTCCTGGACCGCGTGCAGCAGCGGCAACAGTCCGCCGGGGACTTCTCGGTACTCCGAAGCCAGTGATGCAATTTTTTCTTCCATTGATTGCGCCATCCACGATCTCTGGTTTTGACAGATGACTGTTGGAAGCGGTCATCCGAACGGCCGCCGAATCCCTATCTTAGGCCCCCGGGTTTTAGCCTGCAAAGGTTATCGGCAAAGGCCGGTCACGATTTCATGCACTTATTATGCATATTTACAGTGGATTCTGCCGGGCGATGGAATTGACCTGCCTGCAGGCGGGGCGCAACATGCGCTCATGGCTGTTGAAAAAGCGGAAACCGTCGTCATCGGCGCGGGCGCCATCGGGCTGGCCACGGCGCGTGCGCTGGCGCGCTCGGGGCGCGAGGTCATCGTGCTGGAGGCCCATCCCGGCATCGGCATGGAAACCAGCAGCCGCAGTTCCGAGGTGATCCATGCCGGTATCTATTACGAACCCGGCTCGCTGAAGGCCCGCTGCTGCGTGCAGGGCAAGGAGATGCTCTATCGCTACTGCGCCGGGAAGGGTGTTCCGCACCGGCGCATCGGCAAGCTGATCGTCGCCAACGGCGACGAGCAGATGGAAAGCCTGGAGGTGCTGCGTCGCAACGCGGAGGCCAGCGGCGTGCACGACCTGGAACGCGTGGGTCCGCACCGCCTGGCCCTGATGGAGCCGCAAGTGCGCGCGGATGCCGCCCTGTGGTCCCCTTCCACCGGCATCATCGACAGCCACGCCCTGATGCTGGCCCTGCAGGCGGACCTGGAAGCAGCCGGCGGCACCGTGGTGCTGAACAGCAGGGCCCTGGGTGGCAGGGCAGACGCGAACGGCATCGAACTTCGCGTGGAAAGTGGTGGGGAGACCGCCTTCAAGGCGGAACTGGTCGTCAATGCGGCGGGACTGCACGCGGCCGAGGTCGCCGGCAGCATCGAGGGCGTGCCGCCGGAGTCCATTCCGCGTTATTACTACATCAGCGGCCACTACTTCACCTGTCCCGGCACGTCCCCCATCAACCACCTCGTGTATCCCGTTCCCGACCCCATCGGGCTGGGCATCCATGCCACGCTGGACATGGCCGGCCAGTTGCGCTTCGGCCCGGACGCCACGCACTGCGATGGCGTCGATTACCGCTTCGACGAGAGCAAGCGCAAGGCCTTCGCGGATTCGGTGAAGTCCTGGTTCCCGGCGCTCGATGAAGAAAGCCTGCAACCCGGCTACGTCGGCATCCGGCCCAAGCTGTCGGGCCCTGGAAGCGGGGACGTGGATTTCGTGATTTCAGGTCCCGAGGATCACGGCGTGCCGGGCCTGGTCAACCTGTTCGGTATCGAATCACCCGGGCTGACGTCCTGCCTGGCATTGGCCGAGGAGGCCGTGCATCGCAGCCGCTGATCGCGTTCGCCAATGCCCCGTTCATATAAATTCATTCAATTTCATGAATTTATATGAGATAACCAACCGCATTCGCTCTGTTATATTAAAAGCGGTCTGCACCCCTGGCGGACGCTGAAAATGGCTCTTTACGTGGCCGACCAGGCGGTTGACCGGTGATGCACATGGCACATGATCGCTCGACATCGGGGATTTCCTACAGCGAACTGCTCGCCGGCTTGCGCTCAGCGACGCCAGGCCCGGCCTGGCAAAGTTTTCTCGCGGCCTATTCGCAAACCATCCTGTCGATCGCGCGCCAGTACGCTTACGGCGCCGACAGGCTGAATGATTGCTACGTGTACATATGTGAACAACTCAGCGACCGCGGTTTCCGGCGCCTGCTGGCCTATGAGCCGGAGGGCGCCGCCAGTTTCCGCGGCTGGCTCAGGGTGGTCATCGCCAACCTATGCATCGACTGGCGACGGCGCTCACGGGGGCGGCCGCGTCCCTTCAGGTTGGTCGGCCGGCTTTCGCAGTTGGACCAGCGGGTCTTCGATTACCGCTTTCAGCAGCGCATGAACCTGCAGGCTTGCCTGGCGAGCCTGCGAGTGCAGTTTCCCGGGCTGACGGAACCGCAACTGGTCAGCGCCATTGCACGCGTCAACTCCGCATTGAGTCCGAGGCAGCATTTCCTGCTGAGCGCCCGCAATCCGACCACGCTGTCGCTCGATGACGAGCGCCACAAGGCCGCCTGCGAGCCGCGGGACCGCGCGCCGGATCCCGAGCAGGCGGCTACGCAGCACCAGGAGAGTCAGCGCCTGGCAAAGGCGCTCGCCAGCCTGCCGCACCGCCAGCGCCTGCTGATCAGGTTGCGCTACGGGCAGGAACTGTCCCTCAAGGAAGTTGCGCGGCTGATGCGCCTGGGTGATCCGTTCCGGGCCCGGCGCGAGATCCAGGCGGCACTGGCGGCACTGGAAAGGTTAATGATGGACTGATCTGCCAACCGGTGCGCAAAAAGCCCGGACGTGTCCGTGAACTGGATTGTAAAAAGGCGCGGCCGCGTCCCTGAACCGCCGGCACGAGCACACCGACAATGGATCGAAAGCAACTACAAGAGCTCATCAGGCAAGAAGCGCAGGCCCCGGTGCGGCAGGCCGGCTGCCCCGCGGACGACCGGCTGGCGGTCTTCATGGATGGCGGTCTGGATAAAGCAGCTCATGATCACCTGATCCGGCACCTGTCCGATTGTCAATACTGCCTGGATCGGGTGGGCATGCTGGGCCGGGCCCGGGATGACGAAGCCCCCGTTCTGGTGCCGCAAACCCTGCTGGCCCGGGGGCAACGGCTGGCATCGGCGGGGCAAGGACCCGCACGTCACGAGGCGGGCCGAAAACCCAGGATCAGCTGGGCCGCGGCAGCGGTGCTGGTGCTGGCGGTCGCCCTGGTGGCGCGCCAGGTTCCGGAACCCGCGCCGCCAGCCGGACCACCCGCTGTGCCGGACCGGGGCTTGCGCGAGAGCCGGAGTATCGATCCCGGCATCGCCGGCCCGCGCCTCCTTTCGCCCAGCGAGGGCAGCAGGCTCACGGCCGGCGGGCTGGAGTTCAACTGGGCGCCGGTACCGGACAGCCTCTACTACCAGGTCAGGATTCTCAGCAGCGAGGGCGACCTGGTCTGGCAGGAGCGCGTGGCCGGCACCCGCTGGACGCCGCCCGCGGCTTTTGAACTGGTTCCCGGCGCCGATTACTTCGTTCGCATCGAGGCTTGGCTGGACGATTCCCGGTCTGTGAAATCCGATTTCCTGCCCTTCAGGGTCGAGGAATCCCGGCCATGAACGACTTGCGCCAGGCCGCCGCGATGGCGCTGCTGCTCGTCGCCTCGCCATGCACCCTCAGGAGTGACCCCCAACGATCGCTGGACGATGCGGAGCAGACATATCGCAGCGAGGGTCCGCAGGCGGCGTTGCCCTTGTTCGAGAGCCTGGCTGCCGACTTCGAGACCGCCGGAGACCGCCTGGCTTTCGGGCGCTCGATCGGCATGCTCGGGGAACTCCACTGGCGCCTGGGCAATTACGACCAGGCGGCCGAACTGCTCACCCGGGCATTGACGGTCAAGCGCGAAACTGCCGACCGCCTTCAACAGGGCAAGACCCTCAACGTGCTCGGCCTGCTGCACTGGGATCTCGGTGAGTACGACCGGGCCAGGGCCCGCTTTGCCGAAGGCTCGGCCATCGCCGAGGATCTGGGCGACCATCGCCTGGCCGGCGCGATCCTCAACAACCTCAGCCTGGTGAACGACGAGCTGGGCGATTATCACGTGTCCCTGGAACAGTACCAGCGCGCGCTGGAACTCTACGAGCAAGTGGATTTTCCTCGCGGAGAGGGCGACACGCTGGGCAACATCGGCGGCGTGTACCTGCTGCTGGGTCGCTACCGCGAGGCCCTGCCCTACTACCGCCGGGCGCTGGCCATTTCCGAGCAATTGGATTCCGACATATCGATGAGCCAGGACCACGGCAACATGGCGCTGTGCCATCTTGGCCTGGGACAGGTCGACACCGCCCTCGAGCACCTGCAGCAAGCCGTGACGCTGGCCCGGGGTGCCGGTATGCAGCAGGACGAGGCGTACTGGTCACGCGTGCGCGGCAATGCCCTGCTGCGCAAGGGTGAGTACGGAGCAGCGCTGGAAAGCCAGCGCGCGGCACTCGGGCTTTACCGACAGATGGCAGGCCGTACCGAGATGGTCGAGGCCCTGCACGACATGGGCCAGACGCACCTGCTGCTGGGCGACGCGACGTCGGCAGAGCGCTTTTTCCGTGACGCCATGCAAATGGCCTGGGAGATCGGCCTGTCCCGCGGCGTGACCATGAACCTGTTCGCCATAGGTGACCTGCAGGTTCGCCGTGGCGATCCCGCGACTGCCGCGGCGCTCTACGCAAAAGGCGCTGACCGCGCCAGGGAGACCGGCGCCATGGCGAACTGGAGCGAGGGCCTGCTGCGGCTCTCGGCCGTCAACCGGGAGCGGAGCAAATACGGGCCGGCCGCCAGCGCCGCCGCCCGCGCGCTGGACATCGCTCGCGAAACGGGCGCGATCGGGCTCGAGGCCCGGGCCCTGTTCGAAGTGGCGGAAACTCAGCGCCTGCAGAGCCCGGACGCTGACTCCGCCGAACGCTACGATCCCGTGATCGCCCTGCTGGCCCGCACCCCGGACGCCGATCTCGAATGGCGGGCCCATTACGGCCGCGGCCTGGCGCTGGAAAGCAGCGGCAGCCGGGAGCAGGCCATCACAGCCCTGCAGGCCGCCGTGCGCAGCATAGAAAGCGTTCGCAGCCGCCTGGAGCAGGACCGGTTTCGGGCCGGTTACGTGCAGGACAAGTACCAGGTGTACGTGGACCTGGTGCGCCTGCAATTGCAGGCCGGCCGGGATCAGGAAGCATTCCAGACCGCGGAGCGGTTGCGCTCGCGCAGTTACCTCGACCTGCTGGGGAACGGCCGCCTGGCCGACAACGCCACCGTCGACGAGCAACGGGAGTTTGCGCTGCGGGAACGAATACGGACCCTGCGCGCAGCCTTGTCGGCTGAGCACACCCGCACCCGGCAGGAACAGCGGCAGCTGGCCATCAACACCTACTCGGCCGAGTTGGTGGCCGCCGAGCGGGAGTACCAGGCGGCGCTCGACGAGCGGCGGCACAGCAGGCGGCGCGACGCAGGGACGGGGCCTCCGACCCTCGAGCAGGTGCGGGCGCGGCTGGGCGCCGACGAGGCGCTGATCGAGTACGTGGTGGCTGAAAACGAGGTAATGATGTTTCTCCTCACCCCCACGGCCCTGACCGCAAAAACCGCACCGCTGGGCAGGACCGACCTGGAAAACAAGGTGGACCTGGTGCGGAACCTGATCAGCCAGCGCCGTGGCGATCACTGGCACAAGCCGGTCGCGAGCCTCGCCCGTGACCTGCTGGAGCCGGTCCTCGGCGATGGGCGGTCGGGGGACATCAGGCACCTCTACCTGGTGCCGCACGGCGTCCTGAATTACCTTTCGTTTGCCCTGTTGCCGCAACCAGGGAATACGTCGCGGCGGGTGATCGAGGACTTCACGCTGGCCTACCTGCCGACCGCCGCCGCCCTGCTGAATCCCGCGGACTCCGCCGCGGGCGAATCCTCGGTGCTGGCCATGGCCCCGGCCCGCAGCCGCCTGCGCTTCGCCGCCGCGGAAGCCCGCGCCGTGAACGCGCTGTTCGCGCCTCAATCCATGGCGCTGCTGGGTGCGTCGGCCACCGAAAGCGCATTCAAGGCCGAAGCGGCCAATTACCGCCTGCTGCACCTGGCCACGCACGGTTACTTCAACAGGCTCAACCCGCTGCTGTCCGGACTGGAACTGGAGCCCGACGGGTTCAATGACGGCCAGCTGGAACTGCACGAGATTCTGGGCCTGGACCTCACCTCCGACCTGGTCACGCTGAGCGCCTGCCAGACCGGCATGGGCAGCGGCCATTTCGGCGAGATACCGGCCGGCGACGACTTCGTCGGCCTGACGCGCGCCTTCCTCTATGCCGGCAGCAAATCGGTGCTGGCGACCCTGTGGGAAGTGGACGACGCGTCCACGGCGGGACTGATGCGGCACTTCTATGACGTGCTGAAGGCAGCGTATCCCGCCGCCGACCGGGCCCGGGCGCTGGCCGAGGCCCAACGCAGCCTGCTCGAGTCGCAGGAATACCGACATCCGTATTACTGGGCGCCATTCGTGCTGGTGGGTAACACCGGCCTCGCCCGCCTTAACTCAAGTTGAATCCGGGGAGAAGTCCCATGAACGCCACGAAAACCTACATCATCATACTGCTGATTGCCGCCCTGGCAGTCGTGACTTTCGAGCGAGCGCACGCCAAGGGCCCGCCCGTCCGGGTCACCGAGTCAATCCCGGCTGAAGGCGTCCAGGGCACTACCATAACCCAGGTCAGGCTGAGGGGCAGGGGCTTCGAGAACAACCCCATAATCTCGTATTACCTGAGCAGTGCACCCGACGACTCCCTGCCGGTCACCACGTTGACCGTGAGCGCTATAAACGTGGTCAGCGAGGAAGAGATTCAGTATCAACTCGTAATAGACGGCGCAGCCGATTTGGGTGACTACGATATCGAGGTTTCCTNNCTACAACGAACAAACGGAAGAACTCGAATACGAACTGACGATAGCCGAGGATGCAGTGCCGGGCAGCTACGACATCGAGGTCTTTTATTCCTCCACCCGCAAGGGCAAGGGCACCACCCTGTTCAGCGTTCAGTCGAAAGACGGTACGCAGCCCAACGATTGCAGCTTCGACTTCGAGGCCACATTCAAGGATCCCCTCTACGTGGCCGAACTCGGCGTTTATAGCGACGGCCTCGGATCCTACGTGGCCTTCGGCGGCACCGGCATGCGCCTTGACACCAACGGCAGCATGAAGCTGGAACGCAAGAACGACACCCGCTTCGTGTGGATCGATTTCAGGGCCAACGGGGAATGTGAATCCTTGAATGCCCAGAATCCAGCCGGCGCCGCCGGTTTCTGCAACCAGCCGAAGGGCATCGACATGCGCATCGAGCACCAGGTGCAGGAGCCACAGGGCCTGTGCTCGATCGAACCTGGGGAGGACATGCTGCAGACCGTACGGATCAGCTTCCTGGGCGGGCCCGACTCTACACCACTGCTAAAAGAGCTCGAACTGAATGGCAACAGCGGCTCCGGCGAGCCCAACAACTTCAAGCTCAATTACGGTTGCCAGGGTCCGCGCATCGATCCCCTTGTTTCGCAGGACCATGCCGGCGACCGGGTGCTGATAACCCGTTTCGCGGACAACCACTGGGTCTTTGACGGTGAGTATGCTTGCCTGACATCCGAGTTGGGCAACATCATGGTCGATGACTACAACGATCCGATCCGGCTGTACATGCCCTTCACGCTCTGCATCGCGG
>JABAHR010001781.1_pt4 | contig 10400 bp, 10 predicted proteins | sample 7062101 | NCBI WGS metagenome assembly JABAHR01 (sample SAMN14534553, study PRJNA622989) | marine sediment metagenome | biome: marine biome [ENVO:00000428]; feature: marine pelagic biome [ENVO:01000023]; material: deep marine sediment [ENVO:00002113] | place: India: Gulf of Kutch | collected...
ATCATCCTCTGTAGCGCTGTCCAGCGCAGCGTGATTCCGGCCCAACTGAAATTCTGCAAAGACCTGCACCAAACGGATTACCCGATTAGCGACATCATCCGTCCGTCCCCCTTTTTTCAAAAACCGAAAAAACTCGTCTTTGTGCATCATATAATTTATTATATACGAACATGTGTTCTAAATCAAGTTCTCCAGAATTAAAGGAAAATGAATTTCTAAAATTTTTTTAATTTTGAGAGGAGTGCCCAACAGGAGTTGATTTGAACTTTCCAAATTGGTCAAACTGGTCTAACATAAAAACGAGTACCGAAATCATTCATCCAAATCTAAATTGAGAACATTTTCTCGTCCAAGGAAGACCACATGGATCAGCAGGCAGAATCTCAAAAACATGATCAAAAAATATTCTGGATCATTTTACTGGTTGTATCCATTTTTTTTGCATTTGTTTTTATGACAAACTTTACTTCCTCACTCAAATGGGCGCTGACCTCAGATAATGCCTTGCTTTCTTATACCTCCTGGATGATTCACACTGGAAAAATTCCATATCAAGAAATCTTTGATTTCAACCTGCCGGGGTCATACCTTGTTCATCTCATCATCATCAACCTCTTCGACACAAACCTGGAAATAGGGTATCGCATCGCAGAACTGGTGGTATTCTTGGCAATTAACCTGTTCTCAGTCCTCCCTTTCAAAATCCCCCTTTGGAAGAAGACGATCCTTTTCGGAATCGCCATGAGCTATAACACCCACATCTTAATTCAAGGTCCAAATATGGCCTTTCAAAGAGATACCTGGATCGCACTCGGGATGGCGCTGTTTTTTGCCAAGACCTATTATGATTCCAAACATCCTGAAATTTTGATCAGAGGCAGAGACTATTCTTTGTTTATAGACTTTGCCACACAATTTGTGATTGGATATTTGACATTGGTAAAGCCGAGCATCCTGGTGTTAGGCCTCGCCCAGATTGTACTCTCAAAAACGAAAAATCGCAGAATCATGTCCATCCTCGGGCTTGGACTGCCGTTGGTGTTGATCATGATCTGGCTGGGGGTTGTAGGGGGACTGGAAGATTTTTTGGATATCTTTTTCAATTACACGCTGAGGATTTATCAAAACCTTGTCATAGCCGCAAATTATTATCACACAAAGCCGGAGTTTATTCTCAATATCCCGATTATCTTAGGAGGGTTTGGCAGTCTGATTGCGGTGTTTCGAAATCGGCAATATAAAACCGGATTGATATTGATCTCCTTAATCATTTTCGGTTTGCTTAATATTGCCATCCAGGAAAAAGGAAATATTTACCATTATTTTCCTTTAATGGCCGCTTTGGTCGTCCTCCTGATTTACGGAATCATCCTGGCTCACAGGAAAAGATCCAAACCATTATCTGTTTTTTTGATCGCAGTCATTGGAGCGGAGATCTTTCTGCAAGTCTTCATGGTTTTACCGGAAAATAAAATCTCGTGGAATGAAAAATCAGAATATCAAAATGCTGTGACCTACTCTAACCTGATTGCCTCAACCACCAATCCGGATGATTCGATTATGTTTTTTGATGTCGGACATGGATTGTCTACGGCAATGTTCTGGCAAAGACGTCCAATGTGCGGCAAATTTTTTTACGACCTGGTCTTATTCAACAACACAGAAAATCCGTATGTCCAATCATTGCAACATGAATTACTCGAAAAGGTTGAATCCAGAGACTGTACCGTAATCATGGTTTCAGAACGAAGCTACGGAAATTTCCCTTTGTTGGATTCACCTGAACGAATTAGGAATATTTCCGGGCTTGAGACTCTTCTTGAAAAATATTATCAACCAGTCGATTCAGAAATAGGGCGGGTGTATGTACTCAAAGAGAACTGATCTGAGAATGGCGACCATTCTCAAAGCCATGGATTTCTCGATAGAAAAGATGTATACATACGGCAGATATAAAATCATCGATAAAGAGATTTTGAGGACTATTGAACAGTATTTCCCTACAAATGGGAACGTACTAGACATCGGATGTGGGTTTGGACTATTTTCATCCTACTTTGCTATGGGAAATGACCAACTCACATTTTGGGGATTTGACAAGAACCCCCACAGAATAAATTTCGCCAAAAATTTATCCGAAAAGCTGCAGTTAAAGAATGTCTCCTTTTCTGTTCAGAATGCTGTCAATCTTTCGAACGAACACAAATTTGCATGTATTTATATGATGGATATCATCCACCACCTCCCCAAGGATTTCGTCCCGCAGTTTATTGACAACCTGGCAAAAAATTTAAACGATGACGGGATATTGATCATCAAAGATGTGGACACCTTCCCCTACCCTAAGATGCTGTTCACCTTGATCCTGGATAAAATTATGACCCCGAGAGAGCCTGTATATTATTGGCCGAGTGCGGACCTTATGGCACTGCTGGATACCAATCAATTCAAAGTTTATCGGCACTCGATTAACGATATCCTCCCCTATTCGCATGTCCTGTACATTTGTTATAAGGGGAAACAGCCAACCGGTTAACTCAGGCCATCCTCACCTCACACGCTTTCATCGTAGCAAACAAACTCGAGCAAATTCCCCTCGGGATCGGAGAAGTACAGCGAGCGGACATGCAGCCACGGGTGATCGACCGCCTCCACCCTCAACCCCAAATCATCCAGCCGTTTTCTCTCCGTTTCGAAATCTTCCCGCGCCACATTCAACGCGATGTGATGCAGAGTGGTTGTGTCCGGTTCCACCTGCGGAGCTTTGGTTTCAATAAACCCCAGGTTGCCGGCATCGAACAGGGCCAGGTTCTGGGTGTGACCACCGTAGCCCTCCGCAATCTTGAAGAACACGTAACTCTCTTCCCGCCTGAGCACCTCCAGGCCGATTACCTCTGCATAAAATTGCTGCATGGTATCCAGGTCCCGGACGCGGATCGACACTTCCCCTAATCCTTTTATCCTGCCGGTTGGTGAATTCATAGAACCTCCTTCTGAGCGTGGAGAAAAAGTAAATTGGGTGAACCATTAATAGGGATTTTTAGAAAACAGGACCCTGGTCTGACCCAGAGCCCATCACCATTCATTATCAACCTGCTCAATGATTAATTTTTTTGGACAACTTCGATGAGATCCGCCATCTTATCAAAGGCTTGCTCCCATCCCGTGTTCCCTCCTGAGCCGGCTGGGACACCTGCATGGGTCATCACCATTTTCGTCCGCCCACCGAGGTCTTCCAATATCACGGTGACTTCAGTTGTTGCGGGATGGTCGGAATCAGGCATCTCGATGACGTTGCCATTTTCATCAGACATGCTTTCCGTATAGACGAGCCGCTGGTGTGGAACAATTTCTATATATTCGCCTACCGTCCACATCTTCATGGCGCGATCCGGCGTTTGCATCTCCATGCAGACCAGGCGCTGACCACCCACGCGAGAATCCATTTCGGCGACCGGTACGCTGAAGCCTTTTGGCCCGTACCAATTCTTGAAGTGTTCGGGATCGGTCCACATTTGCCAGATGAGCTCGATCGGCGCATCGAAAGTACGTTCAATTACCACGGAATCTTCAGTCATTATTTTTCTCCTTCTGATTAAGTTGGTTGATATACTCGTCCATCCGGTCAAAACTGGCTTCCCAGATATGACGGTACTGGTCCGTCCACTTGGATATTTCCTTCAGGGGGGCTGCGTCAATCGTGCAGGGACGGTATTGCGCCTGCTGCCCCTTTGTGACCAGACCCGCACGCTCCAATATTTTTATGTGCTTGGAAATCGCCGGCAAACTCATCTCAAATGGCTCTGCAAGCTCATTGATGGTTGCTTCTCCCTCCGCTAAGCGGGCTAGTATTGCCCGCCGGGTGGTGTTTGCCAGTGCCGCAAAAGTCTGGCTGAGTCTTTCCTCTTCACTGCTCATGACTACAAATACCTTATTTAACCATTATGTTAATTAACCTGTTGGTATAATACTAAATTTTATCTTATTTGTCAACTATTTTTCAAATTAATAGCAGCACGTTTAGTTTCCCGTAACATATGCTGAAAAACAAAGAAAGACACCAGCAAATTCTGGTGTCTTTGATCTGCCGGGGCGAAAGGGACAATCGCCTTGAGGTCGATTGTTGGGAGAATTGCGCTGCAATTCTCCAAGCGCATCAACAGTGATTCCCAAGAAAAAATACACCCAGACAGTTGTCTGGGTGTATTTTTCTGTCGGGGCGAGAGGATTTGAACCTCCGACCTCACCGACCCGAACGGTGCGCGCTAGCCGGGCTGCGCCACGCCCCGAAAGTGTTTCAGGCCATAAATGCCTGTCGGGTTAGCAAACGGATTATATCTCAGGCACCTGTCTTTTGCAAGCCACCCTGTCCAAGTCCTGGTCATTTTTCTAAAAGGGCATCCTGCCCAGCACCCTACAAATAAAAGCAAAAACACAATAATTTGAGCCGTAAAAAAACCTACCCTCTTTCCAGCGGTACAAACACCGAAAACTTGCTCCCCTTGCCCAGTTCGCTCTCCACCTTGATGCGCCCCTGGTGCATCTCGACCATCAGCTGCGCCACCGAGAGCCCCAATCCCATCCCCCCGCGCCGGCGCACCATGTGGTCCTCCACCTGGTAAAAGCGCTCGAAGATTCTCTCCAGGTCCTCTTCCGGGATCCCCAGGCCGTCATCCAAAACCTCAATGTGAGCAAAATCCCCCACCTTCTCCACCTTGACCGTCACAGTGCCCCCCGGATGGTTGTAGATGATCGCATTGCGGATCATATGGCTCAGCGCCAGGCAGAGCTTTTCCTCATCCCCCTGGATCACCAGCGGCCTTTCCGGGAACTCGAACCCGATCCTCACCCGGTACTCCCCCGCCAGGCGCGTCAGCCCAGCGCTCACCTTGCGCACCAGCACCTCCACATCCAGCGATTCCCAGTGCATCTCGATCTCACCGCTGCGGTAGCTGTCCACCTTAGATAAATCCTCGATGATCGACTTCAAGCGCATCGCACTCTCCACAACCACCCTCATTTGGGGCCTGAATTCCTCATCCATCGCTTCCTCAAGGAAGGTAGCATGCCCCAGGATCAACCCCAGCGGTGTGCGCAGTTCGTGCGAAGTGATGGCAATAAAATCGGTCTTCAGTTGGTCCAGGTCGGCCAATTCCTGGTAAGCCTTCTGTGTCTCTTCTAAATACTTGGCATTCTGGATCGCCACCGCCGCCTGAGATGCCAGCGTCTCTAAAATAATGGTATCCTCTCCTGAGAATACCCCTTCATTTTTATTGACCGCGGTCAGCACCCCCAGGCAGGTCTGCTTCACCCTCAACGGGACCGAAAGCAAGGAGTGAGTCCTGAACCCGGTTTGCTCATCCACGTCCCGGAAAATTCGGCCGTCCTCCACTGCATCCCCCACCACCATCGGCGCCCCACTGGTGAACACCTCGCCGGCAATGCTGCCCTCCAAAGGGACGCGCACCTCCTGCATCTGGTCCCGTTTAAACCAGGGCGCGGCCACAAATTTCAGGTCGCCCTCGTGCTCGTCATACAGCAAAATAGACGCCTCCTGGCTGTTCGTCAGGTCAGAAGCAACATCAATAATCATCTGCAGCAGGGGGTCCAGTTCCAGCAGGGAACTCAAAGTCCGGCTGACTTCCAACAGCCGCTCCAGTTGCCGGATTCGCTGTTGGAGAGACTCAGCCGATTGAGAACGGTCTCGTTCTGTCATAACAAAATTATATCACCAGGCCAGTCCCGGGCATGGGATCAAATGATTAGGCAGACAGCATTCCCGGATGACCACAGCCGCCCGCCAGATGACGACAGAGTGAATTTACGCACCGCTCTACCCCAGCGCTCAACCCCCAATTTGCAGCACCGCCTCACCATTCAAGTTGCTCTCCTTGACATCCAGCAGCGCCTGGTTTGCCTCTTCCAGCGGGTAGAGCGTCGTCTCCGGCTGGATGGGGATTTCTGCTGCCAGTTTCAGGAACTCCACACCGTCCTGATAAGTGGCGTTGGCCACGCTGCGCATCGTCCGTTCCCCATAAATCAGGTCGTACGGAAAACTGGGGATATCGCTCATGTAAATCGCATTGATCGCCAGCGTCCCTCCCGGGCGCAGTTTTTCCAATGCCCGCACCACAACCCATCCAGCCGGCGCAAAGGTCACCGCCCGGTCGAGTTGTTTCGGGGGTGGTTCCTCCGCCCCGCCGACCCAGGCCGCGCCCAAGTCTTCTGCATGCCGCCGGTGTTCGTCCGAACGCGTGAACACATACACCTCGCACCCCCAATGACGCGCTACTTGTATCGCCAGGTGGGCGCTGGCGCCAAAGCCGAACAAACCCAGGCGCTCCCCTTTTTGCAAATCAGCCTTGTGCAGCGAGCGGTAGCCGATGATCCCCGCACACAGCAAAGGTGCTGCGTCCCGGTCGGAGATGGTGTCCGGCAGGGGGAGCGCATATCTGGCATCGGCCAGCATCGCTCCAGCATACCCCCCATCGACATCGAAACCGGTAAATTTGGCATTCTCACACAGGTTTTCCATCCCTGCCTGGCAGAAACGGCACTCCCCGCAGGCTGAATACAGCCAGGGCACGCCCACGCGCTGCCCGATCGATAGATTTTCTACGCCTTCTCCCAACGCATCCACTCTCCCAACCACCTGGTGTCCCGGAGTAATCGGCAGGCTGGAGGGGTGGATCTCCCCCTCCACCATGTGCAAATCAGTATGACACACGCCGCAGTAATCAATCTTCAAGCGCACCTCTCCTTCCCCGGGCTCCGGCAGGGGGATGTCATTCATCATGAGGGGGGAATTTTGAACAGGTTGCGGTTCTGACAATCTCTGTGCCAGCATAGAAATCCTTTCAGCTTCTCATTCACTTGCCTTATTTTACCCCTTTCCTTATTAAAAGAACTTCTCCCCTCCAGTTGCGCATAGGACAAATATCAGATATGTTAATACTTAATCTATCGGCCTAAGGGACCTGGAATGCTGTTTTCAGAAATTACATTTATAGGGGTAGACCTTACCCCGGGAAAGAAGCGCCTGCAGTATGCTGCCATCGATGAAAACCTGGAGCTTCTTACCCTGGCACAAGGAGACCTGAACCAGGTACTCACCTTTTTGCATAGCCAGCAGCAGGTCGCACTCGCAATCAACGGGCCTGCCGGGCCGAACCACCGCATCATGACAGATGCCGAACAGCGCGAGCAATACCTTATTCCACTCGGAAAAGGGCGGCCCGGAAATATGCGCGTGGCAGAATACATCCTGCGGAAGAATCATCTCCCCACCCATCGCACCCCAGCAGAAATCGAAGACGCTCCTTCATGGATGCAAACCAGCTTCAAACTCTACCGCACATTGCCAGATGCCGGCTACCTCCCTTACCAATCGGAACAACCCTTGCAACGCAAATATATAGAGGTCAATCCAGAGAGTTGCTTTAACGCCTGGCTGGATGGGAAGGCATTACCCGCCAACACCCTTCACGGCCGCATGCAGCGCCAGATGATCCTTTACGAAATGGGCTTAAAAATACCAGATCCGATGACCTATTTTGAAGAGATCACCCGCTTCAGGATTCTTCAAGGCATTTTGCCAAAAGATGTCGTCTATTCTGCCCCCTCCCAGAACGCTCTGGCCGCAGCGTACATGGCCTGGCTGCTGGAGAAACAACCCGACACACTCACTCTGGTCGGTATTCCAGAGGAAGGACAAATTGCCATATTAAAAAATTTGATCCAGAAGACGGACTGAGCTAAGACAAAACTGTGCTGGCACCGAGGCGAAAATGCCAGCACACAACATCGAAAAATAAGGACTTTTGTCCTAACCGCCTTTCAAAACTGGAAGCTTAAAGTGACTGCAAAAATGAACATTTCACTGTATAAATATTAAAACAAACCAGTAGGTTTGTGTATTTTGTACTTAAGAAAATGCAAAACCTGAGAAAAGGGTATCGTATGAACACTCAACTTAAGTCAACCTCAAGAATAATTAAAAATATCCTGACTGCTTTCCTGATTGCCACCATGGTTTACGGCTCGCTGCCCGCGATGCCTGCACAAGCCAGCACATTCCAGGTTAACAGCTCATTGGATACAGCAGACATCTCCCTCGATGGCGTTTGTGACGTTACAGCAGATGACAGTGTTGATGTTTGTACGCTCAGGGCTGCCATCATGGAGGCTAATCAAGTCGATGACACCGACATGATCACATTTAGCGGAGCATTCACCATCGCGCTGAATTCCGCTCTCCCGCCAATCACGCAACCGGTGACCATCGATGCCACCACAGCCGGATCGCTCGTCACACTCGACGGGCAGGACGGCAGCATCCATGGTTTTGATATCCAGGCCAGCAGCGTCACTGTTAAAGGGTTTTCTCTGGTAGGCTTCGCAGATGATGCCGTCCAGGTATCCAATGGGGCCAGTGATGTCACGATTAGCAATAATTACATCGGTGCTGACGCTGCTGGAACCTCGGATGGCGGGAACGCTCAATATGGGGTGAATGTCGTTGATTCTCCAAACGTGGTTATCTCGACGAACGTCATCTCAGGCAACGATTTGGGAGGTGTCCGGGTCTCTGGCGCTGGTTCGGATGGTGCGACCATCACCGGGAACTACATCGGGCTGAATGCCTCTGGCACTGCCGCATTGGAAGCAGACACCCCCACCAATGCTCACGGCCTTCGGCTGATCAGTGTCACCAATGCCACAATTGGCGGCAATTCTGGCACAACGCGCAACGTGATCTCAGGTAATCATGGCTACGGTATCCTCATCTCAGGTGACTCGACTGGAACCAGTGTAAACGGAAACCATATAGGCACCAATGCCAACGGTAATACCGCTGTTCCCAACCAGAGCGCCGGTATCCGCCTGACCAATGCTACCGGAGTTTCAGTGGGCACCTCAGCCGGAAACCTGATTTCAGGGAATAACTCGAGCGGTATCAGCGTATCGGGAGCAAGCGACAGTTCGCTTGCCAACAACACGGTCGGTTTGAATCTGGCAGGGGGCACTAAACTTGCCAACTCAGGATTCGGAATCGATGTTATCAGTTCAACAAACATCAACATTTATGGCAACACTGTTTCGGGCAACACCAGCAACGGGATCAACCTCACGGAAGGGTCCACAAACCTGAACCTCAACGACAACCGTATTGGTGTCGGCAAAACACAGAATACTGATCTCGGAAACGGTGGGCACGGCATTTATGTTGATAACAGCAACGACAACTTGATCGGCAGCAAGACCTATTCGCTGGGGAATGTGATTGCGTTCAACAGCAATGACGGTATTTTCATCCAGAACACCGATACTGGCACTTACAACAGCTATGGTAACGCCATCGTGGGCAACCAAATCTTCAGCAACGGCGGTCTGGGCATCGACCTGGCGCCCAACGGACCAACAGCCAACGATACCGATGATGGTGATGACGGGCCCAATCACCTGCAAAACTTTGCCATCTTTACAGCCAAGCAAACTGCTACGGGTGTACAAATCACCGGGTCGCTCAACACCGATTTCTCTCGCCCGAATTACCGCATTGAATTTTTCGTCAACACTTCCTGTGATTCCTCCGGCAATGGTGAAGGGACCAAGTTGGTCGATGTACTGGATATCGAAGTAACCGACTTCACTACCTCCATCGACTATGAAATCCCTGATACCACCATCGCTGTAGGCGAATTCGTCACTGCTACGGTCACCTACGAAAATCTTATCGACGGGCTGAAAGACACCTCAGAATTCTCCCCGTGTGCTGTCGTCCAGGAACCAGACTCCCCCGGCTCGTCGGGTGTGTTCGTGGTCAACTCCACCAATGACGACTCCGACGATGACACAGCCGATGGGATCTGCGAGACAGCCTCCGGCGATTGTACGCTGAGAGCCGCCCTCGAACAGGCCAATGCCGGCTCAGAACCACCTTACACGATCACCTTCAATATTCCTGGCGATGGCCCACACTTTATTAACATTAGCGGCTCCCCGCTTCCGACCATCAACATCCCTGTGAACATCAGGGGTAAGCCCACCGGATATTCTGGTCCTCCAACCATTGTAGTGGACGGCGGTGGAATAAATGGAAACGGATTTACAGTGGCTGGGGCAGGCAGCTTGATCGATGGTCTCTCAATCATCAACTTCTCCGGTAATGCTCAAAATGCGGCCATCCGGGTTGAGGCCAATAACGTGGTCATCCAGAACAACTATATCGGTTTGAGTTACAATGGTTCCAGTGTTGCTGGAAATGCTTACGGCATCAAGGTAGTGTCAGTATCCAGCACGACCATCCGCAGTAATGTGGTCTCCGGCAATACACACGGCATCAGCCTGGAGAACAGCTCATCTCAATTCAATCAAATTCTGGATAACCTCATTGGGAC
>JABAHR010017964.1_pt1 | contig 10396 bp, 12 predicted proteins | sample 7062101 | NCBI WGS metagenome assembly JABAHR01 (sample SAMN14534553, study PRJNA622989) | marine sediment metagenome | biome: marine biome [ENVO:00000428]; feature: marine pelagic biome [ENVO:01000023]; material: deep marine sediment [ENVO:00002113] | place: India: Gulf of Kutch | collected...
GCCCATGCCCTGGGCGATCTGATCGAATCCCGGTCGCTGGCTGTACGGCCCGTCCTGGCCGAAGCCGGAGATGCTCGCATAGACCAGACGCGGGTTGAGCGCCTGGAGCGACTCGTAATCGACGCCCAGCCGCGCTTTGACGTCGGGCCGGTAATTCTCGACGACGACGTCGCTGCTCCGCGCCAGGCGCTTGAACACGGCAAGCCCGCGCGGATCCTTCAGGTTCAGCGTCAGACTGCGCTTGTTGCGGTGGATGTTCTGATAGTCGGGGCCGTCTCGGGCGCCGCCGAGTCCGGCGCCGGTATCGACGTGGGCGGGCGCCTCGATCTTGATGACGTCCGCGCCCCAGTCGGCGAGCTGCCGCACGGCGGTCGGCCCCGCGCGCACGCGGGTGAGGTCGAGGACGGTGAAACGCGCGAGCGGCGCCGAGCCGACATTGTCGCCCATGATATCGTCCGGTTCGTCGAGAGTTGGCGTCGGCAGCGCCGTGCTCGTAGACTTGGCGCCACCGCCACGGCTAGCCTACAGTCTCTGTCGCCGCGACTCCAGTCGACCTCGTCATGCTCATCGACACGTTCGCCCAATACAGCGCCCGGTTACGCGACGCGCCGCTCGCCCACGACGTACGGCACGCGGCCAAGCGCTGCGCGGTAGATTGGTTCGCGGCGGCAATTCCGGGCGGCATCGTGGCGCCCGCCGGGCCGCTCGCCGTGGCGCTGGTGGAGGACCTGGCGCACGGCGTGGCCATGCTGGTCCCGTCGCGGCAGCTCACCACCGCACGCACGGCGGCGCTGATCAATGCCGTGGCGGCGCATACCCTGGAGCTCGACGACATTTATCGTCCCGCGCTGTATCACCCCGGTGCGCCGATCATCGCGGCTGCGCTGGCCGTGACCCAGGCGCGCGGCGCCAGCGGCGCTGCCCTGTTGCGGTCCATCGTGGCCGGCTACGAGGTTTCGACGCGCATCGGCGCAGCCGTCAATCCGGCACACTACCGCTACTGGCACACCACGGGCACCGTCGGCACCATCGGTGCGGCGGCGGCTGCCGCCAACGCGCTCGGCCTCGACGCCGACCCGACGGCGGACGCGCTGGCGCACGCGACCTCGATGGCGGCGGGTCTGCAGCAGGCCTTTCGCTCGAGCGCCATGACCAAGCCGCTGCACGCCGGTCATGCGGCCGAGTCGGGGGTGCTCGCCGCGCTGGCGGCCGAGAGCGGCGTCACCGGCGTGCACGACATGCTCGAGGGGGAGAGAGGCCTAGGCGCTGCCATGGCCGATCGCCCCGACTGGTCCGCGGCGGTAGCGGATCTCGGCACCCACCACAACATTCTCGCCATCACCCACAAGATCCATGCCGCCTGCGGTCATACCTTCGCGGCCATCGATGCGGCGCTCGCGCTGCGCGAGGAGCATGGGCTGCGCGCCGAGGACGTCGTGCGGATGCGCGTGCGCACCTATGCCAAGGCCATCGAGCTGGCGGGCATCGCGGCGCCGGTCGATGCCTTGGAAGCGCGCTTCAGCCTCGGCTACTGCGTGAGCGCGGCGCTGGTGCTCGGGCGCGTACGGCTCGAGGCGTTTGCGGACGGGCAGCTTGGCAGCGCCGCCATTCGCGAGCTGGCCGCGCGGGTGACCACCGAGGTGGACCCGGTCCTGGAGGCGGAATTCCCCGGGCAGCGCGCGGCGACGCTGGAGGTGGAGATGCGGGACGGCCGCACCGTCGAGCATCACCGTGCCACCCGCAAAGGCGACCCCGATGACCCGCTGACCGACGACGAGCTCACCGAGAAATATCTCGAGCTGGCGCAGCCGGTGCTGGGCAAGGCGCGAGCCCGGGCACTGCTCGAGCGGTTGTGGCATCTCGAGGCAGTCGACAATACGACGGATCTGCTGGACGCCGCGCCGCCGAGCCGGCCCGGCTGACGGGGCGTGGTCGGGTTGCCGGGCCCGGCGCAGCGGGGAGGGGTGGTGACGCGCGCTGACGCGCGTGGCGAGGCCGCTGTCTGCGCTTGGCCATCGGCTTTCGCTCGCTGCCGGATCCACGCCTCGGGGCGAAGGATGGGTTGGGTGCGCAGCCAACGTCGTGTGTCTTGCTGGAGGACCGTCATGGACAATGCCCGCTCGCTCGTGGCGTTGGCGGTGTCGCTGACCGCCGCGCTCACATTCGCCGAGGAGGTGGTGCGGCAGCAGGGGGCCCACCGGCACGGTGTCGGACGGCTCAACGCGGCGGTCGAGAACGACGCGCTGTACGTGGAGCTGGTCTTGCCGGGGGAGGGCGTGGTCGGCTTCGAGCATGCACCGCGAACGGATCAGGAGCGACGCGTCGTCGCAGAGGCCGTCCGGACCCTGGAGCACGCCGCCAACGTGCTCGCGTTTCCCGCCCAGGCGGGGTGCCAGCTGGTGCACGCGCGGGTGGAAACCGCCATGCTCGGCGAAGAGCATCCGGTCGAGCACGCGCAGGGCGCCGATGAGACAGGTCATGAACGAGATCACGGGGACGGGGCGCCGGCCGCGCCCGGGGAGCACGGTCATGACCGGCCGCATACGGAGCAACTGCACTCGGAGTTCCGCGCCGGCTTCGAGTTCCGCTGCAGCGAGGCGCTCGAGTTCGTCGACGTGGTTCTGTTCGATCACTTCGGCGCGACCGAGGTGCTGGAGGTTCAGGTGATCGGATGGGGTGGGCAGACGGCCGTTGCGGTGACAACCGATTCACGCCGGCTCAGATTTTGACCGCGAAGAGGAAGACGCTTTTGGCAGAGGCCGATGCGACCGCCGAGCCGATCGTCCAGGTCGAGGCGCTCAAGTTCCGCTGGCGCCGCGGCCACGGCGACGTGCTCGACGTTCCCGCCTTCGCCGTCCAGCGCGGCGAGCGTCTGTTCGTAAAGGGGGCGAGCGGCAGCGGCAAGACGACGCTGCTGAGCCTGCTCGGCGGGGTGATCGTGCCGCAGACCGGCACCGTCGCCGTGTTGGGCACCCCTATCAGCAGCCTGCGCGCGGCCGAGCGCGACGCGTTCCGCGCCGCCCACGTCGGCTTCGTCTTCCAGATGTTCAATCTGATTCCCTACCTGCCGCTGGTGGAGAACGTGACGCTGCCGTGCCGCTTCTCGCAGCATCGACGCGACAAGGTGCTGCAACGCGCGACCAGCCTCGACGCCGAGGGGCGGCGGCTGCTGGTCCACCTGGGGCTCGACGTGGACGCCCTCGCGAACCGACCCGTGACCGAGCTCAGCGTTGGGCAGCAGCAGCGGGTTGCCGTGGCCCGTGCGCTGATCGGTGCCCCCGAGCTGGTCATCGCCGACGAGCCGACCTCTTCGCTCGACGCCGACGCTCGCCAGAGTTTTCTCGCGCTGCTGTTCGACGAAGCTCGGGCTGCCGGCGCCACCGTGATCTTCGTCAGCCACGACGGCGCGCTGGAGTCCTTCTTCGATCGCGGCGTCGCGCTGAGCGACATCAATCGCGTCTCGGCCGCTGCCTAGCCCATGGCCGTCCTCTCACTCGCCTGGCGCNNGTTCTGCTCACCGTGTTCGCCATCGCCATGAGCGTGGCGCTCTTGCTCGGCGTCGAGAAGATCCGCCGCGAGGCGAGGTTGAGCTTCGCCAATACCATCTCGGGGACGGACCTGGTCGTCGGTGCGCGCAGCGGCAGCACGCAGCTCCTGCTCTATGCGGTGTTTCGCATCGGCAATGCCTCGAACAACATCTCCTGGGAGAGCTACCGCGAGATTGCCGCACTGGAGCCGGTGCAGTGGACCATACCGTTGTCGCTCGGCGACTCGCACCGCGGGTTTCGGGTGCTGGGCACCAATCGCGACTACTTCGCGCATTACCGCTACGGGCGCAAGCGGCCGCTGGCATTCGCCGAGGGCGCTGCCTTCGATGACCTCTACGACACCGTGCTCGGCGCGGCAGTGGCCGAGGAGCTCGGCTACGCGGTGGGCGAGGAGATCGTCATCGCCCACGGCGCCGGCAGGGTGAGCCTCCACGACCACGACGACAAGCCGTTCCGCGTGGTCGGCATACTCGCCAAGACGGGCACGCCCGTGGACCGGACCGTGCACGTCGGTCTCGAAGCCATCACGGCCATTCACGTGGACTGGCAGAGCGGCCTGCCCACGCCGGGGCACGCCGTCACCGCGGAGGCGACGCGAGAGATGGATCTCACGCCGAGAGCCATCACCGCCTTCCTCGTGGGGGTGCGTTCCAAGATGGCCATCTTCGGCCTGCAGCGCGCCGTCAACGAGTACCGCGGGGAGCCGCTGCTGGCGATCCTGCCGGGGGTGGCGCTGCAGGAGCTGTGGGACATGATGGGCGTCGCGGAGACCGCGCTGTTGACGGTATCGGTCTTCGTGGTGATCTCGGGGCTGATCGGCATGCTGGCGGTGATCCTGGCAAGCCTCAACGAGCGCCGGCGGGAAATGGCGATTCTGCGCTCGGTAGGCGCGCGACCGAGGCACGTCTTCGGGCTTCTCGCCGCCGAGGCGGGTCTGCTGGCCGCGCTGGGCGTCCTGTTGGGGGTGGTGCTGCTGTACGCCGGGCTGCTCGTGGCGCGGCCGCTGATCGAGGCCCAGTTCGGTCTGTTCATCAGCATGGCGGGTTTGAGTGCGAGGGATGTCATGCTGCTCGGCCTCATCGTCGGGGCCGGCCTGCTGGTGGGCGCCATACCGGCCTATCGCGCCTATCGCTATTCCCTGGCCGACGGCATGAGCGTGCGCACGTGAGCTCGGCACGACGGTGCCGCCGCCCCAGCCACCGGCGTGGACGCACCCGGACCTACGTGAGAACATCACCGCCCGGGCCGGCGAGCGCCGCTGTTGCTCGCACCGCGCCCCCCGGCGCGCTGCCGCCGCGGGAGCGAGTGCGCAAACCGATATCTGAGCAGGAGACATACCGATGACGTGGAGCGTGTCGTTGCGCGGCCCGACCGCCGCCGCACTCGCGGGCGTGCTCGTGCTGCTGGCACTCGCGCAGACCGCGCACGCGTGCGTCGTATGCATTCCTTACCCGACCAAGACGGCCGCAGATCATCTCGTCGCCGGCCGCGCAGTGGTGCTGGCCCGCGAAAATCCCGCCAAGCCGTTCTCGTACCTGGCGGTCGAGACGCTCGCGGGCGAGGTCGGTGATCCCGCCATCGACCTGTTCCTGGACAGCACCACCCGGCGGCGTCTTTCAATGAATCCGGACCGTGCCGTGGTCATGGTCCGCGAAAAATCGGGAAGCGACTGGCGTAACCTCGGCTTCGCCGACGCCGACTACGAGGCCCTGGTGCGGCAGATCCTCTCGCAGGCGCCCGCATGGCAGAATCATGACGTCGCCGCCAGGGAGCGCCTTGCGTTCTTCGCGCCGCTGCTCGGTCACGCCAACCGCCGCATTCACGAGCTGGCTTACCTGGAGATCGCCCGGGCGCCCTACGGCGCCATCAAGGACTTCAGTCACGCCTGGTCGCGCGAGGCCATTCGGGCGTTGCTGCGCAACCCGCTCTACCTGGAGTGGTACCCGCTCGCCATTCTGATGCTGGCGCGCAACGGCGATGCGGACGATCGCCGCTACGTGCGCGACGCCTTCATGAGCGCTGCGCGCGTGGGTATCGAGACGAACCTTTCGGCTTGGGCCACGGCGTACGTCGAGCTCGACAAGGAGCCCGCCGTGGCGATGATCGAAGCGCTCTATTTTCGCAACTCGAAGCGCAGTCGTGACGAGCTGACGGCCGTCGTCACCGCGCTCTCGGTGCACGGCAGCGACGGGCACGCGGAGCTGCGCGACCGCATCGTGCAAAGCTATGAAACGCTGCTCGACACCCACCCGCGAATGGCGGCGTACGTCGCCAAGGATCTCACGACATGGCGGCGCTGGGAGCTGGTCGACGAGCTCGGTGCGCTGCTCGAGGCGCAGGCGGACAGCGATCCCCTCAACGCCTATGCCATCCGAATGTATCTGGCCAAGGCGCCATCGCGTTTCTGAGCGTGGCGCCTCGCGAGCCGGCGTGACGCCGAAGGCGGCGCAGCGTCGCGCAGACGGGGTCGGGAGTTGATCCGCGCCTGCGGGGGCGGCGCGGATCCCGACGCCGTCGCACGGCCGGAGCACTACTGCTCGGCGCAGCCCAAGCCTTCGCCGATACGCTCGGCCGACAGCGTTCTCTCCGCTCAGCCCGCGCGCGCAAAGAGCAACACCGCGGCGACGGCTGCGGCCACGGCCGCGCTCGTGCGCAGGGTCAGACGCTCGCCGAGCAGCGCCACGGCCAGCACCCCCGTAAGCACGAAACTGAGCTGCGCGATGGGCGCCACCACCACGGCCTCGCCGTGGCTGAACGCGATGGCCAGCGCCACGTAGCTCGAGGCGGTCAAGGCACCGCAGGCCAGCGGCAGCCACAGCCGCACACCGCCGCGCGGCAGCGGGGCCCCCTCGCGCACCGCGTAGGGCAGAGCAAGACAGAGCACNNCCCGAGACTCTGGGCAAGCACCATGGCCGCCGGCTCGGCGCCGGCGCGCAGCCCGAGCTTGTAGAACAGCCCGATGACGCCGAACGAGAACATGGCAATGACGGCCAGCAGCAGCGCGCGCCGCTGCGGGCGAGTGGCCCGCAGCGACGCACCGGCCACGATGGCCAGTGCGGCAAGTACCAGCGCAGCGGTCTTCGACGGCGTGAGCGTCTCGCCGAGCAGCACAACGGTGAGCAGCGCCGTCACGGCAAAATTGAGGCGGACGATCGGCACCAGCCCGAGCGCCGCCCCGTGGCGCAGCGCCCGGAGCAGACACAGGAACGCCGTGAAGGAGAGGGCGCCGTTAGCCAGTCCGAACACGAGGCCCGTGTTCCACGCGAGCTCGTCGCGCGCGGCGGCCACGGCAAGCGCCGTGGGGACAAATGCCGTGTTCTGCAGGAGCATGAAGGCGCCGCCCCGCAGCGGCCAGCGTTGGCCCAGCTTGTAGAGGAAGTCGCTGACACCGAGAAAGCTCATCGACATCAGCGCGAAGCCGATCTCGGGTGCGATCCGCATCGTCTACGGTCCGCTATCGCGTGCGGTGCCGCGGCGCACGGTGCCGGGACGCGGCGACGGCGTCAGCGCCCGCCGCCGTCCTGGCGCAGCAGTCTGAATACCTCCGTGATGTCGCTGTCGGGCAGCAGCTCGACCACCCGCTGCCACTGGGCGTCGACCGCGGTGCCCAGCGTGTGCGGCGTTCCGGCCTCTCGCACCGCCTCGGCGTACAGTGCGAGGTCCTTGGCCATCAGCGCCGAGCGGAAACCGGCGTCGTAGCTGCCGGTGACGACGCGGCGCGGAAACTTGTCGCTGGTGGCCGTGTTGCGTCCCGTGGACACGTTGAGCACCGCCAGCATGCTCTCCAGGGCGAGGCCCTGTGACAGGCCGAATACCAGCGCCTCGGAGGTGGCCGCCATGGCGGTCGCCGAGAGGTAGTTGTTGAGGAGCTTCATCGCCTGGCCCTGGCCCGGTCGGGCCCCGACGTGGAAGACATTGCCCGTGAAGGCGTCGAGCACCGGCCGCAGCCGCTCGAGCGGCGCCGCCGGGCCGGCCCAGATGGCGGTGATGGTGCCGGCGACGGCGCCCGCGCGTCCGCCGCTGACCGGACAGTCGGCGTAGACGATGGCGGCCTCGGCGAGCAGCTGCGCCATCGCCTGCGCCGCCTTGATGCCGATGGTCGAAAGATCGACGACGAGGTTGGTGACGCGGTCGGGCGTGCTGGCGATGGTGGTCGCCACCAGCCGGCTGGCGGTGCCGTCGGGCACGCAGACGAAGACCGTCTCCGCCGCGCGCGCGACGGCGGCGGTCGATGCGGCGGCGACGGCGCCGGGCGGTGCCCGCTCGGTGGTGCCGGCCGCGTCGTGCACCGTCAACGGGCGGCCGGCCTTGGCGAGGTTGGCGGCCATGGGGCCGCCCATGGCGCCCAGGCCGATGAAGCCGATGCTCACGGCGCGACGGCCGCTGGCCGCGCGCGCAGCGGAGCCCCGGAAGTCGGCGTAGCGCGCCGCGGCGCCGTCACGTCAGCCCGATCATGACGTGCTGCTGGAATCCGCGGCGCGCGGCGAGCAGGTCGTACCAGCGCTTGAGATGCGAAAGCGGCTGGCGAGGTATGTCCATCTCGTACCAACGGTAGACCATGACCCCGAGGGGGATGTCGCCCATGCTGAAACGCGGGCCGGCGACGTATTCGCTCGCGCCGAGGCGCGCGTCGAGGATGATCATGCTGGCCTCGAGCGCATCGCGCGCCCTGGCGATGGCCCGCTCGTCGCGCTCCGCGGGTGGGGTGCGGACGAGGCCCCAGAACACCGGGGTGATGGCGGGACTGACCGCCGTCTGCTGCCAGTCCATCCACTGCTCGGCGAGGGCGCGCTCGCGCAGCTCGCCCGGCAGCAGTGCCCCGCCGTGCTTCATGGCCAGATAGCGCACGATGGCGTTGGACTCCCAGAGCACGAAGCCGTCTTCGATGATGGTCGGCACGCGCCCGTTGGGGTTGAGCGCCAGGTACTCGGGCTCCTGGTTGCGTCCGAACTGGCCCCCCACGTCCTCGCGCTCGAACGTGACGCCGAGCTCGTGGCAGGCCCACAGCACTTTCTGCACGTTGGACGAGTTTTTTCTACCGAGGATCTTCAACATCGCCGGTGTGTCCCCTGGTTGTGAGCTCCCCCCCGCGCCATGGGCGATGCCGCCACCGCCCCTCCGGCCCGCATCGGTTATCAGGCCGAGCCATCGAACAGGCCGCCGCGTTCGCCGCCTCAGTCGTAGCCGTGCATGTAAGGCAGCCGCGCTGCCACCTGCTCCACGAGCGCGGCATTGGTCACCAGCGTCGCCGTGCTGTCCCAGTACCCTTCGAGCAGCGCCTTGCGGCGGTTTTCGGCGAGATGCACGGGCAGCTCGAGCCCACCGCCCGACACCGTCATCGACTCGAGGCTCAGTGTCCACTCGGTAGCGGGCGCTGTCTCGGCGGCGTCCTGCAGGGTCGCTATCGTCTCGGCGCTCGCCGTCACTGTAGGCATGCCGAGCATCTCGGAATTGCCCGCGAAGATCTCGCCGAACGACACCCCGACGATGCCGCGGATGCCCCAACGATACAGCGCCTGCGGCGCGTGCTCGCGGCTCGNNGCGGCTCGAGCCGCAGCCGAAGTTGGCGTTGACGAACAGCAGGCAGGCGCCCTCGTTGGCCGGCTCGTTGAACGGGTGCGGTTTGCGGCCGCCGGCCTCATCGAAGCGGACGTCGTGAAAGACATACTTGCCCATGTTCTCGAAGGTGATTTCCTTGAGAAAACGGGCGGGAATGATGCGGTCGGTGTCGATGTCGTCGCCGCGGATGGCGATCGCCCGGCCGTCGATAGTGCGGATGCGCGTTTCGGTCATCGTAGACAGTCTCCAACGTCGCTGCGGTTCAGTCCAGGCCCCGCACGTCTATCACCCGACCTTCGACGGCGGCGGCCGCAGCCATGGCCGGGGACATGAGCAGCGTGCGACCGGTAGGACTGCCCTGGCGACCGATGAAATTTCGGTTGCTGGTGCTGGCGCAGATCTGGTCGCCGACGAGCTTGTCGGGGTTCATGCCGAGGCACATGGAGCAGCCGGCCTCGCGCCACTCGAAGCCGGCATCGGTGAAGATGCGGTCGAGGCCCTCCTCGCGGGCCTGCTTGAGCACCTGCTGCGAGCCCGGCACCACCAGCGCTTTGACGCCCGGCGCCACCCGGCGACCCCGGGCGATTTCGGCGGCGGCGCGCAGATCGCAGATGCGCGAGTTGGTGCAGCTGCCGATGAAGGCGACGTCGATGGGCTTGCCCAGGATCGGCTTGCCGGCCTCGAGATCCATGTACGCGAGCGCCTTCTTGACGCCGGCGCTGAGGTTGGCGTCTTCGATCTGAGCCGGGTCGGGGACGGCCTGCGTCACGCCGACGCCCTGGCCAGGGTTCGTGCCGTAGGTGACCATCGGCTCGAGCTTGGTGACGTCGACGGTGATGGTGCGGTCGTAGGTCGCGCCTTCGTCAGTGACCAGTCCCTTCCAACGTTCGACGGCAGCGTCCCAGTCGGCGCCTTGCGGTGACCGCGGACGTCCCTTGAGGAACTCGAAGGTGGTCTCGTCCGGCGCGATCAGCCCGGCGCGCGCGCCCGCCTCGATCGACATGTTGCAGACCGTCATGCGGCCCTCCATCGAGAGCTCGCGGATCGCCTCGCCGGTGTACTCGAGGACGTAGCCCGTGGCGCCGCCGACGCCGATCTGGGCAATCATGCCGAGGATCAGATCCTTCGCGGTTACGCCCTTCGGGGCAGCGCCTTCAAAGCGAACCTCGCAGGTCTTGGGCGGGGTTTGGAGCAGGCATTGAGTCGCCAGTACGTGCTCGACTTCGCTGGTGCCGATGCCGAACGCCAGCGCGCCGAACGCGCCGTGGGTCGAGGTGTGGCTGTCGCCG
>JABAHR010005461.1_pt1 | contig 10389 bp, 11 predicted proteins | sample 7062101 | NCBI WGS metagenome assembly JABAHR01 (sample SAMN14534553, study PRJNA622989) | marine sediment metagenome | biome: marine biome [ENVO:00000428]; feature: marine pelagic biome [ENVO:01000023]; material: deep marine sediment [ENVO:00002113] | place: India: Gulf of Kutch | collected...
TCAACACGCGGCTCCCCCGCCGCTTGACTCAGCCACCTCTCCGGATGGCCCGCAAGGATACCGGAACGCTCCCGCAGCTTACCAGTAAAATTCCACAAAAAAGTCAGGCTTTTCAAGTTGCTGTTTGGAACCGGGGCCATTATCCTTAGCGAACCAGTCGGGAATTCCGTTGTCACATGAATCACTGACTTTGTCCAGGTAACCAAGGGGTTGATATAACATGAGTATGATCGAGAGGACCGTGATACGTTCCGAGCAGTCGGTACTGGCAAGCAACAAGGTGTTGCGCAATACCTATGCACTGCTTGCGATGACACTGATCTTCAGTGCCGCGTGTGCCGGTGTCGCCGCCGCGATGAACATGCCGCCGCTGGGCATGCTGATCACCTTTGCCGGCTACTTCGGCCTGCTGTTCCTGACCACGCGCTTCCGCAACAGCGCCCTCGGCCTGTTGTGCGTGTTCGCACTGACCGGTTTCATGGGGCTGACACTTGGCCCGATCCTTAGCATGTACCTGTCCCTCCCGAACGGCAGCCAGCTGGTGATGACCGCCATGGGCGGCACCGGCGTGATCTTCCTGGGCCTGTCCGGCTACGTGCTGACCACGCGCAAGGATTTCAGCTTTATCGGCGGATTCCTCATGGTGGGTATCCTGGTGGCCTTCCTGGCCGGCCTGGGTGCCGCCTTCTTCAGCATCCCGGCGCTGTCGCTGGCCGTGTCCGCCATGTTCGTGCTGCTGATGTCAGGCCTGATCCTGTACCAGACCAGCGAGATCATCCACGGCGGCGAGACCAACTACATCCTGGCCACGGTGACGCTGTTCGTCTCCATCTACAACCTGTTCCTGAGCCTGCTGCAACTGCTCGGGGTCATGGGTGACGAGTGATCACAACAGCCCTCTGATCGATGCAGGCCCCGCCACGCGGGGCCTGTTTTTTTGCGAGAACCGATATGCACGACTCTTTTGAGACACGCAACGAGCTGGAGCAGAAGCTGCTGGCCGCACAGCAAGGCCAGCTCAGCAGCGAGGACTTCATGCGTTACCTGATGGACACCCAGGTGTTCATGCCGGTCAAGGATTCGATCGGGATCGAGGGCTTCACCGGCAGCAGCAAGGCCGTCCCGCTGACGCTGAAGAGCGAGGACAACGTCGAGGTGCTGATCCTGTTCACCAGCCCCGAGCGGGCCAAGGAATTCGTCAGCGAGTTCCCGGGCTACGAGGGCGGCCTGCTGGCGGAATTCAGCTGGGTGCTGGAACGCACCGGCAGCGGGATCGGCATCTCCATCAACCCGAACTGGCCGGTCGGTATCGACCTCGAACCGGAAATGGTCCAGCAGCTCAGGAACAACTGATCCGCTTGAACCAGGCGCGCACGCTGCACAGAGACCCCCTGTTCCTGGCCGCCCTGCTGGCCGGGCCGTTGTGCTGGCTGGTCCTGCTGGGACTGATATCTCCCGACATCCGCTGGGGCTGGCCGCTCCGGCAGCCCATGGTGTTCCTGGTGCCGGTGCTGGTCTACCCGGTGCTGGAGGAAATCATCTTCCGCGGGCTGCTGCAGGAACTGGTGCGGGATTACCTCAGCAAGGCCGCGCTGGGACCGCTGACTGTGGCCAACCTGCTGACCAGCGTCCTGTTCACGGCACTGCATTTCATCTATCACCCGCCGCTGTGGGCGGCGCTGGTGTTCTTCCCGTCACTGGTGTTCGGATTTTTCAAGGAGCGCACGGCCGGGCTCCTGGCACCGATTATCCTGCACGCCTTCTACAACGGCGGTTTCATCTGGCTGTTTTCCGCGCCGGTATGATTTGAGGTCGCGGATGAGATCCGCTCCTGCAGCGTCGACTGCAGGGTTTCGATGAAGCGCCGGTACCGTTCCTGCAGCGCCGCATCCTGCACGGGTGAAAAGCTGTCCGCCGGTCCCGTTGGCGGCCAGTCGGCCGGGCAACCGGCGGCCTGCCAGGCGATGCCGCGCGCGGTTGCCTCGACCTGGCGCGGGCGCTGCACTTCCAGTCCGCTCAGGCTGGCGAGCTTGCGGCACAGCCCGTCGAGGTTCGACAGTCCGCCGCTGATGCGGATCCGTTCGATCGACGGGTAGTGCTGCAGCAGCAGCGTGATATTGGCCTGCAGCAGGAACAGGATGCTCTCGATCACGGCCACCATGGCCGCGGGCGTTTGCACGGAGGGATCGGTGAAGTACGGCGCGGGCCCGGTTCGCCACCAGGGCGCGCCCAGCCCGCCGACCGTGTTGATGAACAGCGGTGGTGCCGTGATGTCCCCGAGCCAGGCCGGCAGCTGCTGTTTCAGATCGTCGACCGGAAACCGCTCGCCGGCCCATGCCAGTGCCGCGCCCGCCCCGTTCACGGTGCCCTCGACGTAGTAGTCGGCCGAGTGCTCCGTGCCCATGGAGATGCCGGCCAGCAGTCCCGCCGGGCGCGTGCCGGGATCGTCGACCGGGAACAGCACGAAGGCGCCGGTACCGATGTTGACGATGACGGTATTGGCCGGCGGTTCACCCTGCGCGTACACGGCGGCAGTCTGGTCACCGTTGACGGCACGCAGCGGGATCCCCCCGTACACCGTGTTGCCATAGTCCGCACGGACCGGACTGCAGGCAGGCAGTGCACGGCGTGCTATTGCAAACAGTTCCAGCAGGTAATCATCCCAGTCACGCTGCTGCAGGTTCCACAGCAGGGTGCGCGAGGCATTGGCATGGTCGATCAGGCCGGGATGGCCTTCCAGCAGGTGGTACAGGAGGAAGGCGGCCAGCGGTCCGTACAGCAGTTCGTCGCGCTCTGCAGCCTCGCGCACGGCTGCCTGCTGTGTCATCAGCCAGTGCAGCTTGCCGGCACCGTAATGGGGTGACAGGCGCAGGCCGGTGCGCTGTTCCACCTGCCGGGCATGGCCGGCCAGTGATGCCATGAAGGCAGCGGTGCGGCGATCCTGCCAGCTGAGCACCGGGCTCAGTGGGCGCCCCGTGACCCGGTCCCAGGCCAGCACACTGGAGCGCTGGGTGGCCAGCCCGGCGCTGGTGATGGCGGCCGGGTTGACGGCCGGGTCGGCAAGCACCGCCTCGATCACCTGCTGCATGGAAGACAGCAGCTGGTGCGGGTCCTGTTCGACCTCGGTCTGGCTGCGCGCATGCAGGCTGACCGCTTGCCGGGACTTCGCCAGCAGGCGGCCCTGCCGGTCAAACACGATGGCACGCGTGGAATGGGTGCCCTGGTCGATGGCGAGGATCGATCCGTCTGTCATGCGTCCACCGGCGTCAGGCGTACTTCCGAGGTGCGTGCGATTTGCCTGCGTTTCGGCAGGCTGCGCTCGAGCAGGTCTATGACCTTTTCCGCCGTTGCCCGGTAGCCGGTCAGCTTGCCGCCATAGATCGAGACAACGCGCGGCTTGCGCCGGTTGTCGAGCGGGAGCATGGTCTCGCGCGAGCGCGAGAATGCGCTACTGCCGGAGGCAGGCAGGACACGCAGGCCGGCAAACCGCTCCAGCACGCGTGTCGGACGCTCGGGAAAATAGTGCCGCAGCGCCTCGAGCAGGTAGCTTTCCTCCTGTTCCAGCGGCACCACATCGGCGGGATTGCCCGTGTAGTCGACCTCGGTGGTGCCCAGCATGCAGTGTTCCCCCCATGGCAGCAGGAAGATGGCGCGCCGGTCCCGGGGCGCCTCCATGTAGTAGCAGCCGGCCTGCAGCCTGCCTTCCAGGATGAGGTGCGTTCCCTGCACCAGGTCGACTGCGACCGGTTGCGGTGCCGGGTCGATGCGCTCGTCGATCATCCGCGCCCAGGGGCCACCGGCATTGACGACTACCGCCGCCGTGCACGCCTTGTCGACATCGCCCTGCCGGTACTGCACCGCGCAGTAATCCGGGTTGACCTGCGCTGCCAGGAATTCCGCGGGACAGGCCAGCGTGGCGCCCAGCCGGATGGCGGACTGCATGACGGCGCGCGTCAGCTCCACGTCATTGGTCTGCGCGTCGTGGTAGCGAAACACGGCCTGCAGGCTGCGCGTGTCGAGGCCGTCGAGCTGTCTCCATTCGCTGCGGTGCAGCTTGCGGAAGGAACTGCCCCTGTGCAGGCCGCCCAGCAGCGCGTACAGGACCAGCCCGGCCCGGAGCGTCAGTGGCCGGCGACTGGTATCCGGGTAGACCGGGATGTGAAACGAGCGCAACCTGACCAGCTCGGGCGCCACTCGCAGCAGGATGCTGCGTTCATGCAGGCTCTCCCGCACCAGGCCAAAGTCATAGCCTTCCAGGTAGCGCAGCCCGCCATGCACCAGTTTGCTGGAGCGGCTCGAGGTACCGGCAGCCAGCGCGGTCTTCTCGAGCAGCAGGACCGAGTAGCCGGCACACGCGGCCGCCTGCGCGACCCCGACGCCGTGTATGCCGCCACCGGCAACCAGGACATCGTAATGTTCAGTCATCGCCCGCCCCGCCGAGCCCCGGATCATGCAGCAGTCTGCTGATCACATTGGTCTCCACCATGTGCGCGCCCCGTTCCAGGCAGGATCTGACTTCCTGTGCCGTGTTCAGTGTGTAGATCACCCACTGCCAGGGACCGTCCCACAGGGCTGCAGCAGCGGGCAGGCGCTTGCGGTTGACGAACAGGTATTGCGGCCCGAGCCGGTCGGCGCTCGCCCTGCTCTCCTCCGACCATTCCTGCAGCACCCAGCCCAATGCTATTTCGTTGCGCTCCCGGGCATACTGCAGGGCCGGGAGATCGAAGGAGATCAGCACGCACTGTTGGATGACCGGCTGCAGCGTGGCGAGCATGGTGTCGACTACGCAAGCGGTGCCGAAGACATCCAGGCTGGCACGCTTGATCTCCACGAACGCGCGCGCCTCCGGCCATTCCTGCAGCAATGCGACGAACTCGTCCAGGCGTGCGATGGACAGGTCCTGAAACCGGTCCCCGAATTTTTCCGGCTCTCCGGCAGGCAGGCCGCGCAGGGTATCATAGCGGGTCTGCGTGACCACCAGTTCGTGACCGGTCATGCGCAGCAGCGTGGGATCGTGCAACAGCACCGGCACCCGGTCGGCAGTGAACTGGACATCGGTTTCCAGCAGCCGGGCGCCGGCCTCGAGCACGGCGCGGTAACCGGTCAGCGAGTTTTCCGGCCAGCTTTCCGGTTCTCCCCGGTGTGCGATCAGCATGGAACTCAAGCCGCTTTCCACCAGTCGGTTACGACCCGCGCCACGTGCGGGTTGACCAGGTAGCCATAGGACTTGTGGACATTGATGCCCTTGTCGTCGCGGTAATAGTTGTAGATGTCCTCGTGCATATCGGTAATGCTTTCGAGCTGTCTCCTCTGCACCATGGCGCCGAAATCATTCGCCAGTGACGGGTCCAGCGCCACCAGGTCGCCGCGTGCCGCTACGTTGACCCAGCGCCTGACGTTGCCCGGGTAGATACACCTGTCTGCCTGGCGGTGGCCGATCAGGCGCTTCTGTACATAGTTCATCCCCAGCGGGCTGCCGATGGTCAGCAGACAGTCCACACATTGCTGGTAGCCTTCCAGGTGGTCGAGTTCCCACAGGGAATCGTATGCAATGATCGATCCCATGCTGTGGCCGATCAGCAGCACCCTGTCGCCCCTGGACGATGCCGCGCGCAACGGCTGTTTCTGGACGCTGCGGATACGACAGGCAATGTTGCCATGGTTCCTGAAATAGATCTCGGTCTCGCGGATGGACAGCCTGATGCGCGGGTCCGGGATGAGCGGGATCAGCCAGTGAAAATAGTCGCCCAGCAGGTACATGAGTCTGGCCAGCCGGTGACGCAGGGGCCGCGCATCACGCACGTCATCCGCATTGTGGGTCTCCCGGGCAAGCAACCGGTCGATCCAGGGGATCTCCCTGTCTATGTCACGGTCCCTGTACAGCAGGTGGTTCCAGGCGACGACGGAGAAGCAGTCCTGCTGTTCAATCTCGGCCGCTGCCTGTGCATCGATGCGCCGTACACCGTGCAGCAGGCAGCGCAGCAGCTGCTCGCGGTGAGGCCCTGCCGGGGGCTTCGGGTTCTTGCCGGGAACGAACAGTATCTTGTTCAAGGCATGCCGTCAGTTGCAGTGATGGTTGACCGGAAAGGTGCCAGCTGATCGCAGGTCGGTTCGGCACAACAGTACCAGTTCTCCGAAAGGCGCGGTACCGGCCTGCCGGTCTGCTGCGTTGCCGGAACGGGTGCGCTGTCGCCCTCCCAGGCGCGCTGCCAGATACCCCGGAAGATGCCATCCCGTGACAGGCCCGCCGCCTCGGACTGCATGACCCACGCCTGCAGCGCTTGCTGCAGCGCGTCGAGGCGCGGGTCCGGGCTTTGCCAGGGGTAGCCGAGCAGCTGCGGGTCGAACTCGCCGAGCTGTTCCTGCATGCCCGGGATGTCGAGCACATGCGATCCCGCCGGGACCAGCAGGCGGATGGTGAGCTGCACCGGTGCAACCGCTTCGATGAGCCGGTTGTCGGCAATGAAGCGCAGCTGTTCGCGGTAGTTGTCCAGCGATGTCCAGGGGGTGAAGGCGACGAAGGTGGGTGCCAGTGCTATACCGGCACTGCGCATCACCTGCAGTGCCGTGTGCAGGTCCTCGCGGGTATGTCCCTTGTCCAGTTTCTGCAGGATGTCGTTGTCCACCGATTCGAAGGCGGAAAACACAAACAGACAGCCATTGGCAGCCAGCTCACGCATCTCGTCGGGGTATTTCACGATGTGCTCGACCTTGATGGTGGCATCGAAGGTCAGCTGCGGGAATTCCGCGTGCATGGCACGCACGATACGCAGCGCATGACCGGGTCCGTTGAAGAAATCCGGGTCACCAAAGGAGATATGCCGTGCGCCGGCTGCGACCTGGTTGCGGATGTCGTCCAGTACGACATCGGCCGGTATGACGAAGAAGCGGCCTGCATAGACCGGTACGACCGGGCAATGCCGGCACAGGTACTTGCAGCCACGCGTGGTCTCCGCAAAGCCGGCGGTCCTGCGGCTGCCGTCCGGCATGATCAGCGCCGCATAGCGCGACAGCGGTGGCAGCCTGTCGCGTGCGGGCACAACAAACGGAATTTTTTCCAGGCGGGTCTGTAGCACGGCATCCGTGGCCGTGATGCCCGAGCGCAGCTGATCGACCATTTCCAGCAGCGCGTTCTCGAATTCACCGCCCAGGATGTACTGCACACCGAGGGAGCGGAACAGATCGGCATTCACCGGTGCATACAGTCCATAGACACAGAGTTTTGCATGCGGTGCGAGTTGCCGGATCCGCGGCAGCGCCTCGACGGCTATGCGTGTCGCCGTGTGCATGGCCACGTAGACGGCCACCACGTCGGCATCCCGATCGATACCGCGCTCGAGTTGCTGGACGGAAAGATCACAGCAGCTGACCGAGCAGCCGGCCTGCTCCAGCAGCGCCGCCGGTTCCGCGAGCCCGAACGGCTGGCGGCCGAGCTCATAGGGATTGACCAGTATGATCTTCACTATATTTTTTTATAACAGTTAGTTAGGGGTTTATCCCAGAATACGGATCAATAAACGGCGCGTTCGTCCGGGCTCCAGCCCGCCGCGCCTGCTCGCTGTTCCGGTGTATCCGTCCCGCGCGGCTGTAGCTGTTGTCCGATGTCTTGTAGAATGCGCACGCACCGGACGGCCGCACAAGCTTACTGCGACCACTTTCAGGAGGAAAGTACCATGGCGACATACAAGGGTATCACCGCTGCGGGTTTCCTGCTGCGACTTGCCGCGGCCATGGTGCTGGTGTTTGCAACCTACAACCCTGCCGAGTATTCCTATTACCACTGGGTCAGCAGGAACCTTTCCAGTCTCACACCGTGGATGGCGCTGGCCGGTATCCTGTTGCTGATCGGCTGGACCATTTACCTGCGCGCCACCGCCCGCTCGCTGGGCGCGTTCGGCCTGTTCCTCGCGGCCGCGTTTTTTGGCGCGATCATCTGGCTGTTGGTCGACCTGGGACTGATCAGGGCCGACAGTTTCCGCGCCGTCACCTGGATCCTGCTGTGTATCCTGTGCGGGATCCTTGCCATCGGTATTTCCTGGTCACACATCCGGCGTCGCGTCACCGGCCAGGTCGATGTGGATGAAGTGGAAGGTGATGTTTGAATAATTCCCGTCGCGTTGCCCGATGAGCAGCGAACAGCCGTTTCTCTATGTCGATACCGCGGTGGCGCTGGACAGCCTGTGCAAACGGCTGGCCGGAGTCGACTGGTTCACCATTGACACGGAGTTCCTGCGCGAGAAAACCTACTACCCGAAACTGTGCCTGGTGCAGGTCGCCACCCCGGAACTGGCGGCCTGTATCGATCCGCTCGCCCTGGATGATTTGTCACCGCTGCTGGCATTGCTTGCCGACCGCAACATCACCAAGGTGCTGCATTCGGCGCGCCAGGACATGGAGATCTTCTACCACCTGTCCGGCAGTCCGCCTGCGCCGGTGTTCGATACGCAGGTCGCGGCCCCCCTGCTCGGCCATGCCGACCAGATCGGCTACGCCAACCTGGTGAAGGAGATACTCGGTGTTACGCTGGACAAGCTGCATACCCGTGCCGACTGGTCGCTGCGGCCGCTCACCGACGATCAGTTGCGCTATGCCGCCGATGACGTGATCTACCTGGTGGCGGTTTACGAAAAACTGCTGGAACAGCTGCAGGCGCGCGGCCGCCTCGACTGGCTGGAGCAGGACTTCGCGGCGCTGGCCAGCGCGCAGCTCTACGCCGTGCACCCGGAAAACGCCTGGTTGAAGGTCAAGGGGGCAAACCGCCTGAAGGGCGCCAGCCTGTCCATCCTGCAGGCACTGGCGCGCTGGCGCGAACAGCAGGCCAGCGAGCGGGACCGGCCGCGCGGCTGGCTGCTGCGGGACGATGCCATGGTGGACATCGCCCGCCACAAACCGGCATCGCTGCAGGCGCTGGCTGCCGTGCGCGGTGTCAGCGAGGGCCTGCTGAAACGTTCCGGCGATGAGCTGCTGGGCATCATCAGCCGCGCTGCCGGTGAAAAACCCGCCCGTTACCCGGACCAGGGGGTACGGGTGCGGCTGAGCGCAGAACAGGATGCCCTGGTCGACGTGATGATGGCCGTGGTTCGCATCAGCGCCGCGGAGAACGCGCTCAACCCCGCAATGCTGGCATCACGCAAGCAGCTCGAAGCCCTGTTGCTGGGTGACGTGGATAGCGGCGTGATGCAGGGCTGGCGTCGCCGGCTGGTCGGCGAACGACTGCAGCAGCTGCTGAACGGTGCACTGGAACTGTCGGTAAAGAACGGGCGGCTAAAACTGTAGCCTGTATCAGGTGCGGATGCCGTGACCGACGCGCAGCAGGTGCAGGCTGAACAGATACAGGACCACGACAAAACCGATGCTGATGGCATAGGACATTGTCAGGCTGATGTCGGATATACCGAGGAAACCGTAGCGGAAGGCATTCACCATGTACAGGATGGGGTTCGCCAGCGAAACACTTTGCCAGAAATCGGACAGCAGGCTGATCGAATAGAAAATGCCACCCAGGTAGGTCAGCGGCGTAAGCACGAAGGTGGGGATAATGGAGATATCGTCGAAGCTGTTCGCGTATACCCCGTTGATCAGTCCGGCCAGCGAGAACAGCATGGAGGTCAGCAGGATCATGCTGAGCATGACCGGCAGGCTGTGGATGCTGAGCGGGTTGAACAGCAGCGATACCGCGGTAACCGCAATACCGACGAGCAGGCCGCGGGCCACCCCGCCGGTGACGAAGCCGAGCAGGATGATGTAGGTGGGCGTAGGCGAGATCAGCATTTCCTCGATGTGGCGCTGGAATTTCGATCCATAGAACGAAGACACCACGTTGGCATAGGAATTGGTGATGACCGCCATCATGATCAGCCCGGGCACGATGAATTCCATGTAGTCGAAGCCTTCCATCTGGCCGATACGCGGTCCGATCAGGTTGCCGAAGATAATGAAATACAGGGCCGTGGTGATGACCGGGGGCAGCACGGTCTGTACCCAGATGCGACTGAAACGCAATATTTCCTTGGTGACGATGGCCTTGAAGGCGATGAGTTTTGCACGGTTGTTCATGCTGCTCCCCTGCTGACAGCGCTGGTCTCAACCAGGTTCATGAACAGTTCCTCGAGGCGGTTGGTCTTGTTGCGCATGCTGAGTACCCGTATACCCCGCTCCGAAAGTTCGTTGAACAGGCTGTTGATGGACTTGCCGCGGTAGATATCCGCCTCCAGCGTACACGGGTCGACCAGGCGCAGTACGTGGTGTTCGAGCTGTGGCGGGCTGTCCAGTGCGGTTTCGATATCCAGCACGAAGGTTTCCATGTGCAGCGTGTTGAGCAGCTTCCGGGTGCTGGTGTTCTCGATCAGCACGCCATGGTCGATGATGGCGATGTTGCGGCACAGGCTT
>JABAHR010013328.1_pt5 | contig 10386 bp, 7 predicted proteins | sample 7062101 | NCBI WGS metagenome assembly JABAHR01 (sample SAMN14534553, study PRJNA622989) | marine sediment metagenome | biome: marine biome [ENVO:00000428]; feature: marine pelagic biome [ENVO:01000023]; material: deep marine sediment [ENVO:00002113] | place: India: Gulf of Kutch | collected...
CAGCTGCCGCATGCTGGACACCACGCTCGCCCTTCTGAACGCGTAATCGCTGGAGAAATGCCCATGTCGTTCCTGCGCATGGAGGACCTGGATCTCGAAGCTAAGCGGGTGCTGATCCGCGAGGACTTCAACGTGCCGGTGGACGCCGGCACGGTGACTTCGGACAAGCGCATCGTGGCCGCCCTTCCGACCGTCCGGCTGGCGCTGGAGAAGGGCGCGGCGGTCATCCTGATGTCACACCTCGGCCGCCCGGTCGAGGGCGAGTTCGACCCGAAGTTTTCCATGAAGCCCGTGGCGGAGTGCCTGTCGGGGCACCTCGGTATCGAGGTCCGCCTGCAGCCGGACTGGCTGGATGGCATGGACGTGGAGCCCGGCCAGGTGGTCCTGGTCGAGAACGTGCGCTTCAATCCCGGTGAGAAGAAGAACGACGAGGCGCTGGCCAAACGCATGGCCGCCCTGTGCGACATTTTCGTGATGGACGCCTTCGGCACGGCGCATCGCGCGCAGGCGTCGACCGAGGGCGTTGGGCATTTCGCGCCGGTCGCCTGCGCCGGACCGTTGCTGGCCGGTGAATTGCGGGCCCTGTCCAAGGCGCTCGACCACCCGGAGCGGCCCATGCTGGCCATTGTCGGTGGCGCCAAGGTGAGCACCAAGCTCACCGTGCTCGAGGCCCTGCTGGACCGTACCGATCAGCTGATCGTCGGCGGCGGGATAGCCAACACCTTCGTGGCCGCCACCGGTCACGAGGTGGGCCAGTCGCTGTACGAGCCGGACCTGATCGGCGAGGCGCAGAAACTGATCCGACTGGCGCATCAGAAAGGCGGCGAGATCCCGATCCCGAAGGACCTGAAGGTGGCCAAGGAGTTCTCGCCCGACGCACCCTCTTTCGTACGCAGGCTTGACGAGGTGCAGCCCGACGAAAAGATCCTCGACATCGGGCCGCTGACGGCCATGGACTACGCCGACATGATCTGGAATGCGGGCACCGTACTGTGGAACGGCCCGGTCGGCGTGTTCGAGTTCCCGAACTTCGCCGCGGGCACCCGCTCGGTGGCCGAGGCCATCGGCAAATCGCGCGCATTCAGCATCGCCGGGGGCGGCGATACGCTGGCCGCGATCGACCAGTTCGACGTGGCCGGGGGCGTGAGCTACATCTCAACCGGCGGCGGCGCCTTCCTGGAGTACGTCGAAGGCAAGACCCTGCCGGCGGTGGCAATGCTGGAGCGGCGCGCGGCGGAGCATCGCAGCTGACCGGCATAGGGAGCGGCTGCTGCCACGACGTCGCGCCGCAGGCATGCTGCTGTTACGGGTTTCGTGTCTCACCGCCGCCCGATGCTTTGCCCGCCCAGTAGCGTCCCGAGGCGCAGGAACAGCAGTCCGCTGTGCTCTTCGCTCCAGCCCAGGCCCAGGTAGAGCGGGCCCAGGGGCGAGTCGTAGCCGAGATAGACGCTGCCGTTGAGAATCCCCTTGCCGTAGACGTCGCTGGCACGTTGCGCCGCATTGCCGTATTCCACGGTCATGCCGGCGTAGGCTGGCAGGATTCCTGATGAGCCGAACTCGTAGCGGTAACCGATCATGGAAAAGCCGAGGTGCTGCCCGACCAGTTCGTCTGGCTGGAAGCCCGACATGTTCAGAAAACCACCACCGGTAAACAGGCCATAAATCGGCGCATCGTCATCCAGGGTGGTGTTGAACTCGGTGCCAAACCAGGTCGTGTGGTGACCGCGGGTCAGGGCTGAAAACAATGAAAAGCGTACCTGTTCGAAATCGGCATCGGCGCCGAGGCGGGTGTCGGAATCGATGTATTGCAGGCGCACGAGGCTGCCTTCCGAGGGCAGGTAACGGTTGTCGAGGCGATCATAAATCCCTTCCACCGACCAGTCGCCACCGTCAAAACTGAATTCCGCCTGACGCGGGTCGCCCACCTCGATGGAGGCGTCGCCTGAATATCGGCTCAGGCTCAGGAACAGCCCGGCGTGCCGCCCGAACTCGCGGCCGAAGGCGATCTTGGCGGAATACTCGTTTAATTCCCATTCCTCGAGGGTGTGACCGGCACCGTCGAACACCCGGAAATCGCGGCGGTGCGCGAACAGGGCCGGCCTCAGAATCCAGCGCAGGCCATCGTCCAGCGGCTTGTAGTACTCGGCCAGCAGACCAACGTCCTCGCCGAGTTGCAGGCCGCCGCGAAACTCTGAGCCATGGCCGTCCAGGTCGGTCTTGAGATAGGCCAGCTTCAGGTTCAGACCGGTGCCCCGGGCATCTCCGGTGACCTCGAGGCCGGTCTCGATGAAGTCGGTGCCGCGCTGGTCGGGCTCGACGTGGATGACGACACCGCGCTGCCCGTTCTCCTCGACGAGTTCGTAGCGGGCCAGGCGGATGAATCCGAGGGCATGGATCCGGCGCAAATCCTGCTCCAGTTGCTGCTGGTCCAGCACGCTGCCAGTACGGATCGACAGCTTCTGCTGGATGACGTCGTCAGCAAACCGCGACCGGTTGTCCAGGCGCACGAATTGCACTTCAGGAAGGCCGGTGACGGACGCCTGCACCGCGTTGCGCCAGCGCCGATAGTCGGTTTCGGGCAACGACAACGTTCGTAGCTGAACCTCCGCCGAGGTGGCCGCCCGGTAACCCTCTGGCACAACTTCGCCGATACGCTCGAAATCGGCCGAGCCGAACTCCGTGCCGAGTTGCGGGGCGATGAGCACGTCCCGCGGTGTCAGTGTGGCGATCTGGTCTTCCGAGTTGGGCACCACCATCAGGGTGGAGAGCTGGGCAACGATGGACAGCAGGCCCGTCAGTTCGTCCGCCGCCAGCAGCGGGTACTCGACGTTGACGGCGATGACGATATCGGCGCCCATGTCGCGCACCACGTCAACCGGCAGGTTGCGCACGATGCCGCCGTCCACCAGCAGCGCATCGCCGTGGGGCACCGGGTCGAAAGCGCCCGGGACCGACATGCTGGAGCGCAGGGCCATCGACAACTGGCCTTTCCCCAGTATGACCATGTCGCCGGTCACGATGTCGGCGGCCACCGCGCGGAATGGTATGGGCAGGGCGTCAAAATCACGGGTCTGGACCTGGCGGGCCAGTACATTCTCCAGCAGCAGCGAGATCTTCTGACCGGCCACCGCGCCGCCGGGCAGCCAGCTATCCCGCCGGCCGATGCCCAGCTTGGGTCCGTACAGGCCCAGGTTGTCATCCGACTTGCGCCGCAGCGGCCGGTCCCGCCGCTCGGTCGCATCGCTGAACAGGTCCGGCCAGTCGGCCGCGGCCAGGACCGCTTCGATCTCCGCGGTGTCCATGCCGGCGGCATAGAGACCACCGATGATGGCACCCATGCTGGTCCCGGCGATGTAATCCGCCGGAATGCGCAGTTCCTCGAGCTTTTTCAGCACGCCGATGTGCGCGCCGCCGCGCGCGCCGCCACCGCCGAGGACCAGGCCGATGCATGGTCGACCGGAACCATCGGAGCGCGTACAGCGGTGCCCGTCCGCTCCCGCCATCGTCGGTGCCGGCAGGGTGAGCGCGGCCGCAAGGATAAGTGGGGAAACGGCAAGAAGCTTGGCTCGTGACATGATGCTATCCGTTGATGGAGTGACCCAGGCCCTGATACTACGAAGTGCGGGTCTCAAGGTCTACGACATCGCCCCGGTCACAAGACTTTATGTGCAACCATTTCACCATTCCATCTTCCCCTGACCTGCGACATTGAAATTTCCGGCCGGCACCACATCATTACCTCAGGCAATCAAAACGGAAGCCCCCAAATGGCCGGCATGGCATATGAAATCACCCTTGAACAGGAATTCGAGCAGGCGCTGGAAGTGGTGGTTGCCGCGCTGAAGGAAGAGGGTTTCGGTGTGCTCACGCGCATCGATGTGCACGACGCCTTCAGGGAGAAGCTGGATGTCGATTTTCGTAAATACTGCATCCTGGGCGCCTGCAACCCGCCCCTGGCCCACCGTGCGCTCAGCAACCGCCCGGACGCCGGGCTGATGCTGCCGTGCAACGTGATCGTCGAGGCGCGCGAGGAGGGCGGCACGCTGGTGCGCATCGTGGACCCGCGCGCCATGATGCAGGCCGGCGGCTTCGAGAGCGATCCGGTTCTGGCCGAGGTCGGCGGTGAGGCCGAGGCGAGGCTGCGACGGGTGGCCGCCAGCCTGGATTCCTGAGCACCCGCACGGTGGCCGGCTGAAACGGGACCGGATTCCGGCGGCAGCTGATGGCCGGCGTTCCGGTCTTCCGATATGATTCGTGCCACTGCATCAATCCTAGGGAGTCAATCGATGAGATTACGGGTGATCACGGCGCTGCTTGCCGGACTGGTTCTGAGCACATCCTCCATGGCCCGGGAAGCGTACCCGGAAGTCACGGAGGAGGGCCTGGAAAAGATCAGGGACACCGGCACCACGCTGGTGTACGCCAAGCCGGGCGTTGACCTGGGTGTTTACGAAAAGGTGCGGCTGCTGGATGCGGGCGTGGCATTCCGGAAGAACTGGCAACGTGACCAGAACCGCTTCGATCCGTTCAAGGTCGACAAGCGGGACATGGAGCGTATGCGGACCGAACTGGCCGGGCTGTTCCGCGAGGTATTCACGGAAAAGCTGACCGCCGCCGGGCATGAACTGGTCGCGGAAGCCGACGGGGACGTGCTCATCGTGCGGCCCGCCATCGTCAACCTGGACGTGACGGCCCCCGACGTCAACTCGCCGTCGCGCAGCGTGCAGCTGGCGGAGTCAGCGGGACAGATGACCCTGTACGTGGAGCTTTACGATTCCGTAACGGGTGATATCCTCGTCAAGGCGCTGGACCACAAGGCCGACCGGAGGCGCGGGAATTTTCACTGGCAGACCCGGGGCGCCAACCGGCAGGCTGCCGAGGCCATACTGAACACCTGGGCCGATGCGCTGGTGGAAGCGCTCGGAGCGGCGCAGGACGCCGTGACCGGCGAGGAATGACAGGCCGGGACCCGGTCAATAGGACCCTTTACAGAAGGAAAACATGATGTACGGAAAAGCGGGAAAACTACTAGTATCGATCGTACTGGCTGCCCTGGCGGCAGGTTGCGCCTCCGGGCCCCAGTTCTACACGGACTACGATCCCGGCGTGGACTTCGGCAGTTACCGGACCTTCGGGTTTTTCGAACCGATGAGCATCGAGGGCAAGAATTATTCGACCCTGTTCGGCGAGTCATTCCGAACCGCGCTCAGGCGTGAAATGACTGCGCGCGGTTACGTCGAGTCGGACAATCCCGAACTCGGCATCAACGTGTCCGCCCGCATGCAGGAGAAGACCAAGGTCACGACCTCGTCCGATCCCTTCATGTACGGGGGCTACTACCATTATCGCCGCGGCTTCTACGATCCCTGGATGACCTACGGATACGGGACCGAGACCCACGTGAGCCAGTACACCGAGGGCACGGTCAACGTGGACATCGTGGACATGGCCGGCAAACGCATGGTCTGGGAAGGCGTGGCCATCGGCCGCATCAAGGAAGGACGCAGCAACGCGGAGATCCGCCAGGCCATCGATTCGGGTGTGACCACCATTTTCCAGGACTTTCCCGGGCAGGCCGGGCAATAGGGCGTTCCCGCCGTCGGGACCGCAGAGGGATTCGATCCGGTGACGCAACCGGGCAGCCCGTTCATGTTCCTGGTCAGCCTGGCGGCCGTGATCAACGGCCTTGGCATCGTGCGCCTGCTGACTACCTTCGCCGCGTACCTGAAGCACAGTGACCGGCTGGAAATCAGGCACTACTGGGTGTTCACCGGGTTCGCCGTGCTGCAACTGCTGGTGCACATCCTGCTGTGGTGGTCCTTGTGGGGGATCCGTGACGCGACGACCCTGAACTTTCCGCTGTACCTCTACATGCTGGTTGGGCCAACCCTCCTTTACCTCGCCACCAGCCTGCTGATCCCGGATACGGGGGAGCAGTCTATGGACCTGCGCGAGGAGTACTGCGACGTCAGCCGCATGTATTTCACAATCATGGCCCTCACGTGGCTGTGGGCGCTGATGGTGTCCCCCCTGGTGCGGGGCGTGTTGGCGCCCACGGCGCCAGTGCTGGGGCTGTTCCTGGCCCTTGCCCTGCTGTCAAGGTTTGCGAAAGGGCATCGCTACCACGCGGCTTCCGCGGTTGCGCACTGGGTGCTGCTGGCTGCCTATATCGGCATGTTCGCGATGGAACTGGGGCGCTCCTAGAGACTCCCGTCCCGCTTCATCCTGCTGACGATCCTGCCCGAAATGGCCTTGGCCGTGTCGCGGTACTCCAGGGCGCTGGAGTCGGTGATCATGGTCCAGCGGGCCTGTTCCGCGTCCAGGTCGTAGTAGGTGCTCTCCACGAACAGGTGCCGTTCCTGGTCATAGAAACCGGCGCCTTCCTGGATGGAATAGACCTCGGTGAACTGGGGTGTGAACCAGTCGTAGTACATGCCCGAGGCTTCGTGCTGCAGGTAGTAGTCCGCCCGCTGCAATTCCTCGCCCCGCATGGCGCCCTTGAGGAAGACCACGACCACTGCATCGACCCCGTCCGCTTCCAGGGCCCGCTCGGCCCGTTCCCGGGTCAGCCTGCCGCGCATGCCGCGGATGTCGCTGGAGGAAACGGCATTGCCGCCGGCGCCCAGGATCTCGTCGGTCAGGACCTGCTCGAAGCTCATTCTCTGCAGCGCGTCCGGGATCATCACGACGACGGCGATCTTGTCGGGCTTCGGCCCGGCCGGCGTGTCCAGCTGCCATTCCTGGACCACGCTGGTGGTCGAACAGGCGGCCAGCGCCGATAGGAACAGGCTACAAACGATGATGCGAACGAAGGTCATGGCGGAATCCAGTTGTTTACAGAGGCGTCATTCTATTGCAGACGGGGCGTCCAGGGACAGGTCTAGTTTTCGCTCTGCTCCATCCTGTCGGTGATCAGGGTATAGGCGAGGTAGTACTTGTAGATGTTGCTGACGTACTGGACGGTCTCCCGGCCGATTTCGCGGGCGGCGATCAGTTCCACGTTGTTGAACCACTTGTCCGGGTCCAGGCCCGCCTCCGCGGCCTTGCGCCGCAGCCCGCGTACCCGCGCCGGCCCCGCGTTGTAGGCAGCAAAGGAGAACAGGGCCCGGTTGAAGGCGTCCAGTTCCGGATCGTCGAAATACCGGTTGCGCAGGAAGTGCAGGTACTTTACCCCGGCATGGATATTGGGCTCGGCCTCCTCGATGTCCGGTATGCCGACATTCGGGTCCTCCGCCGTGCTCCTGAGCAACTGCATGATGCCGATGGCGCCCGCGTGGCTGCGCGCGTCCTGGTCCAGTCCCGATTCCTGGTAACCCTGCGCGGCGACCATCAGGTGGTCGAAGCCATAGGTTTCGCCGTAGCGCCTGAACAGCTCGATGGTCGCGTTGAAGCGCTCCAGCTCGCCGGGCTCCAACGCGTTCTTTACCCACTGCCGGTTTTTCAGGTAACGCTTGATGAGGATGTTGCCCATCAGCGTTCCCTGGCGGTGGGTGCGTGCGAACTCGTCCACCTCCGCTTTCAGCAACGGGCTTTCCTTGCGGATCGCCCAGGCGATCTGCCGTCCGTCCTGCACGACCAGGTCGTTGCGCACGGTCAGGCCGTCCAGGATCCCGGACCAGAACCCGGCCTTGTAGTTGTCCATGACCACCATGGGCCACAGTCCGGCGGCGACCATCTCCAGCAGGTCCGTGTCCTGCAGCATCGCAGGGGCGTTAATGATCTCGACGGGCGCGCGACCCTCGGCCTCGAACCGCCGATTGAGGTTTTCCAGGCTCACCCGGTAACTGCTGCCGGGCTTGATGTACACCGACTGGCCGGACAGGTCGTCGATGGACTCGAGCGCCGGCGCGGCCGGGCCGGTGACCACGATCTCCTTCACCTCACGTGACAGCGGCGCGCCGAAATCGACAATTTCCTCGCGCTCCGGCGTGATGCTCAGGCCCGCTGCGGCGATGTCGCCATAGCCTTGCACGAGTCCGTCCAGCAGCTGGTCGAAGGCCACCGGGATCAGGACCACGTGCACCTTGAGATGGCCGGTGCCGAGACGCTCGTTGAGGGCGGTCTCGAACATCTTGACCAGGTCGTAGGTCATGCCCTTTTCCTGGGGCCCGTCGAGGAAGTAGCTGCCGACCTGGAACACCGTGAGCACCCGGATCACGCGGCGCTCCACCAGGGTGTCGAGGTCGCCGGTCCAGGGCTGTTGCAGCGGCGCCAGTTCGGGCGGCAGGCCCTGTTCGGAGCTGGTCAGCAGGAAGCGGCCGGGGCCTTCCGGGGCGGCGGTCTCGGACCCGGCTTTGGATATGTTCGCCTCCGCGGTGGGCTCGCCGGGTTCGGGCGCGGCCTGTTCCTGCACGGTTTGCGCGACCGTGGAAACCTCCTCTGCCGGGGTAGCTGCCGTATCGCCGCAGGCGGTCAGCGCCAGCAGCCATGCCGCGCAGGCCAGGGTTGCGCTCAGCTTGTGCGCCCCACGCGGCATGTCAGGCCTGGCCGATCTCGGCCATGCTCCGGTAACGGATGCCGTGCAGCATGGTGTACAGGACCGGCACCACGATCAGTGTGAGGATCGTCGCGAAACCCAGCCCGAACATGATGGCGGCCGCCATGCTTTCGAAGAAGGCATCCGCCAGCAGCGGGATCATGCCGAGGATGGTGGTGATCGCCGCCATGGAGACCGGGCGCACACGGCTGACGCCGGACATGAACACGGCCTTGTACGGCTCGGTGCCTTCGGCCAGCTCGGTGTTGATCTGGTCCAGCAGCACGATGCCGTTCTTCAGCAGCATTCCCGAGAGACTCAGCAGTCCCAGCAGGGCCATGAAGCCGAACGGTTTGTCCATCACCAGCAGGCCGACGGTCACGCCGACGATGGCCAGCGGCACGGTGGCCCAGATCACCAGCGGCGCCCGCACCGCGTTGAACAGCAGCACCGTGATCAGGAACATCAGCAGGAATCCCAGCGGCAGCGAGGCGAACAGGGCGCCCTGCGCATCGGTGGAGCTCTCGTACTCGCCGCCCCACTCCAGCACGTAGCCGTCCGGGATCTCGATCGCCTCGATCTGCGGACGGATCCGCTGGAACAGGTCGTTGGCCGTTTCCGTGCCGAACACGTCCGGATCGGCCAGCACCGACAGGGTTCGCTTGCGGTCCTTGCGCTGGATCAGCGCGTCCTCCCACTCGGTGCGCAATTCCGAAACCACCTCGTCAATCTGCACGTAGCGGCCGAAGGTCTTGCTCCAGACCTGCACGTCCCGGATGGTGTCGATGCTGAGGCGTTCGTCGTCCGGCAGCCGCGCCACGATGGGGATCAGCTCGGTGCCCTGCCGGTAAAGGCCCACGTTTGCACCGGAGAAGCTGCCGAGCAGTGCATTGTCCAGGTCGCGCTTGGTGATACCCAGCCGGCGCGCGGCCGCCTCGTTGAGCTGCGGGCGGATCATCTTGGAGCGCTCGCGCCAGTCGTCGCGGATGCCGGTGGCGTTCGGGTCGGCGCGGAAGATCTCCTTGGCCTGCACGGCCAGGCCGCGCAGCACCTCGGGATCGGGCCCGATGAAGCGTGCCTCGATCTTGGCCGGCGGAGACGGGCCGATTTCGAGGCGCCGGAACTTGATTGAAGCCTGCGGGTAGTTCTCGGCGAGGAACGCGTCGACCTCCTTCATCATGGGCACCACGTCGTCCGGGTCCTTGATGCGGAACAGGATCTGCGCGTAGCTCGCGTACGACGACTCCGGCGTGTAGGTCAACATGAAGCGCGGCATGCCGCCGCCAATAACGGCATGCATGAACTGGATGCGTTCGTCGTCCTTCAGGGCGTTCTGGATCTCCAGGACGTTCTCGTCCGTAGCGCGGATGTCGGTGCCCTGGGGCAGCCAGTAGTCCACCATGAAGATCGGCGTGGTGGAGGGCGGAAAGAAGGATTGCTGCACCTTGCCGAAGCCCCAGATCGAGGCCGCCAGCGTGGCGACCAGGATCACCACGGTCCCTACCCGGTTACGCATGCAGAGATTCAGCAGCTTCTTGTAGAAAGTGAACACCGCGCCCTTGTACGGATCTTCCGGCTCGGCATCGCCCTCCTGTGCCTCGCGGATCTCCTCCCTGAAGAACAGGTCACACAAGAACGGTGTCAGCGTGATGGCGGTGAACCAGCTCAGCGTCAGCGAGTACAGCAGCACCCAGAACAGGGACCCGGCGAACTCGCCGGTGGCGTCCGGAGACAGCCCGATCGGGGCGAAGGCCAGCACCGCGATCACCGTGGCCCCGAGCAGCGGCCACATGGTCTGGCCGACGATGGCGTTGGCGGCCTGCAGCTTGGTCAGGCCGCGCTTCATGCCCATCAGCACGCCCTCGGTGACCACGATGGCATTGTCCACCAGCATGCCGAGCGCGATGATC
>JABAHR010013797.1_pt2 | contig 10374 bp, 10 predicted proteins | sample 7062101 | NCBI WGS metagenome assembly JABAHR01 (sample SAMN14534553, study PRJNA622989) | marine sediment metagenome | biome: marine biome [ENVO:00000428]; feature: marine pelagic biome [ENVO:01000023]; material: deep marine sediment [ENVO:00002113] | place: India: Gulf of Kutch | collected...
CAAAGACCTGTGATGAAGACCGACACGCCACGCCCCATCCACCTTAAGGACTACCAGCCCCCGGCCTACTTAATCGATCAGGTCGACCTCGACGTCTGCCTTCTTCCGACAGCAACCCGTGTAACGTCGCAGCTCAAGATCCGCCGCAATCCGGCCGTCGGCGAGACGTCCGTGCCGCTCGTTCTCGACGGCGAGACCTTTGAGCTTGAAGACATCCGTCTCAATGGAAAAAAGCTTGAGAAAGGAGCAATGACGCGCTCGGCGAAAAGCCTCACCATCGCAAAGCCGCCAACCGCACCGTTCACACTCGACATCACGACAATTCTAAACCCTGAAGCCAACAAAGCCCTCGAAGGCCTGTACCGGTCTCGTGGCGTTTTCTGCACCCAATGCGAAGCCNNTCATCGACAGGCCCGATGTCCTGTCGACCTACACCTGCCGCATTGAAGCCGATCGCGCCGAGACCCCCATCCTTCTGGCCAACGGCAACCTCGTGAAGAAAGGCCGCTGCAAGGACACCAAGCGCCACTTCGCCATATGGCGCGACCCGCATCCCAAGCCCTGCTATTTGTTTGCTCTGGTTGGTGGTGACCTCGGGGTTGCGAGCTCCGCGTTTACAACCATGTCCGGGCGCCAGGTCGCGCTCAACATTTACGTCGAGCACGGAAAAGAGGCGCGTGCCCACTGGGCCATGGAGTCCTTGAAACGGTCAATGCGATGGGACGAGGAGCGCTTCGGACGCGAATACGACCTCGATATCTTCAACATTGTCGCCGTCTCCGACTTCAACATGGGCGCAATGGAGAATAAGGGTCTCAACGTCTTCAACGATCGCCTCATCCTGGCCTCGCAGGAGACGGCAAACGACACCATGTTTGCCGCCATCGAGAGCGTCGTCGCCCACGAATACTTTCACAACTGGACCGGCAATCGCATCACCTGCCGCGATTGGTTTCAGCTCTGCCTCAAGGAAGGCCTCACCGTCTATCGGGACCAGGAGTTCTCCGCCGATGAGCGCAGTCGCACCGTTCAGCGCATCGCCGACGTCAGACAGCTAAAGGCGCTACAATTTCCGGAAGACGCCGGACCGCTCGCGCACCCCGTTCGCCCCGCGAGCTACATTGAGATCAACAACTTCTACACGCCCACCGTCTACGAGAAAGGCGCGGAGCTGGTACGTATGATCGCCACCATCCTAGGCGAAGCCGGATTCCGAAAAGGAATGGACCTCTATTTCGAGCGTCATGACGGCGACGCCGCAACCATCGAGGATTTTCTTGCCGCTTTCGAGGACGCCAACGGCCACGATCTTTCGCAATTCAAGCTTTGGTATGCCCAATCCGGCACACCGGAACTCGTGTGCCGGTGGACGCATGACAAATCCCGCAAAACAGCCGAGCTCAAAATCGAGCAGATCCACAAACCGACACCGGGTCAAACCAATAAAAAGCCGCTGCACATTCCGGTTCGCGTCGGATTACTAGGTGCCAACGGCAATGACGTCCCGCTCGTCCTCCAGGGCCGCGGCCCACTCAAGGACGGCGTGTTGCAGATCACCAAGCCGAAAGAAACCTTTGTCTTTGAACAAGTCCCGTCCCGCCCCGTGCCCTCACTGCTGCGTGGTTTCTCAGCCCCGGTCAAGCTCGCCCTCGATCTCAGTGATCGCGACCTCGAATTCCTGATGGCGCACGACAGCGATCTCTTCAATCGCTGGCAGGCCGCCAATACATACGCAACCCGGCTCCTCATCGAGTCTGTTGCTGCGATGGTGGCGGGAAAGCGCTTCACCCGGGGGAAGGCTTTCGCCAAGGCCTTAGGCCACGCCATAGCCGACAACCGCCTGGAGCCGGCCTATCGTGCGGAGCTTCTTAAGTTGCCGAGCCAAGCAGACGTTGCCCGTGAGATCGGCCGCAACGTCGACCATGACTTGGTCTACAAAGCCCATCGCCAGCTGACAAAGCTGGTGGCCACCACACTCGGCCCGGATTTGGAAGAGATCTATGCAAAGTCCAAACCCAAAGGCACCTTTTCGCCTGACGCCAAGAGCGCCGGAAAGCGCGCCCTTCGCAACGCAGCACTGACCCTCCTCTGTGCCCGCCAGGGTGAGGAAGACCGCGCCCGCCTGATCCGCCATTTTCGATCCGCCAACAACATGACGGATGAAGCCCACGCCCTTTTTCTCCTAGCAGGCGAGCCCGGCCCCGAACGCCAAGCGGCCCTCAAGCGCTTCCATGACAAATGGCAGACGGATCATCTGGTGATCGACACCTGGTTCGCCGCCCAGGCCGTAGCGCCCATCCCGGAGACGCTTGAGCGGGTGGAAACTCTCACCAAACATCCCCTGTTCGACCTTAAAACGCCCAATAAAGTGCGCGCCCTCATTGGGAACTTCGCCCTGCAGAATCCGTCGCAATTCAACCGGGCGGACGGCGCGGGCTATCAGTTCGTTGGCCGCAAGGTCTTGGAAATCGATCGCTTCAACCCGCAGGTCGCGGCCCGCATGCTGGGCACGTTCCGCAGCTGGCGGGCACTTGAGGCCAAGCGCCGGTCGAAGGCCCGAAATATGCTCCGTAAGATTGCTGAGGCTCCAGACCTCTCGCGCGACAGCTACGAGATCGTGACAAAAATGTTGGACAGCTAAGGAAATCTCTCAAGGGGTGCTTGACGGATTTATTCTCCCTCGACAGGCGACTCGCGAATCAGTGAACGTGGGACATGATTCGGACGGCGTACTTCGGCTGAATCACTCTGGGCAACGGCACGATACATGGGCGAGGAGAGAGGGATGGCGGGGCAGGCAACCGCCCATCCGCGGGGGACGTTTGCCAACTGGCAAGCGCTCGCAATGGGCATAACGAACTTCAAATCCCTCACAAGAACGCGCCCCAAACGCGGCGCCTTATTTGGCCTTCAGCTAGCCGCCGTTGCGCACCTCTTAGCACTCGCATCTTTCGAGATTTTTTCTTCCAACGCCTCATTCAGACCCGTCCTTATTCTAACCGGCCTAGCACTCGTCCTATTAGCGATTCTGCAGTGCGCCCGGCCCTCTGCGTCACCAGCCAATACCCTTTCCCTCATGCCTGACCCCGCTCCGGAATCTGCCGTCGAGCCAGTGGGTCTCACACCGCCCGCAAATCCAGACATCAACTGCCAGGCCAATCTCGCTGCGCACGCTTTCTCTCTCGAAGTGCAATCGCAACGCCTCGTCGAAATCGCTGATGTCGCAACCCGGCGCAATCGCGAGGCGGAGCGGCGCGGGCAGGCCTGGGCCGACCTCATGGCCCAAGTCAGCCACGAACTACGCACACCCCTTAACGCGGTTATCGGCTTCTCCGACGTCATGACCGCGGAATTGTTCGGACCCGTCGGACACCCCCGTTACCGGGAATACGTCGATCACATTCGCGACAGCGGCCGCGCCCTCTTGAAATCCGCTGAGGATACCTTGGTCCTGACCCAGCTTCTTGCACGGCCCGAGAAGGCCGCACCACCAATTCCGGTCGACCTCAGATCGCTTGCCGCCGCGACATGGCACGCCTGCGCAAGCGAAGCCAACACACATGCCATTGATCTCGAAATCAATGTCGAAGACGGTCTCGAGCTTCTCGCTGACGTCCGACTCCTCCGCCAGATCCTGGCCAATCTCTTCACTGAGACCTTATCGCGCGCCGGCGAAAACGCAACGATCGAATTTTCCGCCCACGCCGCCGATGACCTCGCTGAGATCGAAATCAAACTCTCAGGCACAGCAGCGGACCACGCTCCGGGCGAAACATCTCTTTCGCTGTCCTTAGCCCGCGCGTTCCTGGAGTTGCAGGACGCCTTCCTTGTCGAACTCCCCGCAGGCCCCAAAGAATGGCGCGTCGCCACCATGCTTTCCCTCGCAGCCCAACCCGATTTCTTCAAACCGGCCGGCGAAGAACGCACCGCGACAGGCAAACTCTGCTAGAGCCTGATCGTTCGAGATTGAGGCACTTGGGCTTCAATCGAGAGCGTGACTCAGACTCTCAAACAAAAAACTTAGAGGGCACAAACAAGACGCCAACCGAGTCCAGCGAAAGCGAACGCGCTCCAAGCAGCACGAGGCTTTAGTTCGGAGGCGCAGGCGCGGAAGTGGCCTCGGTTTTGGTCGTGGTCTTCTTCTTGCTCGTCGACTTTTTCTTGCGCGACTTGCGCTTCTTCTTTGGCTTTGGCGGCGGCGGATCCCGAAACAGATAAGGCTTTCGCGCAACCCACCAGGCGCCAAGCTCCCGGCGCTCGTCCGGCGTCAGTGTCGCCACTGTTTCAACGATTGTCTCAGTCGCGGCGGCTTTGAGGTGTTGTTGCGCCGCTCCAACTTTTGCAAAGGCCGCCCTCAGCTTTTCGGCATCAAACGGGTCGTGCGCAAGCGCCTCCGCCGCGGCGCGCCGGGCAGCCACGATTTGCAGGAGATACGGCCGCAGATCTTTTTTGGCGCCCCGCGCCGCCCGGCGAAGCGCCGTTGCCCGCTCTTTTGGAAGCGTCCGTGCAAAGCTGTAGAAGCTGATCTCGGATTTGGTCCGGCTGCTGCCCCGATAGACCGGTTTTTTGCTCCACAGCGCACCCGCAAGCGTGCCGGCAATCACGAGATTGAGGGATAACGAAGAGAGCAGCAGAAGCTTGACCCAGCGCGGCGCTGTTGCCCACCGCGCAACAGATACTGGAGTCCTTGTCTCACTCACCATAGACCATCCCCAGCAATGCCATTGATGTCCTCACCGAGTGCCAACGCCGCCTCATCGTCAAGCGAAGCCGCCTGGGCCTCGCCCACGACCAGGGACAGAACACCGTCCGCACGACCACTCAGCCCGGCAAACACCCCCATCAACAAAGAAGCGGCAAGAAGTGCCATCGCCGCCCAGTCCCGCTTCGGCGGTCTGCCTGCGCCCCGCCCGCTGGTCCGCGCATGCCGCAAAGCCGGGTTCAGAACGTGCACATTCTCCGGCACATCGCCCTCCTCCACGCGCGGCGCACGCGCCACAGCCGCGACAATGCGATCGGCCAGCGCATCGTGGTTCTCGGAATACGCCGGACGAGCCAGGTCAAGCACACGGTCGAGCGCCGCTGCTTCGGCCATGAGCTTGCGCGCACGCGCATCCTCTTCGATCAACGCCTCAAAACGCACCCGATCCGCATCCGGCCATCGCGTCTGATCCGCGCCATACGTATCGAGCGTCCGTTCGAGAGCCAAAAGCAAGCCATCACGATCTTGCGTATTGTCCGTCATGTCCTATCTCGTCCTCCGCGTGCGGCTGCCCCTCACCGCAGTCGCGCCACGACCAAACCGCTCGGCTCTGTAACGTCCGCGTCTCATGACCCATTCTCCTCGATGAACTCGCGCCACGTAGCCTGGAGCTTTCCCTTGAGCGCGCGCCGGGCCCTGGCGAGAAGCGATTCCACAGCCTCTTGAGAAACGCCCAGAACTTCCGCGATCTCGCGCTGGCTGTGGCCTTGGTAGTGAAAAAGCGTAAGAGCCAGCCGCTGATTCTCCGGAAGTTCGGCAATCGCAGCTGCGACGCGCTGCGCCGTATCTGCCTCTTCGAGTTCGCGTGTCTGTGCGGCGAGAACCGGCTGATCCGGCACCTCCTCGACAAGCTGAACGCGCTTTGCGCCGCGCAAGCGGTCGATTGCGAGGTTTCGCGCGACCCGGCCCAACCATGGCTTAAGACCTCCGTCCTTGTCCCCGATCTCAATCGTCGCCGCATTCCGCCACAACCGGATCAGGGTCTCCTGCGCAATATCCTCCGCTTCCGCCGCGTCCCTCAACAAACTCCGCCCAATGGCAACAATCCCGCCAAGGTGCCGGCCGACAAGAGCCCGATACGCCAAAAGGTCGCCACCGGCCACACGTGCCAGCAGCGCCCCATCACTGTCATCGTCGACGGGCCCGGAGCCTATGCGGCCGCCGGGCCCGCTCGTATGAGCCCCCACGGCGTGCCCCGTTCTTATGATGACATGCCGTTATCGAACACTTTGTCCGCCAACGCTACTGCCGGCGGGCCCACGCCGCCCTTTGGTACGGCGGAAGATCAGCTGCGGTTATCGACCCATCGCTATCAAGGTCCAACGTCTGAAAGCGTTGCAGAGATTTCGCCGTGAACTCGGCCGCGCTCACTATCTGATCCTTGTCAGCATCCAACCGATGCATCGCACGCACACCCGCGCGCGCCGCGCGTTCGGCCTGTTCTTTCCCGGCCTCGGCAAAATCGATCACGCCATCCGCATTGCCATCGAGCCGCCGGAACTCGGCCTTCGTCGCCGCAAGCATGCTTTCCAGTGTCGGATCCGGCTTTTTGCGGCGCGAGCTTTTCTTGGCCTTACTCCACCCGAAGGTCGACCAACTAAAGAAACTACGGCGCTTGGACGAGCGCTCGTCCGCCGTAATTGTGCCGTCCGAATTGAGGNNGGCCCAACTTCGAACTCCGAGAGCGTTATCTTGCCATCCTCATCCGCATCCAGCCGCTTCATGTAACGCTTGGTGCTGTACGTGCTGCGTTGTTTGGCTTGCTCCGAAAGCTCTCCGAGATCGAGCCCACCATCATTGTTGGTATCAAGCTTCCCAAACTCACGTGTCTTGGGCCGGAGATATTCCTCCTTGGTCAGCGTACCGTCTTTGTCCGCGTCGAGCCTCTTGAGGCGCGACGTCCGTCGACTGGCCACCCGCCATATCTGAGATTGAGCGGGCGAACCCAACGCTTCTTCCGAAAAGGGCGCCACCGGAACCGCACCGGCCGGTGCCAACAACGCCGCCATCACAACAATACCCGAAAAGACATAAAATCCACGAAACATAGCGAGCCTCCCACTGACTTGCGCGATNNCCCGACGTACGGCCACGTCACCGGATCAGTTTGTCGAAAAGTCCTGAGACATCAGAAAGCGCGGACTTAAGCTTCACTTCAAGCGCAGCAAAATCCGGACTATCACCGGCCCGCGCCAGAAGCTCCTTCAATCCCCGCGGTGCGGTTTCTGGATTGAATGGATCATCAAGACAAAGCCGGAGAATCTGCATGAGATCATGAATAAGCCGGCCGGTCGCAATCAGGCGCTCGGTATCCTCAGCCGCCAGAACACCCGCTGCTCCGAGCTTCTGCAACGCCCCCAGCGTTGTCTGATCTAGGATCTCTGGATGGGCCGCAGCATTCGTAATTTGCAAGAACTGCACAATGAATTCGAGATCCACCAAGCCGCCGCGCACCTGCTTGAGATCCCAAATGTTCGTGGTGCCCTTTTCCTTCTCAATACGCTGACGCATATCGAGCAAATCAGCTGCGGTCTTAGCCTGCTCGCGCGGCTGAACAAGCGTATGGCGAATTGCATCCTCGACCGCTGCACGAAGATGGGGCGGCCCCGTCACGACCCGCGCACGCGTCAACGCCATGTGCTCCCAGGTCCAGGCCTCCTTCTCCTGATACTCAATAAAGCTCGAAAGCCGCGTAGCGACAGGCCCCATCTGCCCGGACGGGCGAAGGCGCATGTCGACCTCATAAAGCGTACCTTCTGCCGTAGGCGCCGATAGCGCCGTAATCAACCGTTGCGTCAGACGCGCGTAATATTGGCTCGGCGCCAAGCCCCGCGCTCCATCCGATTCCTGCGCAGAAGGGTCGCAATCATAAACAAGAATAAGATCGATATCGGAGGACGCGGTCATCTCCCGGCCGCCGAGCTTGCCCATCGCAACGACAGCGGCCGCGCCCCCCGGAATTTTGCCGTGCGCACGCACCTGCTCATTCTCCACCTCGGTCTGCATCGCCTCAATCAGCCGATCGGCCAGGCGCGCGTAGAGCGTCCCCGCCTGACTCGCATTGACGGTACCCGAAAGAATGCGCACCCCGATTAAGAACGCCTGCTCGCTGCCGACCACCCGCGCCCGATCGAGCATCGCTTGCACGTCTTGCGCCTCAGCCAACTCCTCCGCAATCAACGCATCGAGCTCATCGTCCGCCGGCACGGTCGAAAACGTCATCGGATCTATGACGGCATCCAGCAACCGTCGACGCCGCGACAGGATACGCGCGAGACGCGGCGCCGTACCCATAATGTTCGCAACGAGCCGCATCAGATTCGGATTGGCCTTAAGGAGAGAGAAGAGCTGCACACCCGCCGGCAGTTCCGCAACAAAACGATCGAAGCTCGTAAAAGCCCCGTCCGGATCCGCCGTATCCGCAAGCGCCGCGATCAAGCTCGGCTGCACTTCCGTCAAGAGTTCGCGCGACCGCGGCGAGCGCACAGCAGCATACCGCCCGTGATGCCAGGCCCGTACAGCAGCCAGCACGTGATCCGGCCGCGTAAAGCCCATTGATCTCAGCGTGGCCACGGTTCCTGGATCGTCATCCTCTCCCGCAAACACCAAGTTGGCACCAGCCGCCGTCAGCTCCGGGCTGTCCTCAAACAGGACACCATAGTGACTCTGTACGCGCTTGAGCATGCCCGTGATGTCGGCGGATAAGGCCGCCGTATCCGCATAACCCGCAAACGCCGCGAACCGCTCCAGCGCCTCCGCATCAGCGGGCAGCTCGTGAGTCTGTTCATCATTCACCATCTGCAGCCGATGCTCGATACGCCGCAAATAGAGGTATGCATCCTCAAGATCGGCGCGCACGTCGTCTTCAATCCAACCATTTTCGACAAGCGTCGAAAGCGCATCCAACGTCCGGCGAACCCGCAAATTGCGCTGTCGGCCGCCCGCGATGAGCTGCTGGGTCTGAGCAAAGAATTCAATCTCGCGAATACCGCCAGCCCCAAGCTTGACGTTGTGCCCGGCAACAGAAATACCACCCAACCCACGGAAGGCATGGATCTGCCGCTTCATCGCGTGAATGTCGGCAATAGACGCAAAGTCGAGAGACTTTCGCCAGATGAAAGGCGCCAGCTCCGCCAGCAGGTTCTCACCGGCCTCGATATCCCCGGCAACCGGGCGCGATTTGATCAACGCCGCACGCTCCCAATTCTGACCGAAACTCTCGTAGTAGAGAAGCGCCGCTTCTGTAGAGAGCGCAATCTGCGTGGCACCCGCATCCGGCCGGAGCCGCAAGTCCGTGCGAAACACGTAGCCATCCGCCGTCCGCTCGTCCATAAACCGGACGAGATCGCGCGTCAGTCGAACAAAGAACGCCTGCGTCTCAAGGCCCTCCCGCAACCGCGCCCGCTCTTTCTCATAAAACACGATAAGGTCGATATCGGACGAATAGTTGAGCTCGTAGGCGCCCTGCTTGCCCATACCGAGAACGATGTAGCCCGAACCGTCTTCCGGCCGGTCCGCTGACTCGGGAAGCCAATCTCCCTTTGCCGTCGCTTCTCGAAAAAGAAAACGGACGCCGGCGGCCAGCGCCCGATCCGCTGTGGCCGTTATCGCCTCGGTGACTCGAAGCACCGGCCAGACATCCGCGATGTCGGCAAGCGCGATGAGAAGCGCGGCTTCAGATTTGAATTGCCGCACGGCACGCATCGCGTCATCCAGCGTTTGCGTCTCCGCAATCCTCTCGTCGAGCCGAGCGCAGAGTTGGTCAAAATGCGCGTCAGGTGCCGTGCCCAAGATACGCTCAAGCCGCTCGGAATCACGGACAATCAACCCGCGCAGGAAAGGCGAACCCTGAAACACGCCGCCCACAAGCTTCTCGACATTCGCGTCTTGGAGAAACGCGCAAAGCCGGTCCCGGCCGGCATCACCCCGCACCTCGTCAACGAAAGCTTGATATTCCTGGCGTGCCGATTGAGTAAGAGCCGCCGGCCATGCCCGTATCCGCGCGTGGAAAGGCACCCCCAGGCCATTGCCTTGCGCGTCTTGGCCCACGTCCACGTTTTCACTCTCGACCATGCACTCTTTACCCGCCTGTCATTCACTCAAAGCGCGTCTCCGGCACAAATCTCAACCCCGGGAAACCTCGCCCCGCGAATCCGCCTTGTCCCTCCGCCCCATAGTGGCATGATCTAGCACATCGACCGAGCGCTCATAGAGCGCGTTCGCCCGCCCATACGTTTCGCCAATGCTCACAATACCGAGCTTACCGAACTCACACAGGGCACCGATCAAATGAAAGGCCACGCCTTCACCGGTCGAGGCATGAAAGTGCAGCCCATTGACGACAGCAATGTCAATCAGCTGATCCGGTGTCAGTCCACGGTACGCAGCCGATTCAAGATTATCAGTCGCATAGTAGCACCGCGGCCGTTCTGAAGGCGTCAGAAACTCGCCTGTTTCTTCATTGTAGGTCCCGTCCGTCAAAAACTGAAGCATCAAGAACGGATGTGTTGTCCCGCCTTTGCGCAGGTTGATCTCAATCGCATAGTGGCGCCAAGCGTCGCCCTCCTTGATCGAAATAAAATCGACACCAAATCGGCCCAAGGCACCTTTGG
>JABAHR010011229.1_pt2 | contig 10367 bp, 11 predicted proteins | sample 7062101 | NCBI WGS metagenome assembly JABAHR01 (sample SAMN14534553, study PRJNA622989) | marine sediment metagenome | biome: marine biome [ENVO:00000428]; feature: marine pelagic biome [ENVO:01000023]; material: deep marine sediment [ENVO:00002113] | place: India: Gulf of Kutch | collected...
GGCCGGAGGGAAACCTCCGGCCCTTTTGCGTTTGGGCGCTGGATCGGCCAAGCAAATATCGTAACATGGGTGACAAATCGTCACCAAGGTGACATATTCCTTGCGAATCACCTCTTGCCGCAAGGGTCTGCGTGAAGCTTACCGACGATCATTTCATCGCCCTGGTCGAGGAGTGCATCCATTTGCGCGATGCCGCGCAGCGTGTGCTTTCCTCGCCCCTGGGTGGCGACCGGCTGACGCGGCTGGAGGGGCTGGTGTTGCTCTCCCTGGTCGAGGCGGAGAGCCCGCAGACCGTGGCGCAGCTGGGCCGCAATATCGGCCATGCGCGCCAGGTGGTTCATCGCGCCGTGCTCCGGCTCGAGGAACTGCAGCTGGTGGAGAAGCAGCCCAATCCGCATCACAGGACTTCACCCCTTGTCGTCCCCACCGCCAAGGGGCGGACGTTCGAGAAACGCATGGGCGAAGTGCTGGTAGGCACGATCGGGTCGGTGCTGGATGCCGGGGATCTCGATGATTGTCGGCGCATGGCCAAACGGATTCGTGGCCTGCGGGCCAAGGTGGAACGACTGGGAGATACGGAATGACGGGATTTCGGCGATGAACGAGCACACCAGTATCGGCGCAAGCCGAGATGGCACGGACGTCGCGGGGATGCTTGCGCCTGATCTCGAATGGGTCAGCCGGCAGGTCTTCTCCAGCGAGGAAATCTACCGGGCCGAACAGCGCAGTGTCTTCCAGCGCAACTGGGCCTATCTCGCTCATGAAAGCCAGTTGAAGCAGCCGGGCGATTTCGTCGCCGCCTATATCGGAGAGGTCCCGGTGATCGTCGCCCGTGGAGCGGATGGCGGGCTCGTTGCCAGCGTCAATTCCTGCCCGCATCGCGGCCTGCGCGTGTGCCGCTCGGACCAGGGCAATGCCAGCCGCTTCGTCTGCCCCTATCACACCTGGACCTTCCGCCCGACCGGCGAACTGGTCGGCATCCCGCAGGCGCGCAAGGTCGAGACCACGATCGACAAGACGAGGCTGGGGCTGAAGCGCGTACCGCGCCTCGAAACCAGCTTCGGCATGATTTTCGGCTGCCTCGATCCCGAGGTCGAGCCGCTCGAGACATTCCTTGGCGACCAGCGCTTCTATCTCGTGGCCTTCTTCGACCGTTTCCCCGGCGGACTGGAAGTGGTCGGCGCGCCGCACAAGTGGCAGATCGCCTGCAACTGGAAACTGCCGGTCGAGAACATGCTCGGCGATATCGGCCATGCCGCATTCCTCCACGGCGCACTGGTGCAGCCCACTTCCGCACCGGCCAAGGAGATCGAGGACTTTGCCGTCACCGCCGTCACCGCTCCGGGCCATTCGGCGGCGTTTCGCCTGATGCCTGAGGACAGTGGCCCGGAGGACGTGGCCAATCTCGACAGCACCACCACGCCCGAGCTGCGCGACTACCTGGTGGAAACCCAGCGCACCATGGCCGAGCGCCTCTCTCCCCTGCAGGCGCGGATCAAGGGCATGGCCTTCGGCATCTATCCCAACCTCTCCGTGCTGTGGGGGCAATCGACCCTGCGCGTCTCCCATCCCCGTGCGCCGGGGCGGATCGAATACTGGTCGTGGTGGCTGTCAGCAGTGCAGGCGCCGGCGCATATTCGCGAACAATTGCGGGCCAAGTACAACACCGGTTTCGGGCCGGGCGGCTTCATCGAACAGGAGGATTCCTATGCCTGGAGCAGGCAGGCGGAAGGCTCGGCGATCTCCTTTCTCGACGACACGCCCTATTACTACGGGCTCGGCATTGGCGAGGAGTTCACCCACGAGCAGCTGCCGGGCACTATCGGGCGCTGTTTCAACGAACATTATGCGCGCAGCTTCTACCAGCGCTGGAAGGACGACATGACGCGCGGCGAGGGAGAAGGCTGATGGCCCTTGTCTCGGATCCGGCAATCATCTCGCGCGTTGAGCAGTTCTATTTCCGCGAGGCCCGCCTGCTCGACGAGCGGCGCTACCAGCAATGGTTCGAACTGGTCGATCAGGATATCGAATACTCCATGCCGGGCCGGTTCGTGCCGGAACCCGATCCGCGCGAACAGGGCGAGGAGAGCTTTGTCGCTGTCGACCGGGAACTGGACCGGGCCGAGGCGGGCGCAGGTTCGCCGATCCGGCTCGACCGCTACATGGACATGCTGATTCGCGCCTCGCGCCCCTTCAATGCGCGCGCCTGGGCGGAAAGCCCGCCGCCAAGGACGCGGCGCATGGTCTCCAATGTCGAGGTCGAAACAGGCGCAGAGGACGGCATCTGGCGGGCCTTCTCCAACTTCTTCATGTTCTACAGCCTCGCCGGGACCGACAACCACCTCTACACCGGCGGCAGGCGCGACATATTGCGGGAGGACCCAGAGGGCGCATTCCGCATCATGAAACGCGAGGTCATCACCGATTGGGACGTGGTGACGGTGCCGACACTCGCCCTGCTGTTCTGAACCGCCTGCCGGCCACATGCGAGGATCACGCCATGAGCGACGCAAATATCGAAACCATAATCGCCAGCCTCAATGACAAGATCGCCGCCAATGGCGGGCCGGAGTTCCCGGTGAAATTCGTCATGCCGGGCGAGGACCCGGTGATCGTCGGGCCGGATGGCGTCTCGCAGGGCGAAGGCGAGGCCGAGGTCACGCTGCGCGTAACGGCGGAAAACCTCGCCGGCGTGCTGACCGGACGGATCAATCCGGCGATGGCCTTCATCGCCGGCAAGATCCAGGTGGAAGGCGACCACAGCAAGGCAAGCTCGTTGCGCTCGATCCTGCTCTAGGCGGGCTCAGATATCGAGCGAGACGCCGTTCTCGCCGAAAACCTTCCTGACGATGCCGATATCGGGCGGGCCGGGCGGTACTTCCCTTTCCAGCCCGGCAAACAGCGTTGCCGCGCGGCTTTCCTTGCTCGTCATCTCGAGGATCTTGCCGCCGCCGGGACCAAAGCTGAAGGCATGGGTGGTTCCGCCCGGGACATGCACCAGCGTTCCCGGTCCGGCCGTCACCACTTCCTCGCCAAGGCCGAAATCGACGCTCCCCTCGAGCACGTAAAAGGCCTCGTCCCACGGGTGGGAATGGGGCGGCGGGCCGGTTCCTTCGGCCCCCCGCTGGATGGTGTATTCCTGACCGCCGGTCTGCTTCGCGCTGGCGAGGATTGAGATCTTCGTGCCGATGACATTGAGCGGTTCGCCGGCATCCTCTTCAGTGGCGATGGTGACTGGCTTTGCCATGGATTTCTCTCCTGCTGGTTGATGGTTTGGTCAGGCCCCGGATGGGGAGCCTCTGCTAGGCCGGCGGAGTGTCCTCCGCGCGTTCCGGCGTCCTTGTGCTCAGCTGCCGCGAATAGACCCAGCCGATGCCGATCAGGCTGATGCCAAGGGCAAGGAAGCTGGCGATCCGCAGCAGGCCCTCCAGCCCGGCGGCATCGACGAGGAACACCTTCAGCACCGCCAGCAGCATCAGCACCAGCGATCCGATCCGCCAGCTGCGCTGGCCGGTGCGCGAGCCCCAGAACAGGAAGCCCAGCGCCAGCACTATGCCGAGCAGGGAACGCAGCAGGTCTTCGCTCTGGGTGATCGGCGGCGCGGTAAGCACGCTGCCGGCATGGAACTGGCGCAGCAGCGACAGGGCGAGGAATGAGACGAGCAGCATCAGCGCCCCGTCGGCCAGCGGGCGCAGGCGCGCGCGCTGTATCTCGGACAGGCGCCCGGCATGCCACCACACTCCAATCCCGGCGAGCGCGTAAGACGGTACCAGCAGGTTGGCGACAGGCCAGCTCCCCACGGCCTGCGCGTCCCACAGCGGATTGTGCAGGACGAAGCCGAAGACGATGAAATGGGCGAGGCCGAGCGCGCCAAGCGCGGTGGCGAGGCGCTGCCATCGCGGCAGGGTGGACATGCGGGCCAGCGCCACGCCGCCAAGGATCAGCAGGCCCTGCCACAGGCTGCGTTCGGCAAGGCCAAGGCGGAGGAAGTCATCCCCATTGGCGATGAAGAAGACTTGCTTGAACAGGATGTGGATGGTGATCAGGCTGGCGAAGCCGGCGGCAAATATCAGCAACTGCCCGGCAAGGCGCCGTTCGAACTCGCGCCACGCGGCAAGGCAGAAGGCGAGCGCAGTCGGCAGCAGGTAGCGCAGCACATTGTCCCAGTCGGCGAGGGAGCTGGCCAGCATCGGCTCGCCGGAGAGCGCGGCAACGCCCTCCACCGTCCAGTCGACGACGGGCTCGGCGCCCCAGGCCATGCCGATCACCAGTATCGTGCCCCAGAAGCCGGCGGCCTGCCGCTGCCACAACAGGCAGGCGAGGGCGAGGGCTGCCACCGCCCAGGCCAGCCATTCGCCGGGAACGAATTGGGCGATCAGGCCATAGGTCACCAGGCCCAGCAACACTTCTGCGAGCCGGGCTCGCGGTCCGGTGCGCTCCAGCCATGCCAGGGCCAGGAACGGCAGCGTGGCGCTGCCCCAGCGGATCAGCGAGATGGCAAGCTCCGTGTCACCAAATTCGTCGCCGATCATCAGCAGTACTTCGTCGCCGATGCCGGGATCGGCAAACAGGGCAGGAAATGTCGTCAGTCCGGCGAGCCAGACCAGCACGTTCACCGAGGTCATCCGCCGCCGCCGCTGCAGTTCGGCCAGCACCAGCGCCACCGCGACGGCGCCGGTCACTTCCACCCATCCGGGCAGCAGCAGGTTGAGCGCGGCAAAGGCAAGGATCGCGGCAGACGCCAGCGGTACGGCGAGATACTCGCCGAGCGCTTCTGCCCGCCACAGTCTCCACACGGCGAGGGCCGCCACGGCCGAGAGCGCGGCCATCACTGCGGCGAGTTCGGGTTCGAAGATCGCATTGTCGCCGCTGCCGAACTGCCAGTAGGCGGCAGCCCCAAAACCCAGCACGGCGATCGNNGTTCGGCAATATTCGCGCACTCGCGCCACAGACGGAACAGCGGCAGGCCGAGCACCACCAGCGCCAGCGGCGCGGCGATCAGCGCATAATCGCCTGCCGAAGGATCGGGCCACAGCGCCAGCAGGATCAGCCCCACCGCCGCGACCAGAGCGTTGGCCGGCCGCAACTCGTCGGCCTTCCACGAAAGCACGGCGACGGCTGCCGCCAGCAACAGGTACAGGCCCCAGGTCAGCAGGTCGTAGCCGGCGAGATCGACCAGCACGGCCATCTGCAGGCTGGCCAGTCCGCCCGATACGAGGCGGGTGAAGGGGATGCCGGTGCCGCTGCCGGCCAGCAGCGGGATCGCCGCGCCCAGCGCCAGCAAATAGAGGCCGATGGCGATCAGCTCTCCCGCCTCGCCGGGCCGCCCGAGCAGCATCAGCCCGCCCCAGGCGAAACCGCCGACAAGCGCGGCAGCGCCGAGCCAGTGATAGCCGAGCCGGCGCGCGGTGAGCGACAGGCCGGCAGTCAGCAAGGCAAGGTAGAAGGCCAGCACCGGCACATTGGCCTCGTCGCTCGCCACCAGCACCGGTGTGGCGAAGCCGCCGAGCAGGCCGAGCACGGCGGCAGGCAGGCCGAAGCGGAAGGACAGGCCGAGCGCCAGCGCCGTCACCAGTGCCAGCCCGGCAAAGGAGAAGGCCGGGCCGATCAGGCCATATTGCGCGCCGGCGAGGTAGAAGCCGGCATAGAGCGTGGCGAGGCCCGCTCCGGACAGCGCCTGCCGCACGCGCGGATCGGCAACGCGTTCCTCGAAACGATAGGCGGCTTCCGCCCCGCCGAGCAGGACCAGTCCGAACAGGAAGCTCATCGCCACCCGTACCGGCGGCGTCATCAGCCCCTGTTCGATGGAGTAGATGACCAGGAAGACGCCGGCCACGGCAAGCGCGATCCCGCCCGCCCAGATCGGCAGGCGACGCCCGAACATGTCCTCGAAATCGAATTTCCGCAGGCGGTAGCCACGCGATTGCAGCTCCGCTTCCGCCGCTTCCTCTACCCTTTCTCCGGCAGCTTCAGGCTCCGGCACCGGTTCGGGCTCGGTTACCGGCTCGGCCGGGGCGGTCGTTTCGGGTTCGCGCGCAATCTCCTCGCTCAGCGCAGGTGGCGCTTCGGCAGCGAAGCTCACGCCCGGGCTCATGCGTTCGGCGGGTTCGGGCTGTTCTTCGGGAAGCGGGGTGGATGGGGTCGGCGTTTCCGCGGGTTCCTCAGCGGACGGTGTCCGGTCAGCCGCTTCCCTCTCCAGGAAGTTTTCGAGCGCCCGCAGCCGGAATTCGAGCCGTTGCACGCGCTGCAGCAGGACGATGAACACCACGCCCAGNNTGAAAAGCCATTCCATGCGGCTCGATCTCTCCCGTGTGCAAAGACTAGCGCGTCAGGGATCGCTGGCAAGCGGGATCGTCGGTCAGATGCCCCCGGGGGTGAAGTCGTAGCCTTCCTCGCCCAGCGCCTCGCACAGCGTATCGACGCAGCTGGCCAGCATCTCCGCATCGGTGGACCGGATGACGAAGTTGGCGCCGACCTTGCCCTCGCGGAAAAACGGGTAGCTGCCGATCTGGCAATCGGCATGGGCCTTTTCCACCTCGCGCAAAATGTCCGCGATCTCGCTTTCGGCGACCCAGCAGCCAATCGTCTCGGACTTGAGCGGAGCGCCGCCTTCGAGCGTTCCGGTGAGCGAATCGAGCATTTGCGCGGTGATATGCGGCACGCCCGCCATCAGGTGGACATTGCCGATCTTGATCCCCGGCGCGCCGGACATGCGGTTGGGAATGAGGTCCGCGCCATCGGGCACGCGCGCCATGCGCAGCCGCGCTTCGGTGAGGCCACCGGGCTTGTCCCTGTAATAGGCCTCGAGCACGGCACGCGCCTCGGGATGCACCACCACCTCCACGCCCAGCGCGGCGGCCACGGCGTCGACGGTAATATCGTCATGGGTGGGACCGATGCCGCCAGTGGTAAAAAGGTAGTCATGCGCGCTGCGCAGCGCGTTCACCGCATCGATGATGGCCTGCATGTCGTCCGAGACCACGCGCACTTCGGTGAGGCGAATGCCCTGCACCTGCAGCCAGCTGGCGATCTGGGCGATGTTCTTGTCATGCGTGCGGCCCGAGAGGATCTCGTCGCCGATGATGACGAGCCCGGCGGTCCAGACCTTTTCCTTCGCGCTCATTCGGCAGCCTCTGCCTGGTCGGCGGAAGGGGGATTGTCGAACTGCATGATCCCGTCGGCCACCGGGCGGGTGCGGAAATCGCGCCGGTCCTGCAGATAGTTGTGGTTCAGTTTCCACGGCAGCTCGGCCGCGCTCTTGGGCATCATGTGCCTGGCGCGCTGGAGATAGCCGGAGGTATAATCCCACGGCTCGCCCTGCTCCGGCTCGTCTTCAGTCGCCAGCGCCGGCATGGCGATGGTCGTCCCGCTCGCTGTCATGTGGTTGAGCACACGGCAGACGTAGGCGGCGTTCTGGTCCGCCCGCAAGGTCCAGCTGGCGTTGAGATAGCCGAACACCACGGCGAGGTTGGGGATGTTGGAGAACATCGTCCCGCGGTAGAAGAAATGTTCCGGCCACGAGACCTTCTGGCCATCGACGGAAATGTCGATCTTGCCCGCCAGCACCAGCCTCAGGCCGGTAGCGGTGATGACGATATCGGCTGGCAGGTAGGCGCCGGACTCGAGCTTCACCCCGCCGGCATCGAAGCCGGCGATATGGTCGGTGACGATTTGGGCCTTGCCGCTTTTCACCGCTTCGAACAGGTCGCCGTCCGGCACCAGGCACAGGCGCTGCTTCCACGGGCCATAGGGCGGCTCGAAATGCTCCTCGGAATAGGCTTCGCCCAGCGAATCGCGCAGCATCTGGCGCAGCTTGTCCGCCAGCTTGGCCGGCTTGCGGCGCGAGAGGCCGAAGAAATAGCTGCGCAGGAGGATGTTCTTCTGCCGCGTCAGCCAATAGGCGAGGCGGTCCGGCAGGTAGCGGTCGAGCAGCTTGGCCCATTTGTCGCGCCGCGGGCCTTGCGCCATCCATGTCGGCGTGCGCTGCAGCATGGTGACCTTTTCGGCCTTGTCGGTCATCGCCGGGACAATGGTGACCGCCGTCGCGCCGGAACCGATCACCACCACCTTCTTGCCGGTGTAGTCGAGGTCCTGCGGCCAGAACTGCGGATGCACCACCTTGCCGCCGAAATCGCCGATGCCGGGAATGTCGGCCTCATGCGGATTGTCGTAATCGTAATAGCCGGAACCGAGATAGAGCCAGCGCGCGGTGATCGTGCGCCAGCCCTGCTCGTCTTCCACGGTCACGTGCCACAGCGCCTCGTCACCATGCCAGTCGGCCGACTGCACGCTGGTGTTGAAGCTGATGTGTTCGAAGATGCCGCGCTCGCGGGCGGTGCGTTCGAGATATTCGAGGATCGCCGGGCCATCGGCAATGGCATCCTCGTGCTTCCACGGCTCGAAGATGAAGCCGAGCGTGTGCATGTCGGAATCCGAGCGCACGCCGGGATAGCGGAACAGGTCCCACGTGCCGCCGATCTGCGCGCGCCGCTCGATCAGGGCGAAGCTGCGCTGCGGGCACATCATTTGCAGGTGCGCGGCCATGGAAATGCCGGACAGGCCGGCCCCGACAATCAGGACATCGTGGTCCGGTGCGGTCATCGTCCTCGCTTCCTGTAGCGCTGGCGTTAGCCAGGCAATGCGCAGAAGTGCCGGGCCGTTCGAGCGCGCTAACTCAACTGCCTTGCAGGGCGCGCGCCGCTTGTACCGTATTGGCCAGCAGGCAGGCAATCGTCATCGGTCCCGCACCTCCGGGGACCGGGGTTACCGCCCTGGCGTGCTGGACCTCGTCGAAGGCGATGTCGCCGACCAGCTTCTCCTTGCCGTCATCGCGCATGATACGGGTGATGCCGACATCGATCAGCACCGCGCCGGGCTTGACCCAGTCGCCCTTGACCAGTTCGGGAATGCCGCTGGCAGCAACGATGATGTCCGCCCGCCGCGCCACTTCAGGCAGGTCGCGCGTGCGGCTGTGGGCAACGGTCACGGTGCAGCTTTCGGCGAGCAGCATGATCGCCACCGGCTTGCCGACAATGTTGGAACGGCCGATCACCAGCGCATCGAGCCCGGACAGGTCGGGCAGGACCGATTTCAGCAGCAGGATCACGCCCGACGGGGTGCACGGGGCGAGCCCGCCGGTGCCGGTCATCAGCCGCCCGGCGTTCATCGGGTGGAAGCCGTCGACATCCTTTTCGGGGCGAATCGCATCGAGCACCAGGTCGGTATCGATGTGTCTGGGCAGCGGCACCTGGCACAGGATGCCATGCACTTCCGGATCGTTGTTGAGCTGGTCGATCAGCGCCAGCAAATCGTCCTGCGAGGTTTCCGCCGGCAGGCGATGCTCGGTCGAGCGTATGCCGACCTTCTCGCACGCCTTGATCTTGCGCCGGACATAGACCTGGCTGGCGCCGTCATCGCCGACCAGGATCACCGTCAGGCCGGGGCGGGGTCCTCCGGACGCGACCAGGGCCTCGACTTCGGCCTTGGTCTTTTCGTCGAGCTCGTTGGCAATTGCCTTGCCGTCAATAATATCTGCCATGGGGCGACAGTCTACGATGATTGCGCCCTTGGCAAGACCTGTGTTGGGCCTGTTTGCCGCCTAGCTGGCGGCGTACATGCTGCGGTCCGGCGCATCGGCGTAATCGTCGCCCCTGGCCACCGCTCCGCCGGTCAGATTCTCGGCTGCCTGCACCGTATTGGCGAGCAGGCAGGCGATGGTCATCGGGCCCACGCCGCCGGGCACCGGAGTGACCGCCGCTGCGTGCTGGACCTCGTCATAGGCGATATCGCCGACCAGCTTTTCCTTGCCGTCCTCGCCCATCTGCCGCGTGATGCCGACGTCGATCAGCACCGCGCCCGGTTTGACCCACCAGCCCTTGACCAGTTCGGGCGCACCGGCTGCTGCGACGATGACATCGGCCTTGCGGCAGATGTCGGGCAGGTTCTCGGTATAGATATGGGTGACGGTGACGGTCGCCTCGGCATCGAGCAGCAGGTTGGCGACCGGCCGACCGACGATGTTGGACTTGCCGATCACCACCACGTCCTTGCCCTTGATGTCGGGAATGACGGATTCGATCAGCAGCATCACGCCAAGCGGGGTGCAGGGCACGATGCCGCCGGTGCCGGTAGACAGGCGCCCGACATTGACCGGGTGGAAACCGTCGACGTCCTTGTCCGGGCTGATCGAGCGCAGCACCAGCCGCGTATCGATATGCTCGGGCAGCGGCACCTGGCACAATATGCCGTGCACCTCGTCGTCCTTGTTGAGCCGGTCGATCAGCGCCAGCAGGTCTGCCTGAGAGGTATCGGCCGGCAGGCGGTGCTCGATGGAGTTGATGCCGACCTTCTCGCACGCCTTGATCTTG
>JABAHR010001263.1_pt1 | contig 10366 bp, 5 predicted proteins | sample 7062101 | NCBI WGS metagenome assembly JABAHR01 (sample SAMN14534553, study PRJNA622989) | marine sediment metagenome | biome: marine biome [ENVO:00000428]; feature: marine pelagic biome [ENVO:01000023]; material: deep marine sediment [ENVO:00002113] | place: India: Gulf of Kutch | collected...
CTTGCCGGTCTTGAGGTTCCTGATCCTGACGCGGTTGAAGGCCTGCCCTTTGCCGGGCTTGACGAACTCGTTCTCGACAATAATGCAGGGGTCCTTGTCGATCAGGATCTTGAGGCCTGATCGGAATTCATTGGTGCTGTAGCTTGCCATTGCGGTATCCGGGGGGTTTCGGCGAGGCGCTATTCTACAGAAAATTGCCCGGATTGGAGCCGGCGGGCCGAGCCGACACCCCGTCGCGGTTCGAGAACCGCTCCTACCGCTGTTGCAGAGACGTTCCCGATCGAGGACTGGCTCGGCAGGGCTGCCGAACCTAGAACCGGGTCACAGTATGGTAAATCGCCGACGGATAGTCTTTGAGCATCGCTGAATCCGGCGTTTTTGACAGAACAAGGAAATCCGGATCGCCGTCCGGAGGCACGCAAGGACCGCGCATTGTACGACCGCCACAGCATTTCCATCGCCGTGTTGTCACAGGATCAGGACGACGTGGCCCTCATCAACGGCACGCTCCGTGACGGCGGCCATGCCGCCTATTGCCACTGGATCGACCGACCCAACAAGCTCGACGACACGCTGGCAGCCGAGCGGGTAGAACTCATTATCGTCAACTGCGACCGCTACCCCGAGGGTATACGCCAGATCATCAAGCGGAAGGAGCGCTTCGATCCGGAAGTCCCGGTGATCGCGCTGCGCCACTCGGCGGACGAGACGAGCATCGCGGAGGCGATGCGCCACGGTGCCTGTGACCTCGTTTCGACCGGGCTCCGGAATCGGCTGCAATACGTGGTGACCCGCGAGCTGCGCGCCGTGCGCGCCGAGCGCGCTCTCAATTCGACGATCGCGTCGGCGAGCGAATACAGGCGCCAGATTCGCAACTACATGCAATCGTCGACGGCCGCGATCGCCGTCGCCCATGAAGGCATCGTGGTCGAGGCAAACGACGCCTGGCTGAAGCTCTTCAAATACGCCGGCCTCGACGAGCTGCGCGGGATGCCGCTCATGGATAGCTTCGATTCACAGAGTCATGCGGCGCTGAAGGGAGCGCTGAACGCCGCCATCAAAGGCAAATGGGCGAAAGACGAGAAACTTCAGGCCAGGCCGCACCTCGACAGCGGCCGGCGCGATCAACTCGAGCTCGAACTCCAGCGCATGGATTTCGACAACGCCCCTTGCGTCCACGTACTCATCGCCCCCCGCGACGAATCGAAGAAGGAGCCGACCGCGCTCGTCCACGATGCCCTGAAACGCGATCCGACCACCCTGTTCTATCACCGCGGCCAATTCATCGAGCGGCTTGGCAAGCGCCTGCAGAGTAAGCCGAAGTCGGGCCTGCACGTGCTGGCGTACATCAAGATCGACAATTTCGCCGAAGTACAGAAGAAGATTGGCATCCTTCATTCGGAGGAAGTGCTTGCACAGTTCGGCGAGGAGATACGCAAGCGCATGCACCCGCGTGACGTAGCCGGCCGGTTCGAAGGCACGTCGCTCATGGTGCTGCTCGAGCGCGGCAACGCGGGAGACGGCCAGGTTTGGGGCAAGCAACTCGCGGATCACATCAGCAAGACCACCTTCGATGTCGGCGACAAGTCGACCCAGATCACCTGCACGATCGGTGTGTGTGCCGTAACCGACCTGTTCAGCAATCTCGAAGAACTCGTGGCCGCGACGGTCGACGCTTATCGGCTGGGCAAGGGAGCAGGCGGCAATAACTGCTTCCTGAACGAGTCCGCGCACGAAGATACAAGGCAGAAGGAATTCGATGCGATCTGGGTCACTCGCCTGAAATCGGCGCTCATGGACGATCGCTTCATGCTCGCGCAACTGCCGATCGCGGGATTGCGGCGCGACTCGATCGAAATGTACGACCTGCTCGTGCGCATGGTCGACGAGCAGGGAAGCCCCGTGCTGCCGTCGGAATTCATCCCGGCGGCGGAACGCAACAACATGATGAAGAACATCGACCGCTGGATGATCAGGGCAGCGATCGATTTCTGCGAACAGTGCAGTGTCGATCGCGTCTTCGTAAGACTGTCGCGGCAGTCAATCGTGGACAAGAGCACCGCCGGGTGGATGCAACGTGAATTCGACGAACGCAAGTTCGACTGCTCGCGCCTGGTCACGCAGCTACCGGAACGTGATGCCGCGCGGCACATCAAGCAGACGCGCGACATGGTGGGCGAACTGAAGAAACTCGGCGTCGGATTCGCGCTCGAGCATTACGGCATCGACCGGGATCGCTTCCAGATCCTCGACATCCTCAAACCGGATTACATCAAGATCGACGGCGAACTGATGCATACGCTGATGACCGACACCGCCATGCAGGATGCGGTGCAGCGCATCGTGCGAGCGGCGGAGGAGCGCAACATCAAATCGGTCGCCGAGCGGGTCGAGAATGCGAACGCCATGGCGGTCCTGTTCCAGCTGGGCCTCGACTACATGCAGGGACACTACGTGCACGAGCCGGAGGTCGTATTGCAGGACAGGACGGGCAGTGTCAGGAAAAGGACGCTCGAGGAACTGGCCGCAGCGAATGCGGGGTAGGCGAAGACCGGGGAGTGTGACGGCTTTCACATATTCGAATCGAAACGGCCGATCGAGGGTTTTTTCTACAGAAAACGTCGAATCGGCGCGTAGACGGAACGGTACGGCACTCGTAACCTGAAAGCCGCACGAGAGCACCGAGGTATATTGCAGTGAAGATACGAAAGTATTCCGACAAAGCACCGGGCAAGCGCCGGACCAGGACGAGCAAGGCGGCATTGCCCGCTCTCGTTGCCGCCGGCAGCGGGCTCGCCGTTGGTTCCGCGGCAGCACTCGAGCTTGGAGAACTTCAGGTGCAATCGACCCTCGGGCAGCCGCTGCGCGCGAGCATCGCCTATGCGCTCGGCCCGAGCGAGGTCATCGACGATCGCTGCATAGCGGTGCGCTCGGCCGGCGGCGGCCTGCCCGGCCCACGCAATGCCACGGCAAGCGTATCGAAAGGGGTCATAACGATCACGGGCACATCGCCGGTCATGGAGCCCATGTTGTCCGCCAATATCGTGGTCAACTGCCGCCACTCTGCTCACGTAAGCCGCAACTACCTGATGTTAATCGACCCGCCGCAAAGAGTAGCGCCTGTGGAACGGCGGTCGATGGCCAAGGCGGATTCCGCAAGCGCCGTAGCCCCGGTGGCCAGGCCGGCGCCAGGACCGGTGCCGGCAACGGCGCCCGTCACCCAGGACTCGCGCTACCGCGTGCAGCCGGGCGATTCACTTTCGGGCATCGTGGGCCGCCTCGAGGCCAGCGACATGGCTGGTGCTACCGCAATGGCCGCGATTGTCGAGGCCAATCCGGGTGCATTCATCGGCGGCAACCCCGACAGGCTGAAGGCCGGGAGCTGGCTCGACATTCCCTCGCTCGCCGACGGCGCCGAAGCGGCAGCGCCAAGCGTCGCAACAGCGGATACTCGCGAAGGCGCCGCCGATTCGTACCAGGGTGCGGAGACGCTCGAGCCAGACGCAAAGATGCAGATCCCTGCAACCGAATTCCTTCCGAACGCGCCTGAAACCGGCGTAGCCGGTGCCACCGGGATGGCCACAGATTCGGCCGCTACTGCCGAGGCCATCGCGGAGGAGAGTGCCGCGGACGCCGACTATTCGGCCGCTTACGCGGGTCTCGTTTCCGGCGACATCGTGGTGGACGAATCTGCTGCCGCCGACGTGGCACCCGCGCGGCCGAACGCGGAGCCGGCGAGGGTCGTGAAACCGAGCGCCGGAACACGCATCGTCGGCACACCGGACTCCGCAGGCTCTTACTGGAACCAGCTCATCTGGGCCGTCGTAGCCCTCATCTCGGCATTCGGTGCCTACCTGTTGTTCTGGCCGAAGCTGCGCGAGCGCTTCCGCTCGACCGCCGTCGGCGCAGACGACCGGATACCGCCGCAGGCCGAAAGCGCGGCTCCCATGACGATGCCAGAGTCCGAGATCACCGTTCACGAGATCAAGCCTCCTTACGATAACGTGGACTTCGACCTGTCGGACGACTCGCCGACCGCGGAGAACCTCGAGCTGGATGTAGACCTGATCGACGGTACGGGATTCCATGAGTCCGCCGATGTCGACGTCAACCGGGATTTTGTATTCGCCGCCACGATGGATCTCGACACCGAACTTTCGAAGACGGCGAGCACCGAGGATACGAGTTCGCAGACAGATATCATTCAGCCGCCCGAAAGGCCGGAGGAATATCTCGTTGTCGACGACGAGGTGCTGCCGGAAGACGATGACGATTACGACATCTCGATGGTCGTCGACGCAACCAAGATGCCGGACCCGGCCGAAGTCACCGAGCGCGACCTCATGGCCGTGCCGGTCGACGATACCGGGCAAACCCGGATCAACGATGACTACACGATCATCGATGAAATCGGCCAGGGAATCCTCGAGCGCGATTACGAGGACGAACTGACAGCCAGGCAGAAGCTTGACGCGAAAATCGAGAAGGCGGCGCCGGAACTCACAGAGACCATCGGCGAGGACGAGCTGACCGCGATCGCCGACCTGGACGATGAGCCGGAAACCGACGCCGGCAGGATCGTCGGTTTCGAAGACGACACGTCCACCGCGGTGCGGCTGACGAACCTGTCGGAGCTCGACCTGGCGACAACGCTCGATGCACAAAACGACGACAACGGTAACGACCGCGACGTTGCAGCGAGCGTCGAGGACGAAGACAAGACCGTAGAGATGCCGCAGGACAGGGGCGGCGCCCGGGCCCGCTAGCTCCGCCAGGAGCTCATTCGGGTTTAATGCCCACGAGCCGGTCGACGTTGCGCCAGCCGCGCGGCAGCAGTGCGCCGCGCAATGCCCGCTCGCCGTAATAGGGCTCGGAATCGTCCCACCTGATGGTCATCATGCGCTTGCCGGAATAGACCTGCAGATCACCATCCTCGGGAACGACCGTCGCGGCAACCATGCGCTCCTCGCCGCCCTGGTACTTCTTGCCGGGAATGTTGATCAGCTTGTTGCCCTTGCCCTTCGCAAGTTCGGGCAACTCGTCCATCTCGAACATCAGAAGACGGCCGATAGAACTCACGGCCGCGATCAGGCACTCCGTATCCCGCGGAACCGGGGCCGGTACCACGGCCTTGCCGCCTGCGGGCACGCGCAATATCGCCTTGCCGGCCTTGTTGCGCGACACGAGATCCTCGAGCTTCGCGATAAAGCCATAACCGGCATCGCTCGCAAGCAGATACTGCTGATCACCGTCGCCGATCATCGTTCCGCAGAATTCAGCGCCGTCCGGTGGCTTGAATCGCGACGATAGCGGCTCGCCCTGCCCGCGCGCCGACGGCAGCGTGTGCGCCATCACGGAATAGACGCGCCCCGTGCTGTCGATGAACATCGCCAGCTGGTTGCTGCGGCCCTGCGCCGACGCGAGGAAACCGTCGCCCGACTTGTAGGAGAGCGATGTCGCATCGACCTCATGCCCCTTGGCGGCCCGGGCGTAACCGCGCTGCGACAGAATGACCGTAACCGGCTCGCTGGCGACGAGCTGGGTATCGTCCAGCGCCTGGGCGGCCTCGCGTTCGACGATCAGGGTTCGCCGCTCGTCACCATAGGTTTCCGCGTCTTCGAGGATCTCCTTCTTGATGAGCGTCTTGAGCCTCGCGGCACTGTTCAGCGTCTTCTCGAGGACATCGCGCTCTTCATTGAGTTCGTCCTGTTCGCCGCGGATCTTCATCTCCTCGAGTTTCGCGAGGTTGCGTAGCCGCAGGTTAAGAATCGCTTCGGCCTGCACGTCGGTGAGCTCGAAGCGCTTCATCAGCACGGGCTTGGGTTCGTCCTCAGTGCGGATGATATGGATGACCTCGTCGATATTGAGATACGCGACCAGCAGCCCGTCCAGGATATGCAGGCGGTCGATGACGATCTGCAGGCGATTCTGCAAACGCCGCTTGACCGTTTCGCGCCGGAACTTCAGCCACTCTTTCAACATGTCGACGAGGCTGAACGTCCTCGGGCGTCCTTCGAGGTCGATCACGTTCATGTTGACGCGCACCGTGCGCTCCAGCGAGGTCGTCGAGAACAGGTGCGACATCAGCTGCTCGACGTCGACGCCGCGCTTCTTGCTGATGACGAGGCGGATCGGCTCCTCGTGATCCGACTCGTCGCGCAGATCGTCGACCTGGGGCAGTTTCTTTGCACGCATCTGTGCCGCAATCTGCTCCAGTACCTTGCTGCCGGATACCTGGTACGGCAGCGACGTGACGACGATGTCCCCGTTGTCAACCTTGCAGGAGGCCCGCAGCCGCAGCGTGCCACCACCCGTCGCGTAGATCTGCTTGATATCGTCTCGCGGCGACACGAGCTCGCCGCCGGTCGGGAAATCGGGGCCCTTGATGTGCTTCATGAGCTGCGCGACGGTCGCCTTCGGCTCGTCGAGCAGGTGCACGAGCGCGCTCGCGACTTCCCTGAGATTGTGCGGCGGCACATCGGTCGACAGGCCGACCGCGATACCGGTGGTGCCGTTCAGGAGCAGGTTGGGCAACCGTGCCGGCAGCACCACCGGCTCGTCGAGCATGCCGTCGAAGTTCGGCACCCAGTCGACCGTGCCCTGCCCCAGTTCCTGCAGCAGGCTCTTCGCATACGGCGCGAGGCGTGACTCCGTATAGCGCATTGCCGCAAAGGACTTGGGATCGTCGGTCGATCCCCAGTTGCCCTGGCCGTCGACGATCGGATAGCGATAGGAAAACTCCTGTGCCATGAGCACCATCGCCTCGTAACACGCCGAGTCGCCGTGCGGGTGGTACTTGCCGATCACGTCGCCGACGGTACGCGCCGATTTCTTGGGTTTGGAACTCGCCGACAGGCCGAGTTCGCTCATCGCGTAGATGATGCGCCGCTGCACGGGCTTGAGCCCGTCGCCGATCTGCGGCAGCGCGCGGTCGAGGATCACGTACATCGAGTAGTCGAGGTACGCCTTCTCGGTGTACTCCTTGAGCGACTGCTGTTCGACGCCCTCGAGATTCAGGCTGTTCTGCATGGCATCTATACCTCTGCCGGGCTCTTCTTGATTTCAAGCCCGATACACAAAATCAGATTTCCGCCAGATTTCCTTTGAGCTCCAGCCATTCGCGGCGGTCTTTCGCCCGCTTCTTGGCGAGCAACATGTCCAGCGTCTGGTCCGTCTTGTCGCTGGAGTTCACCGTCAACTGCACCAGCCGGCGCGTATCGCGATTCATCGTCGTCTCACGCAGCTGCGCAGGATTCATCTCACCGAGTCCCTTGAAACGGGTGACGGACACCTTGCCGCGGATCTTTTCCGCCTCGATGCGGTCGAGTATGCCCTTGCGCTCGCTGTCATCGAGCGCATAGAAGACTTCCTTGCCGACGTCGATGCGATACAGGGGCGGCATCGCCACGTAAACGTGGCCGGCCAGAACGAGCTCGCGGAAATGCCGCAGGAACAGGGCACAGAGCAGCGTGGCGATATGCAGGCCGTCAGAGTCGGCATCCGCGAGAATACAAACCTTGTGGTAGCGGAGCCCCTCGAGACCATCGCTGCCCGGGTCCACGCCGAGAGCGACGCTGATATCGTGTACTTCCTGCGAAGCGAGGATCTCCCCCGCATCCACTTCCCAGGTGTTCAGGATCTTACCGCGCAACGGCATGATCGCCTGCGTCGTGCGATCGCGCGCCTGCTTTGCGGAACCGCCCGCAGAGTCGCCCTCGACGAGGAAGATCTCGCACAGTTCCGGTTCCTGCGACGTGCAGTCGGCCAGCTTGCCCGGCAGGGCCGGACCGGAAACGACCTTCTTGCGGACGACTTTCTTGGCGGCCTTCAGGCGCTTCTGCGCCTTCACGATCGCAAGCTGCGCAATCTGGTCGCCGGTCTCCGGGTGCTGGTTCAGCCAGATCGCGAAGTTGTCCTTGATGATGCCCGCGATAAACGCCGCCGACTCCCTCGACGACAGCCGTTCCTTGGTCTGCCCCGAAAACTGCGGGTCCTCGAGCTTCGCGCTGAGCACGAAATTGAGCCCGTCCCAGACGTCTTCGGGCGCGATCGACACGCCGCGCGGCAGCAGGTTGCGAAAGTCGCAGAACTCGCGCAGCGCATTGGTGAGGCCGGTGCGCAGACCGTTGACGTGCGTGCCGCCCTGCGGCGTCGGAATCAGGTTGACGTAGCTCTCGCTGACCGCCTGGCCGCCCTGCACGGTCCAGGTGAGCGCCCAGTCGACTGCCTCGTTCTTGCCCGTAACGCTCCCCGAGTATGGCTCCGCCGGCAACACCTCGACAGCGCCGACCGCCTCGAGGAGATACTCCTCGAGCCCGCCCGAGTAACACCACTCGATCTTTTCTTTCGGCTGCTCGATGGTGAGCCGCACGACCAGCCCCGGACACAAAACCGCCTTGGCACGCAGGGCGTGCTTCAACCGCGACACCGAGAACTTCGGCGAATCGAAGTACTGCGGATCGGGCCAGAAGCGAATCGTGGTTCCCGTGTTCGCCTTGCCGACCGTGCCGACTTCCTCGAGCTTGCCGCGCTTCTTGCCGCCGGCAAAGCTCATGTTGTATTCCTTGCCGCCGCGGCGAATCCAGACCTCGAGGTTCTTCGACAGCGCGTTCACGACGGAGACGCCCACGCCATGCAGGCCGCCGGAGAACTGGTAGTTCTTACTCGAGAACTTGCCACCCGCATGCAGCTTGGTGAGGATCACTTCCACGCCGGGCAATTTCTCTTTCGGGTGCTTGTCGACAGGCATGCCGCGACCGTCATCGGCGACCTCGAGCGAGCCGTCCTTGTAGATGGTCACCTCGATCTTCTTGCAGTGGCCTGCAAGCGCCTCGTCGACGCTGTTGTCGATGACCTCGTGGGCGAGATGATTGGGCCGGGACGTGTCGGTGTACATGCCCGGCCGGCGGCGTACGGGTTCGAGCCCGCTCAGGACTTCGATGTCCTTGGCGTCGTAGGTTTTTGCCATCAGGTGAAGCTGCCAAGCGAATTCACGCCGGGGATTCTAGCCTGATTGCAATAGCGGCGCACCCGCGAAATCGCGGGCGCGAGAGAATAAAGCACGATGCCTAGTCCAGGTCGCCGATCAGGGATTGCCGGACGTTCTCAGGCAATGGTGATATCTCGACCTTGTAATTGTCGTGGTCGATGCCGGCACCGAGCAAAGCGCCGGCCTTCAGTGCCACGACCTCGTCCGAAGAGAGCTCGAAACGCATGAAATGCACCGCGGAGGTCTTCTTCTCGTCGGAACGCTCCAGGTCCTCGTCGGCGATCGCGTAAACGCGATCGAAACCGTCGACCCGGACGTAGACCTTGTCTTCGATGCCGATCAACTGCGCCAGCATCGCCCGCCTTTCCTCGACCTCCGGAAACTCGACCATGAAGGTCGCCTTCCAGTTCGAGCCATCGGGGATCAGCGGATTGTAGGCCTCGAGTTCGTCGTTGATGCCTGCCGCCTCGAAGATGCGCTCGATACGCAGCATCTCCTGGACCTGGTACTGCATCGTCAGGCGGTCTTCGAAATACAGCGCGGCATTGGTGCCGAGTTCGACGCGCCGGTTGCGCTTGTGCGCCAGGACCTGGTTGCGAAACTCGTCCCGGATATCGGAGTACTGTTCGAGGCTATACAGGTCGTCTCTTGTCAGTTTTTGCATGGCATTCATATTCCGTACGCTTGCCGGAGCAGGCTCATCGGGTGGCCGGCGGAGTATTCGTCGAGGTCCTGCGCGATCTGGTCGGACGCCATCGGGCAGTCGCTGACGAAATGATCGGCTTCGCTCTTCTTGACCTTGTTCACGACGGGCCGCGCGATCTTCTTCGATATCTCGTGAAATTCCTTTTTCACCGCGTAGGTGCCGTCGTGACCCGAGCAGCGTTCGATCGCCTCGACGGTCGTGTCCGGCACCAGCTGCAGGACGTCGCGCGTCTTGAGGCCGATGTTCTGCACGCGCAGATGGCACGGCACCTGGTACGACACCTTGCCGAGCGACCGTGCGAACTCCGTCTTCAACTTGCCGTCCTTGTGGCGCAACATCAGGTACTCGAAGGGATCGTACATGGCCGCCTGCACTTTCTTGACGCCCTCGTCGTCCGGGAACATCAGCGGCAGCTCCTGCTTGTACATCAGCGTGCACGACGGAATCGGCGTCACGATGTCATAGCCCTTGTCGACCCAGGCGGCGAGCACCGGGATATTGATCTCCTTCGCCTTCACCACGGCGTCGAGGTCGCCGAGTTCGAGCTTCGCCATGCCGCAGCAGGCCTCTTTCTCGGCCAGCGCCACCTCGATGCCGTTGTGCTCGTACACGGCGACCAGGTCGACGTCCATCTCGGGCCTGTTGCGGTTGCCGTAACAGGTCGTGTAGAG
>JABAHR010001251.1_pt3 | contig 10363 bp, 9 predicted proteins | sample 7062101 | NCBI WGS metagenome assembly JABAHR01 (sample SAMN14534553, study PRJNA622989) | marine sediment metagenome | biome: marine biome [ENVO:00000428]; feature: marine pelagic biome [ENVO:01000023]; material: deep marine sediment [ENVO:00002113] | place: India: Gulf of Kutch | collected...
TGCCTCGAAGTCGGACACGACTGGCCCGGCGCCTGATAAGCAGGAGATCACGTGCTGAGGATCGCAGGTAACAGTGTTTCCCTCAAACGAGGTCCCTGTCGATGTGCTCGTCCCAGTTCCGGCTGCACACGCGCTTGTCGCCTTCGTAGGCATCGAGCGACGCTGCGACGTTGAACTGGTCCCGGTTGGACGACATCACGGTCCGGGTGACAGTGCGAATGCGCCAGTCCCCTCGGGACATCGTACGTTCCCACCGCGTTTCGGCGCGCACAGTGTCCACGTCATCAGCGATCGACCAGTACCACTCCTGCGCCCTGGTACTGGTTTCGAGATCGATGTCTTCGATGACGAACGCGCCGGCATCGTTGATGACCTCGAGCGTTGCCTCGTCCTTCGCGAGATCGTGGTGGACCAGCCAGTTCCGGTGCGGCGCCTGGAGCACGCGCTTGCGTATCGGCGGCGCCCCACACGGTTCACCAAACGGCCGCAACGCGTCGTCCTCGGCCCGTGGCTCCCTGACGGGAACCGTGATACGGGAATTCTCCGTATAGAGGGTGATGCGCGCGGACTCTGGCGACGGCCACGCCAGCGGCCAGTAAGACGTCGACAGCGAGATCCTCAGTCGGTGGCCCGCGGGGAAGCGCTGCGCGACTTCATTGAGATACACGGCTACGCGATAGCGCCGGCCCGGTTCAAGCGGTTCCGGCGCCTCGCTTCCCGCTCGATGCGTGAGATTCAGGAGTCCGTAACTGACCCGCGTCACCTTGTCATCCGGCTGCACGTCGGATAGCCGCACCGCCAGCATCGCCACCGGTTTGTCCGCGCTAACTTCGAGTTGCGCCACCGTCGCACCGAGCGTTTCGAGATCCTCTTCCAGCGGATCGGTCTCGAAGACCAGCGCGCCGCCATCTTCGCGTCGCTGGTCGTGCGCGAGATCGGGGCCCGATGCATATGAGCACCATTTGCCGGCGAACAGGCCGGTCGTCATCGGCGACTGCAAAGGAATGGCACGGGGCTCCGCGTCCACGCGGTCCGCTACGAGGCGATGCCGCGTCAGGAAAAACCGGCGGTAGATGATCTGCGGTGAGGGCCAGCTGCGTTCTGCGACCCAGCGGCCCGGCCGTTCGATGTAACTCGTGGTCGGCGGCACGCTGTCTTGCATCCAGACACGCAGCGACGGCTCGTCCATGAGCCCTGTATCCTGGCCCTTCAACCAGTGATCCCACCAACGCAGTATCTCCGACAGGAAATCGATCGCCGGTCCGGGCTCGGCGATATGCGGGTATCTGTGGCTCCACGGGCCGATCAGGCCTTTTGTCGGAACCTCGAGGTTCGCAAGCATGCGAAACACGGCATTCGAATAGCCGTCGGCCCAGCCGCTGATGGCGTAGACCGGGCACTTGATCGCGCCGTAGTCCTCGCAGACCGAACCGTGCCGCCAGTAGTCGTCTCGCCGTTGGTGCCGCAGCCAGTTCGCCAGCCACAGGCCGCTCCCGTCCAGCCGTTCGTGCCACATCTCCCGCCAGCGCTCTCCCACGAGCGCCGGGTCGGGCGGCAGCGAATTGTAGGCAAACATGGTCGATGCCCAGGAGAGATTGTCGCCAAGCAGGCATCCCCCCATATGGTGCACGTCGTCGGCATAGCGATCGTCCGTCGAAGACAGGGTCACGACCGCTTTCAGCGATGGCGGACGCATCGCCGCAATCTGCAGCCCGTTGAAACCACCCCAGGAGATGCCCATCATGCCGACGCGGCCGTCGCACCAGGGCTGCGCGGCAAGCCAGCGGATGATTTCGCAGCCGTCCTCGAGTTCCTGCTGCAGGTACTCGTCCGCCAGCACACCGTCCGATTCGCCGCTGCCGCGAATATCGACGCGCGCGCAGGCATATCCGTGCCCCGCAAGGTAGCGGTGGGTGAGCGAGTCGCGTTCCGCCGTGCCGAATCGTTTGCGATAGGGGATGTACTCGAGAATGGCGGGAACTGGATTTACGTCCGCGTCGGCCGGCAACCACATCCTGGCCGCCAGCCGCGCACCGTCCGGCATGGTTATCCAGACGTTGTCAACGTCGCGCACATTGCGCGGAAACTCCGTGACGATCTTCATGCCGCATCTTGATAAACCGGCTCCACGTCGAACGTTACCCTGTCGAGCACGTCCTGATACTTCCTGAGCAATTCGCCCCGGTGCTCGGCGCCGAGGAAGATGTCTGCCAACTCGTAGCTGTAGCTGTCACAGTGATGCGAATACTTCAGCCGTTCGCCCACTTCCGCGAGCAGTCTGAAACGGGCTTCGGGGTAGACCTTCCGTACCAGACTGATTTCGTTGCTGGTCGGCATGCCACTCACGATACCGTCATCGAAAACGCGTTGCATGAACTTGCCGGCGACACGGAACGGGCCTTTTCGGCTCGGGAATCTCGGGCGCTCCCCGAGCGCGAGGTCAACCATCACTTCCTGGTGCGATGCGCCGTCGACCATGCGGAACAGCGGACAGTGCGACTTGGATATCCGTGCGTTGACTTCCAGCAATCGGATCTGGTCGCTGCGGCGATCCCAGAAGTACTCAATATTGAACGGAGCGCAGTCATAGCCGAATCGAGTCAGAACCTTCCTCGTGGCGTCGATCATCCTGGACTGGACCTTGGCAGGCAGCGACGTCGGATACTGGTAGCGCACCAGGCAGGAACGGTGCCTGCCGCCACGAATTGAATCCACTATGCCGTAGACCTCGACGTCGCCTTTGTACACGTACCCTTCCAGCGTGCACTGTTGCCCGGCCGATATCATCTCTTCGGCGATGCACCAGTAGCCATTGATGGGCCGAACCTGCTCGGGAACGCCGACGTGTCCCAGGTATTCGTTGAAGGGCCTGCCGAAGAATCCGATCTTCTCGCGAATCTCGGGAATGTGCCCCCGGAGTTCGTCGGGCGTGCGGATCTTGAAGCCCAACCGCGATGAGTGAGCCTTCACAGGCTTGATCCAGAAGGGATAGCTGATCTCCACGTATTCCAGCGGATCCCCCGCAAACGGATCGATCGCACAGAAACGGGGCACGAGATCGGGCACGACTTCGCGTTGCTCGAGCCGTGACCAGTACTTGTGTTCACACTTTGCTATCGCTTCGTTTGATGGACCGACCAAGCCATGCGCGTTCCGTAGCACGCCAGCCATGGCGCTGGATGGAAAGTCCCAGAAGGCGACAATGCCATCGATACTCCCGGGGAAGGACGCCAGTGCTTTCTCCGCTTTTGACCTCAGGAACTCGAACTCGATCTTGCCACTTTTCGGGCGGACGATCTCGTCGTACTCGAGAAGACCAACAAAACGACAGGACTGCGCTTCGCGGATCGACTGCAGTTCTTCCAGGTTGAACGCATCGAGCCCGATAACAAAAATGTTCTTCATGGCTCGTCTCCTCTGTGAACTACCGTTTCACAGAGGAACGGACTTGTAAATTCGTACAAGTACTGAACGGATTGGGTGCCGCAGTGGTTCAGGTAATGACCTGCCCTGTTGAATGCTCGGCGACCACTGCTGACAGATCCGCAAGATCATCGACCAGGTAATCGGGTTCATGAGGATGTCTCGGCGGCGGGCCGTAGCCGAAGGTCACGAAAGCGACGCCGACACCAGCCGCATGCGCCGTCTGGACGTCGATCACTGAGTCGCCGACCATCAGCGACCGCCCCGGCAGAGCTTGCAGTTTCTCGAGAGCCGTGCGCAGCGGCAGCGGGTCCGGCTTGTTCCGCGGCAGCGAATCGCCGCCGATGACAACGTCGAAGTAATCGGCGATATCGAGTCCCGCGAGGACCTGTCGCGTGATCGACTCGGGCTTGTTGGTACATATTGCCTGCCGCAACCCAGCATCGCTGAGAGATTTCAGGGCTTGTCGTGCACCCGGAAACAGGCGGGTCGAGGCTGTCGCAACCTCCGAATAGATGACCAGGAATCGCGCGACCAGTTGCTCCAGCCTCTGCCGGTCAGGCGTGACGTCATGCTCTTCGAAGCCGCGTCGGATGAGAACGCCAACGCCCTCTCCTATCATGTTCCTGATACGGGGTTCGTCAAGTGCCGCGAGGTGGTTCTCCGCCAGGAGGCGGTTCAGCGACGTTGCGATATCCGCCGCCGAATCGACCAGGGTGCCGTCCAGGTCCCAGACCACGGCAGCCGCACCCGGCCTGACACTTTCCCTCACCAGACGATCCCCACCGGTTGGTCATTCATGCAGCCACATCCCGGCGGCCGCCCGTATTCGGATCGAGTGGCCCGAGCCGGTAGCGCTCGGCCATTTCCGGCAGAGGAATGATGTCTATCCTCGACGCGTTGCCGGCCGTCCCGAATCGTTCGAAGCGGGCGCGATCCTGCCAGTCGGGATCCTGCGGGTTGAATTTCAGGATGCGCGAAAACAGCACGGTCGCGACATCCGCCATGCCCATCGGCATGCCCGGGTCTCCGGAGTTCGCGCGCTGTACGGCGTCGGCGGCCAGCAGCCGAACCGCATTTGCCATTTCATTGCCGGCCACGCGCTGTCGAATGTGTTCTTTTGCGATTGCGGTCATGTACCGTCCTCTTTGCTCAGGCTGCCCGCCGCTTGCGTTCGATCAATTTCATTATCAGCGGCGTCAGCACCAGCTGCATGGCGAGATCCTGCTTCCCACCCGGAATCACGATGGAGTTGGCCCGCGACATGAAGCTGTCGGGGATCATCGTCAGGAGGTAGGAAAAATTGATGCCGTGTGGATTGGCGAAGCGTATGACGACCATCGATTCTTCGGCTGTCGGTATCCATTCTGCGGTCGCAGGGTTCGACGTATCTACGGTCGGTATGCGCTGGAAGTTGACATTCGTCGCGCTGAACTGTGGACAGATGTAATTGATGTAGTCCGGCATGCGCCTGAGGATTGTCTCCATGATTGTTCCTTGCGCATAGCCGCGCTGGAAACGGTCACGGTGCAGCTTCTGTATCCACTCCAGGTTAATGACCGGGGTGACGCCTATCTTGAGATCGGCGTATTGCGCAATATTGACGTCGTCCGTCACGACGGCGCCGTGTAGCCCCTCGTAGAACAAAAGGTCGACATTGGCGGGCGTCTCCTCCCAGTCCGTGAAAGTGCCCGGCGCCGAGCCATAGCACTGCGCCTCGCTAGCGTCGTGAATGTAATGGCGGGCAGTCGTCCGACCCGTCTCGCCGAACTCGCGAAACGTCGCCTCCAGGCGTTCTAGCAGATTGGCCTCCGGGCCGAAATGGCTGAAGTGATTATTGCCCTTATCGCTTTGTTCCTGCATGACGCGCTTCATGCCGACTCGGTCATAGGCGTGAAAGGCATCGCCCTCGATATACGCCGCGTTGATCCCCTCGCGGCGGAAGATCTGCTCGAACGTGTGCCTGACCGATGTCGTACCGGCCCCGGAAGACCCGGTAACCGAAATGATGGGATGCGCTATTGACATTGTCTTCTCCGGCAGCCGCTGGAACTCAGGGATTGAAAAGGCCGTGTTCGCGGAAGAGGTCCGACCGCGCCGCGGTCATGTTCTTGCCCGCGAAATAGTCCTCGATGCGTCGGATTTCCTTCCGTGAACCGAACATCAGTGGAATCCGCTGATGAAACTCGCGGGGTTGTACCTCGAGAATGTGCTGTTCCCCGGTGGTAGCGTAGCCATCGGCCTGTTCCACGAGCATGGCGATCGGGTTGGCTTCATACAGCAGCCTGAGGCGCCCTTTCTCGTAACCCTCGCGCTTGTCCCGCGGATACAAAAAGACGCCTCCGCGGACCAGTATGCGGTGGCACTCTGCCACCAACGAGGCGATCCAGCGCATATTGTAGTTACCACGCGGTATCCCCGGATCGCCGGCGATGCAATCATCGAAGTAGGCCCTTACAGCGCGTTCCCAATGACGTGCATTGGAGGCATTGACGGCAAATTCCGTCGTGGTCTCCGGGATGGTCGTCCTCGTCCGTGTGTGGCGAAACTCCTTGTTCAATGGATCCAGCGTAAACATTTCCGTTCCCTTGCCGATGGTCAGCACCAGCTTGGTGTGCGGTCCATAGATGCAATAACCGGCTGCAAGCTGGGCGGTGCCGGGCTGCAGGAACACTTCTTCGGGCGTCGCATCCGGACCAGGGTTCGGCAAGATGCTGAATATTGTGCCGATGGGCGCGTTGGTCTCGATGTTCGACGATCCGTCGAGAGGGTCTATCGCGACGGCCAGCGGTCGCATCCGGTCCAGTTCGATCGGAGTCTGGTGTTCCTCGGACAGTATCCAGGCCGCCTGCGAGTCCTTCAGCGCGCCGACAATATAGTCGTGCGCGACGATGTCGAGCTTCTTCTGCACGTCGCCGTCGGCATTGGTGTCCTGCGCCGCCGCAAGGTCGCCGGCGAGCGGTCCGCAAGCCACGACCGTCGAGATCCTGATCAGCGCGGTTCTGAGCTGCCGGCAGAGCTGCAACACCGCGCGCCCGGTTTGGTGTTCGGGCCTTTCCTTTTCGAGGAAATCTTCAAGTGTCTGGAACTTCGGCATGTCAGTATCCCTCAGCTTGACGCGAACTCAGAAAAGCAGGCTGGATCGTCGTACCAGAGATGCTAGCCACCGTGCTGTAGCGATGGCATATGCATAGGAACGGGTGGCTTGCTGGAAAAAGGGTGGCTAAAAACCCACCCTTTCGGGCAGGGTCCCCGTGCGTCAGGATTTTAGGTAGATCGCAATCGCCTGGCTGCGATTGCCGACGCCGAGCTTCTCGTAGACGTTGCGCAGATGAAATTTCACGGTGTTTGCCGTTACGCCCTGCGCGGCGGCTATGTCCTTCGTAGTCTGGCCCGTAGCCGCGGCAGCCAGCACCTCCATCTCGCGATGCGTCAGCGTGGTAAGCGGGTTCAGGTGAAGTCGGCGCACGTCCACGAAGGGGAAGACCATGTGGCCGGCCGCCACCGATGCAACCGTATCCAGCAAATACTCGGTCTCCTCCCGCTTGGATACGAAGGCCGCGGCGCCATGAGCCATCGCGAGTACGGGAATATTCTCGTCGTCCGCACCCGTATAGATGATGACGCGTGGCGCATCCGGTCTGCCGCGAAGCTGGTCCAGTATGTACTTGCCGCGGCTCGGCTCGATCACCCAGCCCGAAATCGCGACGTCGAGTGGCTGGCCGTCGAGCGAAGCCAGGAACGATTTGCCGTCGTTGCAGACCGTCACCAGGTCGAAACGCTCGTCGTTCTCGAACAGGTGCCGGAGACCCGCCCGGACGAGCGGGCTCTTGTCGGCGATGCCGACGCGTACGGTCGAGCTTTTTCGTCGCGACTGACTGGCCATTTAGTGTGCGCACGGCATTACGCCCGTGGCTGCAGTATAGCCCCCAGGGGATCGTTCCGCATGTCGCCTAACGCTGGTGTTCTCCCACGCGCCCGACCTTACCGGCCTCGGATATCGCCGCGGCACGGAGGCTCAAAACCCGGTCGATCAGCGTCCGGTCGAGGCACGGTTTCTGGATCACGCTCACCCCGTCCGAGCTGAGAGCCGCATCGAACAGTTCTGGCGAAGTCGCATTGACCAGCAGGAGGATCGGGATATTCACGCGCAACTCGCGTAGTTCCCGGAGCAGCGCCGTCCCGCTGAGTCCGGGTAGGTCCGCGTCGGTAATCAGGCAGCTATTACGACAGCGCCGCGGAAGCCGGTACTTCAGAAATAACTCGGCGTTGGGGTGCGATAGAACTTCGATGCCGTAGGTTCCGAGAAGTGTCGCCAAGCCGTCGGCGATCGCCCGGTCGGAATCTACCAGGTGGACGATGAAATTCTCGCGCATCACGAACCGTTACTCGTGCCTGGATGAGCCTCGAACCGGAGTATGGGCTCGATACCTCGCACAAGGGAATTGGGGCTACCTCTTAGCGCCCTGCGGGAATTACGCGCAGGGCACCCGCAGTTGTTCAGGCGGCTGCGCTCTGTTCCATTTCGATCTTCACGCGAACGAGCTGAGCGAGGGTTCGCACATCGAGCTTCCTCATGACATGTCCACGATGAACCTCAACCGTCCGCTCGCTTATGCCGAGATCCGACGCGATCACCTTGTTCATCTGGCCGTCAGCAACGCGATCGAAGACCTCCTTCTCTCTCTCGGACAAGGTTGACAGCTTTTCCGCGAGTTCCTGTCGATCCATTGCTTTCCTGTGCGCATCTTCGTCGATGTTCAGCGCTTCGTTGATGCGCTCCAGGAGATCGTGCTCTCTGAACGGTTTGCGGATGAAATCGAGTGCTCCTCGACGCATGGCTTCGACCGCCATCGGAATATCACCGTGACCGGTAATGAATATGATAGGCAAAGTAGAACCCATTTCCTGGAGCTTTTTCTGCAGGTCCAGCCCCGTCATGCGCGGCATGCGGATGTCGAGCACCAGGCACCCGCGCTTGCCACCGTCATAGGCACCGAGGAATTCCTGGGCGGACTCGTGCAGCTCGCAAGACAAACCAATGGTCGCCAGCAAGAGACTGAGCCCATCGCGCACTCCTTCGTCGTCGTCGACGACAAAAACTGTCTGATGATCATGCATGGTGAGTTTCTCTGTTGGCGGCGGGCAGCGTGAACCAGAACGTCGTGCCGCCGCCGTCGTTGTTGCGAAAACCGATGCTGCCGCCGTGTGCTCTCACGATAGCCTGGCTGATGGAAAGGCCCATTCCCATGCCGGACGATTTGGTTGTCGAAAATGGTGTAAACAGCTTGTCGGCATCGGAATCCGGCACACCGCATCCCCTGTCGCTCACGGAGATCTCGATCTGCCCGTCCCCACGCGTATCGGTTCTAATCGAGACGATTCGCGACTCAGCATCCGAGTCGGCCATGGCCTCCATCGCATTGCGCAGCAGGTTGAGCGCTACCTGCTGAACCTGAACCGCGTCCACCGACACCGGCGCCAGGTGCCGGCTTCTCTGGAAATCGATCTGGAAGTCGTAGATTCGCGCCTCGGACTCGGCGAGCTTCACGGCCGTCTCGATCATGTCGTTGCAATCGACGACCTGTTTTACGCTTTCGCCCTGCCGGGCCATCGTCTGCATGCGCTCCACGACCTCGCTCGCTCGCAATGCATGCTCGTTCAGCTTGTGGCATATCTCTCCCATGCGTTCGAAATTGCCGCTTTCCACCAGGCGCCGGCCGGCCTGGGCAAACAGCGAGATTGCGGTGAGTGGCTGGTTGATTTCATGCGCGATACCGGCCGCCATCTCGCCGAGCGTACTAAGGCGCGCAACATGCGCAACACGAGCACGATGTTGCCGCGCTTCCTCTTCTGCTTGTCTCTGTTCGGTGATGTCGTGACTCTCGGTAACGAGAAAAACAGGCTTTTCCTCGCTATCCATGATCGGGCGAACCGAAAAATCGAGGATAGCCAACTGGCCGTCAGCGCGCGGGCGCGTTACCTCGAACCTGACGTTCTCTCCGTTTGCGGCGGAGATGATTGCATCGCGCATACGCCGCTGCGTCTCGGAGGAATGACGCCACCAAGGGAGCTCCCAGTAGAAACGGCCGGTCACCGATTCGCCTTCCTCGCCACCGAATTCCCGTGACTTCCGGTTGGCCTCGAGCACCCTGCCCGCAGCACTCAATATTCCCGCCAGCTGATGCCGTTGCTCGAACACCGCGCGAAAACGTTGCTCGACTGCCTTGCGCGATTCCTCGGCTTTCTTCTGATCGGAGATGTCACGCATGATCCCGGCGAAACATCGCTCCCCGTCCAGGACGACTTCACTGGCAGCAAGGTAGATTGGGAATTCGGTGCCGTCTTTCCTCTGCGCTGGCACCTCGCGACCTGCGCCGCAGATCGTGCCTTCGCCAGTCGCGACGTAGCGCCTGATGTAGCTTTTATGTTCGTCGCGATACGGCTCTGGCATCAGCGCATTTATGTTCCTGCCGATCAACTCCCGGGCTTCGTAGCCGAACATCTTTTCGGCAGCGCGATTGACCGATTCGATCCGCCCTCGGGCATCGAGCGTGATGATGCCCTCGGCAGCCGTCGCTACGATCGCCTTCGAGTAGGCCTCGGATCTCGCCAGCGCCGCCTGTTGCTGACGATGTTCCAACTCCGCGGATACCCTGACGGCCGCAAGCGAGACCAGCGCACTGGCCATTTCCGGGTCGTGCAGGGGCTTGGCTCCGAAGACGCAGACCTGGCCGATCTTCTCACCTTCTCGGTTGACAATCGGACTGCCAACGAAACTCTCGCAGCCGTAGCCGATGCTCGACCGCTCCAACTCGTAGCGCCTTCCCAGCTCGCAATCGACAATCTGGACGCCATGGCTCATCACCGCTTCACACGGCGTGCCGCTCAACGCGTATTCGCGCACCGGCCCCGGCTTGCCGTCTTCCCACGACGCGAT
>JABAHR010011891.1_pt3 | contig 10342 bp, 10 predicted proteins | sample 7062101 | NCBI WGS metagenome assembly JABAHR01 (sample SAMN14534553, study PRJNA622989) | marine sediment metagenome | biome: marine biome [ENVO:00000428]; feature: marine pelagic biome [ENVO:01000023]; material: deep marine sediment [ENVO:00002113] | place: India: Gulf of Kutch | collected...
GTCATCGTCGACGAGATGGCCGACCTGATGATGGTCGCCGGCAAGGAGATCGAGGCCTGCATCCAGCGCCTGGCGCAGATGGCGCGGGCCGCCGGCATCCACCTGATCATGGCCACGCAGCGGCCCTCGGTCGACGTCATCACCGGCACCATCAAGGCGAACTTCCCGACCCGGATCAGCTTCCAGGTGACCTCGAAGATCGACAGCCGCACCATCCTGGGCGAACAGGGCGCCGAACAGCTGCTGGGCATGGGCGACATGCTCTACATGGCCGGCGGCGGGCGCATCACCCGCGTCCACGGCCCCTTCGTCTCGGACGAGGAGGTCGAGGAGATCGTCGCCTATCTCAAGGCGCAGGGCTCGCCGGAATACGTCTCGGGCGTCGTCGAAGGCCCCGAGGCCGAGAAGGAGAGCCAGATCGACCAGGTCCTGGGCCTTGGCGGCAACACCAACGGCGAGGACGCGCTTTACGACCAGGCGGTGGCCATCGTCGCGCGCGACCGGAAATGCTCGACCTCCTACATCCAGCGCAAGCTGGCCATCGGCTACAACAAGGCCGCGCGCCTGGTCGAGCAGATGGAGGATGAGGGCGTCGTCAGCCCGGCCAACCAGGTCGGCAAGCGCGAGATCCTGATCCCGGAACCGTGATCGCCGCCCGGGCGTTGTTTCGCCACTGAAACCCCATATGAGAAAACGTGACGGGACAGTCCGGCTGGCCCGTCCTAGACTCGGGTGACGATCGAGCAAGAGGGATGAACCGACCGATGAGCATGATCAGCCGCCGTACCGCGCTCAGCCTGACCTGCGCCGCCGCGCTGGCGGGCGGCCCCGCCTTCGCGCAGGACCAGCGGGTGCTGAGCGAGGTGAGCAAGTACCTGAACCAGCTTTATGCGATCAAGGGCCGCTTCACCCAGATCAACGCTGATGGCAGCCGCAGCGCGGGCGACTACTACCTGATGCGCCCGGGCCGCATCCGTTTCGAATACGACGGCGACCAGGCGATGGTGATCTCGAGCGGCACCAATGTCGCGATCTTCGACGCCAAGGCGACCACGAAGGTTCAGCGCTATCCGCTGAGCAAGACGCCGCTGCGGTTCCTGCTGGCCGACGAGATCGACCTGACCCGCCGGAACATGGCGACGGGGACCGGCTCGAAGAACGGCTACACCACGGTCCGGCTGCAGGACCCGAAGAAACCCGGCGACGGGTCGATGACGCTGACGCTGCGCAACCGGCCGCCGGCGCTGACCGAGTGGGCGGTCACCGACGCATCGGGCAGTCGCACGCGGGTGATCCTCGAATCGCTCGAATACGACCGCTCGCTGTCGCCGCAGCTGTTCAACATCGAGGCCGAGGCGCGGCGCTGGAACTGAGGCCGCAGGGGGGCGCTGCCCCCGTCGCCTTGCGGCGACTCCCCCGGGATATTTGAAGACAGTGGAAGGGCCGCGAGCCGGCCGCGGAGACACGCTCCGCGGGTCTCTCGGCCGAATGGCGATGTTGGATGCCATCGATGGGGCCCCTGCCGCCTGAGGCGCTGCATCGGAACCGCGCGGCGGGCCCCGTTTCCGGCCGGGCCGAAAGCGGGGAGACAGGTCGCGTCGCGCCATGCGCGCCTCGGCCGGATCAGGCCGAGAGATGCCCGATCAGCCGGTCGATGAAGGCCTCGCCGGCGGCCAGCTGTTCCAGGGTGATATATTCGTCCGGCTGGTGGGCCTGCTCGATGGATCCCGGACCGCAGACCGCGGCGGAATAGCCCGCCTCCTGGAACTGCCCGGCCTCGGTGCCGTAGGAAACCACCGCGCTGTCGTTGTCGCCGGTGAGCTTGCGCAGCAGCGCCTCGGCCGCGCCGCCCTCCTCGGCCCGGCAGCCGGGGACCGAGGTGGTCAGCGTCACCTTCACCCAGGTGTCGGGATGAACCGCCTGCATCCTGGCCTGCACCGCCTCGGCCTGGGCGCGGTAGGCCGCCATCCAGTCGTCCAGGCTCTCGCCCGGCACCGCGCGTATCTCGCCCGGGAAGCGGCAGTCGCGGGCGGTGATGTTCTGCGCCGAGCCGCCTTGGATGGTGCCGACATGCAGCGTCGTGAAGGGCGGGTCGAACGGGCAGTCGGCGGCGGCCCTGCCCCGGTTCTCTTCGTTTCGCTGCGCCATCCATTGCACCAGTTCTGCCGCCTCCATCACCGCCGAGACGCCATAGGGCAGCAGGCTGGAGTGCACCTCGTGCCCGCGCAGTTCGGTGTCAAAGCGCACCACCGCCTTGTGGCCCGTCACCAGCTTCATCGAGGTCGGCTCGCCGATGATCGCCGCCGCGGCCGTCGGCAAGGCCTCGCGCATCGCCGCGATCATCCGCGGCGCGCCCAGGCAGCCGGTCTCCTCGTCATAGCTGAGCGCCAGCTGGATCGGCCGGGAAAGCCCGGCGGACTGCATCCGCGGCACCGCCGCCAGGCAGATCGCCAGGAACCCCTTCATGTCCGCGGTTCCGCGGCCAAAGAGCCGCCCGCCTTCCTCGCGCAGCGTGTAGGGGTCGCTCGACCACGCCTGCCCCTCGACCGGCACCACGTCGGTATGGCCCGACAGGATCACCCCGCCCGGTTCGGCCGGGCCGATCTGGGCATACAGCGCGGCCTTCTCGCCGGTGTCATCGTAGACCCGCGTGCTCTCGACCCCGTGGCTCGACAGATAGTCCTCGACGAATTCGATCAGGGCGAGGTTCGAGCGGTGGGATTCGGTGTCGAACCCGACCAGCCGCGCCAGCATCTCCTTCGCCGTGTAGTGCTGTGCCATCCGGCCTCCGTCTTGCTTGACCTCCGGGACAGAACGGGAGAACCCGTTGTCCTGCGGGCAGCATAATGCGCAGCATCCCCCAGGGGCGCAATCATCAGCGTGGCTGGGAGACATACGGCGCGACGTCCAACGGCGTGCCGTATGCCGGATGCCTGACGGGGCAGCGCGACTCTCGACGTATACGGTCCAAAGACGTTCTTTCGCACCCGCGACGGTGCGGTCAATTCGGTCAGCCCAGACGAACTGCTTGGCGTGGTGGGCGAGGGCGGCTTCGTTTTCCAGGACCGATGAACTCGCTGAACCCGGTCTTTACTGTGGACTAACAGTTGGTCGAGCCGCTGAGAGTGCACACGGGGCTGAGCCTGCCCTACTGACCTGGTCCACCGCCAAGGAGGACCTCCGCAGCAGCCGCGCTGCCTTGTTGGCGCTTTGCAAGTACCCCCACCTCGCCCCCACGACATGGGCAAAGGCGACGGCTTCATCAAGGAATGCGAGCCGCAGCCACTGCGTTTCGCGCTGTGTCTTGTGCGGGTCAGTACCGAAAATGTCGTCGGGAAAGGGAATGTACGTCTGTCCAACCACTTTTTTCGGCTACCAGCCGAGTCATGGCCACGTCTCGCCGGGCAGAATCGCCTATTTGCCAAGCATTTATCGAAATATCCCGCGATACAATCTTATTGTTTGAAATCAATATTTTATGAGTACCTGGTAGGCCCGGAGGGACTCGAACCCCCAACCAAAGCGTTATGAGCGCTCTGCTCTAACCAATTGAGCTACAGGCCCGACCGACTTTCGGGGTACGCCAGCCGATCCGGCTTGGCAAGCGTGGTTTTCTTGTCCGTCGCGATGCGCTAAGCCGCCTCAACAGCCGAGGATTGGAGTCGCCGCATGAGCAAGCTCACCTATGCCGATGCCGGGGTGGACATCGCCGCCGGGAATGCCCTGGTCGACCGGATCAAGCCCGCCGCCGCCGCCACCGCGCGCCCCGGCACAATGTCGGGGCTTGGCGGGTTCGGCGCATTGTTCGACCTGAAGGCCGCGGGCTATGACGACCCGGTGCTGGTCGCCGCGACCGACGGCGTCGGCACCAAGCTCAAGCTCGCCATCGAGACCGGCATGCTCGACACGGTCGGCATCGACCTGGTGGCGATGTGCGTCAACGACCTGGTCTGCCAGGGGGCCGAGCCGCTGTTCTTCCTCGACTACTTCGCCACCGGCGCGCTGGACGTGGATCACGCGGCCACCGTCGTGGGCGGCATCGCCGAGGGCTGCAAGCGCGCCGGCGCCGCGCTGATCGGCGGCGAGACCGCCGAGATGCCGGGCATGTACGCCAGGGGCGATTTCGACCTGGCGGGCTTTGCCGTGGGCGCGATGGAGCGCGGCACCGCCCTGCCCCGCCCCGCGCAGCCGGGCGACGCGCTGATCGGGCTGGGCTCGGACGGGGTGCATTCCAACGGCTATTCGCTGGTGCGCAAGACGGTAGAGAAGGCCGGCTTGGCCTGGGACGACCGCGCACCCTTCGCCGAGGGGCCGCTGGGCGCGGCGCTGCTGGCGCCCACCCGGATCTACGTCAAGTCCTGCCTCGGCCTGCGCGATATGCCCGGCCTGCGCGGGCTTGCCCATATCACCGGTGGCGGGCTGACCGAGAACGTGCCGCGCGTCCTGCCCGAGGGGCTGGGCATCGAGATCGACCTCGACAGCTGGCGCCTGCCTCCGGTCTTCGCATGGCTGGTCACGCAGGCCGAGCTCGACCGCGACGAGGCGCTGAGGACCTACAACTGCGGCATCGGCATGGTTGCCGTAGTGGCCGAGGACGCGATGCTGGACGCGCTGACCATCCTGCGCGACGCCGGCGAGGTGGCGATCGAGATCGGCCGCGTCACCGACACCGGAGGCGTCGCCTATACCGGGCGTCTGTGGTGAGCCGCCGCCGGGTCGCGATACTGATCTCGGGCAGCGGCACCAACATGGTGAAGCTGCTCGAGAGCATGACCGACCCGGAACACCCGGGCGAGGCGGTCCTGGTGCTGTCGAACCGCGCCGATGCAGCCGGACTGGAAAAGGCGAAGGAGATGGGCGTGCGCACCGCCGTGATCTCGCACAAGGGCCGGACGCGCGAGGATTTCGACGCAGAGATCCAGGCCAAGCTGGACGAGGTCGGGGCCGAATTCGTCTGCCTCGCCGGGTTCATGCGCATCCTGACCACCGAATTCGTCAAGCACTGGCAGGGCCGGATGATCAACATCCACCCCTCGCTGCTGCCGCTGTTCAAGGGCCTCGACACCCATGCCCGAGCGCTGGACTCGGGCATGGCGGTGCATGGCTGCACGGTGCACATGGTGACGCCGCAGCTCGACGACGGCCCGATCCTGGGCCAGGCCGTGATCGCGATCCGCGCGGATGACACCGCCGAGAGCCTCGCCGCGCGGCTGCTGACAATGGAGCACAAGCTCTACCCGCTCGCCTTCCGCCGTTTCCTCGAGGGCGAGACGCGCCCGGTGGCTCTGTTCGAAGAGCAATGAGCGACGAGGACGCGCCTGTCAGCGCCATCCGCAACATGGGCCCGGCCAGCGAGCGCGTCTATGCCCGCGCCGGGATCACCACTGCCGGGCAGTTGCGGGCGATGGGCGCCGAGGAGGCGTATCGGCGCGTGCTGGCGACGGGCGCGCGGCCGCATTTCATCGGCTTCTACGCGATGGCCATGGGGCTGCAGGGGCGGCCCTGGAACGACATGGACCCGGCCGAGAAGACGGCGATGCGCGCCCGCTTCGACGCGCTGGTGGCCGAGACACGCGCAGCACCCGCCGGCCGTCCGGGCGGCGAGCTGGGCCGCTTCCTGGACACCTTCCTGCCCGAGGACTGACGCGCCACCGACGCTGGAGCAGACCCGCGCCTTCCTCGTTCGTTCCGCCCGGGGGGCACGCCGGGCCGAGCCCGCCCCTCCCGGGGGGGGGAAGGGCGCAGCTATTTTCTCTGCCGTTGGGATCAGTCGCCGGATGCGCGTCGCTGCGCTGGCTGCGGGCAAGGCCGCAGCCAGCAAGCAAGTCAGCCGCTCAGCTTCTCAGCGCGCCGCCGGTCGCCTTGACCACCTGGGCCACGACCTTCTCGGCCACCGCTTCGATCTGCTTGTCGGTCAGCGTCGCGTCCTTGGGCTGCAACCGTACCGCGATGGCGACCGATTTCTTGCCCTCGCCCAGCTGCGCCGCGGCCTTGTCGCCCTCGAACAGGTCGAACATCTCGACCCGCTCGATCAGCGCCTTGTCGGCGCCGCGGGCGGCGCGCAGGATGGTCTCGGCGGGCACCTCGGCGTCCACGACGAAAGCGAAGTCGCGCTCGACCGCCTGGTAGTCCGACAGTTCCAGCGCCGGGCGCGTCGTGCCGCGTTTCTTGGGCACCGGGATCGCGTCGGGGCGCAGCACGAAGCCCACCGCCGGGCCCTTGACGTCCAGTGCCGCCAGCACCCGGGGGTGAAGCTCTCCGAAGACCGCCAGCGGGTTCTTGGGCCCCAGGCTCAGCACGCCCGAGCGGCCGGGGTGGAACCACCCCGGCGCGTCGCGCAGCACCATCAGCCCCGCCGGNNGCTTCGGCATCGGCCTTGGCATCGAACACGTCCACGGGGCGCCTTGTACCATGCGCGTTGCGCGGCGCGGTGTGGCCCACGCGCAGCGCGCCCGCGGCACGCGTCTGGTCGTGGGGCTCGCCGCCCGACCAGACCGGGCCGACCTCGAACAGCGCCAGGTCGTTGAAGCCGCGCGCCTGGTTGCGCGCCGCCGCCTGCAACAGCCCCGGCAGGATATCGGGCCGCATGTGGCTCATGTCCGACGAGATCGGGTTGCCCAGCTTGACCGCGTCATCGCCACCACCAAACAGCTTCGCCGTACCCTCGTCGATGAAGGAATAGGTCACGCATTCGTTGTAGCCCAGCGCCGCCAGCTGCCGCCGGGCGGTGCTCTCGCGGGTCTGGTTCAGCGTCAGCACCTTGGGCGAGACCCCGGCGGGCCGCGCCATCGGCCGGCCCTCGAGCCGGGTCAGCGAGGCCACGCGGGCGATCTCCTCGACCAGGTCGGCCTCGCCCAGGATGTCGGGGCGCCAGCTGGGCACCCAGACTTCGGTGCCGTCATGCTCCTCGGCGACGCCGAAGCCCAGCGCGACCAGGATGCGGGCCTGCTCCTCGGCCGGAATGTCCATGCCAACCAGGCTCTGCACCCGCATCATGTCCAGCATGTAGGACCGCGCCGTCTGAGGCACCTTGCCGGCGGTGTGGACGCCCGAGGCATCGCCGCCACACAGCTCCACCACCATCTGCGTCGCCCGCCGGATGCCCTCGGGGGTGAATTCCGGGTCGATGCCACGCTCGAAACGATAGCGGGCGTCCGAGTTGATCTTCAGCTTGCGACCGGCGCGTGCGGTCAGGATCGGGTCGAAATAGGCGGCCTCGATCAGCACGTTCGTGGTCTCTTCGGTGCAGCCCGTGGACAGCCCGCCCATGATCCCGCCGATCGAGATGACGCCGCTGTCGTCGGCGATCACCGTCTCGGTGCCGTCGAATTCGTATTCCTTCTCGTCGAGGCCCACCAGAGTCTCGCCCGCCTTCGCCTGCCGGATCACCAGGTTGCCCTGCAGCTTGTCGGCGTCGAAGACATGCAGCGGCCGGTTCAGGTCGAAGGTGAAGTAGTTGGTGATGTCCACCAGCGTCGAGATCGGCCGCAGCCCGATCGCGCGCAGCCGCTTCTGCATCCACTCGGGCGACGGGCCGTTCTTCACGCCCTTCACCAGCACGCCCAGGAACAGCGGGCAGGCCGCGTCGGCGACGCTCTCGTCCAGCGTGATGCTGACCGGGCAGGCGCCCGAGCCCGCTGCCTCGACCGGCTTCAGGTCGCGCAATTCACCGATGCCGCGCGCCGCCAGGTCGCGGGCGATGCCGCGCACGCCCAGCGCGTCCGGGCGGTTCGGGGTGATGGCGATCTCGATCACCGGGTCGGCGGCCCCGACATAGTCGATGTAGCTTTCACCCACGGGTGCGTCGGCCGGCAGCTCGACGATGCCCGAATGCTCGTCCGAGATTTCCATCTCGCGCTCGCTCAGCATCATGCCGTGGCTTTCGACGCCGCGGATCTTGCCGACCGCGATGGTGGTGTCGATGCCGGGGATGTAGTCGCCGGGTTTCGCGATCACCACCTTGATGCCCTTGCGGGCGTTCGGCGCGCCGCAGATGATCTGCTTGTCGCCGTCCGCGGTGCGCACCTGGCAGACGCGCAGCCGGTCGGCGTCTGGATGCTGCTCGGCCTCCAGCACCTCGCCGACGGTAAAGGCAGCGAGCTTCTGCGAAGGGTCCTCGACCCCCTCGACCTCGAGGCCGAGGTCGGTCAGCGCCTCGATGATCTCGTCGAGCGAGGCCTCGGTTTCCAGATGATCCTTCAGCCAGGAAAGCGTGAATTTCATTGCTCTGCCTTATCGCGTCAGTCGCCGGTCCGGCGCTGTTCTAGTGGATCGGCGATACGAGGAAAAGGCCAAAGCAGCCATGGCGGGAACCGCGATCCAAAGCGCCGCGCGCGATGCGGCCGGCCATGACCTTCAGGTCGATTTCCTTATATTTTAACGCTTTTTTTCGCGAAACCAGCCCGAATAAGGGCAAATGCCCTACTAAGGCCACATTTGAACCACTCTTTCACGACGTTTGGCGGGTTAGGTGACAGACGGGACAGGTGCGGCATGCCCCGCATCTCGAGACGAAGAGGCTGACCATGTTGAAACTCGGAAAACGGTTCGCTCAGGACGAGGACGCCGCCGTAACGGTGGACTGGGTCATGCTCACTGCGGGCGTTGTCGCGCTTAACATCTTGCTTGTCGTCAACATGATCGAGGACGGAATCCGTTTGAACGCCGAGTACATCAACGGAAACCTCGCCGAAGCGACCGAAGATCTCAACTGAGCACCGATGCGGCTGGCCGCGCCTTGAGCTTTGCGCGCAGGCGGATATAGTCCCGGCTCCGCGACTGACCTGCAGGGGCCCGGGGAATGCCGCCCACCGACTCCGCGCCGCGCAACACGCGCATACCGCAACATCCCGCCGTCTACCGGTTCCTCTCGGCGCATGGGTTCGACGAGCCGCCGCAGGCGGACGCTCCGGTGGTTTTGCTGCACATCCCGAAGACCGGCGGCACCTTCCTGACCGACCTGATCATCCACAACCTGCAAAGCCGCCCGGCCCCGGCGCTGTTCTATGCCCCGCATGCGATGAGCGCGGCGCAGGCGGTCGAGGTCTTCGGCCCTGGCACCCGGCTGGCGCTGGTACTGCGTGACCCGCTGGAGCGGTTGGTCTCGGCGTTCTATTCGCGCAAGCGGCAAGGCCGGCCCGACTATGACACCCCCTGGACCGAGGCCGAGGCGAAGGTCTTCGCCCGCTATCCCGACCTGGGCGCGATAGCCCGCGCCCTGGCCAGCCCGCGGCCCGGGCGGCGGCAGCACGCGCGCCGCGCTCTTGCCTCGATGACCCTGGTGCCACGCGACTACGCGCATGCCTTCGGCCCGGCGACGCAGGCCGGGCCGCTGATCGACCGCGTCACGCTGTGCCCGCCCATCGAGGCGCTGTCGCGGAAACTGGACGCGATCATGAAGGGCCTCGGCCTGCCGGACTATGAACTGCCGCCGCGGCCGGTGCAGAACCGCGCCGAACCGCCGCCACCGCTGAACCCGGCCGAGCGTCTGATCCTGCGGCGCCATCTGCGCGAGGATTACCGGGTCCATGCGCTGCTGCAGGCTCGGGCAGCGGCGCTGGGACAGAGTTGAAATGCCGGCTCAGGCCGCTTTCTGCCAGACCAGGGTAATCACTGGCAGATCGACCGGCGCGCTGGTCGTATCGTCGCTCAGCAGGTCCTCGACTGCGCCTGCCCAGGCCAGGCCATTGCCGCCGAGACGCGAGACCATCGCCTTCAGCGCGTCGAGTTCCGCCCCGAACGGATCGAGTTCATTGGCACGGTCCGGCAGGTGATAGCGGCTGTGATCGAGCATCAGTAGCCCGCCCGGAGCGAGCGTGTCGATCCATGCCGAGAACGCCTTTTCGGGGTCATAGGCATGGTCCCAACTGTTGGAATAGACAAGGTCCATACTCTCCTGCCAGTCGGGATTGGCCTCGTGGAAGTCCCATTGCACGGTGTTCGGAAAATCCGTTGCGGTCGAAGATATCTCGGTACCGAACACGTCAGCGCCGTCGCCGAACGCCTCGCGGAACCACAGCTGCTCGAAGCCCTGGCGGGTCCCGTGGCAGACGCCCTGTCGGACGGTAACGCCGCGGTCGCGGGCAAACTCGGCCAGCCGGTGGATGTGCCCGCGCGTGACCCATTGCCCGTGCAGTTTCGCCCGATTGCCTTCTTCCTGGACGGCCTTGTAGGTCTCGTAGTCGACCGAGCCCTCTTTGTTGTAGGAGACCAACGCGACGCCCTCGCCATCCACGCGACGGACATCCCCGAGGGCGGCGCTGTAGGTCTTGGTCCAGGTTTTGGGAACCTTCAGCCTGCCCGCACCCGGAATGCGGTTGACCACCACATCTTTCAACTTTTG
>JABAHR010017473.1_pt2 | contig 10335 bp, 13 predicted proteins | sample 7062101 | NCBI WGS metagenome assembly JABAHR01 (sample SAMN14534553, study PRJNA622989) | marine sediment metagenome | biome: marine biome [ENVO:00000428]; feature: marine pelagic biome [ENVO:01000023]; material: deep marine sediment [ENVO:00002113] | place: India: Gulf of Kutch | collected...
TTCGCCATCGACCGCAAGATCAAGGTGGCGGTGGAGGAAGCCCAGGCCGACGTCATGATCGGCCACGACACCGGCTGCATCACCACGCTGGACAAGAACCAGTGGATCGGCAAGGCGGCCGGCAAGGACTACAGCCTGCCGGTGCTGGCCGACGTGCAGTTCGCCGCCCTGGCCTGCGGCGCCCACCCGTACCGGATCGTGCAGTCGCACTGGCATGCCTCGGCCACCGAGGCGCTCATGGAGAAAATGGGTATCGACTGGCAGGCGAAGAAGGCCGAATTCGAGGCGTATCTCAAGGAAGTGGAAGCAGGCAAGTTCGACAGCCTGTACGACCCCCGGCTCGCGATCACCAGCGGACCCGGTTACCAACGCATTGAACAGAATTAATTCTATCGGACGAAGACGATGGCAAAACCAGTACTCGTTGTAGGCGGTGGCCCCGCCGGTTTGGCGGCCGCACATTCCCTGGCCAGCATCGGCCGGCAGTGCATACTCGTGGAAAAGGAAGACCAGCTGGGCGGCGCGCCGATCCTGTCCGGTTACGCGAAGCTGGTGCCGACCGGCGAATGGGCGAAGGATGCCATCGGCGGCATGGTGGACCGTGTCACCGGAAACGACAACATCACTGTGCACACCGGTTGCCAGGTCACCTCTTTCGAAGGCGAGGCGGGCAGCTTCAAGGTGGAAATCCCGGGTGCGGGTTCCGTCGAGGTCGATTCCGCCATCCTCTGTACCGGCTTTTCCCACTTCGATTCGATGAACAAGCCCGAATGGGGTTTCGGCACCTTCCCGGACGTCGTCACGACGACGCAGGTGGAACAGATGATCTCCTCGGGCGCCGGCGTACGCTGCCCGTCGGACGGGCGCAAGCCCAAGCGGGTCGCCATCCTGTTATGCGTGGGCTCGCGTGACCGCCAGATCGGCCGCGAATGGTGTTCCAAGATCTGTTGCACCGTTTCGGCCAACATGGCGATGGAGATCCGCGAGGAACTGCCGGACTGCCACGTCTACATCTACTACATGGACATCCGCACCTTTGGGCTGTACGAGACCAAGTACTACTGGAAGAGCCAGGAGGAGTTCAAGGTCAAGTACATCAAGGCGCGCATCGCCGAGGTGACCTCGGACGGCGAGCGCCTGATCGTCAAGGGCGAAGACACGCTGGTGAAACGCCCGATCACGATCCCGTTCGACATGGTGGTGCACGCCATCGGCATGGATCCGAACGTGGACAACGCCCGCATCGCCAGCCTGTTCGGGGTGCAACTCGAGCAGCACGGCTACATCGCCGAGGGAAGCCGGTATTCGGCCGCCTGCCAAACCTCGCGGCCGGGTGTGTTCGTAGCGGGATCTGCCACAGGCCCCGAGACCATCGACGACTCGATCTCACAGGGCAAGGCGGCAGCGCTCGCGGCCATCGAACCGCTCAGCAGCGCAGCCTGACCGATCAATACCGGAAGGTCATGAACGCCAGCAGCTATCCCACCGTGCAGACCGGCCAGGACCAGCGGCCCCGGCTGGACCTGAGCGGGCCGTTGCTGACCAGTGCCTTCGAGGTGCTGGTGACGGGCGCAGACAACCAGGGCGGGATCGAGGTCTGGATCGATGCGCTCAAGCTCAAGAGTCGCATGTTCCGCCAGGCCCTGGTGGACGATGCCGCAGCTGAACTGACACCGGAAACGTTCAAGGGCCTCTGCGCGTTCATGGCCAGTGTCCGGCGGCGCGTCGGGCCGTGGCTGGAACAGCCTGATTTCAATCACGTGAGCAATGCAATCCGCGACCTGCTGGACGGCCATACCGATACCACGACCACCGACGCACGGCTGCAGGATTTCTGCGGGAAGTTTCCGCAGGATGGCAAGCATCGCTGGGTGCGCGACCTCGCTGCCGAAATCCTGCACGGCGTGGATCCGGAGCGTTACCCGCTGATGAACCGCTGGGTTTGGGATGCGAAGGCCAACACCGGGGTGATCCGCGAAATCTGGTATGGCGACGACGTGGACAGCATCACGATCAATGTCGCGGACGGATATGAAACCTGCCTCGTGCTGCGCGAGGAGCTCAGCCAGTTCCTGACCGACAACGGCGTGTTCCGCGACGTGCTCTGGTATGCAGACCTGCTGTGCGCCCAGGTTTACGCAGGCTATATCTGCGCCCAGGGCGGGGTGTACCTGCGGGCCGATTTTTCCTCGCCGCACGATCCCATGGAACATACCCGGCGTATGCTCGGCCTGGACGGCGTACGCGCGGAAAGCGGCCGCACGAAGCTCAAGGCAATCGATGGCGAGGCACACATCCTGGACACCTCTGGCGCCTCCGATGCAAGGCACTGAAACAGAACTGACGGATACAAGCCATGCCGATCCATGAAAAATCCCTGATCAGGCCGGAAAACCTGCTGGTGCACGAGAAACTCGAGGTCGACGGCGTCGACGTCTCGGGTCACTGGAGCACTTTCATCGAGGACCGCGTGGTCAGCGACTACAACGAAGACATGGAGGAGGAGATCAGCGCGTTGCCGGGCGGCGAGTTCATTCACCGCTGCTGGCAATGCGGTTCCTGCACCAACGCCTGCACGGTGCACGCGCTGAACACCGACTTCAACCCGCGCTACTGGATCTACCTGATCCGCCAGGGCATGGAATCCGAGCTGCTGCGCGACAAGGACATCATCTGGCAGTGCGTGTCCTGCAACAAGTGCACCTACGCCTGTCCGCGCGACGTGTTCCCCGAAGGCGTCATGAAGGCCACGGCGCACTGGCTGGAACTCAAGGGTCACACGGAGAAATCACACTCCATGGTGTTCGACGAGATCTTCAGCGAGCAGGTGTTCAAGACCGGCAAGATCGAGGACGGCCGCACCGTCCGCCGTTTCTTCTCGAGAACCGGCCAGGCCCTGACACAGGACTGGGTGATCGGCCTGGTCAGGGGGCTGCTGCGCCACCTGCCCGTCTCGTTGCTGGCCCGGATGGGGCTGGCGACGTTCATTGCGCCGCGCACCCGGGGCTGGGGCGGAGCCCGCGAAGCCATTCGCGAATACGTGGAGGAGCAGGAACGGCACCACCGTTCGGCCCTGGGGCTCGATGAGTTGGTGGCCGCGGCCGCCGCGGAGACCGAAGCAGCAGCGATGAAGGAGCAGACCCATGCCTGACCGCAAGACCAAGTACCAGGAGGTCGCCTACTACCCCGGCTGCGCGCTGGAGGGCACCGGACACGCCTACAACCGCTCCACCAAGGCGCTCGGCAAGGCCCTCGGCCTGAAGCTGAAAGAGGTGGACAACTGGAATTGCTGCGGCGCCATGGAGGTCAAGAACATCGACCCGAAGCTGCAGACCTACCTGTCGTCGCGCGTGATGTCCATCGCCGCCAACGAAATGAAGCAGGACGTGGTCATGGCGCCCTGCAACGGCTGTTACCACAACCTCAAGAAGGCCGAGTACGACCTGGAGAACGACGAGGCGTCGAAGCAGGTGGTGGACCGCCTGTCGAAAAAGGCCGGCCACGAAACCTATGCCGCTGGGCAGGTCGAAACCATCCACGCGCTCGACTGGGTACGTGAGGCCATCGGCGAGGAGGGCCTCAAGGAGCGCGTCAAGAACTCGCTCGACGGCATCAAGATCGCCAATTACTACGGCTGCATGTACACGCGCCCGCGGCATATCTTTCCGGAGAAGGACCAGGGCCCGGGTTCGGAATCCACCTCCAAGCCGCATTTCATGGACGACCTGCTCGAGGCGGCCGGTGCGGAAAACGTCGAGTTCCCCCTGAAGACTGCCTGCTGCGGCGGCGCGCACACGCTGTCCGACAGCGACACCTCGACGCGCCTCGTGGCCAACATTCTCCAGGCGGCCGAGGCGTCGGGCGCCGAGGTGATCGCCACCGAGTGCCCGACCTGCCACAGCGGACTGGAAATGCACCAGATCCGGGCGGCGGAGAAGCTCGGCATCGAAACCAGCGTCAAGATCATCTATTTCACCCAGTTGCTCGGCATGGCCCTGGGCCTAAAGCCACGCAAGGTGGGTATCCAGGAGAACGTTTCCGATCCCATGGATTTCCTGAAGGCGAAGGGTCTCGCGTGAAATCCCTGGCCGATATCGGGCGGCGGCTCGAATCGGCCGCAGGCGGCGGGGACACGACACCCGGGGACCTGCTACGCCTCGGCGAGGAAGTCCTCGAACACTGGGTCGTAGCGAAGGGACTGGAGTCGACCAAGGACCTGCGGGAGGGCTTTCGCATCCTGGCCCTGCACCGCCAGGGCGCACAGGGCGATCCGAGTTTCAACGCCTGCCGTGAGACCTGCCGCGAACTGGTTTACCATTACAACCTGCTCACGATGCAATCGGAACACCCGGAGACGGAGAACCGCCTCAGGATGATGGCTCTCGTGGCAAATCACCTGTTCCTGTTCATCAGCGGCAAGATGGAAAGCGCGCAACTGGGCGAGTTCTGTTGTTCGTCAAAACCGCTTCACGCGGAACATTGAGGGAGATTTGCAATGCCAAACGTACGTGGATGTCATTTGCCCGACGAATTGCTGTACGACGTCGAGAACCACACCTGGTTCCAGGAGACCGGTGACGGCAACGTCAAGCTCGGCATGACCACGATCGCCACGGCCATGGCCGGCCAACTGGTCGCCTTCACACCCAAGAAGATCGGCCGCAAGGTCCGGCCGGGCAAGTCCTGCGCCACGGTCGAGTCGGGCAAGTGGGTCGGACCCGCCAAGTCCGCCGCCGGGGGCGAGGTCATCGAGGTCAACGAAGCGATGGTCTCCAACCCCAGCATGGCCAACGAGGATCCCTACGCCGCGTGGCTGGTGGTGATCAGCCCCGAGGACTGGGACTCGGTAAAGGGCACGCTGACGCCGGGCACTGAAGTTGCCGGCCCATATGAAGCCAAGATGGAGGCCGACGGCTTCGCAGGCTGCTCCTGAGCGGTCTTTTTGATCCCTGGCGGTGTTGCGGACCGGTTTCTGCGCCGGTCATTACGCAATTCGGTAACTCCCGGCTCAAAACCGGCCCGCGCCTTGCCAGGAACCAAAAATCCTCGCTCAAGCTTTTCGGCAACGATTAACGGCAGCGACGCATCTATGATTGCTGTCGCCTCGCGTTGGCACATCCATGCGCCAAGCATCAATGAGAAAGACGGGCCATCGCTGGCCCGCTTTCATGTCGCTCCGCAGAGGCGTGACTCTGCTCCGCTCCTGCGCTCGCTGTCGCTTCGCGTTGGCACATCCATATGCCAAGCATCAATCGAACTGGTCAGTCCAGAGATGTCTGTTGCGTACCCTGGCCCGCGGCGATCGGTGAGTAATGCGCGGCGCGCTGCTTCCACTCGCCGTCTTCCTTGACGAAAACCAGCGTGGCCCGGGTCATGTAGTGCGATACGGGTTTCTGGCCGGATTCGTGGAAGGAACCTTCCGAGTAGAACATCGCGACCGCGGCCTGGTCCTCGACCAGCGTGACGACCTTGATGTGTTTCGGCGTCAGCGCAAAGGACTCCCAGCTAGCGGGCGGTGCATCGGCGGGAACGTATTGCATCAGGCCGCCGCTGGACCAGAACTCCAGGGAGCCGTGCTTCGAAATGCCTTCGCTGTCGGCGGTCAGGGTTGCGCGAGATTCGGCGTTATCCTCCATGATCAGCGCCTTGATCTCCTCGGCCGCATCCGCCAACGCGAGCGTTGGCGCCAGAAACGCGCAGAGAAGGAAAAACAGCAATAAATTGAATACATTGAAAATGGAATGGTTTACGAGTGCTTTGTTCATCCGAAGACTTCCTCATGTGGTTTGAATGTAATGTCGTGACACCTGGGTTTTTTGCTCGGCGCCAGAATTCAGGACCCTGCGCCGGTGGTCCCACCCTAGACACTATAGGACATCCGCCGGGGCTTTTTTTGCCGCGTGTTCATTCATAACAGCAGAAACGTGGATTCATTAACCATCTCGTCGCCCGCGCCGATCCGGTAAAATCCGCGCCATGTCGACTGTGCTCGTCATCCTGTGCACCTGCCCGGACCGGGAGGTCGCCTCGCGCCTGGCCTCGCGCCTGGTCGAAGAACGCCTTGCAGCCTGCGTGAACGTCCTGCCCGAAATCCGGTCTATTTACCGCTGGGAAGGGGCGGTCAGCGAGGACGCGGAGGTTCTGCTGGTGATCAAGACCATGGAGGCAAGGTACGGTGAACTCGAGGCGTGGCTGGAGGAAAACCACCCTTACGACGTGCCGGAAATCGTGGCCCTGCCCGCCGCCGGGGTCTCAGCGGGATACCTGGCCTGGCTGGAAACGGCCACGACCGAATAAGCAACAAGCTGGACATCAAGGCCCACCTTTGAAAATGAAAGATTTCCTGCGACTCTCACTTGCCACCATGCTCCTGGCCCTGTCCGGCCCGGGCGCCGCCATCGAACCGGACGAGGTCAACGATTATTCGGACGTGTTCCGGATCTCCGCGCAGGCCATGTCCCGGGACCTCGTCGAGGTGAGCTGGGATATCGAGCCGGATTATTTTCTTTATCACAACAAGTTTCTGCGGTTCAGCACCGACACGCCGGGCGTGGAACTCGGTGGTCCCATCGTCCCGGAAGGCAAGAAAGTCTTCGATCCCCTGCTCGGCGAGGAGGTGATCAAGTTCCGTGGACGCCTGTCGGTCAGCGTTCCCCTGGCGAATGTTGAACCCGGCGTGGCGACCGTCACGCTCAAGGTCAGGTCACAGGGCTGCCTGGAGAACGTGCTCTGTTATCCCCCGAACATCCAGCTGGTCACGGTGGAACTGCCGCAGGGTGGCGTAGCGGGCGAGCCTTCGGTGCTGGGTGATCTCCTGGGCGGCGCGGCGCCGGCCGGAAGCCTGTCGGGGCAGGACGAGGCGCTGCAGCCGGAAGACGCGTTCACCTACGAGGCCATCGGGCTCAGCGCCGAGACGATACTGGTCCGCTTCACCGCCCAGCCCGGCTATTACCTGTACGTGGACAAGTTCGCCTTCCGGGTGGCGGATGATCCGGGCTTCGTCGTGCGGGACGTGAAACTTCCCGCCGGTACCATCAAGGACGACCCTGAGTTCGGCCCGGTGCCCGTCATCTTCGGCCAGGTGGAAATCCCCGTCCGGGTCAATCGCCCGGCCGGACCGGCGCAGGAACTGGCGCTTGAGGCCGATTACCAGGGTTGCCGGGACGGAGACATCTGCTATCCGCCGCAGACCACGCGCGTCACGCTGCAGATGCCGGGGTCCCCGGTGGCGGTGAACCTGCCAGTGCGGGAAGGCGCCGAAGCCCGGGCTGAACCGCCGGTCAGCGAACAGGACCGACTGGCGCGCCTGTTGCTGGACAATCCGCCAATGGCGATCCTGGCCTTCTTCGTGGCCGGCCTGCTGCTGGCCTTCACGCCCTGCGTGTTCCCCATGGTGCCCATACTTTCCGGCATCATCGCCGGGCAGGGCGAGAGCCTGACCACGGCCCGGGCGTTCTGGCTTTCACTGGTCTACGTGCTCGCCATGGCCGTGACCTACACGGTGGCCGGGGTGCTCGCCGGCTTGTTCGGGCAGAACCTGCAGGCCGTGTTCCAGAATCCGTGGATCATCAGCGGCTTCGTGCTGATCTTCGTCCTGCTCGCGCTGTCGATGTTCGGGTTTTACGAACTTCAATTGCCGGGCCGGTGGCAGACGGCGCTCGCGGAACGCAGCAATCGCCAGCGTGGTGGCCAGTTCGGCGGCGTGGCCGTCATGGGATTCCTTTCGGCATTGATCGTGGGGCCCTGCGTGGCGCCGCCACTCGCCGCGGCCCTGATCGTCATCGGCGCCTCGGGCAGCGCGCCGCTCGGCGGTGCGGCCCTGTTCGCGCTGTCGCTGGGCATGGGCGTTCCCTTGATCCTGTTCGGCGTTTCGGCCGGCAAGCTGATACCGCGTGCCGGGGCCTGGATGGACGCGGTGAAGGCTGTGTTCGGCGTCGGTCTGCTGGCCCTGGGCGTCTGGATGCTCGAGCGCATCCTGCCCGGGAACGTCATCATGCTGTTGTGGGGCGTTCTCGCCGTGGGCGCCGGCATGTTCCTGAAACCGTTCGGTAGCGGAGCGTCCGGCGCACCCGCCTGGCACACGCTGTTCCGGACACTCGGGTTCTTGCTTCTCCTTGTCGGCACCATTGAAATCATGGGGGCCCTGTCCGGCGGTGACCGCTGGACACGCCCGCTGGAACACCTCCGCACGGGAGGCGCGCACGTCGAGCACGTGGAATTCCGCCGCATCAAGTCGGTGGAGGACCTGGACCGCGCCGTCGAACAGGCCGTGGCCTCCGGCAAGCCCGCCATGCTCGATTTCTACGCGGACTGGTGCGTGGAGTGCATCCGCATGGAGCGGAACACTTTCCCCGATCCCGGGGTCCAGGCCTTGCTGGAACAGTTACAGCCCCTGCAGGCGGACGTCACCGCCAACGACGAGATCGACCAGGCGCTCATGCAGCGCTTCGGTATCGTCGGCCCGCCGGCCATCCTGTTTTTCGACCGCCGCGGCGTGCACATGGGCGATTACAAGCTGGTCGGTTACTTCAAACCGGATGAATTCAGCGACCACCTGCAACGGGTCATCGATGCGCCATGAAATCCCCAGTCCCGTCACTGGTCCTGCTGCTGGTCCTGGCGGGCCTCCTGGGCGGGGCGGCAGGGTGGATGTTCACCCGGCTGGTGCTAGAGGACAGCGCTCCGGCCCCGCAATACACCCCGCCGCCTGACCCGCAGGAGCTGCTTGGCCAGCGTCGTCCGGACTTCACGCTGGGCTCGACAGTTGGCGAGCGGGTATCGGCGTCCGATTTCGACGGTCAGGTGCTGTTGCTGAATTTCTGGGCGACCTGGTGCGTGCCCTGCCGCGCGGAAATGCCCATGTTGTCGGAATTGCACGAGGACTACTCGGACTCCGGCCTTCGGATCGTAGGGATCGCGCTCGATGATGTGCAGTCGGCCCGGGATTTCGCGCAGGAACTGGGCATCGCGTACACCATCCTGGTGGGCACGACCGACGTGATGGCAACCGGCCTGGCCTACGGCAACCGTGCAGGCCTGCTGCCCTACTCGGTGCTGATCGACCGCTATGGGATCGTCCGCTGGACCCACCTCGGCGAACTGGACGAAGCGGAGTTGAAATCATGGTTCGAGGCATTGCTCCCTTAACAACTTTGTAACGAATTTGCCGCCATCTTCGGCAATACGGTACCGAATTGTGGACAAATAGGCCTGTTTGGGGCAGACTTTCCTCCCCCGCAGCCGGGCTGCGGTGTCCCGGCAGGAGCAGAACCTTGGCCAGAATTCTCGTTCTCAACGGACCAAACCTGAATCTTCTCGGTGATCGTGAGCCCGATCAATACGGGCACAGGAGCCTGCAAGACATCCTGGACGAGATGCAGGAACTGGCCGGCGCCTGCGGAATCGAGCTGAGCCATTTCCAGAGCAATTCGGAAGGCGCGCTGGTGGAAGCGGTGCAACAGGCAGGCCGGGACGGCGTCGATTACATCATCATCAACCCGGCAGCCTACACGCACACCAGTGTGGCGCTGCGGGACGCACTGCTGGCAGTGGGGATACCGTTCATCGAGGTCCACCTGTCGGCGGTCAGTACGCGCGAACCGTTCCGCCTGGTGAGTTACTTCGCGGACATCGCGCTGGGCGTGGTCAGCGGCTTCCAGGGTGAGGGCTACCTCATCGCACTGCAGGCCATCGTGAACCGGATAGAGCCCGAAGAAGCATAAGGCAGAGGGAGGGGTCAGTATATGGACATCCGAAAAATCAAGAAACTCATCGAGTTGCTCGAAGAGTCCAACCTGACGGAAATCGAGATCGTCGAAGGCGAGGAATCCGTGCGCCTTACCCGCGGAATGCCCGCGGGAGCAGCGCCGGTTGCCACGCACATCATGGGGCCGCCCCCGGCGCCGATCGCCGCGCCTGCGGCGGCGCCGTCGCAGCAGGCCGTGCCCGGCGATCAAGTGACTGTCATGCCCGAAGAAGAGGAATCGATCCCGGACGGCCAGTTGGTGCGCGCGCCCATGGTGGGCACATTCTACGCATCGTCCAGCCCGGAAGCCGAGCCTTTCGTGAGCATGGGCCACCGGGTCGCGGTGGGCGATACGCTCTGCATCATCGAGGCCATGAAGATGTTCAACCAGATCGAGTCCGACTTCGCGGGCACGGTGGTCGCCATCCTGGTCGAAAACGGCCAGCCGGTGGAATTCGATCAGCCGCTGTTCGTGATCCGCTGATTCGGGGAGGATTGCCGGTGGCTGTCCTCGACAAGATCGTCATTGCCAATCGCGGCGAAATCGCGCTGCGCATCCTGCGCGCCTGCCAGGCCATGGGCATCAAGAC
>JABAHR010000682.1_pt4 | contig 10333 bp, 11 predicted proteins | sample 7062101 | NCBI WGS metagenome assembly JABAHR01 (sample SAMN14534553, study PRJNA622989) | marine sediment metagenome | biome: marine biome [ENVO:00000428]; feature: marine pelagic biome [ENVO:01000023]; material: deep marine sediment [ENVO:00002113] | place: India: Gulf of Kutch | collected...
AAAGCGCCGAAGTCGGGATCAGCGGTCGGGAGGAAACGGCTGCCGGACCGGTTTTGGTGGCCGTGAGGAAGGGGAGGTAGCGCCCGCAGTCGCTCGCCTCGCGCATCTGCCCGGGGCCCCGCAGAGGTGATTCAGTAATCGAAGAGTTCGTCGTCCCTGAAGAAGCGCTTCAATTCGGCGGCGGCACTCTCGGGGCTGTCGGAGGCGTGGCAGACGTTGCGCATTTTGGAGGCCGCGTCCTTGAACCCGAAGTCGCCCCGGATCGTTCCGGGGGCAGCGGCCGTCGAGTCGGTGGGACCGAGGAGGTCCCGCACCCGGTCGATGACATCTTCACCTTCCAGCGCCAGGGCGATAATAGGGGTTTCCTGCATGAATTTCCGAACCTCGGGGAAGAAGGGCAGGTCCGCGATGTGGGCGTAGTGCTCGTCGAGGAGAGCGTCGGTGGCCGCCAACATCCTGATGCCGCGAATCTTGAACCCTTCCTCCTGGAAGCGGGCGAGGACCGTGCCCACGAGATCCTTCCTGATGGCGTCGGGCTTGAAAAGGATGAGGGTGGTTTGTCCGGTCATGGGGGTGGGGAGGAAAGCGGAGGGGGAGGGGAAAGTCAATGGGGACACCTCGCGGTTGCCCGTTCCTGGTTATGGGAAGACAGGCCCTGGCAGGCGGGTAGCGTCGTTACAAGGGCTTGGCATAGGTATCGCAGCGGTTGTGCCAACCGGCGGTCCACCGTTTTTCGCCCCGGGCCGGCGGGGAGTTGCGGACCCGCAGGTCGAGGCGGCGCTTGGCGGCGGCCGCGAATTCCCGGGCCGCGGGTTGGCCGGCCGGGACCTCGCGCATCTCCATGAGAACCCACAACAGTCCCCAGCCCTCCCCTTGGTATCGCTCGCGCGGGTTGGTGCCGTCCCCCTTGAAGTTGACGTAGTCGATCAGGGCGTAGGTGCCGTTCGGGGTGGTGGCGACTTTCTCGTAGTTCGCCTTGATGCGGGCCCGATGGCTGGCGGGGGCGGCCGCCATGATTCTGGGCAGCGCGGCCCGGGACTTGGCCATGATGAAATCGGTCTGGAGGCTGACGTTGGAGGCCAGCCACTTCCGTAGCCCGCTGAGGCGTGGGCCGTTGAAGTCCCGGTAGAAGGCGCCGCGGCTGTCCCACGGGCAGTCGGTAAGGAGGGCGGTCGCGGGGATCTCCGGCCCGCCGCGCGACCGGGCGTAGCGGATGAATTCCGGAAAGGTCTCGGTCCAGCGCCCGTTGAAGCCCGCGGGATACCAAATGAAGTGGCCGATTCNNAACTCTTCGCCTTCGTTCCAGTGGGTGAGGCCGGCCACCTTGCCGCTGGATTCATTCTGCCAGATTTTCAGCCCGATGGCGCGGCGCTGGGCGGCGGACAGCCTGGTTTCTGCGGTGGCGGTCACCGCCGCCGGAGGGGGCGGGCCGGTGGGCGCCTGACCACCACCGGTGGGAGAGCAGGCCGAAAGAAGTATTGTCCCGGCTCCCAGGATGCGGAGATCTTGCATGACGGACTATAACGTGCAGGCTTTCATCCCAGCAAGTCAGTGCAGATGATGGGCAGAATACCCTGGGAGAAAGTCCTCAGTATTACCTGGATGGACGGCGTGAAATTTCTGTTAAGCGCCCTTGTCATCGTCCTCGTGACCAAGATCCAACTGTTCCACGACCGGCTTTCGGCTCTCCTCATCGCCCTGCCCCTGACCTCGCTGATCGCGATGGTCTGGATGCGGACCGAGGGACAGTCCCCGGGGCGGATTGCCAATCACGCGGAGGCCACGTTCTGGTTTGTGCTCCCAACCCTTCCGATGTTCCTCGTCCTTCCCTGGATGCTGCGGCATGGCTGGGGGTTCGGGGCGGCCCTGGCGGCCAATTGTGTCCTGACGGTGGTCCTGTTCCTGGTCCTCGCGGCAGCCCTGAAGCCGTTCGGTATCCGGCTGCTGTGAAGGCCCTGGCGGCCGTGAATCCGCGTAATTGCCCGAATAATGGGGCCAAATCGGCGATTCGAGTGAAATTTCTTGAATCCGGGCTTCAAGTATGATTCGTGCTGCGGTCCGCATCCGAAATAGGCCCTCTCCCTTTGCGAACCAGAAACCCAGCGATGGAAGCAGATAACGTGATCCCGTTTCAGCAACCGAAACGGTCTTCTGGATTTGCCGGCGTCCCCATGAAAAGCGATCTTGTCGAGCAGGCAGCAGAACTCGTTCCCGATCCTCAGATTCTCATCAATATGGTGTCCCAGCGTGTTCAGCAGTTGAACGCGGGCCGGGCGCCCCTGATCGATACCGTCCCCAGCATGGGGGCCGCGGATATCGCGCTGACCGAGATTGTCGAGGGCAAAATCAAACTGGCAGAGCCGGCGGGGTAAGGTCATCGCTTCCAGGCAAGCGGATGGTGCGGCCATGAGTCGTGATGTCGCCACGAACAAGAAAGCGCGTCGCGACTTTCATATTTCGGAGACCTATGAGGCGGGGATCCAATTGAGGGGGACGGAGGTCAAGTCCATCCGCGAAGGCAAGGTCAACATCTCGGATGCCTATGTCCGCATCGAGAATCAGGAGGCGTTCCTCTACGGTTGCGACATTCAGCCGTGGCAGACTGCGGGGGAATACTTCCAGCACGCCCCGAAACGACCGCGCAAGCTCCTGCTCCACAAGAACGAGATCCTGAAACTGGCCCAGGCCACCGATGAGAAGGGATACACCCTCCCGTGCCTGCGGCTCTATTTCAAAGGCCGGCGGGTCAAGGTCGAGTTCGGGCTCGGGAAAGGAAAGAGCCACGCCGACCAGCGCCACGACCTGAAAAAGCAGGTCGAGATGAGGGAAGCGGAGAGAGAGATGGCGAGATTCAACCGAAGGTAGCGGGGCGGTGCATCGTCACAGGGTGAGGCCGGTTGCCGACAGGATCCCCGGCACCTTCCGCAGCTTATCCATCACCTCGGGTTCGAGGGCCTCGTCCACTTCGATGACGCTGACGGCGTTGCTCCTCTGCTGGTTGCGGGCCAGCGACATGTTGGCGATATTGACTCCGGCTTCGCCCAGTGCGGTGCCGACTGCACCGACGATGCCGGGCCGGTCGTCATTGTAGACGATGAGGAAATGGCCCGAGATGCTGGTGTCGACGAACAGGCGGTCGATCTCGACGATACGGGGGCTCNNGGAGTTCCGCGACGAGGAGTTCGGAGTACTCGGTCGCGGCGTTGATGGTGGACTCCACCAGGTCGAGGCCCATCTTCTGGGCGATCGAGGGCGCGTTGACGATGTTGACCTGGCCCTCGTCGCAGGCGGCCTCCAGCAGGGCGGTGAGGACGGAACGGGCCACCAGGGCGGTGTCCTTTTCGGCGAGCGGGCCGTGGTAGGAGACCCGGAGGGAGTCCGGGTTGGCCGGGCCGAGCTTGGCGAGCACCTTGCCGAGGGCCCGGGCAAGGTCGAGATAGGGGCCGATTTCGGCCAGGGCCGCCGCGTCGAGGGAAGGCATGTTGATGGCGTTGCGGATTTCGCCGGTGGCGAGAAAATCGCGGATTTGCTCCGCCACCTGGATCCCGACGTTTTCCTGGGCTTCGGCGGTGGAGGCTCCCAGGTGCGGGGTGAAGGCCACGTGTTTGGACAGGCCGAAGAGGGGATGGTCGGCCGGGGGCGGCTCGCTTTCGAAGACATCCAGGGCACAGCCCGCGAGGTGTCCGCTTTGGATCGCTGCCTTGAGGGCTTCCTCGTCGATCAGGCCGCCACGGGCGCAATTCACGACCAACGCCCCCTTGTTCAGGAGGGCGAGGCGCCTGGCATCGAGGATGTGACGCGTCTCGTCGGTGAGCGGGACGTGCAGGGTGACCACATCGGCCCCCTTCAGGGTGGCGTCCGGGGATTCGGCAAGTTCCACCTTGAGTTGGTCGGCCCGGGCCTGGGTGAGAAACGGGTCGTAGGCCACCACGTGCATGTTGAAGGCCTGGGCCCGCTTGGCGAACTCCGCCCCGATGCGGCCCATCCCGATCACGGCGAGGCGCTTGGAATTCAGCTCGATGCCGCTGTAGGCCTTGCGGGCGGCCTTGAAATGGCCCTGCAGGACCTCGGCGTGGGCCGGCGCGATGTTGCGGGCGGTGGCCAGCATGAGAGTGAAGGCGTGCTCCGCGGTGGAGATGGTGTTGCCGGTAGGGGTGTTCATCACGATCACCCCGTGGGCGTTGGCAGCGTCCCGATCGATGTTGTCCACGCCCACCCCGGCCCGGCCGACCGCCTTGAGCCTGGTGGCCTTGGCAAACAGCTCGGCGGTCACCTTGGTGCTGCGATCGAACCACCAGGGCATCGTAGTCGCCGATGATCTCGAGCAGTTCCTCCGGAGAGAGACCGGTCTTGAAGTCGGCGGAGATTTCGGGATGGGCGTTCAGGAGTTCAACGCCGAGTTCGCTGATGGGGTCCGAAACGAGAACGCGGTGGTTGGCCATGTGGGTACGGCCCGGCAGTACGTCAGAGCGCGGAGAAAGGCAAGGGCGGGGGTGGTTCTTCCGGGGCCGGCCTTCAGGGTGCGAAGAGGAGCGAAAGGGAGAGATCCTTCGATTTGAAGACCTGGGTTTCCTCGCCCATCTTCAAGGGAAGGGACACTCGCAGGATCTCGACCGGCTGGCGGGTGAAAGGGGCCTCCCGGCCGGACTGCGGTGCGAGCTGATGGAGGTCCGTGATCCGGAGGTCGAAGCGAGGAAGCCCGTTCTTCTTGCCCGTGCTGGTTTCCAGGCGCGCGATCCAGGCCCCGGTTTCCTCCATGAAGACCGGCATGGTGACCTGGCTGTTCAGCCCGTGCAGGTAACTGGTGAACTTGTCGGGGAAGTTGTGCCCGGCCCGACGGACGACCAGCGTCACGGTGTGGATCGGTTCAGGTTCCGCGGCCGGTTTTTCCTGGGCGCACAGGAGACCGGACAACGGAAGGATTGCAAACACGAGAACGATTCCCTTTGTCATTCACGCAACAAAGCGCAGGGCGGGACCCTTATCAAGGAGACAGGCGGCCGGGGCGAGCAGAGTCTTGACGTGAGGATGTCTTCTGGAACAGTCCCGCCCATGAGCGAGGACGCCAGGCGGAAGTATTCATCGATCGTGTTGGACGGGCCCGACCGGGCTCCCAGCCGGGCCATGTTGTACCCGGTGGGATTCAAGCGGGAGGACTTCGACAAGCCGCAGGTCGGGGTGGCCTCCACCTGGAGCCAGGTCACCCCCTGCAACATGCACATCGACCGGCTGGCGCGGGAGAGCGCCAAGGGCATCGATGCCGCCGGTGGAAAGTCGGTGATCTTCAATACCATCACCATCTCGGACGGGATCTCGATGGGGACCGAGGGGATGAAATACTCGCTGGTGAGCCGCGAGGTGATCGCGGATTCGATCGAAACGGTGGTCGGTTGCGAAGGATTCGATGGGGTGGTGACGATCGGGGGCTGTGACAAGAACATGCCCGGGTGCGTGATTGCGATGGCGCGATTGAACCGGCCCTCCGTCTTTGTCTACGGTGGCACCATCCTGCCGGGCTGCGCCACTGTGAAGGGCGAGGAGAAGGCCCTCGATATCGTCTCGGTTTTCGAGGCGGTCGGGAAGCACGCCAGCGGGGAGTACTCCGATGCCGACCTGCAGGCGGTGGAGGAAAACGCCATCCCGGGAGCGGGCGCCTGCGGCGGGATGTACACCGCCAACACCATGGCCAGCGCCATCGAGGCGCTGGGATTGAGCCTGCCCAACAGCTCCGCCCAGGCCGCGGTGGGCGACGACAAGATGCGTGACTGCTTCGACGCCGGTGCCGCGGTGCTCAGCATGCTGGAGAAGGGGATCACCCCCCGCGATATCATGACACGGAAGGCCTTCGAGAATGCCATCACGGTGGTGATCGCGCTCGGGGGGTCGACCAACGCGGTCCTGCACCTCCTAGGCATGGCGCACGCCGCGGGGGTCACCCTGGAAATCGATGATTTCACCGAGATCGGGAAGAAGGTGCCGGTGCTGGCCGACCTGAAGCCGAGCGGCAAGTACGAGATGGCCCACCTCGTCGAGATCGGCGGGACGGTGCCGCTCATGAAGATACTCCTCGGGGCCGGTCTCCTGCACGGCGACTGCCTGACCGTGACCGGCAGAACCATGGCCGAGAACCTCGCGAACTCGGATCTCGAATACCCCGCCGACCAGGCCATCGTGCGCTCGCTCGACAATCCCATCAAGGCGGACAGCCACCTGCGCATCCTTTACGGCAACCTCGCCCCGGAGGGAGCGGTGGCCAAGATCTCGGGCAAGGAGGGAGAGGCCTTCACCGGCCGGGCCCGCGTCTTCGATTCCGAAGAGGAGGCCATGAAGGCCATCCTGGGCGGGTCGATCGAGAGCGGGGACGTGATCGTCATCCGCATGGAAGGACCGAAAGGTGGTCCGGGGATGCGCGAGATGCTGGGACCCACCGCGGCCGTGATGGGACGGGGACTGGGCGACAGCGTGGCCTTGATCACGGACGGCCGCTTCTCGGGCGGCAGCCACGGATTCGTGGTGGGGCACATCACTCCCGAGGCCTTCGAGGGCGGACCGATCGGGCTCCTGCAGGAAGGGGATGAGATCACCATCGACGCGGTCGGCAACCGGATCAGTGTGAACCTCGCCGACGGGGAGTTCGCGGCGCGCAGGGCGACCTGGTCCCGGCCCGAGCCGCGTTACCGGCGCGGGGTGCTGGCCAAGTACGCCGGACAGGTCACCTCCGCCAGCGAGGGCGCCGTGACGGACAAGGGCTTGTGACCGCGGCAGCGCTCTTCTTCACCGAAATGCCAAGTCCGCCACCACCGGCCGGTGATCGGAACCGAGGGCCGGGCCGATCTCACGGCCTGTGCACAGCAGGTGCGCACTGTGGAAAACGTGATCGATCGGAAGTGAGAAGAGCGGATTGCCACGCTGCCAGGTGGCTTGGAAACCACGCCCGCGGCCGGTGTCCCGGAGGGTGGTGGCCTTCAGAAAAGCGCGGAAGTGGGGCGACCACACCGTGGAGTTGAAATCGCCGAGCACCACGGTGGGACCTTCCGACTTGAGAGCGAGTTCCGCAATCGTCTCCAGGTAGGTATTCCGGCTCCTGCTGCGCTGCGGCCCCACCGGAGGCACCGGGTGTCCTCCCACCACCTCGACCTCTTCCCCGTTGACCGAGACCACCGCACGCAGGCACGGCACCCTCGACCCTTCCACCGTGTGAAACTGATGGGATGCGATCGGATGGCGGCTGTAGAATGCCATGCCGAAATTGTCCTCCCGTGGCTCCGTCAGGGAGTAAGGATACCTGGTTTCGAGCGGGGCGAGAGCGGACGTCCAGGCGCGGTTGGTCTCCAGCAGGAGAATGAAGTCGGCCTCGCTGGTGCCAAGGTAATCCCGCACCGCGGCAAAGCCGGTATTGGAGGTCAGGACGTTGAAACACACCACCCGCAAGGAGGGAACCCCGGCCGGGAAATCGCGGGCCGGAAAGTAGTAGGAGAGGGCAATCAGGTTAGGCACCAGGAAAACTGCTGCGGCGACCGCCGGGCGCCACTGGCCAAGGACGAGAGCGGCCAGGGCCAGGAAGATGAGTCCGGCCCCCACCTGCAGGGGAAAGTGCGCGAAGAGATCGAAGAACCAGTGCAACTTCCCCAGCAGGCCGAGCACGGTCGCTCCCCCGAAACCCGCCACCCCCAGCCAGACGATGCGGGCGGCGAGGAAGCGGGTTGGGTGGGGCATGGCGACTTGGTGGCCGGTGGGCTGGGAATGTTCACTCTTTGGGCCGGGTGGCCATTCCCGCGTGGAAACCCTGCCAGGAGCCAGGTTTGGCGAAGTGCTTCGAGTGGGACCGGCTTCGGGTTCTCCCCGGGGTTTCTCGTTGCCCGCGCTCGCAGTGACCCCGGAGGCGCCGTTACTCAGTTCCCTCGGTGGGATCGTTGGGAGTGATCGTGATCCGCGCCGCGTTCTCGTTGCCCAGGTATTCCGCAGCGAGGGCGTTGATCTCCTCGAGCTTGATGGAGGCGTAATCGGAGTCGCGACCCCGGGCCCAATCGAGCCGGTGGGGGTGCTCCTGGGATTGCGCCATCACGGTGCCGAGCCAGTAGCTGTTGTCGCGCAGGGTCTTCTCGAGATTGGAAAGGATCGGCTTCAGGGCGCGGTCGAGTTCGTCGGCGGTGGCGCCTTTCTCGGCCAGCTCGGCGCCCATCTCGACGATGATCCTGCTGACTTTCTCGGCGTCCTCGGGTTTGCCGAGCGACATCGCGCTAAGATTCCCGTAGTCGAAGGCCATGCTGGCATTGGCGTGGGCCTGCGGGCTGTAGGTCGCCCCCAGCTCCTCCCGCAACTTCTCGCGCAGCCGGTCGTCCAGGATGGAAGCGAGCACATTGAGGCGGCGGGTTGGCTTGATGTCGTCCTTGATCGCAGGGATCTTCCAGCCCACCATCGACGCGGCTTTCGGGATCTTGGACTGGTAGCGGAACTCTTTCTCGACCGGCAGGGTGGGACTGCTGATCTGGCGCTCCTCGGTGAGGGCCGGCTTGGCGCCGNNCGCCCACTGTCTTGAGAAGCAGCGGAATGGCGGTCTCGATGTCGAGGTCGCCCACCATGCTCAATTCCAGGTAAGACCCCAGCATGTCGTCGTGCACCCAGGCCCTGGCGTCCTCCGCGGTGTAGGAGGCAAGCCTCGCCGCATCCGGCTTGGCGAAGCGCCCGTCGCCTCCGCGCATCCACTCCTGCATGTCCATCATGGCGCCGTTCATGGTGAACTTCATCTGCTGATCGACCATGGGGACCATCTTGCGGAACTGCCGCACGCTTCCTCCCGGTAGCCCGGATCGGTGAGGCCGGCGCACAGCAGCTGGAGTTGCAGCTCCAGGTCTTCCGGAGTGGTGCGTCCGCTCACCACGAAGGCATCATCGTCCACCGCGAAGGTGGCACCCACGTTGCGGCCGGCCAGGATGCGCTGCAGTTCATCGACGCTGTGCTTCCCGAGCCCGCCACCGTTCACCACCATGCCGGCGAACATGTCGAGTCCCGGCTTATCCTTCGGTTGGGTGAGTTTCCCGCTTCCAAAGCGGGTGTTGACGCTGATCGAGTTCTTCTGGAAGTCGGTCCGCTTCAGGTTGACCCGCACGTTGTTGCTGAGCACCAACTGGGTGATATCGAGGTCTTCCAGGCGCTTCCTGGAAGTGACCGTTCCGGGTTCGCCGAACCCGGTGTAGGCGAACGACCGGGCCTCCTGCTTCTCGGGGGGATCCACCTTGACGGCCCGGCTTTTCCCGTAGAGTTCCTTCAGGAGCGACTCACCCTGCTCGGGCGCCACCTTGGTGGTCAGGGTCAGGCTCAGGTCCTTGTCCGCCCAGAAGCTGCGCAGGGCCTGGTGGCACGTCTCCGCCGTGAGGGTATCCAGCGAGGCCTTCACGATGCGCAGGTTCTCCTCGGGGTGGGTGAAGACACGCTCGTCATTGATACTGGTCACGATTCCCATCGCGAGGCCGGCCGACTGGCGGGTGGCGGCCCGTTTCACCGCTTGCTCGGCCTGGTTCAGGGCGTGGGCCTTCATTTCATCCAGTTCGGCCTCGGTGAATCCATGCTCGAGGGCGCGCCGGAGCTCCTGCTCCATCACCGACACCGCCTCCTTCCACCGGCCCTCTTCCGGGGTGACGTCGACCGATCCGAACTCGATGGCGTTGAACCACTGGTAACGGCCGGCACTCCCGGAGGAGATCGGGGAGCCCTCCTTCTTGGAGAGAATGTCGAAGCGACGGCCGATGATCGAATTCGCGATGTTGAGCGGTGTCCGGTCGATGCGATTCGCGACCGTGTCGGGCTTGTGAAGGTAGGGCTCCACGAACCCCAGGGCCAGCTCGTCGCTCTTCACCTCCTTGTCGGAGAAGATGGCCGCCTGGAACTCGAAACCGCTCGGAACCTTGCCCAGCCCGGGAGCCGGGCCGGGATTTTCCGGATTCTTCATCGACGAGAAAGCCCTCCGAATGCGGGCCTCGTAACTGTCCGGATCGATATCACCCACCACCACGAAGGTCATGTTCCTGGGGGTGTAATACTGCGTGTAATAGGCCGAGAATCGGTCCCGCTTGGCTTCCTCGATCACCTTTTCGATCCCGATCGGAAAACGGTGCGTGATAAGCGAGTCCGGAAGAAGGAAGTTGAACTGTTGCTCCATCAGCCGCATCTCGACCGAGTCCCGGGAGCGCTTCTCGGAGAGAATCACCCCCCGCTCCTTGTCGATTTCCTCGCTCGCCAGGAGTGCCCCGTCCCCGAAGTCGCGCATCACGTCAAAGCCCAGCTTGACCGTCTCCTCCTCCAGGTTGGGCAGATCAAGCATGTAGACCGTCTC
>JABAHR010001974.1_pt2 | contig 10329 bp, 8 predicted proteins | sample 7062101 | NCBI WGS metagenome assembly JABAHR01 (sample SAMN14534553, study PRJNA622989) | marine sediment metagenome | biome: marine biome [ENVO:00000428]; feature: marine pelagic biome [ENVO:01000023]; material: deep marine sediment [ENVO:00002113] | place: India: Gulf of Kutch | collected...
CGGAGACTTCCTTCTAAGGGCGCCCCCCCCTGTCATCCACCGTTCCCTTGAACGGCCCGGGAATCCGCTATCGTCCCCGGACCGCTCCGGTTCGAGTTGATTCCCTGCGCGGAAATGCGTGACCTCCCACGGGTAACCCGCAAGAATCACCACCGCCATGATGAGTCAAGTCCTCGCCCACCGCGTCTTCCCCACCGCCGAGGCCGCCTCCAATGCTCTCGCCGCCGAGATCGCCGAACTGATCCGCTCCAGATCCGCCAAGGGTCGCAAAACCGTCCTCGGACTCGCCACCGGCGGCACGCCGACTTCGCTCTACCACGAACTGGTCCGCCTCCACCGCGAAGAAGGCCTCTCCTTCGCCCATGNNTGCACAAGGAGGAGGGGCTCGACTTCTCCAAGATCATCACCTTCAATCTCGACGAGTATCTCGACCTGCCCCGCGACCACCCGGAGAGTTACTGGACGTTCATGCACCGCCACCTCTTCGATCAAGTCGATATCCCCCCCGGCAATATCCACATACCCGACGGCACCGCCAACGATCCCGAAGCGGTCTGCACCTCCTTCGAGTCCGCCATTCGGGATGCCGGCGGGATCGACCTCCAGGTCCTCGGGATCGGCTTGAACGGACACATCGGCTTCAACGAGCCCGGCTCCCCGGCCGGCACCCGCACCCGCGTGGTGGAGCTCAGCCAATCCACCACCCACCGCGCCGCCGAGGCCTTCGGCGGGGTCGACAACGTCCCGCAGCGCGCCATCACCATGGGGGTCGCCACCATCCTCGACGCCAGGCGAATCGTCCTCCTCGCCTTTGGAAACTCGAAAGCCGGCATAATCCACCGCGCCCTCACCGAGGAGATTTCGCCCGATCTCCCCGCCACCTTCCTCGGCGCTCACCCGGACGCCACCTTCTACCTCGATGAAGCGGCGGCCCCCGCCAACTGAGCCCGGCGCTCACTCCGGCCGCGCAAGGAGGTTCCCGTAACGATGCCTCGTTTCGGTCACGGTCTGCTCGCGCACATAATGCCACAGCTCGATCCGGCCGTTGGCGAGGACGGGCCAGTCGATCACTTCGAGGTCCACCCCTGCGGCGATCTCGCGCAGCGGCGACGAGGGATCGAGCACCCGCAGGCGCGCAAACTCTCCGCCCCGCTGCGACAGGCGGGCCCCGAGCTGCCCCCCGGTCTCCACCCATGAATCGAATCCGGCCGCCCGGGCGAGGCCGGTGAACGCGCCCTGCCCGCCGCCGCCACAGCAGTGCGCCTCCGACCCGCAGGTTTTGAGGGCAAGCAACACCAGCGCCAGATCCTCTTCCGACATGCCGTCCCAACACACCACGATCTCGCCCCGCGGCCGGTAGCGGAAGACGTTGGACTCACCGAGAACCCGCGAGGGATCGTGCTCACGGGAAAACTCCCGGTCCCACCAGTAGGCATAGCTCCCCGCCGCAGCCCGAATCCGCTCCGCCGAGTTCGGAAGGATCTCGACAAGCGATTCCACCAGTTCGCCGTGCGGACTCGCCCTCCGTTCCTCCGGCAAGGCCACTTCCGACCACCGGTTGAGTTGCAGCACATAGTTTGGGCCGCCGGCCTTCGCCCCGGGACCGACCACCGAGTTCTTCCAACCCCCGAAGGGCTGGCGCCGCACAATCGCCCCCGTGATCGAGCGATTGATGTAGGCATTCCCGACCTCCACTTGCTCCCGCCAAACTCGAATCTCCCTTTCGTCCAGACTTTGCAGTCCGCCGGTCAGGCCGAACTCCGAGTCGTTCTGGATGCGCAGGCCATCTTCGAAATCCCGCGCCCGGACAATTCCAAGCACCGGACCAAAGCACTCGGTCCGCCGGTACCAGCTAGCCGGCCGCACCCCGATCCTGATTCCGGGAGACCAGAGGCACGGATTGGGTCCGGGCATTCGGGGCTCCAGCAACCACTCTTCTCCCTCGTCCAGATCACACAGGGCGCGGTCCAGCTCCTCTCCCGGCGGCCGGATCACGGGCGTCACCGCGCTGGCAAGGTCATGTGCCGCTCCCACCCGCAGGCTGGCCGCCGCATCCCGCAGTTGCGCGAGAAATCCGGGATCGTCGTACAGCTCCGCCTCCACGATCGCGAGCGAAGCCGCCGAACACTTCTGACCGCTGTGCCCGAAGGCGCTTTTCACCAGGTCCCTGATTGCCTGGTCCGGATCAGCCGCCGCCGTGATCAAGATGGCGTTCTTTCCGCTGGTCTCCGCAAAGAGGCGCATGGACGGCTTCCAACTCCGGAAGAGCCGCGCCGTTTCGTAGGCCCCCGTGAGAATCACCGCCGCCACGCGATCATCGGTCAGCAGTTTCCGCCCCACCTCGTCTTCCGGAACAGACACGAACTGCAGCGCTTCCCTCGGAATCCCCGCTTTCCACAACACCTCCGCCAACCTCCAGACCGTCAGGACCGCCTCGGGCGGCGGTTTCAGGATCACCGCATTGCCGGCCCGCAGGGCCGCCAGCACTCCCCCGCAGGCGATGGCAAGCGGGAAGTTCCAGGGTGGCGCCACCACCACCACTCCCACGGGAGACGGCCCGGTCCCATCCCGAAAGCCCGGCTGGGTAAAACTGCGTGCATAGTAGTTCGCAAAGTCGATCGCCTCACTGACTTCGGAGTCGGCCTCCGCCACCGCCTTGCCGGCATCGCTCACCATGGTGGCGATGAGAAGACCGCGCGCCCGCGCCAGTTCGGTGGAAGCCCGGAAGAGGAGCTCGCCGGCGCTCAGGGTGGAGCGGGCCGTCCACCCCGCCACCGCTCGTTCCGCGACCTCCAGGGCCCTCTCCACCTCCCTCCCTCCCGCCAATGCGAAGCGGTAGAGGTCCTCGCCCGGCTTGGCGGGGTTGAAGGAACCGGCCCGCTTGCGGGGCTTCGACTCCCGGCCGCCAATCTGCACGCCCACCACCGCGGGAATCCGCACCCCATCGAGCGCGGCCCGGATCCACTCCCGGTTCGCTGCCCGGGTCCAGTCCGTGTCCGGCTCGTTCTCGAAGGAAGGGTCAGCGGTCTCCCCACCCTCCTTGCGCCGGTCCTGCTGGCGGGCCGAGACCGCGCTCACCTCGTTCTTTGCCCCGCAGGCCAGGAGAAACCGCTCAACCTGCTCGGTCCACTTCGGCCCGCCCGGCTGCATTCCAAACAGGTCGTGCAGGAAGTTCTCCGGAGCAGTGTTCTCATCCAGTCTCCGCACCAGGTAAGCGATCGCGGAGTGGAAGTTTTCCCGCCGCACCACCGGGGCGTAAAAGAGAAGGCTGCCTGCGATTCGTTCCACCACCCTGGCCTGGTGGTTTGCCATGCCTTCCAGCATTTCGATCTCGACCCGTTCCCGCACGCCCTCGCGCTCGCGGAGGAGCAGGGCGTAGGCAATATCGAAAATGTTGTGACTGCCCACCCCCAGCCGCACCGCCCCGGCATGTTCCGGCACACAACCGTAGTGCAGCATGCGCTTGAAATTCGCATCGACCTCCCCCTTCCACCGGTAGGGGGCCTGCTTCCAGCCGTGGGTGGCCGCCTCCACCTTCTCCATGGCGAGGTTGGCACCCTTCACCAGCCGCAGCTTGATCCCCGCCCNNGCGTTCCCGCGCCCACGCGGTGAGGCCCTGCTGCAGGGCAAAGGAATCCGGCAGGTAGGCCTGCAGGACGATCCCGGCCTCCAATTCGTAAAACTCGTCTTCCTCGAGCACTTCCCGAAAGGCATCGCAGGTCAGGTGCAGATCGCGAAACTCCTCCATGTCCAGGTTCACGAACTTCGGCTTCCCCTCCCAACGATTCGACCGGGCAGCCCGGTATAATTCCCGCAGGGGTTCCTTCACACGCTCCAGGCTGTCCTCGTAGGCCAGCACATTCACCTGGCTGAAGATCGAGGTCACTTTGACCGACACATAGTCGCAATCCGGGCTCCGCAGGCGGGTCAGGTTGCGCTCGAGACGACGACGGGCCTCTTCTTCCCCGAGGATGGCCTCTCCCAGCAGATTCAGGTTCAGCCGCGCTCCCATCGCCCGCCGCCGGGCGATGTGCCTCTTGAGCGCCTTCTCCTCTGCCGGCAAAACCACCTTCCGGGTTTCCCGGCGCATCTTGGCCGTGACCGCGCCCATCACCCACTGCGGCGCGATCAGGCTACCCGCCGCAGCCAGCATCAGGCCAACCCGCTCGTGAAGCGGAAGGTAATCCGGGGCTCCATACCCGGATACGAGGTGGCGAAACTGCGAGGCCGCCCTCCAGGGGGTCCGCGGCCGGAACACCTGGTCCGCCATCGCCAGGGTGAAGGCCTTGCCCGCCGGGTCACCGAGCATTCGGTGCAACTTCCAGGCCTGGTAACGCTCGCCTGGCCGCTGCTCCTTCCTCGCCGCGGTCAGGATCCCGGCCGCCAGCTTCACTGCCTCCTCCGCGAGCTGACCATCCGCCCAGCTCTCCTCGGCCGCCCTTTGCAGGCGCTCGGCTATTTCACCCCGATCCATCGGGTTCAGTGATATCGCAAGGAGCCGCGGATGGCATGGTTTTTCCGATGCCCCCGGGGATCCGGCCGGCCTGTTCGGCGCACCGTGCCCTGCAAGAAATGGCCCAGCCTCGAGATCCTGCTTAATGCGAAATCATGCCCCGGCGGAAGGGGCTCTTCGCTTGCGGAGGTTTCCGCCGATCGCCCCCATCGTGCCATGGAGCCCGGTCACCCGACCGACATGGCCAAGGCACCGGCTCAGCCGATTGTCACCCTTCGCCTCTTCGGCAGGCCACCACGATCCAGCCGCTGATACCGTCACCCGGACGGTCAATGCTAACAGNNCCGGGGCTGCAACAGCCTCCTTCGTCCTGGAAGTCGTCGGCGTCCGGCACCCGGCCCAGTTCGAGAGTCATCCCCACATACTTTCCGATCGCCACCTGGACCGACTGCAGGCTCTGCTGGGCGTCCAGAAACTCCTTGGCAATCGCATTCCCCAAAAGGGCATCGCGGGCGGCCTCGAAGTCCCTGACCTCGCCGTCACTGAGCTCGACCCCCACGCTTTGCTTTTGTTGCAATTCCTCTCCGCGCTCCTGCACGCTCTGAAACTGGAGTTTGGCCGCCTCGTCATCCAGGAACCGCTCCACCTTTTCAAGCAGATCCCGGTATTCGGGATGACCCGCGATCGCCTCACACAACTCCCTGGTCTTCAACATCACGTGGGAATCATCCGCCAGAATCGTCATGTCTGTCCAATACGCTCGTTTTAACCCCGGTGCAATGCGCGATCTCGGGAAACGACAATCGAGCGCCCAGCCGATTCGTTTCAAGTGGATTCGTCGCGAGGACAAAACCAGCCTCTCGCGGTCCGGGCAGGGCGTCAGTCCTCAAGCCCGGTCCCGCCATTCGGCCCGGCCCCGGATTCAGCTCCCGGCACGCCGGCGCCGGGATCGAGACGACCGGGCCCCTCCGCCTCACGCGCTTGAGGCGCGGTGGCTTCTCTACCGGCGCTTGGGCTCCAGGGAAGTCATCGCCCCGAGTTCGCGCAGGCGCATCTGCGCCCAGCCATAGCCCTCCTGGAACTCGTCGTTGGCCCCTTCCGTCTCGGCCAGGGCTTTCCACGTCTCGACTGATTCCTTGAAGTAGCTCCGGGCCTCACCGTCGCGCGCCGCAAGCTGCGCGGTGTGCCCCAGGTCACTGGTGAGATAGGCCAGGGACCGCCTGATCTCGCGGGGAGAGGGATAAGAAACGCCCTCCTCGATCAATTCGATGAATAACTGGCGGGCCCGGGCCCCGATCTTGAGCGCCTCAATGTGGTCACCGCCGGTTCCGGTCAGGCCACACTCCTGCCAGGTCAGTATGGCGAGGCGATAACGGGCCATCGGGTCCTGGGGATCGCGCTGCAGCGCCGCTTTCACATGCGACTTCCCGTCCCGCACCAGCCTCGCGGCATCCTTGCTGTAACCGGTCCCGGCGCGACAGGCGGCCAGGACGCTCTTCTGTGCTGCGAGCTGGATCAAAGCCCGTTCGCGCTCTTCCGGATTCACCAAGGCCGTCTCCAGCAGTTCGAGGGAACGCGCCGCCAGATCCTCGGCGCGCTCGATTTCACCCTCTTCCAAGGCCGACTCCGCAATGGCACCGAGCGTCCGGGAAAGCTCCACCTGCACGTCGACCCGCCGGGGCTGCACTTCCAACAATTCCATCAGTTCCACCGCAGCCTGCTCACGAAGGAGGATCGCGGCATCGACCTCTCCCGCCCCCCGGGCCGCCTGGGCCGCGGAGGTGTAGCCCCGGGCCCTCCAGATGCGCAGGGCTGCCAGTGACGGCTGCTCTTCGCAAAGCTCCGTCATTTCGTGGCAAAGCGCTGCGGTAGCTGTCCAGCGCGGAGTTTCCATCGCCTTCCCGAAACTGCATCCGCGCCTCCGCCATCTTCAAGGCCGACTTCAGCCGCCGGGTTTCACGCGCCTCGGCCGGCAACGAGGCCAGGACCGTTTCGGTCTCGGAGAGCTCACCCGGTGTCACGCCCACTTCCGGGTCCTCGGAGCCCAGCAGGCAGACCAGCACCCGGGCCCGTGCCAAACGCTGCACCGTGGCCTCGTCGGTGGCCGATGCCTCGGAGAGCACCTCCTTCATACGCTCCCGCGCCACCCCCGGCTTGTCAGCCGCCAGCGCCACCTCCGCAAGGGCCAGCTTGATCCGCCACGCATTGCGCTCGAGGGGCGGCTGCCCTTCCGATTTCCGGAGAAGCTTCACCAGCGAGTTCTCGAGGAGGGCCAGCCGTCCGTTGCGGCCCTCCAGGGTCGGCAACTGCTCCGCACCGCGCTCCACCGACCAGGAAACGAGCTGATCGCTCAATTCGAAGGCCGCCGCCAGATCTTCGGCCATTTCGACGTAGCGGGCGCGCAGGCTTTCCGAGGCCCGCTCAGAGCGCTCCCGCTCCTNNGCCGGGACTCTACAAGCTCGGCCGCATCGACCTGCCCGGTGGCCACCACCACGGGGGGGGCGGCCTCCGGTTCGGCCACGACCGGCTCGGGGTCTTTCTTGATCCGCTGATAGCCCACCGCCGCACCGAGCACCACGCAGGCGGCCATCCCCAACCCGGCCGCGGTCCGCCATCCCCGGCTCCTTCGCTCGATGTCCGCCACGCGTTCCTCATCCGCTTCCCTGGCAAGGCGCTGTTGACGCGAACTCGCGACCGCTTCGAGGGCACGCAAAACCTCGGCCATGTCCGAGAAACGCTCCCATGGGTCGAGGGACAGGCAACGCTCGATAATCTGGCGGCCTTCCTCTTCCTCGCGGGTCGGGGGGGTCCCCCCCCACTCCGCAAGGGAGGTCTTTTCGAGTTCCCTTGCGATGCGCTCGCAATCGGCCTCCACCCCTCGGCGCCGTTGCTCACCCAGGGCCGGGGCCACCCGCTCGAAGGTCTTGTGGCATCGCGGGAAAATTCCATTCAGGAGCCGGAAGGCCAGCACCCCGAAGGCATACACGTCCCAGCCATAGCCGGCGCCCTCCAGATAGCCGTCCGGGTTGGTCAGCTGCTCGGGCGGGGCGTAGAGCAGGGCATCGGTGTAGGGCAGCTCCAGGATCCCCGGCATCAGCCCCTGCGCATAGTCGGAAAGCAGGACTTCGTTCTCCGCATCGAGAAAAATGTTGCCCGGCTTCAGGTTGCCGTGCGCGACCCGCCGCCGGTGAAATTCACTCAACACCTGCGCCAGGCGCCTTATCAGCAGCCACGAACCACGCTTCCCCAGGAAATCGCCCAGGCGCAACTGCAAGGTCCGCGGGATGAAGCGCTCCCCGATCCCTTTGACCATCCGGTCCGCCAGCAGAGCGCCAATCAGGAGAATCGGCTCTTTCTCAAGGGAATGCGCAATCAACGGAACCGCTGCCTTGGGAGCACTGGAGCGATAGAGCCGGTTGACCCGGTTGGCGATCAGAGCCGGGTTGCACGAGCGCCGATCCAGCAGCTTGACCGCCACCAAGCCCCCCGACTCGTGCCGGGCCGTGTAAACCGACCCGCAAGCCCCCTTGCCAATCAGCGTCTCAATCCGATATCCGGGTATTTCAGNNNAAGGGGCCTGAAAGCGTGGTCGTAAACCCCCCTGCTACCAAAGGTCTACGGCTTAACCTCTAAAGAAATTTAACATCTCCGCTCCGGAACACCATGAAAAATTTACAGTGCCCCGGCAATCCCCTCGCACGCGATTACAGCCGACGGGAGTTCTTCTACGTCGGCATGATTGGAAGCCTCGGGCTGACCCTCCCCCAGTTTTTCAAAATGGAGGCCCGTGGAGCTCAAAAATTCTACGAAACCCGGCCCGGCGTGGCGAAATCGGTCATCAACATTTTCCTGCCCGGAGGGGCCGCCCACCAGGAAACCTGGGACCCCAAGTATTATGCCCCCACCGAGTACCGCGGCCCGCTCGGCACGGTGGACACCAAAATCAAGGGCGAGAAGTTCAGCCAGCACCTCGACCACATGGCAAAGGTCGCCGACAAGATCACCGTGATCCGCTCCTTTGCCCACGGCGAGGCGGCTCACGAACGGGGCACCCACAACATGTTCACCGGCTACCGACCCTCCCCCGCCCTCGAGTATCCGTCCATCGGATCGGTGGTCTCCCACGAACTGGGTCCCCGCAACAACCTTCCTCCCTATGTTTGCATCCCCAGCATCCCGAATTCGTTCGCAAACTCGGGATACCTGTCCTCCGCCTACGGCCCCTTCGCCCTCGGAAATGATCCCAGCCGGAGCAATTTCAAGGTCCGCGACCTGAACCTGCCGGCCGGCGTGGACGAAAAACGATTCGAGCGGCGCCGCTCCCTCCTCGAGACCGTCGATTACCATTTCAAGTCGCTGGAGGAGTCCGACGCCCTGGATTCGATGGACGCCTTTTACCAGCACGCCTATGCCATGATCTCCTCGCAGAAAGCCCGCGAGGCCTTCAACTTGCAGGCCGAGGACGACAAGATGAAGGAGCGCTACGGTAAAAACGCTCCCGGTCAGCGCATGCTCCTTGCCCGCCGGTTGGTGGAGGCCGGAGTGCGCTTCGTCTCCCTGACCGCGGGAGGCTGGGACCACCACGACAACATCCAGCGGGCCGTCGGAAGCAACCTTCCCCCCGTCGACCAGGCCCTCGCCGCCCTCATTAGCGACCTCGACGAGCGCGGCTTGCTCGACTCCACCCTCGTCATGCTGACCACCGAGTTCGGCCGCACCCCCAAGATCAACGGCAACGCCGGCCGGGACCATTGGCCGCGCGTCTTCTCGGTCATGCTCGCCGGAGGCGGGGTGAAGCGCGGGATGATCTACGGGAAGTCCGACGCCCTTGGCGGTGAACCCGAAGAGGACCGCGTCGGGGTCGAAGACCTTGCCCAGACGGTTTACAACCAGCTCGGAATCACCGGCGACAAGGAGCTGATGGCCCCGGGCGACCGCCCCATCGAGATCGTCGACGGCGGTCGTGTCCTCGACGAGATTCTCGAAAAGAAAGCGTAGACGACATCCCGAGACACCAAATTCGAATTCCCAACGGGCCTCCAACGCACCTGCCGAGCACGAATCGCCTGCACCCGGCGGTGGGCCGAGAATCCTGTGCGTCCGGCGGTCCGGGATCGTTCCTGCCATGCCAATCCACCTGAACGCCACCGTCACACGGGGCCTTTTCCTCCTGGCATTCTGCCTCCTTGCCCCCGGGGGCTGGGCCTTCAGCCCGTCCCTCGACGTCCCCCAACCTCGCGGCGGGCAACGGGGCAGCGAGATGACCATTCGGCTCTCCGGCGACCGGTTGTACGAACCGCAGGAACTCCTCTTTTACCGTCCCGGCATCACGGTCACCAAACTCGAGAAGATTGGCGACGATCACAAGGCCATCGATGCCACCATCAGGATCGCTGCCGACGCCCCGCTCGGCGAACACCTCTTCCGGCTCCGTTGCAAGGGCGGCATCAGCTACCAGCGAACCTTCTGGGTCGGGCAGTTTCCCAACGTGCGCGAGAAACGCACCGACGATGGAAGCCGCGACCTCAACAACAAGTTCGACGCACCGCAGGACATCGAGCTGAACACCACGGTGCAGGGGGTGGCGGACAGCGAGGACCCCGACTACTATCGCGTCCAGTGCAGGAAGGGGCAGCGCCTCTCGGTCGAGGTGGAAGGCATGCGCCTCGGCCGCTCGATGTTCGATCCCTACGTGTCGATCCTCAACAAGGATCGATTCGAACTTGCTTCCAGCGACGACACCGCCCTGCTCTTCCGCGACTGCGCGGCCTCCATCCTCGTTCCCGAGGACGGGCCCTACACCGTCCTGGTCCGCGAATCCTCTTACCAGGGCAACGGCGGCTGCCAGTATCGGCTCCACGTCGGGGAGTTCCCCC